>Ga0180434_10002367_pt1 | contig 25388 bp, 19 predicted proteins | sample SS_ome_7_FD_132453 | JGI IMG/M metagenome (GOLD analysis project Ga0180434, IMG submission 132453) | Hypersaline lake sediment archaeal communities from the Salton Sea, California, USA - SS_1_D_2 metaG | ecosystem: Environmental > Aquatic > Non-marine Saline and Alkaline > Hypersaline >... | reverse complement strand
CGGTTCTTCTGCGGCTGGATCTGTCCCATGGGAGCCATCCAGCAGTTCTTCACCCGGGTGTTCCGGCGCGGGAACCGGGAGAAGACGGTCGACAAGCGCATGCTGAAATGGAAATACGTCATCCTGGCGGGGGTGCTGATCTCCGCCCTCATGGGGGCCCACCTTGGGGGCTGGCTGGATCCCTTCTCCCTGCTGACCCGCAGCACGGCCATCGTGGTCTCGCCCGCGGTCAACCACACCCTGGACCAGACCCTGAAAGCAGGATCCCAGGAGAAGGGATGGGTATCCAAGGCCCTGAAGCCGGTCTACGGATTCGCCCGTGAACAGATCATGACCAACCGACAGCGGGTGTTCGCCCAATCCCTGCTCGTCGGCGCCCTCTTCTTCGGCCTGATCTTCCTGAACCTGTACAGGCGCCGTTTCTTCTGCAACGCCCTCTGCCCGCTGGGGGCCCTGTACGGCCTGGTGGCCCGGTTCTCCCTTTTCAACCTCAAGGTGGACGAGGAGAGCTGCCGGGGCTGCAACGTCTGCGCCAAGAACTGCACCTACAACGGCAGCCCGTATCAGGATTACATGAAATCGGAGTGCCTGGTGTGCTTCAACTGCACCGTGGACTGCCCCCACGACGCGATCCGCGTCCGGTTTCTGGCCCCGCGGTCCGAGAACCGGACCCCCATCGATCTGGGCCGGCGGAAGGTCATCGGTTCCATCGCGGTCGGAGGCGTCATCGCCTCTCTGGCCCGCATCGCACCCGCAGCCGGGCAGCGGATGCACCCCTTTACCCGGCCCCCCGGTTCGGTATCCGAGCGCGAGTTCCTGGAAAAATGCGTCCGCTGTGGCGAGTGCATGCAGGTCTGTCCCACCAACTTCATCCAGCCCGCACTCCTGGAAACGGGCTGGGAGGGTATCTGGACCCCGGTGCTCGCGCCGGCCAACGGGTACTGCGAATACGAGTGCCGCAAGTGCACCCAGGTCTGTCCGACGCGGGCCATCGAGAGGTTGACCCTCGAGGAGAAGAAGGCCTTCAAGATCGGCACGGCCGTGGTGGACCGCAACCGCTGCTACACCTATGCCGACGGGTACAACTGCGCGGTGTGCGAGGAGCACTGCCCGGTACCCGACAAGGCCATCCGTTTCCGCGAGGTGGAACTGTGGAACTTCGAAGGCAGGCGGGTGACGGTCAACCAGATCTACGTGGTCCCGGACCTTTGCATCGGCTGCGGCATCTGCCAGAACGTCTGCCCCCGCTCCGACGCCCCGGGCATCCTGCTCACGGCCGAGGAGGAGGAACGCGAATTCTCGTATTGAATCCCCGCCCTGTCCCACAATTCGGCCGGCAGGCGGTTGAAATGTCCTCAAATTGGGCCAACCCGGCGAATTTTGAACTGGCAACCGGTTTGCCTCCCTTTGGCGAGGAGACCCTCCGATCGAGCGGACCTTGACAGGCGGCGGCAGGGTCTTTATGATGATAGTCGGGAAAAGGAGCCCCATACGATGAGAAAAAGCGTCGCTTTGATTGTCACCCTGGGTTTGGTCTTTCTGCTTTCGGCATGCGGCATATACTGGGACGAGTTGATCGACGTCCAGCATCCTCCCGTGCGGGTGGTTTTTAAAATTGAACCCGACGACGCCCAGATTCTGCTCAACGGGCGCTTCATCGGGGAAGCCTACGAGTTCAGGACCTGGGATTCGGCCCTGGAACTGCTGTCGAAACACAACGAGATCATCATCAAGCGGGAAGGGTACGTGGAGGAGGTCGTCGACCTCTTCGACTACGCCACGGCACGGATCACCGTGGCCATCGCCCTGAAAAAGATTCGCGACGATGCGGTCGCGCCCGCCCCGGCCGTACCGCCGGCCGAACCATCGGCTGAACCCGCCGAACCGCCGGCCTACACCGCCACCCCCGCGCCACCCGAAGAACCCGCCAAGGAGGCGGTGGAAGAGGAGGTCGCCACGGTCAAGACGGCCCGGATCCATCTGGAGGTCGTTCCGACCGAATCGGCCATCTACCTCAACGGCCGGTTCTGGGGAATCGCCCCCGAGGGGGGACGTATCGATAACCTGCGACTCGAGCCGGGTGAATACACCCTCGAGGTCACCAAGCCGGGATACGCCCCGGCGAAGAAGACGATCAAGGTGACCGGACAGGCCGAGGTCAAGGTGTCGATCCAACTGGAGAAGAAGACCGAGGAAGAACCTCTGGTTCTCTAGGAGCCCTTTCCCAGCACGTCCACGACGGCCTTCAGGTGACGCAGCCAGAAGCCGTTGAGCGTCTCTCTGCGGATGGACGCACCCGACTGGGGCGCGTGAACGAACACCCCCCTGCCCACGACCACGCCGGAGTGCCAGCCCCCCTTCAATTTGAACACGACGACGTCGCCGGGTCGCGCCCGGGCGATCTGTATGCGCCGCCCGGCGGCCGCCTGCTTGCGCGCCGTTCTGGGCACCGAACAGCCGAACGCCGAAAACACGTAGTGCACGAAACCGCTGCAATCGAAACCGGTGATATCCTCGCCGCCGTAGAGATAGGGCAACCCGATCAGATCCAAGGCCAGCCGGCTGATGCCGATCCTCAGGGTGTCTGGCGAAGGGCCGGCCTGGGCCGGGCGGCGGGCGGCGCCGCAGCCGGCGTGGAGAATCAGGCAGAGGCCCAGCAGGATGCCGGTCCAGCGCATCTGAGCGCTCCGATCCCCCCGCGCGGTCATCTCCATGATGGCAGTCCCCATCGCCCCGAGGTGTTGAAACGGATGGACGGGTCTATCTCGGGTAGATGTCCCAGTCTCCGGCGTGACCCTCACCCGTCCAGGTCCCGCTCAGCTCGGTCAGCGTACCCGTGAGCACGTAATCGGCCCAGTCTTCATAGGTGATGGTCAGGTCTCCCTTGTTTTCGACCACCCAGGTGCCGCGGCGCCCGTTGCTGTCACTGAAGGTCCCGGACCGCAGGGTGGCGCCGCTGAAGATGATTCTCCATTCGGCGTCCTCCTGATCGTCCTCTTTGAAGATCAGATCCCATTCCTGGCGCAGGTCGGTCTGTTCGACGCGCATCTCGATGTTGGTGTACATGGTCACGGTTCCCGAGAGAAGAAGCTTCCGTGTCGAATTGAGGTATATCTGGGGCGTGACCGTGTCTGCGTCCGCATCGTATAAATAATCCACGGTATCGAATTCGTTGTAGACGTAGGTCCCGGACTGGGGCGTTCCCTGGATCCCCTCTCCCACGAAGACCTGCAGGGTGTATTGCGGGCTGCCCCAGCCACAGCTGCCCTGCCCCGGTATCATCACGACCGCCGCCACGGCAAGACCCACGGCGCGGCTCCACCATTTCGCGTTCATTCGTCCTCCAGTCCACGGTTCGGAAGGGTGTCTGGAACGGCAACCACCCTGCCGACGGCAGTTTTCTATTGTACTCGAAAAACGACACCATTTCAAGCGTCAATACCTGGGACGCTCGAAACCCACGGATGGTTCCAGATCCCTGCAGGGCCCGGATTTTCACCCCTTCCGCACCCGGGAGTGCGCCCGGCAGCGGCGTGGATCATTCACCGCGGGCGGGGGGATTCCGCCCGGTGAGAGAATCGCGGGCCACGCGGCGGATGAATGCGATCAGTTCCCCGATTCCGGGGCCGTAGTCGATGGTGTGTTCGGCATCCCGGCGCAACAGGTCGCCGATGCGATCCCCGTAACGCCGGTAGATCCGGTCCGCGAAGGTGATCAGGTCGTTGATGTTCAGGGGCCGCTCGCCGGCGGCCACCCGCAGGAAAAACCGGGACCGCCCATCCAGATCTTCATCGCGGTGCGCCAGGACAAAGGGGATCCCCCGGGCCGCGTACTCCCGGACCTTGAGCGTGCAGCCGTCGCGCAAGCCCTTGCGGTGCAGCGCCAGGCCCCCGATGGCCAGATGGGCCTCATCGATCATTCGGTCGAGAACCCGGCCGTGGCGATAGCGGTTGTAGGATACCCGATCTCCCAGCCCCAGCCGGTCCACCAGGGTGTGAATGTCACGCGAGACCGGGCCCACCACGTTCAGGTGCAAACGCACCACGCCGGTGTACGCCGCCATGGCGTAAAGCAGGCGGTCCAGTCCATGCCAGCGCTCGTATACCCCCGACAGGAAGATCATCCTGAGCTCGCACCCGTCGAAATCGAACCGTTTCTTGGCCGGTACCGAGGCCACGTCCTTCCGGTTCGAGAAGACGAACGCGGGGATCTTCCGGCCGGCCCGCTGCAACTCGAAATCCAGAATCTCCCGGGTGACGCCGATCAAACCGTCCACCCGGCGAAACGTCCGTGAAGCCACCCATCGTTCGTAGGGCACGAAAACGAATCCCAGCCGGTTCAGGCGCAGTTCCTCCGGTTCCTTGGACTGGTGTATGGTGACGGAGAGGATGTTCGGCAGGATCGTCTTCGGATCGAACACCCGTGTCAGGTAGAGGAAGGTGTAGCGGCAGAGGACGACATCGGGATTCAGACGACGGACCTCTTCGGCCGCGGTCCGCAGCAGCGGCCCGGTGCGCAGCAGGGCCCTGACCAGTCTGAACCCGGAGAAAGTATGATAGAAAAGGGAGGACACCGACCGGATTTGAAGGAAACCGCCGGCCGAGGACCGGGCCGCGGCGCCACGCCTTGACGAGAAGAGATTCAGGCCGTGAAACACGATGCCCGCGCGCCGACAGGCCCTTCCCATCGCCTGGCAAAATTCCCTCTCCTTGCGGTGCACACCGGGATTGGCTGTCGGATCGTTGAAGGAAAGGTAGAGAAGCGTCATCGTGTCCTGCTGCCGGTACGTGAGACCGCCCCGCTGAGAAGATGACGGGTCAGCAGTGAATTGATGTTCGACGTCGGAGCCCAGCGAAAACCCTCGAATGGGGCTGTCATCCGCAGGTGGGCGACCGGCGTATGGATCCCGTACCAGCGGTAGATATGAAGGAGATAGTCCCGGTAGCGGTTTCTCCAGATACGGTACCCCCTGTCGAGCCGGGCCGGTGGACGGCCGGCCTGAAAGCATCGTTTCACACCGCCCTTCAGCGCGGCACGGATCCGGCGGTCGGTCCGGACGGGGGAGAATCCCGGAGCGGCGTCCAGGAAGGTCATATAACGGCGTCGATCCGGAATCCGCAGCCAGAAATCGGTGAAAGCCGTGTCGGTGATCGGGAGCCGCCAATCGTACCCCCAGAACTCGTAGCATCTCACGGAGTTGACGATGAATTTGGCCTGCCGCTCCTCGAATTCCCAGCAGTCCAGGGCGGCCGCCATATCGGAAGCCGTTTGCATGTGCAGATCGCGCAACAGGTGACGTGCAATGCGCTCCCTAAAGAGGGAATCGAGCCGCCCGCGGTGACGGGACCAGTCCCAGAGACCGAAGTAGGTGTCCAGGATGGACTGGACGAGTCGGTCCGCATCCGCCCGGGGAAGCGCCAAGATGATGTCGCGCAGCGGACTGCGGTGAATGAAACCGGTGTGTCCCGGTATGAAGATCGCGTCCCGGGGCACCCGGCCCCGCGACTTCAAGGCGCCCACGGCGGGCCAGTCCTGCACGTGGGGAAGCGATGAGAGACCGTGGGCGAAGGCGAGGTATTTCTGCCATGGATCGCTTGTGAAGGCCCTCCTCCACGTGTGAAGGCTGTAGTGGACGACATCACACGGATAGTCCAGTTCCGCGGCCAGCCGGAGTGCGGCGGTCGACTCGGCATTGCCCCGCGCCCCGTAGGTGAAACAGCGCACCGCGTCATGACCCAGCCGCCTCAGCATGGTCAGGATAAACCGGGAGTCGTAGCCGCCGCTCAAGGGAAGCATCAGCGTGCGACCCTTTGTGGAATGGATCAGCCGGGAAAACGCGGACCGCGCGAGGTCGAAGAAGGCCCCGGCCGTATCGTCCATCCCGCCTTCGGTTCTCTCCGGGGTGCAAAAACGAAAGTAGCGGTGGGTCTCGAATCGCGGCCTGCCGCCCGCTGCCGGCCGCCAGCGGAGCCACTCCCCGGAACGCAGCTGACTGAGACCGGCAGCCATCGTGTTCCGCCCCGTCACGAAACCGGTCAGCAGCAATTCGTCTCTGCCAACCGGATCGTCAGCGCCCGCCCCCGCCTCCCGCCGCACCCGGGATGCGTCATCGCCGATGACGGGCGTTTGATCGACCGAAGCGTAGAAAAGCGGTATGGATCTCAGGCGATCGACGGCGGCGAACAGGGTTCCCCGGCGGTCGATCATGAAGGCGAAATGCCCGTTCAACGCCAGCAACCGCTTCGAGAGGTCGTGAGCGGCGGGTTCTTGCGGCCCGTCGAACCATCGGATCAGCAACTCTGCGACTGCTTCACCCTCGTGAAACCGGTCGCCGGAGAACGCCTGCCCCTTCGCCCACACGGAGATGCCGGATTGTTGCATGCGGGTCCAGGATTTCCCGCGGTTGTGTTCAGCGTGTATCTTCATGGTGACGCAGGAGGGCCAGAACCGCACGACGAAGTTCAGCCTGGGTGCCGAACGCGACCAGTCCGTATAGCAGCAAAACGAGAAGACCGGCCCCCAACAGCGCCAGGCGCCCCGGAATCAGGGCCTTGAGGGCCACCAGCGCCACCAGGAACGGCATGGCCAGCAGCAGGTAGCCCAGCATCAGAACGGCCGTCCTGGGCACCGGCACGCCCGAGGTTTTCAGGATCCACCCCAGCAGAATCACGATGATCAGGGTGCTCCCGGCCGAGAATAGAATCACCGCCAGCCTGGCGTCGGCGCAAGCACCCCCGATGAGGAGCGCGGCCACGCGGACCGCCAGCAGCAGCACATTGAAAGACAGCTGTTTTCGCTGCCGTTCCAACACGTTGAAAAGTGTGGCCAGGGGCATCGTGACGAACGCCATCAGAATCCACGGACTGAGAATCTGAACGAACCGTCCCGCCTCGATCCAGCGGAAACCGAAGGCCACGACGAACAGGTCCGCACCGAGCACCATGAGGCCCAGAAAGGGAAACAATCCCAGGACGAGCAGGACCTTGAGTACGGACACCACCATGCCGGACATGGCTTCGCCGCTTCGGTGGATCGCGGCCGCCCGCTGGTAGAGGACCTGGGCGATCGACATCCCCAGGAATTCAAGCGGCAACTTCACCAGCCTCTGCCCCAGCATATAAAAGCCGGCCACGGTGGGCGAGAAAAACGTGGCCAGAAGAATGGCCGGGAGGTAGGCGGACAGGGAGTTGATGGTCAGGCTCCCGGTGGTGTACAGCGGGAAATTCCGGTACCGCACCGCCATGCGTCCCATGCCCCGAAGGCTGATCCGCCGGATCATCCCCACCAGCTCCCGCCACGCCCCGGCGGCCAGGGTCAGCACCGCTGCGAACAATCCCAGGACATAGCCCCAAATCCACCCGGCGGCGGTGGCGGTGCCCGCCATGGCGACCGCGATCTTCGAACCATTGCTGGCCACCGACTTCCAGATCTGAGCCCGGGCCATGGAACCGAACCGTTTCTCTTGCAGGGTCCAGTTGTTCAAACAGGAAAAGAGCCCCCATCCGCCCAGCGCCAGTGGCAGGAAACCACCGTAGGAAGCGATGGCCGCGGTGCCCAGGACGGCGGCGATACTCCGCCGAAACATCCAGAAGACCAGGGAAAAAACCAGGGATGTCATGCCCGCCGCCGCGATGCCCGAGGCGAACACATCCGCCACCGCCTTCCTCTCAGACGGCATGACGATCGCGTGGTCGTAGCCCAGACACACCAGGGGATTGAGCACGAGCACGATCGAGACGAACAGGGTGGCCACGCCATAGGCCTCCGGAGGATACAGTCGCAGGAGAAGCGGAGACAGCAGCAGGGTCAACACATGCGCGACCGTGCTGCCGCTCGAAAGCATCAGCACGGAGATCACGAACTCTCGGGTACGTTGCACGGTTATCTCAGTCCCACCCGCGGCGTTACCCTACCTCGATGTCCACGCGCACCGCGGGATTGCCCTGAGATTCGAACCAGCAGACCAACTCCCGCTTCAGGTCGAAGAGAAGGGTGTATCGGCCCCGCTTGCGGGGCAGCGGCACGTCGCCCTCGAAGGTGAGTTCGTCTCCCACGGGCAGGTCGCGGGGAATGGCCAGGTCGGCGTGGTTTTGCTCGAGCACCCTCCCCTCCCGGGACAGGAGCTGAACGCCCACGGCGATGCGGTGGCTGTAGCCATCGGTGAACCAGGCGAAATTGGAGGTGTTTTTGATCCGCAGGCGGCACCTGGCATGTTCTCTTCGGCGGAACCGCCGCTTGTCCAGTTCCACCTCGATCGCACCGCGATAGAGGAGCGCGGCGGGCGGCGACGTCTGCGGCCACCTGCCCCTCGTCACCGCGTCGCCCGGTTTCCTCAGAAGCAGGGCGATGGAGGTGAACACGGTATTGAAAAAGCGAAGCACGACGTGCGGCCTCCGGTACACCCCGTGGGGCAGCACGACCCATTCGCCGATGGCGCGCCCTTCCAGCTCGACCTCCACCGTCGGGCTGATCGGGAGAAACCCCGTCCGGACGAATAGGTCCAGGAGTTCCCGCAAATGGAAAATGCGCGTGTTGGGAATGCGGGCGCCCAGACGGTTGAGCCTCAACTCCGTCGTGATCACACAGGCGCCCCCCGGTTTCAGGACCCGGAACATCTCGGCGACCGCCCGTTCGATATCCCCGGTGGTTCCGAAGTGCTCGATCGATGACGCCGAGAAGGCGAAATCGAAGCTGTCGTCGGCGTAGTCCAGGTTCCTGGAATCCATGCGGGTCAACTCGAGATGGTCCTCGGGATACTTGAAGGGGGCGTATTTCTGGGGATGCAGGGGGATATCCCGCTCATCCTCCCCTCCCAGGTATTTGCCCTCGTACAGATCGATCCCGACCACGGACCCGACCTTCGTGGCCAGATAGTAGAGCAGGCCTTCCCTTCCGGCGCCGCTGGCCAGGCCACGGGCGCCGGCGTGCAGATGCCCCCCCGATCGCAGGGCGTAGACGATGTGGACGTACTCCCAGATCTTGCGATGAAAGGAGGCCTCGTCCATGGCGCAGATGGGCGCCATGTCCTCGAGGACCTCTTTCCAGGGGGGATGCGACAGATCGGCCATCTGGGCCACCTTGTTGAGCGGCAGAATCCCGGCGGCGCGGCGCTGCTTCAGTGCGTCGTCATCGACCACCGGGTAGAGAAGGCGATCGAACGGCTGCAGGAACCATCGGTAGACCCGGTTGGAGAAGATGACCCGCTGGATTTGGTATTTCAGGTCCATGGAGGCAGGGAATGCGTGCGGCACCCTCGATCGTCGCCGGCAACGGATATCCGTTCAGTAGTCGATATCGTGCTTGATATCATGGGGTTTCCGGTACAGTTCGCTGCCCACCTCGTTCAGCATGTAGTCGACGAAGCGTTTGATGCCCCGCTGAAAGGCGGGTTCGATCTCCGTGAAGACGCACCCCAGGGTGGCGTAATCGAGCGCATCATCGGCCAGCACGTACTTGACCTCCACCACGGCCTCGCGAATGACCCCCAGCGGCTCCGGCGTGGCGATGCCGGTCAGGACCATCCGGTCGCCCGCGGCCACCGCCCTGCTCCTGTGTCGCCCGATGAGGAGGCCGACACCCTGTACGGAGATGTTCACCACGAAGACGGTCGCCCGACGACGCAGACCCTTGGAAAAGTGCGCCTCGGCCGTGATGTCGTCCTCTCTGGAAAACAGAATCCGCTTGACCTCACGTGTGTCCTCTTCAAGATCGATGTGTACCGCCATGATTCCCTTGATCCTATGCCCGTGTTCATGATACGCCAAGACCGCCGGAAAAGCAAGCGGGACGACAGGATGTTGGCCGGACGCCGCATCGTCCGACCCGTTGCGCGAACCTTCCATGCCTCAGCTGTCGATGCACGCCTCGCAGGATATCTTCAACGGACAGTCGATTTCCGCCAGCTTGTCGAAATGGGGTGAGGTGTAGCTCTCGCCCACACCGATGCTGGGCGTGGCCACCCGGCCCAGCCGACCTTTCAGGTAGGGCCACATCATCCGCCCGCCCTTCACCTCGCAGTGGGCCACGAGGGCCAGGAGCTTCGGGCGCGAATACCCGTCCCTGAAAAACGGATGGTCCCGCTTGATCAACCGTTTTCTCATTCACGGCCCCTGTTCAATTAATATTACAATTGGGCGGAAAAACCAACCCGGAAGAGAAACGCGTACCCCCCGAAAAGATGCGCCGTCCGCTGGAACCTTCCTCAGTCCGCACCGTTGAAAAGGATAGTGATGGCAGGAGACGCGCATGATCAAAAATTACCTGACCACAGCCCTCAGAAGCACGTGTCGCAACAAGCTGTACGCCTCGTTGAACGTGGCGGGTCTGGCCGTCGGGATCGCCAGCTGCATGCTCATTCTGCTTTTCGTGCAGGACGAGTTGAGTTACGACCGGTACCATGAGAAAGCGGACCGCATCTACCGGGTGAACACCCATATCAACATCAAGGACCGCGACATGCATTTCGGTGCCACGGCCCACGTCCAGGGACCGATGCTCCAGGCCGAATTCCCCGAGATCGAAAACCATGTCAGGTTTTCCGATTATGGCTCCCAGCGGATCATTCGTTACGGGGAGAAGCAGTTCAGCGAGGACAAGTTCATCTGGACGGATCCCAGCTGCTTCGAGATCTTCTCGTGGAAACTGCTCCAGGGGGATGCCGGAACGGCGCTGGTGCGGCCCAACACCGTGGTGATCACCGAGGAGGTCGCCCGAAAGTACTTCGCCGAAGAAAACCCCATCGGTCGATCCCTGCGGGTACACAACGACACGATGTATGAGGTCACCGGTGTGGTGGCCAACATCCCCAAGAATTCCCACTTCAAGCCCGACTTCTTCGCCTCCTTCAGCACGCTGAAGCTGGAACCGACGGGGAATTCGGCCGAAGACATGCTCTCCAACATCGATTATGTGACGTTCCTCCTGCTTCGCCGGGGCGCCGACCCCGGTATCCTGGAAAACAAGATCGCCGGATACGTGGAGAAGCATCTGGGGCCGGTCCTCGAAAACCTCGGCGGCACGATATCCATGACGCTGCAGCCACTCCCCACCGTGTACCTTCATTCCGAGATCGACGCGGAACTGGAGCGAACGGGCGACGTGGCCTATGTGTACCTTTTTTCGGCCATCGGCATTTTCATCCTCATCCTGGCCTGTCTCAATTTCATGAACCTCTCCACCGCACGCTACAGCCACCGTGCCAGGGAAGTTGGATTGCGCAAGGTGATGGGGGCGGGCCGCGGCCAGCTGATCAAGCAGTTTCTCGGAGAATCCCTGGTTCTGACCGCGCTATCCGTACTCTTTTCCTTCGGTCTGCTGTCTCTCCTCCTGCCCGTGTTCCGCAACATGTCGAACAAAGACATCTCGATCGGATCGTTCTCCAATCCTTTCCTGTGGGTCGGCCTGCTCGGCCTGGCCGCCGTGATCGGCCTGGCGGGGGGGAGCTACCCGGCGTTCTTCCTTTCGTCCTTCCGCCCGGTCGAGGTTCTTCAGAGCAAGATCCGGAAGGCCGGCGGGCGCTCCCTGATGCGCGTCGTGCTGGTCACGTTCCAATTCACCGTTTCCATCGTGTTGATCATCGGCACCCTGGTCGTCCACAACCAGCTGACCTATGTCGGCCACAAGAAGCTGGGCTACCACCGGGACCACATCCTGTCTCTGACCATCCGGAACCCCGAGACCCAAAAGAGCATGGAGGTTCTGAAAAACGAGCTTTCACGACATCCCCGCGTCATCCACGCCGCGGCCTCACGCACCCTGCCCCTGGGCACCAACGGCTTCACCGCCTACCACGTCGAAGACAAGCCGGCCAACGAATTGACCATGTTCTTCGTCCAGATCGTGGACGGGGACTACCTGGACGTTTTCGGAATGACGGTTCAGGAAGGACGGAATTTCTCCGAGGCCTTCGCCCAGGACCGGACCGACTCGGTGATGGTCAACCGGGCGGCGATGAAAAAATTGGGTTGGCTGAGCGGTGCGGAGGGGAAGATCATCGAACGTTTCACGGGGATCGATGCGCGAAAGCCCTACCGGGTGATCGGGGTGGTATCCGACTACCACTTCCAATCGCTTCACGAGGAGATCCAGCCCCTGATTCTTCACAACGCCCCCCCCTGGGAGCAGACCGAGGGCGGCGATTTCAATCGTCTCTCCCTGCGGCTGCGACCGGGAAACATCGAAGAAACGATGGCCTTCATCAGGTCCAAGTGGCGTGAAATCGATCCCCAGTACCCGTTCGAATACAGTTTCCTCAACGATCAGTACGACAACCTGTACCGGAACGAGAAGAGGCTTGAAAAACTGTTCGGCTATTTCACCCTTCTGGCCATTCTCATCGGCTCTCTGGGGCTGTTCGGGTTGACCTCCTTCACGGCCGAACAACGGCGCAAGGAGATCGGCATACGCAAGGTGCTCGGCGCCACGGTACCCGGCGTGGTCCTGCTGCTTCTGAAAGAAACCACGAAATGGATTCTGCTGGCGGTGGTCTTCGCCTGGCCCATCGGCTATCTCATCATGACCCGCTGGCTGGAAAATTTTGCCTACCGGATCGGCCTCGGACCGGACCTCTTCCTCGTCGCCGCCTTCCTCGCCGTGTCCATCGCCGTGGTCACCGTGTCGTATCAGACCGTCCGCGCCGCCCTGGCCAGCCCGGTGAACAACCTGAAGTACGAATAAGCAGGTGGTGCGAAAGGGGGGATTCGAACCCCCACGCCGGTCAAGGCACCAGATCCTAAGTCTGGCGTGTCTGCCAGTTCCACCACTTTCGCGGAAACAGGTGAATCATAACGCCGGGCACCGCCGCTGTCAACCTCGAGGACGTGCCGCCGGGATCAGGCATCCCCGGGAAACAACCTGCCAGAATGGAGTTCGAGGCGGCGGTCCAGCAGGGCCGCGAGCCCGGTGTTATGGGTGACCACCACGGCCGTGAGGCCGAACTCGGCGATGAGTTCCCTGAAGAGAGAAAACACACGCTCGCCGGTCTTCCAGTCCAGGTTGCCGGTGGGCTCGTCGGCCAGGAGCAGCCGCGGCGAATTGATCAACGCCCGCGCGATGGCCACGCGCTGGCGCTCGCCTCCCGAAAGCTGCTGGGGCATCACACCCAGCTTGCCGGCCAGCCCGACGCGGTCCAGGAGACGTTCGGCCCGAGAAAAGGCCTCCCCACGGTCGAAACGCGAGAGGAGGAACGGGAAGGCCACGTTCTCCAGCACACTGAGTTCCGGCATGAGGTGGTGGAACTGGTACACGAAACCCACGGTCCGGTTCCGGTACCGGGAGCGGGCGGCCGTGCCCATCTTGAGGATACTTTCGCCTTCGAACAGGATATCACCCTCATCGGGTCGATCCAGCGATCCGATCAGGTGGAGCAGGGTGCTCTTGCCGGAACCGGAGGCACCGGTGATGGCCAGACTCGCCCCGGATTCGAGCGTCAGGGCCAGGTTTTCCAACACCGTCAGCGACGACCCATCGGGGAGCCTGAAGCGTTTGCCGATTCCCTCGGCCTGCAGCAGCCACTGAGATTCGGACATCTATTCCCGCGCCCGTTGAATGTAGAATGCCAGCCCCATGGCGTTGAGGTGGGCGTCCAGGTTGAGGAATTCTCGTTCGGTCTCGTCCAGCCGCAGGTCGAGTCCCCTTTCCAGCATCCCTTCGTAGTACGACCACAGGTCTTCTTCCAGAAAACGTTCCAGGGCTTCGCCACGGTATACCTGCGCGTACCGTTTTTCGGCACGCTCCATGGAGTAACCGATGAGATCGCCCAGCTGACCGTAAGCCTGGGCGACATCGGTCAATTCGCCGAAATGGGTGAGCAGGATCCGGGCGGGCCGGAGATCCACGATCTTTTGGAACGAGGCCAGGGAGTCGTCGGGATCGAACTGGACGGGCGAGGTGGAGGGGAAGATGAAGCGGAAGCCATCCCGACGGTACCGGGGATAGGCGATGCCGAAGGCGTCCCCGGAGAAAAGCGCGCCCGAATGTTCGTCGAAGACCACCGCGTGATGCTTGGCGTGACCGGGGGTGTGAAGAAACCGCAGCGGCCGGGCGTCCAGGTCAAAGGCCGCGCCGTCCTCGATGTCGCGGATCCGGGAGGGCTCCACCGGTTGAATGTCGCCGTACAGCGCGAGGTATTTCTCCTCTCCATACACCTGCTTGACGCTGGCAATCAACCGGCCCGGATCGGCCATGTGTCGCCGCCCCCGCGGATGGACCAGCAGAACCGCGTTGGGGAGGGCGCGCATCAGCCGTCCGGCCCCCCCGGCGTGGTCCAGATGCACGTGGGTCAGGATGACGTATCGGACCTGCTCCGGATGCAGGCCGTGCGCCGAGAGTCCGTCGAGAACGGCGGGCACGGCATGGTTCGTGTTCGTCTCGATCACGGCCGCCTCACCTCCACGATGGAGAATGTAGCAGGCCGTGAAATCGGGTTCGCCGAGGTAGCGGGTGTCGATCTGGAGCACACCTCCGCCGAGATCGCTGGTTGGAGGTCCGATCCGAGGATCCATCGAAACAGGCCGGCGCTGCGTGGAGGACGCCTACTCCTCCTCTTCCCTGACCCGACCCTCCTTGACCGCCTCCTCGATGATCTTTTTCTGCAGGTGGGCGGGGACCTCTTCGTAGTGGGACAGCTCCATAAAATAGCTGCCGCGGCCACCCGTGATCGAGGTGAGATTGGGTTCGAAGTCGAGCATCTCCACCATGGGGACCACGGCCTTGATCAGGTGGTTCTTGCCCTTGGACTCCATGCCCTGGATCTTGCCGCGGCGACCGCTCAAGCTGCCGTTGATGTCTCCCATGAATTCCTCCGGGGTGACCACCTCCACCTTCATGATGGGCTCCAGAAGGGTCGGTCGTGCTTCCTTCATGGCCCGCTTGAAGGCCTGGGACGCGGCGATCTTGAAGGCCATGTCTGAGGAATCCACATCGTGATAGCTGCCGTCGTAGAGGTTTACCTTGAAGTCGACGACCGGATAGCCGGCCAGGATACCGCTCTGGCGCGCCTCCAGAATCCCCTTTTCAACGGCCGGGATGTAGTTCTTTGGAATCGCACCCCCGAAAATGGTCTCCTCGAAGATGAAATCCTCGCCGCGGGCCAGGGGTTCCATCTTGATCAGGACGTGGGCGTACTGGCCCCGGCCGCCGGTCTGTTTCTTGTATTTTCTCTCGATGTCGGCCTTGGCGGTGATCGTCTCGAGATACGGGATCTTGGGCGGCTTCATGAGCACCTCGACACCGTACCTTTTCTTCAGTTTGTTGACCACCAGTTCGACGTGCAACTGCCCGTTGCCCGAGATGATCAACTCCTTGGTCTGCGCCTCCCGCTGGGTCTTCACCGTCGGATCCTCTTCCAGAATCCGCTGCAGGGCGGTTGAAATCTTGCCCTCATCTCCACGGGACTTGGGTTCGATCGCGAATGAGATGGAAGGTACCGGGAAGATGATCTCAGGGAACCGGACTTTCTGTCCTTTCACCGTCAGGGTGTCGCCGGTCCGGGTCTCCTTCAGCTTGGCCACGGCCACGATTTCACCCGGTTTGGCCTCACCCGCCGAGTCCTGGGTCTTTCCCTGGAGGAAGAACAGCCCCCCGATCCGCTCCTCCGTCTGACGGTTGACGTTGTGGTAGGAGGAATCCGGCCTGAAGGTGCCGGAAAACACCTTGATCAGGGAGATCTTGCCGGTGAAGGGATCGGAGATCGTCTTGAACACGAGGCCGGCGAAGGGTGCCGATTTGTCCGGCTTCACGGCGCCGTCCACGGTCTTCGTCTCTCCGAGGTCGAGGATCGAGGGCGTGTACTTGATGATGAAATCGACGAGATGGGTGACGCCGATGTTGCCGTAACCGTCGGCCACCAGTACCGGGAAGATATCCCGGTTCAGGATTCCGGTACGCAGGCCCGCGGCGATCTCCTCCTCGGTGAGGTCGCCCTGATCGAAGTACTTCTCCATCAGCTTCTCGTCGTTCTCGGCGATCTTCTCGACCAGGACCTCGCGCTTGGCCTGGACTTCGTCTTTCATCTCCTCGGGGATATCGATCTCTTCGTATCCTCCCTTGTCGTCCTTTCCGTAGCGGTACGCCTTCATCGCCAGCAAATCCACCAGCCCGGTGAACCCGGTTTCCTTTCCGATGGGCAACTGAACGAGGATGGCGTTCTTGCCGAACGAATCGACCACCGACCGGTAGGCGGCGTTGAAATCAGCCAATTCCTTCTTCAACTTGTTGATGAGGATGACCAGCGGTTGTCCCAGTTCATCCATGTTCTCGAATATCTTCTCGGACTGGACCTCGACCCCTTCGACCGCGTTGACCACCAGCAGACCGGTTTCGGCCGCCCGCAGGCTGACCCTCGCCTCCCAGATGAAATTGGAGAATCCCGGCGTGTCGATCAGGTTGAGCTTGCTCTTGTCTTTCAGCACATAGGCCATGGCGGCCTGGATGGAAATCTTCTTTTCGATCTCTTCTTCGTCGTAATCGGTGACCGTATTCCCCTGATCCACCCGGCACAGGCGGTTGACCATACCGGCGTTGTACAGCATGGCGGCGACCAGACTGGTCTTGCCGGTCTGGCCGTGGCCCACGACGGCGACCGTTCTCAGGTTCTCGCTGGCGACGTCTTTCATGTTCGTTCCCTCCAAAAAAGATGTGGGTTCCTTACGGTGATGGGTACCGTGATAAGGTATGCTATATCATAAGAGATTCGGCCCCCTTTGTCAAGGACGGACGCCGGCACCGGAGCCGGGCACCCGCGGTGAATTTGATTTTTGCCGGGAAACGGTTTAAAATGACGCCGCACGGGTGTACCATGAAACAAAAGATCAAAGAGGTCGTGAAACTGCGGGCTGAGAGAGATACGGCCGGCGGACGTGACAAATTGAGGAAGCGCCGGGAGTCGGGAAAGATGACGGCCCGGGAGCGGATCGATTACTTCTTCGATCCCGGAACCTTCGTCGAACTCCAGGGATATGTACAGCACCGTTCATCCAATTTCGGGCTGGAGAAGAAGAAATTCCTGGGCGACGGGGTCATCACGGGATTCGGCAAGGTCGACGACCGGATCGTCTACATCTTTTCTCAGGACTTCACCGTTCTGGGCGGATCGCTGGGAGAGATGCACGCCAAGAAGATCGTCAACGTCATGGATCTGGCGCTGCGGGCCGGGGCGCCCCTGGTCGGCATCAACGATTCGGGCGGCGCCCGCATCCAGGAGGGGATCACCAGTCTGGCCGGCTACGGAGACATCTTTTACCGCAACACCCTGTGCTCGGGGGTGATCCCCCAGATTTCGGTCATCATGGGACCCTGCGCGGGCGGCGCCGTGTACTCCCCGGGCATCACCGACTTCATCTTCATGGTCAACCACGACGCCTACCTGTTCGTGACCGGACCCGAGGTGATCAAGGCGGTCAACAAGGAGGAAGTGACCTTCGAAGACCTGGGGGGGGCGGAAACCCATTCCACGGTCTCCGGCGTCAGCCACTTCGTGGGCAGCGATGAACGCAACACGCTGGACATGGTCAAGGAGCTGCTGAGCTATCTGCCCTCCTCCAACCTCGAGGCCCCGCCACCCCTCGAAACGGGCGATCCCTTCGACCGCATGGAGGACAAGCTCAACGACATCGTTCCGGTCAACCCCAACAAGCCCTACAACGTCAAGGAGCTGATCACCCTGGTGATGGACGAGGGCAAGCTCTTCGAGGTCCAGCAAAACTTCGCCCAGAACCTGCTGGTGGGTTTCGCCCGTCTGGGGGGTCGCCCGGTGGGCGTGATCGCCAACAACCCGGACTACTACGCCGGCACCCTCGACGTCAACGCCTCGCTGAAAGGCGCCCGCTTCATCCGTTTCTGCGACGCCTTCAACCTGCCACTCGTCAGTTTCGTCGACGTTCCCGGATTTCTGCCCGGCCGCGATCAGGAACGGCTCGGCATCATCAAGCACGGCGCCAAGATGCTGTACGCCTATTCCGAGGCCACGGTCCCCAAACTCACCGTGATCACCCGCAAGGCCTACGGCGGCGCCTACATCGTGATGAGTTCGAAGCATCTGGGCGCCGACATCGTCTACGCCTGGCCCACGGCCGAAATCGCGGTCATGGGCCCCCAGGGAGCCATCAACGTGATTTTCCGTAAAGACATCTCCAACGCGGAACAGCCCGATACCCTGCGCGAGCGCCTGATCACCGAATACCGGGAGAAATTCGCCAACCCGACCCTGCCCGCCGCCTACGGCTACATCGACGACATCATCCTGCCCACCGAAACCCGTCCGGCGCTCATCAAGGCCCTGGAGTCCCTGCAGGACAAGGCGCTGACCAATCCGGCCCGGAAACACGGCAACATCCCGCTTTAAGAGGAGGTCGAATGAAAAAAAAGGTGCTGATCCCCAACCGGGGCGTGGTGGCGCTCGACATCATCGATTCCCTCAAGAGCATCGGTCTGGAAACCATCCTCCTCCACTCCCCCGAGGACACCCACACCCTGCCCGTGAAATTCGCGGACCGCAGTTACAAGTTTTACTCATCGAAGCTGGCCGACAGCTACCTGGACATCGACACCATCCTGGAACTGGGCCGTGAGCTGAAGGTGGACTTCATTCACCCCGGATACGGATTCCTCGCCGAGGTTCCTGAATTCGCCCGCCGCTGCCAGGAAAACGGCATCGCCTTCATCGGTCCCGATGCCCGGACGCTCGAGGCGGTCCACGACAAACTCGCCCTCCGGAAAATCGCCGCCGGGCATTCCATCCCGGTGGTGCGGCAGAGCGACCTGATCAAGAGTCCACTCGATGTCGCTGTCCTGCCCGCACATTTCAAGTTCCCCCTCCTGCTCAAACCGGTGCGCGGCTCAGGTGGCCAGGGAATCCGCTTCATTCCCTCCAGTCGTGATGTCCAGGAGGGTGTCAACCAGATGATGCGTCGGGAATCGAACCGCCGCCAGGGTGTGTTTTTCGAAGAGTTTCACGGCGAGGGGCACCACATCGAAATCCCCTTCTTCCGCGACGTGGGCGGCAATATCCTGTTTCTTCCGGAGATCGAGTCTTCGATCCAACGGCGGTTCCAGAAGATCTTCCAGGAATCCCCCTCGGTCAACCTGTCCGCCGCCCAGCGGACCGGTCTCTACCAGAGTGCCCAGCGTCTGATCGAAGCCATCGGATACGTCGGTTTTGGATACGTCGAGTTCATCCTCCTCGGGGGCAAAGCCTTTTTCTTCGAGATCAACCCGACCCTGCAGATCAACACCCTGATGGCCGAAATCCACCTCCTCTCCAACGCCATCAAGAAGCAGTTCGCCATCGCCACCGGCGAACTCCTGCACAACGTGAAGGGAGTCAAGATCGTCGAACCGCAGCACTCGGTGATGCTGGTCTCCCTGATGGCCGAGGATCCCCACAACAACTTCCAGCCCTCTTCGGGCCAGGTCGGCGACTTCTTCACCTACTCGACCATCCGCAACATCTTCAAAACCAGCCTGTACACCGGGGCCAGCGTTTCCCCGCTCTACGATCCCTACATCGGCAAGATCGTCACATTCTCGGTCAAACGCGACAACTGCATCAACGACATGAAGAATTTCCTCGAACACATCATCATCCGCGGCATCGCGACCAACATCCACTTTCTCAAATGTTTCCTGGTCAGCGAACCTCTGGCCCGGGGCGCCACCATCATCGACTACTTCCACCAGAAGTGGGACTACGCCGGCCGGCGCAAGGAGGAGTCGGATTCGCTCATCGCCGCCGCGTTGCTCTCGGCCGCCTTCCACATCGAAAACCGTCAGAAAAATTACGCCGCGGAACTTCAACGGATGAAACAGCCGGGATTCTTCAAGCGATTGTTCCGTAGGCTGTGAGGACACAGATGAAGTATAAGTTTCAGGTCGATAAAAAGAACTTCGAGACGTTGATCGCCAACGACACCACCTTCCACTCGGAGACCTCGATCCGCATCAACCGCAAGACCTTCAACCTGCTCGTGGGAGACACGGGCAACGGCTCGTTGCATTCCTTCTTTCTGGACCACAGGCCCTACCAGATCGAGATCCAGAAAAACGAGGAGGGCTATCCCACCGGAATCTACGTCAACGGTGAATTCCATCCCGCCTCCCTGCTGAAAATCGACAAGTTGTTCTACTACAAGGAAGTGCCCGCGACAGCGAAAAAGTCGGGGAAGGTCCGCAGTTTCATCCCGGGAAACATCAAGAAAATCTACCGTCGGCAGAACGACACCGTCCAGGAAGGCGACATCGTACTGATCCATGAAGCCATGAAGATGGAGAACGAAATCCGCAGTCCCAAATCGGGTGTCATCCGGGAAATGGGCGTGGAGGAGGGAGAGAACATCCTGGCCAACCATGTTCTCTTCGTCGTGGAGTAAGACGAGACCCGGGCCGGAACCCGCCAGGGGGAACCCGTGACCTTCGAAGCGTCCCTTCACCCGACCGTCCCCTGGTCCCCGCGATCCCTGCTGATCACCTACTTCCTTCTCGGTGGCATGGCGGTCACCACCCAGACCGTGGTCCTGCGCGAACTCCTGGTGGTCTCCCTGGGAAACGAGGTCGTGATCGGCCTTTTCCTGGCCACCTGGCTTCTGGGGGTCTTCCTCGGCGCGACCCTCGGCGGGGGCGTCTCACCCCGCCTGCGGAGTCCCGGGATTCACTTCATCGGCTGGACGGCCGGCCTCTGCCTGCTTTCGGTCCTTTCCGTCACCTGTATCCGCATGCTGGGTTCCCTGAGCGGGACCGACCCCGGAGCGTATATTCAGTTTTTCGACCTGTTCTTCTTCTCGATCCTCCTGGTCGCACCGCTGGGATTCTGCGTCGGATTTTCGTTTCCGGTAGCCGCCCGTCTGCGACCGGTCGAAGCGGAAACCCGCGGGGGTGTCCTCGGTTTCGTCTCCGCCGTCTACATCAACGAGGCCCTCGGCGCCCTGGCCGGCGGCATTCTGATCAGCTTCGTGCTGCTGGGCCGCGCGGATGCTTACCTCATCCTGTCGCTGGCCGCGTCGCCGCTTCTGTTCACGCTCCTGCACCTGGCCCGTGGGGGCGGTCACCGGGCCGGCGCCGCCGTCATCGGACTGCTCTTGATCGCGGACCTCTTCCTGATCTCACCCTGGGGTCACATCCCCCTGGAGTCCCTCACCGTCCGGGCCCGCTGGCGTGGATTTTCACGGGCGGAACCCATCGATTCCCTGGATTCCCGTTACCAGAACCTGGCACTGGGGAAACAGTACGAACAGAACGTGCTGTACACCAACGGACAGCTGGCGGCCGTGTTCCCGGAACCGGTGGACCATCGCGTGCTGGCGGCCCATCTCATCTGCCAGCATCCGGATCCCCGGCGACTGCTGATCATCGGTGAAGCCGTATCCGGGCTGGCCCAGGAACTCCTCAGGTACGAGATCAGCGAGCTCGTCAACGTGGAGATGGACCGCACACTGGTGGCAATGATAACGTCCAGGTTGCCCGCGGCGGCGCAGGCCGGTATCGAGGACCCTCGACTTCGCCTCCTCTTCACCGATGGCCGGCGCACCGTCCGGCAAAACGCCGGGGCCGCGCGCCTCCGCTTCGACCTTCTCTTCATCAACCTGCCGGAACCCTCCACCCTCCTGCTCAACCGCTACTACTCCCAGGAATTCTTCCGTGACGCGGCCGGGGCACTGGCTCCTGACGGGGTCATCGCCCTGCGCATCACCTCTTCGGAAAACTACGCGGAAGGGCCCGTTACCCGCTACACCGCCTGCATCTATCATACCCTGCGTTCCGTATTTCCCCACGTGGTGGTCGCCCCCGGGAATCCCAACATGTTCTTCGCCTCCCGGTCACCGCGATCCCCCACCGCGTCTCCGGACCGCCTGCAACGCCGTTACCGGCGCAGCGGCGTCACTCCGGAACAGCTGGGGCTCATCTTCAAATCACTCTACCCGCCCGAGAAGACGCGCTTCATCCGTGAATCGCTGGCGTCCCGAACCGACGTCTCCCTCAACCGCGACGGATCTCCCAGCGCGAACACCTATTTCAGCCGCCTCCTGGGCTGGACCAGCGGCGGCCAGGCCGATGCCCTGTTCGCGGCGGTGGAACGGGCGGGCGTCCCGACCTGGATCCGGATGGTCGCGATGGGTTGGATCGTCTTTTTCATCTGGCGATCGATCGTTGGCATGCGGCGGCGTTCATCCCGCACCGCCGCCGCGGGATTCCGCGGCATCCTCGCTCGGGCCGCAGACACGCGTGCTCCCATCCTGGCGGCCGCGGCCTGTGGCGGCATGACGGGAATCACGCTGGAGATTCTGATCCTCTACGAGTTCCAGATCATCCACGGGTACGTGTACCAGCATATGGGATTCGTCATCGCCCTCTTCATGAGCGGCCTGCCGCTGGGAGCCATCTGGAGCCGCCGCCGGCTGCGCCGGCTGGGCACCGGGCGAGGATCGATCCTTCACCTGGCGGCCGTACTCACCTTGTTTATCCCCCTGAACACCCTGTTCTCACCCTTCGTGAACCTGCTGTCCCGCACCGGTACGGGCCTGATCGGACTCCCCGCCCTGGCGGTGGCCACGGGTTTTTTGGTCGGCGCCCTCTTCCCCCTGGCGTTGAAGGCCTACCTGCGTCCCCCGGCCCCGCCGGCCAGAGCGGCCGGATTCATCGACGCCGCCGATCACGCGGGCGCCGCCATAGGCGCCTTTTTGTACGGCGCCCTTCTCGTTCCGGTTCTGGGGATCCGCGGCGTCTCCCTGGTGCTCTCCATCACGGTCGGCGCATGCGTGTGCGGCCTTCTCTTCATCGCTGCCGCCGGTGCAGAAACCGCACCAACCGGAGGGTCCCGCCCTAATTGATCCCCGGTTTCACCTTGCCCCGGAACACCCGGTAAGCGAAGATCGTGTAGCCAACGACCAGGGGCATGCCCACCAGGGCGATTCCCAGCATCACCGTGAGGGTCAGGCGGCTGGATGAGGCGTTGAAGACCGTCAGGCTCAGGTCCGGATCGCCGAGGGCCCGGACCAGCACGGGAAACATGACCGTGGCGACCAGGGCCCACAACCCGATGTGAACGAACGAGGACAGCAAAAAGGCCCGGCCGTCCTGCCCGCGGCGTGTCGCCCGCAGGGTCAGGTGCCACAGGATGAGGGTGCCGGCCGCGAACAGCCAGATCAGGGGACGATCGGCCGCATCCGGAACGGCCACGACTCCCAGCACCAGTGTCGAGAGCAGGAGCACCAGAAACACCCAGCCCGCGAACAGGATGGCCGATCTGGCCCGTTCCCGCAGATCCCCCTCGGACTTCAGGGCCGTGAACGTTCCTCCCTGCAGCGCAAACGCCGCGAGTCCCAGCACACCGCAGGCCAGGGGAAAGGGTCTCAGCAAGGTGAAAAAATCACCGCTGAAATCCCGGCGAATATCGAGCGGAATCCCCTGAATCAGGTTGCCCAGGGCCACGCCGTAAAGCAGCGCCGGCAAAAAGCTGCCGAGGACGAAGGCCCAGTTCCAGATCACCCGGCGGCGGGGATCGTGGGACCAGAATTCCAGCGAGACGGCCCGAAAGATCAACGCGAAGAGCACCAGCATCAGGGCGAGGTAGAACCCGCTGAACACGGTGGCGTATACCGGGGGGAAGGCGGCGAACAGGGCCCCGCCGGCGGTGATCAACCAGACTTCGTTCCCATCCCAGAACGGACCGATGGCGTTGAACAGAACCCGCCTGTCGCCATCGGTTCTGGATAGATAGGGGAACAGAACCCCCACGCCCAGGTCGAATCCGTCGAGGATGGAGTATCCGGCCAGCAACAGGACGATCAAGAAAAACCAGACGATCTGCAACCACTCCACGGCGTCCTCCTCAATATCCCGGCGCCGGAACCTGCGCCGGACCTTTTCTCACGATGCGAAAGAGTATCTTCAGAAAAACGACGAACAACAGGGTATAGATCAGCGCGAAAACGGCCAGGGAGAACACGATCTGACCGGCCGGCACCACCCGTGAAACGGCCTCGCTGGTCTTCATCACATGGTATACCGCCCAGGGTTGCCGGCCCACCTCGGCCGCGATCCAGCCGAATTCGTTGGCCAGATAGGGCAACGGCACGGAAAAGAGCAGCCCGTAAAGGTACCACCGTGTCTCGAACAGCCGTTTGCGCATGAGGAGATACAAACCAACCAGAGACAGGAGCGCAAACCAGGCGCCCAGGAAAAACATGATGTGATAGGAGGCGAAGGAGAGCAGCACGGGGGGTCGCTCCTCCTCGGGAAAATCCTTCAATCCTTTCATCTCGGCCGAAAAATCACCGTACACGAGAAAGCTCAGCAGTTTCGGGATCTCAATCAGGAAGTGGGTCTTCTCCGCTTTTTCATCCGGAATCCCGAAGAGAGGCAGGGGGGCGCCCTTTTGGGTTTTCCACAGGGCTTCGAAGGCGGCCATCTTCTCGGGCTGGGTCTTGGCGACCTGCACCGAACTGGCATGCCCGGTGGCAAACTGCAGCAGCGCCGTGGCGATGAAGCATACCGTTGCGATCCGCAACAGGGGCCGTGCGTATTCGCCGTCCCGCCTGCGCAGAAGATACCAGGCCGCGATGCCTGCCACCAGCAGGGTACCGGTGATCCATCCCCCCACCACGGTGTGAACGTACCGCTCCACGGTGGAGGCATTGAAGGCGGCGCGCCAGAAATCGGTCAACACAGCCCTGCCCCCTTCGATCTTGAATCCGGCCGGCGTCTGCATCCAGGAGTTGGCGATGATGATCCACAGTCCCGACAGGTGGGCGCCGAAGAACACGAGAAACGAAGAGAGCCAGTATACGCCCTGCGACACCCTTTCCCGGCCGAACACGAGAACCCCCAGGAACACCGATTCGAGGAAGAACGCGAAGACCCCTTCGGCGGCCAAAGGGGCACCGAAGATATCCCCAACAAACCGGGAGTATTCGGCCCAGTTGTTCCCGAAGGAGAACTCCATCACGATTCCCGTGGCCGTACCCAGAACGAAGACCAGGGCCAGGATCTTCACCAGAAAATCGGAAAGGCTTTTGTAAATCGTGCTCTTGGTTCTCAAATACAGGCTTTCAACGATCAGAATCACCAGGGTCAAGCCGAAGGTGGTGGGGGGGAAAATGAAATGAAAGCCGACGGTGAATGCGAATTGAATCCGCGCCAGCAACACACCATCCATGAAGGACCTCCCGGAACAGATTTCGGCCGCACCCCGGCCGGGTTTCCATATCTATATAATGTATCAGATCACAGGCACCCATGCAATCCCGAACCCCACCTTTTTTCCCGCGCCGCGGTCTCAACCCGGCGGCCTGGCGGCTTCCGCCTCGAGCCGCCGGGACCGCACCATGACCGAGTTGACCTTGCGAACGTAGGCGGTGTTGTTGTACTTGTATCCGTTGTTGTACAGATGCAGTGCCCGG
>Ga0180434_10002366_pt1 | contig 25407 bp, 21 predicted proteins | sample SS_ome_7_FD_132453 | JGI IMG/M metagenome (GOLD analysis project Ga0180434, IMG submission 132453) | Hypersaline lake sediment archaeal communities from the Salton Sea, California, USA - SS_1_D_2 metaG | ecosystem: Environmental > Aquatic > Non-marine Saline and Alkaline > Hypersaline >... | reverse complement strand
TGCTTCCTTGAGCCGCTTTGCCCACCGCTTGCGGAACTTAGTGACCTTGGGTGAAATCACCATCCGGCAGTACGCCTGCTCTGGGTGTCTCGCGGAGTATTCCCAATGATATTCTTCTGCGGGATAGAATTTGTCCATAGGGACAACCTGCGTGATAATCGGTCTCCTCCATAGGCGAGCTTTGTTCAGGTCGCCGATGACCTGTTCGGCAATGGTTCTTTGCTGTTCATCGTGATAGAAGATGGCGGAGCGGTACTGCGTACCTATATCTGCACCCTGCTGGTTCAAGGTCGTCGGGTCGTGGACGGAAAAGAAAATCTCCAGTATTTCCCGGTATGAAATCCTCGCGGGGTCGAATGTGAGCTGAACCGCCTCAGCATGGCCTGTATCGCCGGTGCTGACCTCTCGGTAGGTGGGATTCGTGGTGGTGCCACCGGTGTAGCCGGGTGCAACGCTCTCAATGCCGTCGACCTCCACAAAGATCGCTTCGATGCACCAAAAACAACCCCCCGCGAGAGTGGCGACTTCTGGCGAAACAGGTTGGTTCATGGTTCGACGACAGGCACTTTACAGCCTGGGCCCCTTGCCGTTCTTTGGAGGTATGTAGAATTCGAAGAGCAGATCTATAGTCCTTTTGCTGAGATCCGCTTCATGCTCTTTCAATAGTCCCTGTGTAGCCTGCACTCGCTGGCTCACGGTATCCAGTTCTTTCTGGCTTAGCTCAGCTTGTTCTGCGAGGTCCAGCATATGCTCCAAGTCTTGAAGCCGTTGGATAAGCACCTCCTGTTCCTCTTCTATTACTTCAACCTGGGCATTGCTTGACTTCTCGTATCCCGCAACCTGTCTTATTGCCTGGCGAATGGTCTTCTTGCGCCTCTCCAGGCTGGCTATCTGGTTCTTGATAATAGATCGCCTCTCTCTGTTCTTTTTCAGTTGCTTTGCGAGAGTCTTGAGCTCCCACTGTTGCTCGTCTATCCCGCTAAGCTGGGCAGATAGGTTCTCCAGTCTACTGCGGTACTTTTGCTTGAGGAGTGATTGCAGCTTGGCCAGGCGATCAAGCCGTCTGCGCAAGGACTCTAGCTGACTGTACGCTTGCTCAATCCTGGTTGATAATTCCCCCTCGGCAAGGAACTGCTCCTGCATCATTGTCCTTTTGCGCGTTTCCGTGGTGTGCTTAACAGGAACGCGGAGGTCTATTATAGCCTTTCGAGTCACTAACAAGCAATGTCCGGAGCGGTCACATACAGTCTGAAATCCGCGATCGACAGTGAAAATCCTGGTGTGCTCTCTCGTGTCTATGCCAGTTTTATATCGGAAAGCCCGCTTATCTTCTTGAGGAACTGCAGCAGGATTTTGCTTCTCAAGTCGTTGCGGCCCCGCAACGGAGCCACAAACTTACCCTTGATCCAGACCTGTTTCGGTTCAATGTGGACTAGAACACGCGGGTCGTTCGTGGCCTCGTTCAGGAATTGAGGATAGCCGTTCTGGAATATTCGGCCGGCCTCTCTCACATATGCTTCATCCTGACTTTTCAATATGGCTTCGAGAAGCTTGCTGGCTTTCTCCACGTTACTGTCGGTGGCGAGAGGGATACGGACTTCGTCGAAAACATAGTCAGAAGAAATAGCCTCAGCTTGCACCGAATAGTCTTTCGAGTAGTTCAATACAGGCTGATCCAGGACCAGCATGTTGGGCACATGCAATAGCCTGCCCGTGAGTTCACCTCCCAGTTTTTCGTCCTCTCCAACCTCCTCCAGCGTAGTATGTAGTAGCCCTACTCGTCGCACGTCCCCCTTTATGTTGTCGATACGAATCCTGTCTCCCAGGCTATAGATACCGGAGAAGGTGATGGCAAAGTAAGCCAGAAAACTGGCAGTATATTTTTGCAGCGCCAGGGCCAACCCCAGAGCCACAATAGGTACCCATATAGCTACCTGGGGCACATATATCGCTGCCATGACCGTAGCCACTGCCAGAACTGCAACCACGGCGAAAACCCCTACCGCCACAAGCACCCTCATGCTTCGTGTCTTCTGTTGGTTGATGAATATCCTGTTGGCCATCGCAAATGTCTGCACGCGGGAAAGGGCCACGCTGACCGGACTGCGTTAGAGCTTGGCCTTGAGCCAGTCCACCCGCTTTTCTACCCTGCGGGCAGCAGCTGTCCGGGTGGTGGCTTTCTGTAACTGATTGGCCAGCGTTGCGTCCCCAATTACATCCTTGACCCAGTTACTGAAGTCATTCTGACCTCGGAGGACATGATGTCGAAATGTCTCATCCCCGATTCCGTATAGCGTCCAGGTAAATTCATTCAAATTCTTGGCTGTCCTCCCATCGCGAAACCAGAATACTTTGTCCTGTGGAACATCTCGTAACCACAGCTCGACCGTCGTTTTCTCAATTTTGGCTGTCATGAGCGTTGTCTTACCTCCTCTGGGCGGAATATAGCTCTCTCGTTTCTGTGCGTCCTTCGCGACAATGAGAGGGTTTTCTTCTGACATATCAGGGGCGGGAGAGATCCCTCTCCCGCCCCTGTCCTCCCCTCGCCTATGGTTTACTTACTTCTTTGGGCCGGGCTTGTTCGGGCGAACGGGCTTCTTTTGCACTTCTGATCACCTCCTTTTTTGGAGAATCCAATACGGGGCTTGCATTTCTATGATGCAGGTGCTAGCATGAATAATCAAACAGCATGGCAAAAGCATGCTAACTGAATAATGAAGTATTCTTCATCTATAACACCATTATAGTCTGAAATCGCGATTTGTCAAGACCTTTTGACGGAAAATGGACAGAAAATTTGACGGGAATCTAGTAGAGGGGAGGTGAGATATGTCGGAGTGGACATTTCTTACCAATCATGGGCTGGTACTGAGCTATGTCGCTCGTCGTCCCAGGATAACTGCCCGCGACCTGGCTAATTCTATCGGCATCACGGAAAGAGCAACCCGCAAGATAATCGCCGATCTTCTGGAGACTGGCTATATCACTAAGAAACGAGAGGGACGACGTAACCACTACCGAATAGACCCCGGCCTGACTCTTCGCCATCCCGGCCATGCCGAAACGGCCGTGGGGGACCTGCTGGAAGCTTTGGGCTGGAAGAAGCCGCGAGGCGCTCGCAGGCAATACAGCAAGCCATAATCGTGAGGTGAATGGCCTATGGGCCGCTTGTTTCTGACGAGCCAGGACTCGGTTTGCTGACCTTCTTGACCGGACGTCGGAGGGTCTTGGTCAGCCACAGATGCCGTCGACTGGGGGCAAATCCTATGGCCCCAAAGAAAGCTATTGCTTGCTTGTTGTCAGCTTCGGTGTCGGCTATGACCATTCTCACCCCGTCCCTCATGAACCTCTCCTCCAATCTCCTGTAGAGACGGAGGCCCAGGTTCGTCCGTTGGAAAGCCTCATCCACTCCTATCCAGCTCAGGTACCCGTACTTCCTCCAGGCAGTGCCTTCTTTTTCAATGGTGGTGGCCAGGATAAATCCGACGACTCTTCCTTCTGCCTCCCCCACCAGGCAATAGTCGGGGTCGGAGGTGAAATGGTCAGTTACTTCATAGGCATCCCAGGTGCGGTAAAGAACAGGGAACTCCTCACTGGTGAAAAGCTTCGCTCCCAGGTGATAGACCGGCCCAATATCATCTATCTCCATCTGGCGGATGGTTGCTGTGGCTTTCTTTTTATCCCCGTGAACGTTTTCCAGCGGCACGCGTACCTCCTTTCATGTTACACGTGTGCAAAGACTTGCCCATGATCTTGCTTTGTCCCCCGACAGTATCTAAGGCTATAGCAGCGTCACCCGTGGCTTGAACAATTCTTCAATAACCGTCTATTTCTTTGGCGGCCTTACTATGAGCACACAGGTCCTGGCATGCCGTGCCACGCGCTCGGCTACGCTGCCGAGCAAGAAACCACGCATTCCGGTAAGACCTTTGGCGCCAAGAGCAACCAAATCAACGTTTCTTGGGGCAGCCTTTCGCAGAATCTCTTGAGAAGGATCACCGCGGGCGACCATGGTTGAGACCTCATATCCGCCCTTGCGTAGCTGGCTCTCCGCTTCTGTCATCAATTGCTCGGCGGTCTCCTCTTCAGCTTTTTGAAATTCGGCGATTATTTGCTGGTCGCGTTCCAAGTTTAAGGTGTATGCTTTGACGAATGCTGGGGCAAAAGCCTGCACCACCGTCATGAGAAGGACTTCCGTATGGTGGGGAAGCGGCAGTCGCAGCAGGAACTGCACCACTTCATCTGAGTACTTCGACCCGTCGAACGGCACAAGTACTCTTCTGATAGCTTTGCCTTCTTCCTTGGCTGCCAGCACGCTGCATGGTGCGTACTTAATTACCTTATGAGCAACGCTCCCCAGCAAAAACTCGGGGGCATCGGTTGTGCCCTTGTAGCCTACCACAACAAGGTCGGCCCCAATGCTGCGGCATACCTTGATAATCTCATCGGCAGGACGTCCTCTACGGACCATGGTCTCCACTCCAGATCCTCGGGCCCCGTATGATTTCGACAGTTTGGCAAGCAACTGTGATGCCCTTTCCTCCTTGGCTTTCCAGAGCTGGTCCTTCAGTGCGGTAGAATGTGCCGGAAGGTCCACCAGAGTATGCCCGCCCAGAAAGACGTGCTCCGGGATTACGGTCAGGAAGGTTGTCTTGGCTTTCTTCCCCAGTCTCAGGGCTGCGACTAAGGCTACGGCGACTTGAGAGTAGCGAGAGTCATCAACGGCAACAAGAATCTTCATATTGGTCTCCTTTCATGCTCGAAATCATAACCTGATTTCACGACCGGGTTTGGTCTTCTCTCAACGTAACATTCGGATGCTTTCCGGTATGCTCTCTTCAGAGGGTTGTTAGTCCAGGATTTGCTTGACAGCTTTTTTGTTTCCATAGACCAGAAGCCGGTCTCCTTTCGCTATTTTCTCCTCGCTATTTGGTCTGGTCAAATAGGCATCGGCCCTGTCTATAGCAAGTAATTCCACATCATCTCCCGTGGTGATATCAGCCACCGATTGGCCGATGCGGTGCGAGCTTCCTTTTATCGTGACAAGGCTAACAGCCCAGTCTTTCTCTACACGGAATATCTCCTCAACCGGTGGAGCTTCCCTGAAGATTCGGTTCATAATTGGTCTTTGCAGCCAATCAAGAAAGCGCTGACCTATATTGCTCCTTATGATTAGCTGATAGAGACCGAATATGCCTCCGATTATTATGGCCAGGCGGATGAAAAACCACACATAGCCGCTCACCTGGGTGAAAGATGCCACCAAAGTGGCAATTACAGTGACCGTGCCGGCGTTTCCCAGCACGATGAGAATGGTCACAATCCTGCGCCTGACTTTGTGCCCCACCACGCGTTCGGCTTCTCGTGTCGTGAAGCCAGTTCCTGAGAAAGCAGACAACGCCTGAAACCTAGCTACGTCAGGTTCTATGCCCGTCAACTGGAGGGCGAAGCCTCCAATTCGGACGATGATGAAAGAGACCAGGATGGCTATCAACAAAATACCGACATAAGCCATATTCAACACCTCCAACTTAGGTTCTGGCGAAACATAGCTGGCGCTCTCTCTGTAGCAGTGTGCGAGTAACCAAACGATTGAGCTTCAGGGCCAGACACTAGTGATGTAGCCTTCACGCGGGGAATCTAGAGCCACCTCCTTCTCCTGAAATGGACTGCCAGAGAAATGCCTATCACCGCCATTACAGTCAAGATAACGAAGTAGCCATACCTCCACTCTAGCTCCGGCATGTTGGCGAAGTTCATGCCGTAGATACCGGCGATGAAGGTGAGCGGAATGAAGATGGTGGCTATGAGGGTCAACATCTTCATCACCTCATTCATCCGATTAGACACTGAGGAAAGATAAGTGCTCAGGACGCTCTCAGCCATGTCTCTGAGGCCAAGGGTGAGCATCTCCACCCGCACCAGGTGGTCGTAGATGTTGCGATAGTATATTTGGGCTCGCTCGCTTATCAGGCCATATTCTCCGCGGCTAAGCCCGTTCACTATTTCACGCTGAGGCAACATGACCCGCGTTAATGCCAGGATGCTGCGCTTGAGCTGCATAATTGACATCAGTGTTTCCCTCTTTGGCTCGTGCAGTGCCTCGCCTTCGAGCTGGTCGTTCTTCTCATCCATCTCCTCTATGGCAGGCATGAAGTTGTCCACCACAGCATCTATGATGTCGTGAGCCAGAAAATCGGCGCCCCTCCGCATAACGCGTCGGTCTTTTCGAACTCGATCCAATATGGATGAAACCGACCTCATGGGCACATCATGACTGGTGACCACGTAGTTCTTTCCCACAAAGAAGGCCAGTTCCGTGGTCTCCACTATCTCGGATTCGGTGTGGTAGTTGATTCCGTGGACAATAAGAAACAGGTAGTCCTCGAAGTCATCTATCTTGGGCGGGTGTATGTTCCTGCTAATGCAGTCCGCCACTGCCAGAGGATGGAAGCAGAATGTATTCGAGAGTAGGTTGGCATCTTCATCGGTCAAGTCCTCCATATCGACCCAGAGCAGGCCCTCCCCGGTTGCCAGAAATCTACCTATTTGCTCCGCGCTCAGCTGATCCAGGAGTTCCCCCTCTGGTGTCAGATAGAAAGCGCACTGTATCATCGTCGCCTCCCTGAACTTTGCAGAACTAGTTCAGTGATGAATAGCACCACAAATCCTTACAAGCTTAGGCGTTACCACTCCAGCAGTCTGTTATCTATATCAGCCTGCAAAAACGTGTCTATTCATATGATAGCATAATCCGTATCCTGCTATAATGAGGGGAGTGCGTTGGCCGAGGGAAGACTACCTGAGCGCATAGGCAGGCTAGAGGAACTAGCCAACAACCTGTGGTGGAGCTGGCACCCGCAGGCGCGTGACCTGTTTAGGGCTCTAGATTACCCGCTATGGCGGTCAAGTGGACACAACCCGGTTAAGCAGCTACGTGAAATCAGCATCGACAAACTGAGTGCCGCCGCTGGTGACTCCGCTTTTCTTAGTCTGTATGACTCTGTTATGTCGGCTTTTGACGCCGAGATGTTGGACAGGCAAAGCTGGTTTGCTGCCAAATATCCTCACGTCTTGGACGGTCCCATAGCTTACTTTTCAATGGAGTTTGCCATACATAACTCCCTTCCCATATATGCTGGTGGTCTGGGAGTGTTGGCGGGTGATGTGTGCAAGGAAGCATGTGACCTGGGACTGCCCCTGGTTGCAGTCGGGTTCATGTACCCCCAGGGATATTTCCACCAGCATATTTCTGCCGAGGGATGGCAGGAGGAAATCTACAGGCAGCTGGATTTCGATGAAGCCCCCATCAACCCAATCAATCCGGTTCCTGGTTCTACCTGGTGTGGCCCGCTGGTACGGGTTGAACTAAGTGATAGACCTCTGCACATCGGAGTATGGCAGGTGTGTTTGGGGCGGGTCAACCTTTATCTTTTGTGCTGCAATGTTGAAGGAAATGCACCTGACGACCGCCAACTATGTGCCCGGCTCTATACTGCCGATCGCGAGCAGCGCATTCAGCAGGAGATCGTGATGGGAATCGGCGGCGTGCGTGCTCTGCGGGCGCTCGGCATCAGACCCTCGGTGTGGCATGCCAATGAGGGCCACAATGCCTTCATGATGCTGGAACGTGTCAGGGAGGAAGCGGAGGCAGGTGCGACTCTCGCCGAAGCCCTTCGAAATGTACGGGCGACTACGGTTTTCACCACTCATACGCCAGTGGCTGCGGGACACGACGTCTTTCCTGTCTCGCTTGTAGAGAAGTACTTTCGAGGTTACTGGGAATCTCTGCAAATCAGCCGAGAGGCATTCCTGAAGCTGGGACAAGAGGGTGGTGCAGGCGACCAGAACTTTAATATGACCGTGCTGGGCCTTAAGATGGCCGACCATCGCAATGCCGTAAGCCGGCTCCACAGAGAGACTACAAGAAGGATGTGGCACGGGCTATGGCCGGAAGCTAAAGAAGACGAAACACCTATTTCACAGATCACCAATGGGGTTCACGTACCCTCCTGGATGGCTCCGGAAATGAGTCGCCTCTATGAGAAGCACCTGGGTCCGGACGTGTCGAGGAGACACGATGATGTCAACCTACGGACGCTTGTTCTAGGTATCCCCGACGAGGAACTGTGGGCGGTACGTCAGGTTCTCAAGCGTAAGCTTATGGGCAGCATGGTAGAGCGAGCACGGGGATGTTCCACTGAACGTGAGTGTCCGGCCCGACAGGTGCTGGCTATGGGCGCTCTGCTTGACCCGGATGTTCTAACCATCGGGTTTGTCCGTCGTTTCGCCGCATATAAGCGCCCGGAGCTAATCTTCCACGACGTGGAGCGTCTCAAGCGTATTGTCACGGATACCTGGCACCCTGTCCAGATAGTCTTCGCTGGCAAGTCTCATCCCGCTGACTTCCCTTCGAAACAGCTGCTCCACGACGTGTACACTCTGGCCACAGACCGCGAGTTTCAGGGACGCATAGCCTTTGTGGAAGACTACGATATGCATATGGCTCGCTATCTGGTTCAGGGGGTGGACGTCTGGCTGAATGTGCCTCGGCGTCTCCAGGAAGCCTCTGGCACCAGTGGCATGAAAGCAGCGGTTAACGGTGTGTTGCACCTCAGTGTCCGAGATGGCTGGTGGTACGAAGGCTATAATGGCAATAATGGCTGGGCCATTGGGGATGGACTCGAAGCTCGTGAGCCGGGAGAGGAAGATAGCTCGGACGCTGCGTCGCTTTACCGCCTTCTGGAAGAAGAAATCATACCTCTGTACTATCAACGGGACAGAGTGGGGGTGCCTCATGGCTGGCTGCGCGTAATCAAAGAGGCGATTGGCTCGATTGTACCTTACTTCTGCGCTCGCCGGATGTTGAAGGAATATGTGGAGCAGATGTACGTACCGGCGGCTCGTAAGTGGGCGTGACGCCGGAATCAATGGCAAAACCTGCCCATCCCACAATGTTCATTGACAGCTATATGTAAATACGGCACAATCTTCCTGTATGCAACTACTGAATCGCGCCGGAGATATTCTCAAAAACGCGAAAAAGGCCATTTAGCTATGAAAAAGACGACGGGTCAAGCACGGGTGGTGATTGAAGGACTAACGCCCGAAATCGACGGCGGCCGCTTTCCAATCAAGCGGGTTATGGGAGAAAAAGTAGTGGTGGAAGCCGACATCTTTGCCGATGGCTATGACGTTACATCGGCTGTGCTCCTCTACCGTAAGGATAATGGTCGTGAATGGGCTGAAAGTCCAATGGAACCACTGGTCAATGACCGCTGGCGTGGCTCGTTTGTGGTGGCCGAGGTTGGGCGTTATGTTTACACCGTCCTGGCCTGGGTTGACCAATTCAAGTCATGGAGGCGAGACCTGGCAAAGAAATCTCAGGCAGGTCGGGAAGTGTCGGTGGAGTTTCTAGTAGGGGCTCGGTTGATTCAGGAAGCAAACCAGCGGGCCCCTGAGCCTGACGCCCAGCGGATGAAGGAATGGGCAAGCACCCTGCAGTCCCCGCAGGCAACCCAGCAGGCGAAGGTGCAGCTGGCCCTAAGCGAGGAGCTGTCAGGGCCTATGGACGAGTACTCCGACCGCCGATTTGCTACTACCTATTCCAAAGAGCTTGTAGTGTTGGTTGACAGGGAGAAGGCCCGCTTCAGCGCCTGGTACGAGATGTTCCCCCGTTCGTGCGCCGGTGAGTCCGGCCGTCATGGCACTTTCAAGGACTGCGAAGCCCGCCTTCCTTACGTTGCAGGCATGGGTTTCGATGTACTTTACCTGCCCCCCATCCACCCTATCGGCCAGGCGCATCGGAAGGGGAAAAACAACAGTCCGGTAGCCGGCCCGGATGACCCGGGGACTCCCTGGGCCATCGGCTCGAAAGCAGGAGGACATAAGTCGGTGCACCCACAGCTTGGGACTCTGGAGGACTTCCAGAGGTTTGCGGCTCGAGCCCGTGAGTACGGCATTGAAATCGCTCTGGACATTGCTTTCCACTGTGCTCCCGACCATCCTTATGTGGAAGAACATCCAGAATGGTTCCGCTGGCGGCCCGACAACACTGTCCAGTATGCCGAAAACCCGCCCAAGAAATACGAGGATATCTACCCCTTCGAGTTCGAGACCGAGAATTGGGAAGAGCTGTGGGAAGAGCTCAAAAGTATCGTGCTGTTCTGGATCGAACAGGGCATCCGCATTTTCCGGGTAGACAACCCTCATACCAAGCCCTTTGGTTTCTGGGAATGGCTGATCGCCGATATCAAAGCATCGTATCCCGACGTTATTTTTCTCTCGGAAGCATTTACCCGTCCCAAGGTGATGTACCAGTTGGCCAAGTTGGGTTTTACTCAATCCTACACGTACTTCGCATGGCGAAACACCAAGTGGGAACTAATTCAATACTTCATCGAGCTCACTCAAACCGAGGTCCGGGAATATTTCCGTCCCAACCTCTGGCCGAACACGCCGGATATTCTGACTGAGTATCTTCAGTTTGGCGGACGCCCGGCATTCATGGCCCGGCTGGTCCTGTCAGCTACCATTGCAGCCAGCTACGGTATCTACGGCCCAGCTTTCGAGCTCTGCGAAAGTCGTCCCAGGGAATCGGGGAGCGAAGAATACCTGGACTCGGAAAAGTACGAGATCAAGAATTGGGATATCGACAGGCCGGACAGTTTGAAGGGCTTCATCGCTCGCATCAATCGGATTCGTGGGGATAATCCTGCCCTCCGCAGCGACTGGAGCCTTCGTTTCCACGAAGTGAGTAACGAGCAGCTGATTTGCTACAGCAAACGCACCGAGGATCTCTCCGATGTTGTTCTGGTGGTGGTGAACCTGGATCCGCACCATACTCAGTCTGGCTGGATAGAATTCCCCTTGGAGGAACTTGGTATTGACCCTCAACGACCCTATCAGATGCACGACCTGTTGAGCGACGCTCGCTATTTATGGCAGGGGTCACGGAACTACGTTGAACTCAACCCGCAAATCGTCCCTGCTCACGTCTTCCGTATACGTCGGCCGGTCCGCACGGAGCAAGACTTTGACTACTATATGTAGGGTGGAAAACTTGGGTCGAAACGATGTATCATTTCTTCTACGGTTTCAGCTGGGACGCAAGTGTGTCTCCTGAGCAGATAGGGAACTGGGTGGCAGCGCTGGGGAAGAATCCAATCGAACGATGAACGGCAAAGCAATCATTTTAGTGGTGGATAGCAGCCGCGGTAACCTGGGGCTTCTGTCACAGCAGCTAGAGCAAGCGGGATACGGGACGCTTAGGGCGGCCAGTCTGGAACAATTGGACCAGGCGATTCGGGGGAAGGAAAAAATTGCACTCGCCCTCATAGACGTCTCCGGGTTCGACGACAATATCTGGGCACGCTGTGACGAACTGCGCAAGGTCAGGTTGCCTTTCATCGTGATTTCACCTCATCGTAGTCCTGCCGTACAACGGCGAAGCATGGAGCACGGCGCCAACGGGCTGCTGGTCAAGCCGCTAGACTTTAAGGATTTAATGGAGCACGTACATGCGGTGCTCGGTGTCTAGATTATGAGAAAACGTGGTCAGTCGGGGCCATCATCGTTCGACGATGACCCTCTCTGGTATAAGGACGCTATCGTCTACGAGCTTCACATCCGTGCCTTCTCGGACAGTCAGGGAGATGGAGTGGGGGACTTCCTGGGCCTTACCGAGAAACTCGACTACCTTGAGGATTTAGGGGTAACAGCCCTCTGGTTACTGCCTTTCTATCCTTCGCCCTTGAAAGATGACGGCTACGATATCTCCGACTACACCAGCATTCAACCTGTCTACGGGAACATGCACGATTTCAGGAATTTTGTCGAGGAAGCACATAGACGTGGGATTCGCATCATTATGGAGCTAGTACTGAATCACACCTCTGATCAGCATCCCTGGTTCCAGCGCGCCCGACGCGCAGCACCCGGAAGCCGGTGGCGTGATTTCTATGTCTGGAGCGACAACCCAGACAGATATCAGGAAGCCCGTATCATCTTCAAGGACTCCGAATACTCCAACTGGACATGGGACCAGGCAGCCAGGGAGTACTACTGGCACCGTTTCTATTTTCACCAGCCTGACCTGAATTACGACAACCCCACTGTGAGGCGGGCCATTTTCAGAATTATCGATTTCTGGCTGAGACTCGGGGTTGATGGACTGCGGGTTGATGCGGTGCCTTATCTTTACGAGCGGGAGGGCACGAACTGTGAGAACTTGCCCGAAACACATGCTTTCCTGAAGGAGCTGCGTAAGCATATTGATGGAAGGTTCAAGAATCGCATGCTGCTGGCAGAAGCCAACCAGTGGCCTGAAGACGCGGCCGCCTATCTTGGCGAGGGCGATGAGTTTCATATGGCTTATCACTTTCCTCTCATGCCCCGCATGTTTATGGCTATCCGAATGGAGGACCGTTTTCCTATTATGGACATTCTCCAGCAGACTCCGGCAATTGCTGAGAACTGTCAATGGGCCATTTTCCTCCGCAATCACGACGAGCTAACTCTTGAGATGGTCACCGATGAAGAGCGGGACTATATGTACAGGATGTATGCCAGCGATCCCGCTGCCCGGCTGAACCTGGGTATCCGCCGGCGCCTGGCACCGTTATTGAACAACGACCGCAAGAAGATTGAACTAATGAACGGCCTGCTCTTCTCTTTGCCCGGGACACCGGTAATCTACTACGGCGACGAGATCGGCATGGGGGACAATTTCTACTTGGGAGACCGTAATGGGGTCCGCACTCCGATGCAGTGGAGCCCTGACCGCAACGCAGGCTTTTCCCATGCCAATCCCCAAAAACTCTATCTTCCCCCCATTATCGACCCCGAGTATCACTATGAGTCAGTCAATGTGGAGAACCAGCAAAGCAACCCCGATTCTCTTTTCTGGTGGATGAAGCGCACCATTGCGCTGAGGAAGCGGTTCAAGGCCTTCGGAAGGGGCACACTTGAGTTCCTCCAGCCGCAAAACCGCAAGATACTGGCCTTCCTTCGGCGGTACGAGCATGAGGCCATCCTGGTCGTGGCCAACCTTTCGCATGCTGCCCAGCAGACCCAACTAGACCTTTCGGAATTTCAGGGGAGGGTCCCAATTGAGCTTTTCGGACGGGCACAGTTTGTTCCTATTACTGATGACAAATACCCTTTCACTCTTGGCCCACATGCTTTCTACTGGTTTTCACTGGAATCGGAGGTTGCCAGGCCCCATCGTCTCCGTGCTCTACCTTCGGAGGATATCGGGGTTTTGCCTACGCTGGCCGAGACGGAGAAGAACCTGTTCCAGAAGAAGAATTGGTTCGTCCTGGAAGCCGTCCTGCTTGACTACATAAGGGGGCGTCGGTGGTTCCGTGGCAAAGCGCGAGAATCCTGGGGCGCACAGATTCTGGATGTGGTGCCGATATCTTGGGGAACCTCTATCGCGTACCTCGTGTTGATAGAAGTCGAATACACGGAAGGAGAGCCGGAGACCTATGTGCTTCCACTCACTACTACCGCTGTGGAACAGAGCGAACAGGTCCGCACGGAATACCCTCACGCCCTTATTGCCCATCTGAAGCCCGGGGCCAGGGGTAGCGATGGCGAAAAGCTACTCCTTGATGCCTTGTTCGACAAGGATTTCTGTGGTTATTTGCTGCGTGTAATAGGCGGGCGGCGGCGGTTCAAGGGGCAGGTCGGCGAGATTTTGGCTCTACCGACCAGGGTCTTTCGTACCGGTCGTGGCCCCGCCGGAATTCCTCTGGAGCCGGCTCCCATTAAGGCGGAACAGACTAATACGTCGGTACTATATGGCGACAGGCTTATTCTCAAACTGTTTCGGCGGATCGAGGATGGGATGAATCCCGATGTGGAGATGGGCCGCTTTCTCACCGAGAGAATGCTCTTCCCCTACACCCCAACTGTAGCCGGCACTATCGACTATCGGAGAAAGAAGGGAAAGCCGGCAAGCGTGGCGCTCCTCCAGGGTTTTGTGTCCAACGAAGGAGATGCCTGGCAATATACTATGGACTCCCTGAACCACTATTTCCAATATGTCCTGGTACACCCCACAGTGCAGGTGCCACCCATTTCTCAGAAACATCTGCTAAGTCTGCTCAATGAGCCGCCGGCGCTGGCACAGGATACTATTGGCCCCTATCTTATTTCGGCACAACTTCTGGCAACGCGCACGGCTGAACTTCATGTGGCCCTGGCCTCAGCACCAGACGACCCGGATTTTGGCCCTGAGCGATTCTCCGTTATTTATCAGAACTCACTCTTCCATGCTATGAGGAGCTTTGCTACTCAGACACTGCAACTGCTGCGCGAGCAGCTATCAGGGTTGCCGGAGGGACTCAGGGAAGATGCCCAACAGGTCCTGGATTCAGAGGCGAGCATCATTGATCGTTTTCGCTTGATCCGCAACCGAAAGATTGAGGCGGCACGGATACGTTGTCACGGGGACTATCACCTGGGGCAGGTGCTATATACCGGTAAGGATTTCGTTATCATCGATTTTGAGGGCGAACCGTCACGCTCCTTGAGCGAGCGCAGGATCAAGCGGTCACCTTTGAGGGATGTTGCCGGGATGATACGTTCATTTCACTACGCGGCGCACAGCGCTCTGCTTCAACAGGCCTCACTGGCGCTCAAGCCCGAGGATCTGTCTGCCCTGGAACACTGGGCACAGTTCTGGTACATCTGGGTGGCATCGTCTTTCCTTACCTCCTATCTTGAGGGAGTGGAACAGGCCCGGTTGTTGCCGGACGACCCGGAACAACTCAGGGTTATCCTGGATGCCTATCTGCTTGAAAAGGCCACCTACGAAATTGGCTATGAACTGAACAATCGGCCGGACTGGTTGAAGGTGCCACTCCAGGGAATATTGCAGTTACTGAAGGCTGAAGAGTGAACATCGGCCGTGCATACATTCGTCGGGACGCTCAGGCGTGTGGTATACTCGGTTGAGCAAGGGAAATCGAACAGGAGCAGCTAACCAGGGATGACGGAGCAAAAAGACAGGCGGAGAACCTCTTCTTCGCAGGACAGAGCGAATACTCCGCCGGTGCGCTACGACGTGAGCATGCTGAGCGATGATGACCTCTTCCTCTTTAATGAGGGATCGCATTACCGGCTGTATGAGAAGCTCGGAGCCCGCCCCATGAATTTGGATGGGGTGGAGGGGACCCACTTTGCTGTGTGGGCGCCCAATGCTCAACAGGTGTGTGTCGTGGGTGACTTCAACGGCTGGGACAAGTCGAGCCATCCGCTGTCACCAAAGGGACAGTCCGGTATCTGGGAAGGATTCATTCCTGGCGTGGGCAAGGGGACGATCTACAAGTATTATCTGGCCTCTCATCACCGTGGCTATCGCGTGGAGAAGGCTGACCCGTTTGCTTTCTATGCTGAAACGCCTCCCAAAACAGCCTCTATTATCTGGGACCTGGATTATGAATGGGGAGATCGGGCCTGGGTGGAGAAGCGGGCGAACTGCAATGCCCTGGCTGCTCCCATGTCTGTTTATGAAGTTCATCTGGGCTCCTGGCAGCGAGTGCCCGAGGAAGGGAATCGATACCTTAGCTACCGGGAATTGGCTGCCAGGCTGGCCGATTACGTGAAGCAAATGGGGTTTACCCATGTCGAGTTTCTACCGGTAATGGAGCATCCCTTCTACGGTTCCTGGGGGTATCAGGTAACGGGATACTTTGCCCCGACGAGCCGGTACGGCACCCCACAGGATTTTATGTATCTGGTGGACTATTTGCATCAGCATGATATAGGTGTGATCCTCGACTGGGTGCCTTCTCATTTTCCTAATGATGAGCATGGACTGGGATACTTCGACGGCACGCACCTCTACGAGCACGGTGATCCCAGACAGGGCATTCATCCCGATTGGAACAGTTTCATTTTCAACTATGGCCGGCACGAAGTGAGGAGCTTTCTGCTTAGCAGCGCACTGTTCTGGCTGGACAAGTACCACGTTGATGGGTTGCGCGTGGATGCAGTGGCTTCGATGCTTTACCTGGATTACGGTCGCAAAGAAGGGGAATGGATGCCCAACCAGTATGGAGGACGGGAGAACCTGGAGGCTATCGCTTTCTTGCGCCGCTTCAATGAAATAATGTATCAACAAACCCCTGATGTACAAACCGTTGCTGAGGAATCCACCGCCTGGCAGATGGTGTCTCGCCCGACTTACGTGGGGGGTCTGGGATTTGGTCTTAAGTGGGACATGGGCTGGATGCATGATACCCTCGAGTACGTAAGCAGAAACCCCATATATCGAAAATATCACCATAATAACCTGACTTTCCGCATGGTCTATGCCTTCTTCGAGAATTTTGTCCTGCCGCTTTCTCACGATGAAGTCGTCCATGGCAAGGGGTCGCTCCTGGGGAAGATGCCGGGAGACGACTGGCAGAAGTTCGCTAACCTGAGGCTGCTGCTGGGCTATATGTATGCCCAGCCTGGGAAAAAGCTGCTGTTTATGGGCGCGGAGTTGGGGCAATGGAGGGAGTGGAAACACGAGGAAAGCCTGGAGTGGCATCTTCTTGACTATGCGCCGCATTCCAGCCTCAAGCGGTGGGTCGAAGACCTTAATCATTTCTATCGAAGGCAGCCCGCCCTATATGAGCTGGATTTCGAGCCGGCCGGCTTCGAGTGGATTGACTGTAATGATGTTGAGCACAGTGTAGTCAGTCTCGTACGTAAAGGGCGTTCACCGGATGACCTTGTCGTGGCCGTATGTAATTTCACCCCCATGACCCATTACAACTACAGGGTCGGAGTACCGCACCCGGGCTTCTGGAAGGAGCTACTGAACAGCGATGCCAGGGAATACGGAGGCAGTGGTCAAGGCAATCTGGGTGGTGTCGAGGCAGCACCGGTTCCCTTGCATGGTCGTCCTTATTCGTTGACCATCACCCTGCCACCCCTGGCTACTGCGTTTTTCCAGACATCACCACGGGATGAAGCGCCTGTTTTGCAGGATGCGGTGGCAATTTCACAAACGCAATGACCAGCCTCGCACGCCTAATCGATATTCTGCACCTTGAGCAGGTTGGTGGAACCGGCCACCCCGATAGGAATGCCGCCGGTAATCACTATCAGGTCACCGGGCCTGGCCAGCCCCAGTTCCTTACATAGCCTGGCTCCTGTGGCGAACAATTCATCTACCGACGAAGCTCTGGCTATCTGGAAGGGGTAGACTCCCCAGCGCAGCATCAATCTACCCAGGACAACGTCATCAGGGGTCATGGCCAGAATGGGCATCGTGGGGCGATGTTTCGAGACCCGTCCTGCTGTGCTACCGGACTGGGTGAAGGCCACAAGGGCCACTGCCCCAAGACTCTCTGCCGTATGACAGGCACTATAGCTTATCAGTTCATCCGTCTTCTTCTCTAACTCCCTGCCTGTTTCTGACAGCATCTGCTCATAGGGCAATCTAGCTTCTACTTCACGGGCAATCCTCGCCATCATTTTGACTGCTTGTACAGGATACTTCCCGATGGAGGTCTCCGCCGAAAGCATGACGGCGTCCGTACCATCGAATATAGCAGTAGCCACGTCGGTGACCTCGGCCCTTGTTGGCCGGGCCGCATTCACCATTGATTCCAGCATCTGCGTAGCAGTAATTACCGGCTTACCCGCCTGGTTGCATTTCCTGATGATTTCCTTCTGCACCAGTGGCACTCTCTCCAGAGGGATGTCTACGCCCAGGTCTCCCCGTGCGACCATTGTACCGTCGCTGGCTGCCAGTATGCGGTCAAACTCCTGAACGGCCACGCCTCTCTCAATCTTGGCGATAATTGGTACGTCCGCGTCGTTCTGGCGCAGGATAGCTTTCACGCTGGCTATTTCCTCAGCGTTGCTGACAAAGGAGAGAGCGAGGTAATCGGCGTGCTCCCTGACGGCAAAGGAGATACATTCCCGCAAAGCGGCCGTCATAAAAGGGGCGGACGAATGCATGCCGGGTACTACCAGTCCCCGTCCCCCGGTTAGTATCCCTCCAACCGTGACCCTGCACCTGACCTCTGAACCTTGCCTATCAAGTACCTTGAGCTGTATCGCCCCGTCATCGATCAGGACCGCATCACCTACCTTTATGTCCTGCGGAAGGGTGGGAAAGTTGACGGATATCACTCCGGCGTCTGCCTCTACCTGCCTTGTGGTGAGGGTGACCTGTGCACCCTTCTTCAGCTTCACCTGACCGCCCTTGACCTTACCGGTGCGGTACTTTGGCCCGGGCAAATCTAAGAGAAGGGCAACAGGGATTCCCAGACGGGAGGACAGCCTCCGTACATTCTGGATATGGCGGGCATGTTCCCTGTAGGTACCGTGGGAGAGGTTAAGCCTGGCCACATTCATGCCAGCCTTTATCAATTGCTCAATTCTAGTAGACGAACCGGTAGAGGGCCCGATAGTGACGACTATCTTGGTACGCCTGTTGAACAAGCTGGAGCCTTTCATATCATTCGCTAGTTCTGGCGGGATTTGTGCTCTATCTTACTGACCGCGGAGTCTTCTCATTTTATGGAGGGCAAACTCAGCAGCACCCACTACGCCCGAATTGCGACCCAGTTCGGGGAAAGCAAAACGCACCGCCTGGAAAGACTGTTTGTAGGCCCTCTCTCCAGCCACTCTGAAGGCCGGCTCAAGTAGCATGTCACCTATGTTGGACAAACCGCCACCGATAACTATCAATTCAGGATTGAATATGTTGATCAAATTGGCCAGGCCTATCCCTATGTAGTAGCTGGTCCGAGCAATCAGTTCTCTGGCTACGCTGTCACCCTGCCGCGCCGCACTATGAACCGCCTCCGCGCTTACCTTTTCTATGTCACCGCCGGCATATTGCAGTATGGAAGTGGTGGCTCCTTCTTCAATCCGGCGTCTCGCCTCTCTGGTCAGGGCTGTGCCCGAAGCCAGCGTTTCCCAGCAACCTTTGTTGCCACACTTGCAGATTGGCCCATCGCCGTCGATAATCATATGCCCCACCTCCCCGGCGGCACCGATAGCTCCGCCGTAGATTCTGCCATCGATGACAATGCCTCCGCCGATACCTGTGCTTATAGTGATGTAGATGAAGTTAGTGACGCCGCGGGCGGCGCCGAAATGAAGTTCCCCCAGGGCGGCGGCGTTGGCGTCATTGATGAGAAAGCTCTTCTTACCCAGTCTTTCTTCAATTATGTCCCTCAGGGGGACGTCTTGCCATCCGGGTAGATTGGGTGAGGTGAAAAGGATGCCGGTCTCGGGATTCGAGATGCCCGGTGCCCCAATTCCTACAGCAGCAACCGCAGAAAGGTCAACGTTTGCCTGTTGTAGTGCCCTGTGCACAGACTCCAGGATAGACTGGATAACTGCTTCGTGACCTTCTGGCGCCGGCGTCATGGCGTGATCGCGCGACAGGATCTTGCCCTGGGAGTTGATCATTGCGGTAAGTATTTTGCTGCCACCCAGGTCAATGCCAAGAACCAGAGCCTGAGTGTTCATGCCGGAATTTGAACGCCGGCCGTGCGTTTCAGCCATAAGTACACTCCATTAGCCCAGCCGCCCTTTGTTTGAGAAGTTCAAGGCTGTCTCTACTGGCTCGTAGATCATTTTGGTGGGCACGCTTGCAGTCTCCCTCGCGAGTCCGGCGAAAATGGCGGGCTCGGATTACACCTATCTCCCCATCTGCAGAACTACCCTGCTATCTCAATAACAGGTTTTGTCGCAGTCTGCCATTATTGTATACTACGACGGATAATAAGAGAAGAAGACCAATCTCCTGTGGACAGCCAGAAACAGGTACCCATCATCTACAACTTGTTCCCACTATTAGCCGGGGCCATGCCCCGTTGGCTGGGTCACGCGTCCCGCGCAGCCGAAATGGGCTTCAACTGGCTGTACATCAACTCTATCCACTACCCGGGGTTCTCGGGCAGCCTCTATGCTGTGAAGGACTACTACCGTCTAAATCCTCGGTTCTTGCCTCCCGGTACGGAACTCAGTGGGCTGGCCGTTCTGGAGCAAACCCTTCGAGGACTCCGGGATTTGGGGCTCTGGCCTGTGATGGACCTGGTAGTCAACCATACGTCACGGGACTGCCCTTTGACTGATGAACGCCCTGCCTGGTATGTTCACGATGAGCATGGTGAGATCGCCAGCCCGTTTGCAGTAGACCCCGACGATCCAGAAAAGGTAACCGTGTGGGGCGACCTGGCCGAGATAGACAACGAAGGCTCGAGCGATAGAGAGGCGCTATGGGCTTACTGGGCCGAGCTTGTGAAGCGCTACCTCGGGCTGGGATTTAAGGGTTTCCGGTGCGATGCGGCGTATAAGGTGCCCGCTGCTCTGTGGCGCTTTCTTGTCGAGGAAGCGGCCGGGATTGACCCGGAGGCGGTGTTCTTTGCCGAGACCCTGGGATGCACGGAAGAGGAAGCCCTGGCACTGCATGATGCCGGACTCCATTACTTCTTCAACAGTTCCAAGTGGTGGGACTTCGCGCAGCCCTGGTGCCTGGAGCAGCACGAGAAGTTCGGCAGAATCGCCCCCTCCATCTCCTTCCCTGAAAGTCACGATACAACTCGCCTTGCCGCTGATGAAAACGGCAACGAAGCTGTGCAGCGTCAGCGTTACGCGTTCGCCGCCGCATTCTCGGCCGGGTTTATGATGCCCATAGGCTACGAGTTCGGCTTCAGGAAGAAACTGGATGTTGTCTCCACCCGTTCTACAGACTGGGAATCCGCCTCGTTTGATCTGCAAAGGTTCGTAACTAGAGTTAACAGGCTTAAGATGGAGCACCCTTTGCTCCAGGGTGAAGGGAAACTGAAGGCAGTCAGAAGTGATAAGAATGCCCTTGTGCTCCAACGCCGCATGGAACAAGCTCCCGGGCAACTAGGCTGGATCCTGGTGAACAAGGACAAAGGTCAGCAAGTACGGTTCACTCTTCATGGTCTTGACCTCCGCCCCGGTCATCGCCTGTATCGCATTTGCCGGGACGATGTCTCCGCATCCGAAGCACTCGTGTCGGAGCAACCCCTGGTGCTTGAACCAGCCGAAGTGGCCCTGATATTGGAATCGCCTTGAAGCAATGCTAATATTTCTCGAGGAGAGCGCGTCGTGAGGTTCCCCAGAGCAAGTGGCGTATTACTGCACCCGACCTCGCTGCCGGGCCCATTCGGAATGGGGGACTTGGGTAAGGAAGCCTATCGCTTCGCAGATTTTCTGGCCGCCACTGGGCAAAGTCTCTGGCAGATCCTGCCTGTGGGCCCGACCGGCTACGGCAATTCTCCCTACAAGTGCCTCTCTGTGTTTGCCGGCAACCCCTTGCTCATAAGTCTGGAACGGCTGATGGACGATGGATTTCTGGAACCCGCTGAAGTGGACGATGTACCGTCCTTGCCTGAAGGAAGAGTTGATTACAGCTCGGTTATCAGGTTCAAGATGCCGTTGCTGAAGAAGTCCTTTAACGCTTTTCACAGAAAGGCGGCTTCAACCGAGCAGGAGCAATTCGACATTTTCTGTCAACAGAATGCCTCCTGGCTCGACACTTACTCCCTGTTCACGGCGGTGAAAGACGCCCACGGCCTGGCTCCCTGGCATACCTGGGAGGAAGATATCCGCAGACGACAGCCGAAAGCCATCGAACGCTGGCGCAAGAAGCTGAGCCACGAGGTTCGCTGCCACCAGTACCAACAATACCAGTTCTTCAAGCAATGGTCTGAACTCAAGAGCTACTGTAATGAGCGTGGAATCAGGCTCATCGGGGACGTGCCCATATTCATCGCCCTCGATAGTGCCGAGGTATGGTCGCGTCCGGACATGTTCTATCTGGATGCCAGTGGCAAGCCGACGGTGGTGGCCGGGGTGCCCCCTGACTACTTCAGCAAGACGGGCCAGTTATGGGGAAACCCCCTTTATCGCTGGGATGTAATGGCGGGGGAGGGCTATGCGTGGTGGATCGAGCGGTTTCGAGCAACCCATGCTCTGGTGGATATCATGAGGTTGGATCATTTCCGCGGGTTCGAGAAATACTGGGAGGTTCCGGGCACTGACACCACCGCTTTGAACGGACGGTGGGTCGTCGGGCCTGGGGCAGAACTCTTTGAAGCTGTACAGGAAGCGCTGGGCGTCTTGCCTGTAATTGCGGAGGACCTGGGAGTCATCACGCCCGAAGTAGACGAACTGAGAGACCAGCTCGGCTTTCCCGGAATGAGAGTTCTTCAGTTTGCCTTTGGCGATGACCCCAAGGCGGATGATTACAAGCCTCACAACTACCCGCGGAACTGCGTGGTCTACACGGGTACCCACGATAACAACACAACCATAGGTTGGTTCAGGGGTGGTGCAACCGAGGGCAGCACTCGAACTGGTAGAGAGATGGAGATGGAGAGAAGACTTGCCCTGAAGTATACCGGTACGGACGGGCATGAGATCAATTGGGACTTCATCCGCCTGGCTTTGATGTCCGTCGCCGACACGGCTATCATCCCTATGCAGGATGTCCTGGGACTGGGCAGCGAAGCCAGGATGAATCTTCCGGGCACGGCGGAGGGAAACTGGTGTTGGCGTATGGCGCCCGGTATGTTGACCGAGTCAATCAAGGACAGGCTCGAGGAACTGGCCGCCCTATACGGAAGGTGACCCCTGGCTTGAGCAGTGAAGTCAAGCGGCATCAGGAGGTACAGGAATGATGGAAGGCAGGATAGTCTATTTTCCCGAGGTGGGAGCAGTCAATACCGATGAGGTGCTGCGAATCTCTAGAGAAAGGTCAGACGAACTCGGCATTAACACCATCCTGGTCGCTTCCACGAAGGGCCGGACCGCGTTGAAAGCTCTGGATGTCTTCAAGGGCAAGAGGGTGATTGGCGTTACGCATCATGTGGGATTCAAGGAACCCAATGCCCTGGAGTGGACTGCCGAGGACGTGAAGAGGTTCGAAGAAATGGGCGGCATCCGGCTCACTACCACTCATGCCTTCTTCGGATTGAGCAGGGCGGTGAGACACAAGTGGAATACCTACGTTTTTGAAGAGATGGTTGCCAATACTCTACGGCTTTTTGGACAGGGGATGAAGGTGGTATGTGAGATAGCTATGATGGCTGCGGATGCCGGTCTTGCCCGCACCGATGAAGATGTGATATGCATCGCCGGGACGGGTGGTGGGGCGGATACGGCCGTAGTGCTCCGTCCCGTGAACCTCCGTGACTTTTTCGATCTCAGGATTAAAGAGATCCTCTGTAAGCCCCACTTCTAGACTCCCCGTCCTGATTGATCCGCTCCTTTGATACGGTACCCTTGGCGAGGGCGCCATCGTGTCCAACAGTCATTGATTATTAGAGTTCTAGATAGTATACTTTCATTAATCTGCACGGTGGGAGGTATTTCATGAAACTGTCTTGTCTTCAAGAAAATCTGAACAAAGGACTGACCATTGTGGGAAGAGCTGTGGCCGCCAGGTCCACTCTGCCTATCACCCAGAATATCCTTCTATCCGCTGAGAAGTCGCATCTGAAATTGGCAGCCACCAATTTGGAGATGGCTACCACCTGCTGGGTTGGAGCCAAGGTGGAAGAAAAAGGCAGCATAACGGTTCCTGCCCGCCTGCTCATCGACTTCGTTAGTTCTTTGCCCAACGATACGATTGAAATCAACCTTCCCGCCGCCAGCCATATCCTGGAGCTCAAGAGCGGCCACTTCCAGGCCCGTATTAACGGCATTGATGCTGCAGACTTTCCCCCTATTCCGGAGATAAAGGACGGTACAACCACCACCATCGAAGCGGCCAGCCTCAGGGAGGGAATCACACAGGTGGTCTTTGCCGCGGCGGCCGAAGAATCGCGCCCTGTGCTGACCGGGATCAACACTGAATTTGATGGCGACCAGCTAAATCTGGTGGCGGCCGATGGCTTCAGGCTGGCTGTACATAAGACGACTGTCGGCTCCCCCGTCGGCGAGAAGACTACGGTTATCATCCCTGCCAGGACCCTCAATGAACTGAACCGACTCCTGGCCGAGCAGGAGGAACCTGTAGAGGTCACCCTGAACCAGCAGAAGAGCCAGGTCCTGTTCCGTCTCAAGGATGCCGAAATAGTGTCCCAGCTTCTTCAAGGCTCCTTCCCCAACTATTCCCAGGTCATTCCTCAGAACTATACCACCCGGGCTGTAATCGATATCAATGAGTTTCTAAGAGTCACCAAGATATCCTCCGTATTTGCTCGCGATGCCAGCGGCATAGTCCGCCTGGTCATCAGCCCCGGGGCTGAGCTCACCCCGGGTAAGGTCACTGTTTCCGCTCAGGCCGAGGAAGTCGGCGACAATGTTGGTGAAGTCGATGCTCTTATCGACGGAGAAGAGGCCAAAATCGCCTTCAACGTGAAGTATCTCTCCGATGTCCTGTCCGTCCTTCGACAGGACCAGGTCGCCCTGGAAGTCACTACCCCCTCCAGCCCGGGCACCATCCGCCCCATCGGCGTGGACAACTATGTGCACGTAATCATGCCTATGTTCGTCCAGTGGTAAGTCCTTCGATTCAGTAGGGAGCAGGCGAAATGAAGTTCCGCATTGTTTTGGAATATGATCCTGAGACACAGGGCTATGCTGCATATTGCCCCGAACTTCCGGGATGTTGCAGTGCTGGGGATACCGAGGAAGAGGCACTGAAGAACGCGAGAGAGGCTATTGCTCTCTATCTTGAACCGGCACCAGTCAAACTGAGCCCTGACGAAAAGGTTTTTGAGGTGGAAGTTCCGGTCTGATGGCCCGGAAGCTGCCGAGACTGAAAGCCAGTGAGGTTATCAAGATACTCCAACAGCACGGATTCACCTTGATCTCACAACGGGGCAGTCATCAGAAATGGCGGAATGATGAGACGGGGAAGCAAGTGATTGTGCCATATCATAAAGGCAAGCAGCTGCCGCTGGGCACGATGAGGAGCATCATTGAAGGAAGTGGCATTTCCCAAGAGAAATTCCGGCCCTAGAACCCCTCCAGCCCGGGCATCATCCGCCCCATAGGCGCGGACAACTATGTCCAAGTAGTCATGCCCATGTTCGTCCAGTGGTGATAAATCCTAGCTGCAAGTAGATTGTAGGGCATACGAGCCTTTTCGGGATTTCTACAAACAACTTCAACACACGCCACCGCATAAGCCAAATGCAACGACGCTTCTGCCCAATAATGGGGAGTGTCTCTAAGCCAGGATGTATCATTCGCTTCATCCCCTATAGTCTTTGGGCCTCCTTTCAATTCGCCCTTTTTCTCCATGTCCTGACTATTCTAACAGCAATCACCATCACATATTGTTCCGTTGTACCTACGGATTTAAGTGTTTATAATATACACACGGTGTCAGGCGGAATTACTACTGTTTTTGCGATAGCCATATCTGTCTTAGCATTCATCAATGGTCTAATGCTCTTACGCTCT
>Ga0180434_10002361_pt1 | contig 25434 bp, 32 predicted proteins | sample SS_ome_7_FD_132453 | JGI IMG/M metagenome (GOLD analysis project Ga0180434, IMG submission 132453) | Hypersaline lake sediment archaeal communities from the Salton Sea, California, USA - SS_1_D_2 metaG | ecosystem: Environmental > Aquatic > Non-marine Saline and Alkaline > Hypersaline >... | reverse complement strand
ATCATCGGTGAAGTCCCGTAGAGAAGCCCCTAAACTGGCTGCCACCAGTTCCATTCTCCGCTCTGGGTGGGGGTTCGGGGGAGCCCCCACCCACCTAAAAACGGAGTACAGACCTTGCCGTATGTGAAACGTCGAAAGTCTCACACGCCACTGAACATCAACGCAGGAAGCGGAAGGCTCTATAGTTTTAGGGGTCGTAACGGTCTTTCGATGGTTGAAGTCAAAAGCGGACGAGACTTTGAGTGGTTCAAAGCTTACAAGTCTGGTTGTTGTGGAAGACGAGAATCTAAGTTCGTAGAAGCAACCGCAGCAGAAGTTGAACAGTGGATGGGGAATCCTGAGGAACCAGATACGTCGTTTCCCCAGAGAGGGCCAAGTAGAAGATGAGATTCAGTATCATCACACCAGTTTGGAACCAGCATCAGATCACAACTAGATTTTTGCGACAGGTTGCGCCTCGTTTGGAGAGCAACGACGCGGAGCTCATCGTCATCGACAATGGATCGGTTGATCGAACTCCTCATCTTCTCGGGTGGGCAGACAGGCACTATGAGCGGGTTCAAACAATCAGAAACACAACAAACTGTGGATTCGGGCCCGCTTGCAACCAAGGAATTCTTTGTGCCAAAGGAAACATCATTGTTCTTATCAACAACGACGTCGAGTTTAGAGGACCGTTTTTGGAACCCCTTGAGCGATTGGTTCAAGAGCATCCGAAAACGATCGTCACAGGACAACTAGTTGACTGGAATGGAGGCTGGAATCACTTCTTCGAACCACAAACAAGGGAGGAACTCATTGTTTCGTATGGAAGTGGTTGGTTTCTAGGAACAACTCGATTGATTTGGAAGGAGGTTGGACTTTTCGACACCCAATTCGTTCCTTGCGACTATGAAGACATGGATTGGTCCATGAGAGCCGCAACACTAGGTTACGACTTCTTACAGTTTCCTAAGCCTCAACCTTTCATTCATCATAGTGGACAAACAGGACAGCAGCTTCTAGAACGAGAAGAAATCACAAAGCGTCACCGACAACTCTTTGCAGAAAAATGGGGACTTGAAGCATTATGAGAATCGTTTTAAGTGGAATCTTCTATCCAATGGCGATTTTGCGCTACTTTGAGAAGGCTCTTCGCAAACTTGAGCGGGAGAGTGATGGTCTCATCGAAGTCAAAACCGCGGGGCCTTACACTGGGCGATGGATTCCTTGGAACCATGGGATGATTCTTAGTCAAAAATATGCGCGACCACCAGATATTCATCTTCCTAAAAGCGCAATCAATCGACCAATTCCTTTTGGAGCGGTCGAGCGACGTCTTCCTTGGGTTCCAGACCTTTGGATCGAGATCGATGCGGGATTTCACTTTGCCGGGCGACCCAAGACCAAAATTCACGTGATTGTTGGAACTGATCCTCACGTGTTGAACTACGAGCATCAACGAAGACAGGCAGACAAGTTCTTTTGCATGCAAAAGGTCTACATGAAGCCCGGGGACATCTATTTGCCGTATGCTAGAGATGTTGACTGGCACCGTCCGTTGAAAGGACTTCCAGCTCTTTCAGACGCTGCTCTCTTGGGACTTCACTATGAGAACCGGAATCGTTGGGTTCAAGCTCTCAGAGAAGCTGGACTCAACGTTGAATATGATTTGGGACCGGTTTTTGATGAAGCCCAAGAAATCTACAGCACAACACGCATCGGGCTCAACTGGTCCAGTCTTCAGGACCTAAACGCTCGTGCTTTTGAATTGATGGGATTCGGACTTCCGGTCGTGATGAATCGAGTTCCTGATGCATCTGAATTCTTTGAGGAGGGTGTTCACTATTTGGGGTTTGAAGGGCTTGATGAAGCAATTCAACAAGTTCTTTTGATTGAAGAAGACGCCGATCTCGCAGAACGTCTTGGACGCGCAGCCGCAGAACAAGTAGAAACTGAAACATGGGAAGAACGCGTAATGCAAATTCTTGAGGAGGTCGGTAGTGCCTGATGCAAAAACAGCAATCACTCAGAACGGAACTGTTGTAGCACGAAGCGAGTTCTTGTGGGTGAATGAACAATATGGGTTAGTTCCCTGTGCACCTTATGACAATCACTTCATCTACGAGAGCACTGCTCCTGGGACGAGCAGCTTCATGTGTACTTGTGGTTCGGTTGCAGTTGTAAAAACACACGAGTTCAAGTATCTGTTGGTTTGTCTTCAGCATGCAACTTACGGGGTCCATGCAACGGGTGAAAACATTTGGATTTGAAAGGAGGTGAAATTGATGAACGGCGACAATGTGGCGATTGGAGGAGTGGTTCTACTTCCCTTGATTGTTGGGTTGGTTGAGTTCTTGAAACGATTGTTCAATGCTCCGAACAATGTTTGGTTGGTTTTGTCCATGGTGTTGGGAGTAGGAGGTTGGATAATCAATCAGCGCATCGCTCTCGGCATGTGGCCCACGACTTTTGAATCCATCGCTGAAATGGTAGTTGTTGGGCTGGCGTTTGGACTGGCCGCGAGCAAAGCATATGATGAGACGTTAAAGAAACTTAGAAGCAACTGAAAGGAAACGCCCAAATGAAGTTCGAGTTCTATTGTAACGATGGAAGTCCTATGGGCATCATTCCTGAAGACATCGACAAACGAGGTGTCGGAGGAGCTGAACTCGCATTACTTTCGTTCACAGAAACCCTTGCAAGACGGGGTCATCACGTCAAGGTCTTTAACAATCCAAGAGTCGCTGGAAGTCACAATGGGGTTGAATTCAGGCCTAATCGAGAATTTGATCCGGCGAATCCAGGCGAGGTTTTTGTTTTGTTCAGAAGTCCGAACCTCGCACTGTTGAAGACTCAGGCCCCGGTGAAGCTCTTTTGGTCCTGCGATCAGTTCACCGTAGGAAACTACATGAGACACGTGTTTCCTTTCGTTGATCAGATCGTCACAATCAGTCCTTTTCATCGTGACTATCACATTCGGCGATGGAAGGCAACTCCTCAAGACATCACAGTCATTGACTTGGGAGTTCGACTTTGGGAATATGAAAGAGAGGTTGAACGAGATCCCAAACACGCCATCTTCTGTTCGGTTCCTGAACGAGGTCTGATTGAACTTCAACGAGTGTGGGGCAAAATCGTTGATGCAGTTCCCGAAGCTCATCTTACGATCACAAGCGACTACACTCTTTGGGGAGCTCCTCGACCTCTCATTCACCGTTATCGGCTTTTGATGGCGCAAAGCAGAAACGTCAACTACGTTGGGAAGGTCTCTAGAGAAGAACTGGTTCGATTGCAACTGAGTTCTGGAGTAATGGCATATCCTTGTGTCTATGATGAGTTGTTCTGTATTGCCGCTGCCGAATGTCAAGTTGCGGGAGCAATTCCCATCACCAGTGATTTCGGAGCACTTCAAACGACCAACGTCAACGGAGTTCAGATTCCGGGAGACCCAAAAACCGGTCCTTGGAGGGAGACTTTCATAGAGGCGATGATTCAGCATCTTACGGAGGATGTTGAAGATCGACGGGAAACGATTCAATCGGAAGCAAGAAAACGATTCGACTGGAATGTGATCACCGATAAATGGTTCCAAATGATTGAACAGGTTCAGAAGAAAAAGGGTCTCAGATGATCATCTATGTGAGTGATTTTGATCTCAAAGGGAGTGGATACAGTAACATTGGAACAAGACTTTGTCAAGGACTAGCAGAACGTGGTCACGACATTCTTGCGTTGGGTGTAGGTTATGATGGGAGGGTTCACGACTACGACTTCAAACTTTGTCCCATGAAGTTTAGTCAGCTTAAAATCGCTCTCAACGTCCTACCTACAGCTCAGGACATTCCCATCGATCTCGTGATCATTGCTTTCGACATTCCTTTGCAGTTCAGAATGATGAGCGCAGTAGGAGACCGTCAAGGCATCCCGTGGTTTGGGATTTTTGCTGTTGAGAGTGATCCCGTCACACCCGCTTGGACCATGGGATTGTTTGGACTTGATCGATGTTTTGCGATCAGTGAATTTGGAAGATTTGAACTTGAGAAAGCAGGAGTCGAAGCTCAGCATCTTCCCATCGGAGTCGATCTCGAAGAGTGGAAAATTCCAACCATTCAAGACCGACGGGCCGTCAGGCAAGCGATGGGTTTTGACGAAGAATTTGTTGTTTTGACGATCGCAGACAACCAGGAGCGTAAGAACTTGGCACGCTCCTTGGAGATCTTCGCAGACTTCTCAGAGAAACACGAAGCCATCTATTTGATGGTTACGAGACTCAGGTCGCCCGTAGGTTGGGAGCTGGAAGACTATGCAGAGCGACTAGGAATCGCAGACAAATTTTTGACTTGGGAACGAGGTATTCCGCAACAGGAACTCGTCAACCTGATGACTGCAGCTGACGTGTTTTTGTTGACTTCGAAAGCTGAAGGTCTAGGGATGCCGATCTTGGAAGCAATGGCGATGGGACTTCCCGTGGCAGCCACGGACTGTACAGCCATTCACGATCATCTAAGTGAAGGACGCGGACTGTTGATCGAGCCTGAATATGTGATGGTCGATCCTTGGGGGAACACAAATCGCTACATCACAGGGAGGAAAGAAGGGGTCGCAGCCCTTGAGAGACTACAAGACATGAGTTTTAGAGAACTCAAATTCTTGAAACAGCGTGCTTTTGAATATGTGCAGAGTCGTAAATGGTCCGATGCAGTAGATGTTTTGGAGGCAGCCATCGATGAAACGCTCACGAAAGAAACGAAAGCAAAAGAGGAAGGGACGCTCACAACCCTCAGGGGGAACTAGAACCGAACTTCATCCCGCACACATCGCACAAGTTGGAGTCGTGATTCCCGTTTTTGGGGAAATCAGTAAGTTACGAGCTTGCTTAAGTTCATTGGAGAAAGCTCGAGGAAACCGACTCATTAACGTTGTTGTTGTTGACGACAAAGGACCGGAACCCATTGAAGCATTGGACTGGAAGAACTTTTCAGCGCCTTGGGGACTCAGAGTCTTACGAAATCCCGAGAATCGGGGATTCCCTTACACGGCAAACCGAGGAGCAGCACAGATTCGAGAACCTCTGGTTTTGCTTTTGAACAGTGATGTCACACTAGAGCCCGGTGCAATTGAGGTGATGGCAGATGAATTCAGAGACCCACAGGTTGGAATTGTTGGACCAAAGCTGCTATTCCCACTTGATAGCGTTGACCCTGCGCGTCCTGCCGGCCGGATTCAACATGCTGGGATGGCAATCAACTTTGAGGGGCGACCCGTTCACACATTCAGCGGTTGGCCCGCTGATCACAAGAAAGTCAATCAACGTCAAGAGCGCCAGGTCGTCACCGGCGCCTGTTTGATGGTTCGGAGAAATCTCTGGAAACAAGCTGGAGGATTCGACGAAGTCTACAGGCAAGGAACTTTTGAAGACATGGAGCTGTGCATCAGAATCAGAATGATGCAGCACCAAGTGATCTATCAACCGAAGGCGCTTGGCTATCACCATGTTGGGGCTTCAGCAGGAGCTGCAGGAGTCAAATTTCCAATCAATGAAAATTGGTTGGTTTGGAAGCTCCGAGTTGGAAACTTTGTGTTTTGGGACCAGTGGAGGTTCTGTTAGATGGGTGAAGAAAAGTTGGAAAATGAATCGAAGCCAGACCAGCAGTCACGAATCTTGATCACCATGCCCAGTTCTACAGACATGAGGATTGCCTTTCAGGCGCAGAATGTTAGCGCCGAACAAGTCTTGTGGGTTAGTCGTTGGCTGGAACGAGAAGCACTCAAGATGTTGGACATGGCTGACATGAAGCGGTTGCAAGAACAGCAGAGAAACCAGATTCAGGTCGCCCGTAAAGGAAATGGACGAGGTCCCAACCTCAACCAAATCATAGGATCTAAGCGATGATTCCTTATCCGATCAATGTCACTGCAGCTCAAGTTTTGACGTCGGCTCTGTTCGCCCAATATGGTGGCGACACAGGAACCTATTCGTCAGCGATGCTTGATGCTGCACTGGCAGTCGCAGAACAGTTTGCTGCTGAGGAACTGCAGACGTTTTTAGAACCCACCACAGTCACGGGTCAATTTCATCCCTATGCTTACGGACAACCCTTCAATCTTCCCACAGTTAGGGTCTCCGCCTTAAACGCTGTGGTGCTGGTTTGTGAAAACAACCGCAAAACCTGCGCAACCACTGATCTTAGTACTTGTGGACATCTTCTCAGACCCGAGTTTGGAATCGTCAGGGTCAATCTACCTACCAACTATTGTTCTCCAAACCAGTGTCAAGGATGTGGAGGTCCAGTTTTCTGGAGAATCGTGTGGACAGCTGGTCTCAGCACAGGAGTTTCTGCAACTACTCCCGCGATTCTTTTGTCGCTGACAGTTGCAGCTAAGGAAGTTCTGAACCAGATTGGGAATCCAAGCGCAAGCCCTGGTGGACCCGGCGCACCTGGTATCATCAAGTGGGGAACCTTCAGTTATCGAGAAGAGCGTTCAAGCAGTTCAGTTCGGCAGACCGCTTTCGGCAACTCCGCCACTGCAACTTATGCGGCTAATTTGCTGAAACCTTGGAAGGTGAAACGAGCACTTAAATTGGGATACTAGGAGAAAGCATGGAAGAGCTCAGAGAACGGATTAGAAAACTCTATGATGAGACCGAAGTCATCGTTTTAGATGTGGGAGAAGACGATTCGGAGATCGAAGTTGAGTTTCGAGGTGAACCTCCGAGAACTGGGGATTTTCCTGATTTTCCTGCTGACAATGATCCCAACTATGTGTTTGAACCAACAGAAGAAGAACTCGAGCAAATTGAGGAAGAGGTGAAAAGACTTCCAGGAGCTGCCTATGATTTTCTTCCAAACATCTCAGCTCCAGTAGAAACCCAGTACTCAGTTCGTGTCCAACGGATTAGAAAACAACAAGGACTACAATGATTCAGGTCGCAAAACCCCTCCACATAACCGCCGAACTAGGTGCAATCTCTCGAGTTTTGATGAGTGGATGGACAGGACCTGGACCTGAAGTCGATGCGTTCGAAAAAGAGTTCAGTGAGTTTCTAGGAGGAGGATTTTCAGTTGCAGTAAATAGTGGGACAACCGCTCTTCACATGGCTTTGTTGGCGTTAGGAATTGGGCCTGGAGACAAGGTTCTTGTCCCTGCTCTTACTTTCATTTCGTCGGTCAACGCTGTTTTGTATTGTGGGGCGACTCCCATCTTTGTAGATGTGGATCCAATCACATTGAACGCGAGACCCGTTGACTATGAGCATGCTCTTGCAAAACAAGACAAAGTCAAAGCCATGATTGTGGTTCATTACGGAGGATTTCCCGCTCATCTTTCAATTCTTTGGGACTTCGCAGTGGACCACAATCTCCTCATGGTTGAGGATGCGGCTCACGCTTGTGGTGCAAAGTATTTTGGTGAAAGGATTGGCTCGACTCAATTCAGTGAGGCCATGACTTTCAGCTTTGATCCGATCAAGAACCTAACTACTGGTGATGGAGGCATGGTTGTTGTTCATCAAAAAAGAATTGAAGAAAAGCTCCGCCGCCTTAGGAACCTAGGAATTGAAAAGAAAACCTGGGACCGCATGAATGGAGATGAACCTGGTTGGAAGTATAGTATTGAGGAACTAGGTTATCGCGCCCACATGAACGACATCATGGCTGCGATGGGAAGGATTCAACTCAAATCCCTAAATGAACGGAACCAGAGACGCACAGAAATCGCAAACTTCTATTTTGGAGAACTTCGATCAGAACGACGTTGGTTGAGGCTTCCTCCTCGATCCACTCAAGGTTTTCAGAGTTCATATTTCAATTTTGTGGTGAAAACAGAACACAGAGATGAACTCTATCAGTTCTTGAGAGAGCGGAAGATTGGAAGCGGAGTTCACTATATTCCCGCTAACCTTCAACCTTTCTACAAACAGTTTATTACTCAGCCGCTTCCGTTGACAGAACACGTTTGGAAGCGACTCTTGACTCTTCCGCTCCACGTGCAGTTAACTGACAAAGACGTCGAACAAGTGATTGAAGCTGTAAAGGAGTTTGGGAATCATGGGAAGAATCCGAAGTTTGGCACTAAGGGCACCAAAATCCTATGAACACACAAAACTAGTTGCTTGGAGGAACGCAAACCGACACAAATTCCTACATCCTAAACCCATCACACTAGATAGTCATCTTGCGTGGTACTCGACAAAGCGCAAGAGTTTTCGTGATCATTTCTTTGTAGTCGCACAAAGGTCTAGTGGAGTGATGATTGGAACCATTGGGTTTACTAGTTTTGAGAATGTAGGAGAATATAATCGGTTCTTGATCGCAGAACCTTACAGAGGACGGGGATTTGGAAAGGAGGCTCTTTGGACTCTGCTTGATCGAGGATTTTATGAGGGAATAGATAAATTCTATGGACTCGTAATTGCGACTAACGGAGAAGCAATCGCACTCAACAGACAACTAGGATTCAAAGAATCAACTGAAAAACGGACAAAGTACGATAAGATCCCGTATTTAGTCGATGTGATCAAATTCACGATGAAAGCAGAGGATTTACCATCATGGGAGAACTTGTCCTGGTCACAGGAGTTGGACATTGTGGAACAGCCTGGATCGCCGAGGCTCTAAACCATCCCGATCGTTTGATCTATGCAAAACACGAAATTGTCAAACACACCACAGGGGGACCAGGAACCAACAACTGGAAGTTCGCAAACCTCCACGCCACAGAAAACGGGATTGACGCACACTTCATACCATATTTCCAACATCTCAAACAGCTACTGGCTGGATTTTCGGTTGTGGTTGATTCTCACAGTTGGGTTCCTGCTCTTGTTCCTAGAGTCGCTGAACGCATACATGTTTCAGGAGTCATCCATCTGGTTAGAAACGGTATTCAGAACGTTTATTCGCTCTTTCATTCGCCAGATCTTCCAGGATGGTTTGACGATTTGGTTCGGGAGCAGCTACATTTTGTTGATCTTAAGTCGGACTACACTGATCGGTGGGATCTTTATTGTGCTTTCTGGGCAGCAAACCGTGAGTTCGTCACCGCACTGAACACCGATGTTGTGGTCACTTTGGAACAACTTACGACTAACGTTGAGATTTTAAGAAGTTTCATCACATCAGTCTATCCTAGAGCTGTAATCAGTCGAGAGCGACTTCGAGAGATTCAAAATCAAGACATTCATCGTCACGTCATGGGAGAGCGGAGACCGCAGAGTCTATGGAAGAGATTGGGAGTCGAACAGAGAAGAAGCTTCACGAGAATTTGTGGTCCTTTAATGAAGGATTTTGGTTTCTGGAAATGAACAGTCTAAGGATGGCTGGATATCCGATCGCATATGTTGTTTGTCCTACCATCCGAAAGAAAAAAGCCTATGTGACGATGGGAGAAGCTCTTGCTACGGGTGGAGTTGCCGCCAAAGGGACGGTAGTCGCCCACATTGAGGGGGGAGGAATTGCACCTGCAAATCAAGGCTTCAGGAAAGCGCTTGAGAGCGAGGCTCCTTACATTGCTTACATCAACGATGACGTGAGTTTCCCGCAACAGGGTTGGTTGAAAGAATTGATTGATGTTCTGGAAACTGATCCCACGATTGGAGTTGTTGGGCCTAGTGGTCGATGTAGAACCCTTCCCCAAGCTCGAGGCAAACTGGGAATGGAATGGGGGGTTGAAGAAGTTCGTTGGTTGTCGTTTTTCTGTGTTGTGATTAAACGAAAGCTTCTTGAGCAACTCAAAGGATTCAATCCAATCTACAAACACTATGGGGGAGACAACGAGTTTTGTGAAGAAACTCGCCATCTTGGGATGAAGTGCTTCTGGGCTCAACACGTCTATGTTGAACACGAACTCAGTGACATCATTCCCGCCTACAAGAAGGTTGATGAAGCTTTGTTCAACCAACGGTGGATGCCTAGATGAAGAAACCTTTCTTGACGGTAGTTACTCGAACACACGATCGTCCAGAGCAACTCATTCACGCTCATGAAACTCTTAGGGTTCAAACGGACCAAGACTTCGAGCATCTCATTTTGGTGGACAAAGTGGGAGTTGGAATCGAGCTAGCTAACCAGAGTTTCGATCGATGCAAGCACTATGTTAATGGAACCTACGTCTACATTTTGGACGACGACGATGAGATTGTTGATCACCGCTTCATTCAAGATTTGAAGGAGCTCGTCCAAGAAATCCAATATGATGTTGTGATGGTGCGAATGTCGAGGTTGGGTGAAATCTATCCTCCAAACAGTTTCTGGAAACAGCCACCGACACTTGCAAGAATCGGGACTCCCAACTTCATTGTTCGGGCTCCCGTTTGGACGAAACACATCAAAAAGTTTAGAAACCCCCGAGGTGGTGGGGGAGGAGACTTTTTCTTCATCACAAGTCTCTTTGAAAATGAAGATCTCACGTTCTATTGGTGGGATCGCATTGTCACAAACGTCTATCAGATTGGACAAACAGTGAGGCGGCGTAAGAATGCTAGGGCTCAATCTCAAGTTAACGATTTGGGACATGACAACTCGTCCTAATGATGACGTTGTGGGCGGAGCAGTCATCACGGGTACTCCCGCCTACACGAACGTTTCAGGGCGAATGGAAGGACAAGCTCCCGATCAAATCATTTTGCAACAAGGTTTGGAGACTGATCGAATCTGGAGCGTCACCATTCAGCCAAACACCATCGCAATTGATGAGATGGACGAGATTGAAATCACGTCTCCCGCCAACCACCGGTTCTTTGGAAAGCGGTTCAAAGTCCGTTCGATGAGAGACACACCCATGCATCCAAGCGACGGACGAAGCTACATTGAGCTGCAAGTTTCGCACATTGAGCAGCTCTACAATTAGGAGGAGCGATCATGAGTAAAGCAGATCCACGCATCACATATCAACCCATGGTTACAGCGTTGGTTGGAAACACGGCGCCTACACAGATCGTGCAAGCGAACTGGAACCGAAGAGCTTTGATCATCAACAACATTGGACTTGCTAAGGTTGCTCTGAGTTTTGATGATAGTCGAGTCACCACGGGAACCTTCACTCTGGGAATCAGCGTTGGATCGAGTCTGATTCTTGAGGAACCTTGCATCTCCGGTCAAGCCATTTTCGCGATTTGTGGGGCGACCGGCAGTCAAGTTGTCTATCAACAGGCGACCTACACATGATCACAATCGTCAACACCAGCACGACAGATTTTTTCCTTGGAACTCATGAGTATGAGTAATAGAAATGGCTACTGGTCAAATTCCAAACATCCGAGTCCGATCAACGGTTGAAGTCAGTGGACAACTGGCGCCCAAGTTCCAACGCATGTTTGATTCGGCTCAACCCCAGTGGGACGAGGAGGGCGAACGAATTTTGCAGAAGATCAAGGAGCGTCTTCCCTACAGAACGGGAGCTCTTCGCGAAAGCTATCGGGTCAAACGAGTCGCACCAGGTCGCAAGGGAATTGTTCGCGTGATGATCGTGTCTGACAGTCCCTACGCAGCAGCGCATGAACGGGGAAGCGGCCTCTATGCGAGTCCTGTTCCCGGCTTTATGGGATCAACCCAAGCAAAATATCCAATTCGTCCAATTCCGCCCAAGACCATGTTGATGTGGTACAAAACCGGAGAAGGAGGTCCAATGAGGGTGCTGCGTCCCATGGTGATGCATCCGGGAGTTCACGCAACTTGGGTGGTCAGAGACGTGATTAAAGAAGAAACAACAAACATCTGGACACGAGTTCGCACCATCACTGAGGTCCTAAAAGAATGATCAGTCTCAACATCATTCAAGAAGAACTCATTGATCTTTTGAAAGCTGACGCCACACTTGTTGCGAGCGTTGGAACCGAAATCCGGGAGAACCAATGGCAGGGCAAAGAGTTCTCCTATCCTAACGTAAGACTAAGGTTGGGGCGTCAAGCTCCGACTAGTCGTGGAACCTGCTATACGTCGCATGGCAGTGTTCCGTTTGATGTGTTGGTCGCCTCCAAGGAAGCTTCAAGTCAAGAGGCTGACAGAATCAGTGGAGAGGTGGTTGAAGCACTTCTCACCCATCAGATCAATAACGGCACTTACATGTCGGGACCGATTCGATTGGGAACCACCGGTATTGAGTCTGCAGCTCGTTTGTCGGAAGACTACTGGGTCGCAGTATCCCACTTTGAGATCAATGTCTATGAACAGAACAGCTGAACGAATCATTGTGGTTGACATGACGTCAGCCGAGCGTCTTGAAGAGAACGAAGAAAACGACTTCCTGGAAGAGGTTGTACCTCATGAACCCGTTCAACGAGTTCTTGTATGGTCAAGCTTTCCCGGGCGTCGAATCGAGCATGGTCCCTTCACCAACGAGAAATATGTGTTTGACTGCGGAGAAGCAACTCACGTAGTGTGGGAAGACGCCCAAGTGCTTCTGTTTGAGTCGTTTTTCTCAGACGAAGAACCCTAGGAGAAAGAAACATGGCAATGATTACGGGCTCGGTAGCGAGCGCTGTAACGTCACAAGAGGACATCTATGTTGAGGGTGCTCCTTACTTCTACTATCAGGACAACGGCGGAGTCAACGAGCTCAATCACCCTGACGGCGACGGTTTCTATTGGAACCTCAGTGGAACCGCCAGCAATCCCGTCTATCAACTGGGCTGCTACGAGGATGTCAGGCTGTCGGATGGGATTGAGATCAACGCCGTTCGGTGTGACACCGTAGGAGACAAGGACGTTCTGCAGAAACGCACGCATCTCGAGCTCACGTTCACTCTCAAGTCGTTGTTCCCGCTCACAACCATCTCCGCAATTCTGAGAGGTGGAACCGTCACAACCGACGGAACTGCTCACACAGAGAAGATGGGTTTGGGCGTGATTGACAACGCAGACACATACTACATCTATCTGCCGAAGGTCTACGACGAGGTTGAAGGTGACTTCGTTTCGATCACCGGCCACCGATGTAAGTTTGTGGATGCATGGGAGATGAGCATGAGCTTCGCTTCACCTTGGAGTATCGGAATCACAGTTTGGATGATGGCAGATGACTCTCTCCCCAACGCACAGCAGTTCGCAACCATCGTTAGATTCGATCTCGGAGCTATCACCTAGTTCTGAGTTCGACCGGATCGATCGACTCCCCCTCAGCGCAACCATTTGGTTGGGGGGGAGTCCCCAAGAAGTTAAACGAGCGAGATTTGACGATCACCTTCGACTTTTGGAACTCAGTGGAGATTTGTTTGATGCCGCTCAGGACCAAGATGAGGAGGCGATCCAAGAAGCTCTCACTCACTATGTTGGGCGAGCAACAAATACTGAACCACAAGCACTTCAGGACCACACGTTAGTTGAAGTTGTAGAAGTGTTTCGCACTCTACAGGAACGAAACGCAACCCGCGTTGTTTTTCCCTTCCTGGAAAGCGAAACCGGAGACACCACGCCGCACTGGCACTTCAAAGGTCGGAGCCGGATTCACTTGATTCATCTCCTCGCCAGCACCTATGGGTGGGAACTAGAAACCATTAGGCAAATGGAGCCTGAAGAAGCTCTGGCCTTTGTGCAGGAAGTTTTGGTAGACGCGCAGCTCAACCATGAATGGGAATATGGGTTGAGCGAAGTTGCTTACCAGTACAACAAAGCAACTAAGAAGAGCCACTTCAGACCCCTTCCACGGCCACCTTGGATGTTGAGTAGGAAACCGAAAGTCACGCGTGTTCTGAAAGAAGCGCTACCTGTAGGAAACGTAGTTGAGATTGGTGGACAAATTGGATGAAATGGAGACGTAAGAAACCGCCCAACAAAATCAAGCTCGGAGACCAAACGATCACAATCAAACCTCCGAATGTTCACACAGGGATCAGAATCGGAATGCTGTTGATTCCTTATGTGTACAGATTAAGGGACTTGGACAAGTTGATAGTTACGGAGCCTAGTCCCGACGCCCTTACGGAGGGAATGAGAGCGATCATGGCTCTGATGATTCGATTTCCCGGAGACCTCACAAAATTCGTGGGACTTGTTGTGGGGAGAACTCCCCGTTGGGTTGCAGAAAACACAACAGCGACACAACTCTTTGAGGCTTTACCTACGATTGTTAGGGCAGCAGAAATTGAAAGATTGGTGACTGCGGTCGCTGATCTGGGCCTCTTGAGTTTGGAGGAAGCGGATGGCAGAGAGTGATTCCAACGCAATTGAAACCCTTTTTGTTCGTCTAGAAGCCGACATGGAGCCGCTGCTTCAAGGCACCGAGGATGCGGTCGCCCAAGCCAAAGCGCTTCTCGAACGACTCAATGAGGTTCGAATCCAACTCAACATCGAAGAACCCGACTTCCGGAAACTTCTTGAGGGACGTATGGAGTTTCTGGAGACTTTGTCTAGCATGGGTGGAGAGGCAGGAACTATTCCCGCCTATGATGTGGACTTGGATCCTTTCAACCAAGTTCTAGATGAAACAGTTGAGAAGTGGACAGCGGTCACTGCGGCAAGCACAGAAGCGGGAAAAGCTACCCAACAAACCGGAAACATCTTCAACCGCCTAGGTCAGCAAGCGAAACAGGTCTGGGCAAACATCTCGCAGTCGATCAAACAATATGTGAATCGGATGCGTGAAAGTCAGGATGTGACCACGGCTTTCGACAAAATTCTTCAGATGGGGATGCAGAAGAACGCCACTGAAGTTCAGCTCTTGATGAGCAACATTGTTCAAGCTCATCGAGCTACGGGTGATTCCATTGAAGACACCATTCGTCTATTTGAAAAGCTTCCAGGTCAAAGTCAACGCTCAATTGATCAGGTGCGAAAGAACTTCAAAGATCTGATCGGTGACACCGAAGCCACTAAGACCGCATTCACTAAGGTTGGAGAGGTTCTCAAGAAAACTTTCAGTCTTGCACTTGGATTCGAGGTCTTTCGGCAACTCCAATCTCTGGTTAAACAAATTCTTGCAACAGCCGATGCAGCAATCAAAGCGCAAGCTGCGGTTGTAAGACTTGAGGTTGCCATCAGGGCTGCTCAGCGAGTTACTGGTGAGAGTGTTGGAACAATCAGTGAGTGGAAAGACACAATCGCAGAACTTCGTGAAGAATTTCAAACCTTGAATGAAACTGCACTCAGTCAAGGAGCGGCACAAGTCGCATTTGTTACACGTGAGTTGGGTTTCAATCAAGAACAAATGGAGAAAACGCTTGAGGCCGCGTCCACGCTTTCTGCGGTTTATGGGATCGAGCTTCACCAAGCAATCAATCTTGTTGTTCAGGGCCTCACGGGTCTTGGTCGCGGTCTACGCATGTATGGTGTGTTCGTTAACAAGGCGGGGGTTACACAAGAAGGACTGCGAATGGGTTTGGTTGAGACGGGTGAAGCAATGACCACGCAAGAGAAGGCTGCCGTCGCACTCAGCCTCATCACACAACAGACTGGAGTTCTCAACGACGATCTGAGTAAGACTTATGAGACTCTTGGTGGACGAGTACGAACTGCTCAGGCCTCGATGACAGATTCTGCTGGAGAGATGGGAAAGGACTTGGCGTTCTTGAAAGCCCTTTGGAATGAGGCGGCAGCAACGTTTCTTGAGAAGGTTGCTGTGGTTGCTCAGGCCGTCACCAAGGTCGTTCTCTCACTTACGCGTTTAACTTCAGGGATTAGACGATTCGTTGAAAATGCAATCGCAATACCCATTCGATCAGTTGCCAAGGGATTGGAAGAACTTGCGGGGATTGATTTTCAGAATGTGGTCGATTTCCTAAACCAGGTTCCTTTCGTCGACATTGATCTAGAAGGTCCAACAGACCTGATTGAATCTTGGAATGAAGCTTGGGCGGAAACCAACGAAGAATTCATGCAGTGGTCTCGAAATCTGGGTCTTGTCGAGGATCAACTCCCCGACGTCACACAGCAGTTCGCGGATCTTGGAGAAGAACTCGGTGATCTTACTGAACTCGAACTTGGTGAGATCGCACTAGAACTAGCAGAAGACATCGAAAAAGCTTTCGACAAATATGAGGAAAGTCTGCTAGATGCCTACGAAGATCTTGAACAGGCTCTCGCCGAAGCTGACCGCGATCTTCAATATGCGCAAGAAGACGCAGCTCGCGAACGCGCACAAGCCCTAGAAGATCTTGCAATCGACGTCGGCCGTAGACGCGCCGACATCTATGAAAGAACCCAACAGCGCCTTGAAGATCTCGAACGTCAGACCCAAGATCGACGAGCCCAGATTCACACTCGCTACGGCGATCGAATCATTCAGATTGAAGAGAACTTCCAGCGCCAGATGAGGCTGCTTCGTCAGCGCTTCAACGAAGACTTTAGGGACGCGCTCGCCCGTCGAGATGCTTTTGCCGCAGTCCAAGCAATTCGACGCTACAGAATTGATCGAGCGAACGCTAGAGATGATCGACAACGCCAACGCCGCTCAGCCGCACGAGATCGAGATCGTCAGCTCAAAGAACTCGATCTGCAACAGAAGCGTCAGCGCGAAAGCATCATGCGAGACCAAGAGCGTCAGCTCGAGGATCTTGCGATCTATCATGAGAGGCGTCGTGACGAGATTGACGAGGACTTCAGAGAACGCCTAGAAGATGCAAAACGTCAACACCTAGCCGAACGAATCGAAGCTCAACTCGACTATGATCGCAAGCGGATTCAGCTTCGCAACGCCCACAACCAACGTCTTGCTGATATCGCAGCAGCTCTGACCGCTGAAGAAGGAATCACACGCCAAGGCGCTCAAGCGATCTTTCTGGCTCTTGATCAGGTCTTCGGGCTCGGCGGACAGATCGACCAAATGATGAGTGCGTTCGAACAACGCATGAGTCGAAGAATTGAGATTGAGGTTGCAGTTCGTCGAGCAGCCCAATCAACTTCAGGTGATGGTGTGAGAAGTCGACCAGACCTCAGGCCCGAACAGATGCAGACTGGTGGAGCCGTCATTGCACGACGTCCTACCCTGATTGAGTTTGGGGAGGCTGGTCCTGAGATCGCAACCTTCGCACCCATGAACGTCTTCAACAAACTCACAGAACAGCGCGAACACCTCGGAGAGCTCGACATCAACATCACAGCGGACGAACACTTTTCAATCGACTTTGAGGAACGTGTTGAGAATGCGATCGTAGACGTTGTTCAAGAGATTCTTCCGTCAGGACGGTAGATCAATGTATGAGATCAATGGAACGGCTCTAAGACTTCCTCCAATGAGAGGACGGTGGGTCCCACGAAACGTCGTCGGAACAGACGGCAACAACAAGAAGGTCTACGACCCAACCTACAGTTATCAGCTTGAATGGGGTCCCATGAGCATGCATCAATATCAGCAGTTGTGTGAAGAGTGGGAGAAGATTAGCGTCACAGGAACCGCCTCCATCATTTTGCCTCAAGTTTGTCAAGGAGTTTGGACCGGAACCACCTACACAAATGTGGTGTTTGATGAACCAGAAACCGGCTACTATTGGGAGCAGCACGCACTAAGGCCCAAGCTGCTTGTTCGTAACATTCGGAGATAAAGAATGCCTGCAGCGACTTCCGTTGAAATTGCCCGAATGAGAGAGCGTGGTCATGAAACCAAATGGTGGATGGTCACGGCTCCTCATGGCGATCCTCTCTGCATCTCACGCCTAAACAATGGGTCTGCGGATCGAGGTGACACTGCAATTCCGTACGACAACGCCACAGGAAGTTGTGGTGATGTACGACCTGGAATGACCTTGTGGGTCAGTGCAGTCAACTATGGAGAGTGGGAACTAGGAAGTATCCGAATCAAAGCAGTCACAGGGAGCGTTTTCTATGTGGCAGAAAACGATGAAATTGAGTGGGCGGATGATGTCTTTCTTACGGTCCCAGGTGAAGCCGGCTTCCGTGAGCTCTGGAGCGTCTACATCGGATTCGAAAAAGTTGGGGTCGACGACATCATTCATTATAGGGATACGGACGTTGCTTATACAGATGAGGGAGACCATATGGCTCCCAAAGCCAACGGTGGACCTCCCGTAGTTCGACCTACAGGAACTGTTGTTCAGTTCGTTGGAGAAGACAGTTGGGCCTCAGAAGTCGGTGAAGCGATCGGCTCCGCTCAATGGATCTTTCCCGGAGGAACCCCCGCAAACTCTGCAGTTCTAGGGACCACCGCTGTCCCCGTCAATGTGACTTGGGGGACAGCAGGTTTCCGCTATGTAGAGTTGAGCGTGGTTGACGGATTAGGAACCACAGGTACAACTTACATTCCGACGTGGATCTACGACGACAGTCCAAAACACCGACTTTTCGAGTCTGTCAACGTTCAGTCGATGCAAGGGAACCGAGAAGGTGGTTGGACTTGTCGAGTTAGTGTGTTTGAGGAAAACACCAACAAGTTCATAGACGGAAGCCTCGTTGTGATCGGGGTTGAGAGTCGCTATGGAGGGACAGAAGAAGAGATCGGAGGTTTTCACGATCGAAAAGAGATCAAGTTCGTAGGTTGGATTGACGGGGAGACTCTGAGTTTCAATCCCACTGTAGGAACCATTGAGTTCAACGTAGTCACATCTGACGAAATCATGAGGCGCTTGCCTGGTTTTTCGTTCTCACTTGAGTCCAACGCAACTCCAACGGATTGGATTCACGTTAAGGAACTCAACCTGGACCGTGCAGTTCATCATCTCCTAGAATATGGGTCCACAGTCAATCAAGTTTGCCATGTGGAAACTCACGGAGATGGTTCAGGACGCCCACTCCCAATCACGGTGTTTCCTGACGACAACATCTATGCGCAGGTTCATGATCACCACATTGAAGACGCTGAAAGCGGAATCTATGCAGACTATCAGGGCATCTTGCGGGTCCGCAAAAATCCCCAGTTCTTGAATGCAACTGATCGAGACGCAATTCCTGTGATGGCAGAACTTGAGTCCGGGGATTGGATGGATCAATTCAACGCACCAAAAACCATCAGGCCCAACACAGGCAAAATCATTTTGGGAGGTTTCCAGGAATCTGCAGTTCTACTTGCGCAAGCTCCCGGAGATGCTCCAATTCAGCAAGAGGGTGAGAACCAAATCAACAACCGCATCGTTCAGAGCCAAGCCGAGCTCAACTTGTGGGCTGGACTTCATCTGACGCTTGACAACAACCAATATCCAGAGGTTCCTTTCGACATTCCGGGGTTTTGGCCGATTTTTGACCACGCATTCCAAGAATATGTGAAGCTGACGATCCCTGATCCTTTCAATCGCAATGACTGGGTAGGTGAGCGTTTTCTTGTTCGAGGAGTTGAATTCAAAAACATTGGAGATCGAGCAACTACGACAACGACGCTGACTTTGGAAAAAGAAAACGACATTTTGGTTGGTGAAACAATAGTTGTGCCTGAGGTCCCTAATCCTGAACCTATTGAGATTCCTCAGTATCCACCACTTCCACCGCCGTTCACACCGGTTGAGGCTGATCTCAAACATGTGATCGTTCTGTCCAACAGCGGCATCTTTTATACGGACGAATTTGATCAAGTCTCACCTAGCTGGTATGCTTGCAACAATGGACTCGCCAGTGGGACCTGGTCAGGAATTCACGAACTTGCGTTTGATCGCACTCACGGATCCATGCTCTACATGGTCAACGGACTTGGAGCTTATAGATGTACGGACGTTTGGAGTTCAGCCGCTTGGACTCAAGTGATGCCAAACGCGGACATTGCAGCAGCGATCAACGCTCACGGAAGCGCATGCGTGATTAGTAACACTAACTGTGGCTTCAGATCCATCGCTTGTGGTCGAGATGAGTCGGTCGTCGTGATGTTTGGCGGCAAGAAACAGAACGCTATCGGTTGTTTGAACAGTGTGATGCACGGCTTCTATTCTACTGACCAAATGGCGACTGATCCTGTGTGTGGTGATGGTTACTACGATGCAGTGTTAGCTTGGATGTCGGTCTGTGGTGCTTATGGTGCGGTTGCACTTGATGGTGGTGTTGAATGTAGTTTAGAGGATGGAAGGACTGTCTACACGGGTCTCAACTTCGCATCCGCGGGTATGGCCTATGCTTGGACCAGCGACGATGGTGGGGTCGCGATTGATCGACGCCAAGGATTTGGAAGTTTTGTCAACATTGCAGGTTCTTGTGTTCATAGTCGAGCAGGTAGCCACGTTATTTTGAATTGTTCTGATGTCAGCAACACAATCTATGCGAGTTCTAATGGAGGAACTACCTACACGGTCACTAGGGTGCTTCCTACCACCATGATGCGTTACCGTTATGCTTTGGCGATTAATCGACTAAACACGAACAACTGGATGTATGTGACTTACAACGCTGGTGGAGTTCCTAGCGGGACTCTCCGTAAGACCTCTGACTATGGTGCAACTTGGGGAGTTGTTGGTGATCCACCAGGCCAGGTTAGTTGTATTCAACCCGTCGCGCTCGACACTGTTGGAAGCGATGGTCAACGATTCATCGCAGGAAACTATCGTCAAGCTAAATTGATCTCCTATACGACCGACCTTGGTGACACCTTTGTTGACAAAACTGGCAACCTTACGACTTGGTTGAATCCTGCTGTTGACTACATTCGTCAGATCATTCCTTTCGATTTGGATTCATAAATGAGTAGACGAAGATTCTCCGACAAACAACGTCTCAGGCAAAGGCTCAAGACCGAGATTGCTGCTAACGAACCAAAACCTCTGCGCTTCAGAATGAGGTTGGGCGACGGTACCAGCACTAACAATGTGATTGTGGCTGATGATCCCAACTACTGCTACGCCTATCGAGACAACCGAGGGATCATTGAAAAAGTTCTGAACATGAGTGTGGTTCCTCGTGACAACTTGCCGGTCATCGTAGGCTACAAACACGAGCAACCCGATCTGCTTCAAGTTTTGGAGGTCAACTGGAGAGAGGTTGTTGGGCCTTCAACCTTTGCCTATTTGCCTCACCACCACTATTCACACGAGCTCTTCAACGCCCGAGGTGGAGACGACGTTGTTTGGGTGCAGAAACAACAGATCTTACCTCTACTTGCCTATGCGACGACTCCAGCTTCGATGCAGGTCGAAGTCTTCTCAGGTTGGTATCCATTCGATGACGGATTTACCTATTTTCCAGAAACCACTAGCGATGATCTAACACCCTACCTTCCGACAGGGACAAATCAAGCGCTGGTTCTTCTGATCACCATCGATGGTGCGACCAACGATCTTCAATATACAATGGGTGGTCAGTTCTCAAGCGTTCTTCCTGTCGGTGACATTGATGACTTAATTCCTCAGCCTCCTGCAGGCAGTGTCCCTATTGTCGGCGTCTACATGACCAATACTACTGCATCGCTAAGCATGCAGAGCAACCTCTATGATTTGCGTGCGATGTTTGGGGGAGTTGATGGAAGCGTTTTGCCTGCGACTCACGACATCTTGAGTTCTTACCATGATGCGGAAACTCATGATCCAGATCAAGGTGACATCATCATCGGGATCACAGGAAGCACCTGGAGTCATCTTGCAGTTGGAGTCACAGGAAGCTTTTTAAGAAGTGATGGGAATCTTCCGTTTTGGTGGAGCGGCAGTTTCCTAGGTGAACATAATCTGCTGAGCGTCGAACATCTGGACACGGAAACCTATAGTCCTCCTGCTTTGGGAAACTTCATTGTAGGAACGGGAAGCATCTGGGTTCACTTCGGAGTTGGTCCCACGGGAACAGTTCTTGCAAGCGACGGAATCTTTCCTTTCTGGGCCACAGGAGCTTTTGGAAGTGGAGGGGGAGTCGGAATTCACACACTTCTTGGGGCTTCTCACAGCGACACCGAAACTTATAGCCCACCAGTTTTTGGAGACCTGATCTTCTCAACCGGAACCAATTGGAAACACCTCCCGGTAGGTAGTGAAGAAGACTATTTGAGAGTGATTGATGGACTCCCAACTTGGACGACAGGAAGCGCTGGAGGGGGTGGAGCCAATCACAATCTCTTGAGCGTCACACACCTAGACGCTGAAATCTACAGTCCTCCGGGTCTAGGTGATATGATTGTGGCGACAGGGAGTCAATGGGTCCACATGGGAATAGGAAATCCCTTAGACACTTTGCGAGTCAACGCAACGGGGATTTTCCCGGAGTGGCAAAGCGGAATTTGGGAACCATTGACCGATGGAGACACCGTCAATCCAGAGTTGGTCTTTGTTGACGGGGACGTGATCATGGTTTTTGAACCCTAGGAAGATTCTAATGACTAAACTAGAAGATGTAATCGATACAGATGCCGTTGCATCCAAACCCGTTGCCGGGTCAGAGGGCAGAATCTTCTTGCCCTCTGACGGTATACAGGTTGAGAGGGATAGTGGTGTGGCGTGGACTCCATGGGGACCATCGTTCCCATTCACGTCTCCAGTGGATGGGGACTTCTCATGGGTGAATCAGGGAGGTGCGTCGGTAGATACCACCTATGGTGGCATCTACTTGTTGGCACCAGCTAATGCGGCTACGAATTTGCGTTGCCGTGTGAAATCGGCGCCTACTCCGCCATATGAGATTGTGATAGGATTCACTACGTTCTCCCCGCGTGTAGACTACCAATCTTGCGGATTCATATGGCGGCAGTCCGGCACAAGTGAAATCATTACAGCGGGAGTGGGTATTGACACCACGGTACACTTAGCATTGGCGATTACAAAGTGGGATGATGAAAATACCTACAACTCTGGATACTTGAATCAGGTGTGGGAGAAATATACACCCATGACGTTCTTGAAATGCGAAGACAACGCCACCAATCGCATTGTGTCCGCCTCAATTGACGGACAGCATTGGTTACAGCTTCACAGTATAGGCAACACAGACTTCTTGACTGCAGACCAGGTGGGGTTTTTCTGTAACGCACAGCAGGCCACTTGGGACATGCAGATGCTATTATTCCACTGGAAGGAGTCATAATACCGTTTACACAACATGGAAGTCTAGCAAATCTGAGAATCGGACGCCCAACCACGGTTGACCTGGAAGAGGTGATCACACTATGACTAAACTCCAAAACACCATTGAACGGGGTCTTGCAGCTGATCGCCCTGCTGTAGGTGCTGAGGGTCGCCTCTATGCTTCCCATGATCTGGGGATTGTGGAGCGCGATAATGTAACGGAGTGGGAAAGCTATGGGTTCACGGGTTCAAGTGGAGGTGCTTGAGAACTGATTGAAGAATATATAGCTACGGGATCTGTGTCGTCTGTGACGTTCAGTGCGATTCCTCAAACTTATCGAGAGTTAGTGATTTCCCTTGAAGGTCGAACTGACCGCTAATAACTGGTCTCCAGGACATATTTATATTCGTAGTTATGCGCTCACTGATAGACATAAGTGGGCTTGGAGTCCGGTGTCTTTTGCATTTGGAGATGTCAGTGCAGATCTGGATATGTATTTGATGCATCGAGGGGGAAGATGGCAAAGCACTGCAGCCATAACATCACTCACCTTGTTACCAGCTACCGGTCCAAACTTTGTGACGGGATGTCGCTTCACATTTTATGGAATTATCTAGGAGAAAACAATGTCAGACAAAGTAATCATCAACTGCTTAACTCATGAAGTTTCGATGGAGCCTCAAACTCCTCAAGACATCGCAGACCAACTCAAGCGCGCTCAGGACGCCGCGGCTGAAGAAGCTGCTCAGCTCGCAAAAGAAGCTGAGAAGCAAGCCGCGATCAACGAGCTCAAGAAGAGCGCTCAAGGTCAACACGTCTTGAAAGTCTTGGGAATCGAATAGGGAGGGATTGTGACAAAACTTCAGCAAGTCAATCTGGACGCAGACGTTCTTGCAAACCGCCCAGCTTTCGGCAGCGAAGGTCGCCTGTTCTTTGCGACAGACGTTCCCATGCTCTATAGAGACACAGGATCTGCTTGGGAAGATTACGCGTCGGGTGGTGCATTTGATTCTTCCTATTATGATCCCGACTATCCTCCGGTTGCGACGGGTACCTATAATGATGAATTCAACGACGACTCCATTGATGCGGCGTGGAGTTTTACTGGTGGAGCAGACGAAAATTTCAACCTCTATGACAATGGTGCAGGGGTTCATCGCTCTGAAACCATCTATCATGGGTTTATGCTTCTTCAGGCTTGTTCAATGGCTCGTGCTTTCACACCAAGCATCGGACAAGACTTCACTCTTGTCTGCAAAGCCAATATGTCATATGATCCCGGCAGCAATGAGTCCTATATGCGGATGCGTATTGAGGGACAGACTGTAAACCACTATTATGATCTGAGGGTGGGTCGCTATAATGGCTACGATCAAGTCCGAACTGTCTACAATAATGGAGGAGGAGCCGCCCAAGGAGCATTAGACAGTTGGAGTATTCGGGGTCCTATGTATTTGATGGTCACACATGATGGAGCGGAAAATTTCTCTAGTTTTGTTTCTGGAGATGGTTTTGTTTGGTCAATCATCGAGTTGGATCGAAACTTAAGCAATATGAATTCGTTCGTCTCATTTCAAATTAGTATATCTGGTGGAGGAAATCCCGATCCGATGATGGCTGTGGATTTTGTGCGATACTTTGACAACGAGGGAACCTATAAGATTGGAAGAGACAGATGACAATCGGCGACAAGACCTTCCCCAGTCCATTCAACATCATCCCAGAAGCCGCATCTGGCCAAGCGTTGGGAGACCCAACTCACTTTTGGACGATCTACGGATACAATGCGGGAGACGGCTGGCACCTGATCTCTGAGACCGTGTTGGGTGGGAACGCAGCATCGATCACATTCAGTTCGATTCCTGACGATTATCGAACTCTTGTGCTGAACATTCAGGCTAGAACCGACAGAGCCGCGGAAAATGACACCATATTCGTAAACTATAACGGAGACTCTACTGACGGCCACTACGATTGGCTTTGGTGGAGATGCAACGGTATATCAGCTGGGGACATAGGGGTTGCAAGAGCAACTACCACAATGGCTTTGTCAAACTGTGCAGCAGCGAACTCAACGGGAAACAACTTCGGAATCAGCGAGATCACGATTCCCGGCTATGCTCGTAACGATCGACAAAAACAAGCCTATGCTCGCACCGCCAGATTTGGTAACGTTGCGTCCGATGCAGATCTCTACTACTCTCTAAGAACTGGTCGGTGGCGCGATACGGACCCCATTACCAGTATTTTGTTGGTTCCTCAGACAGGTCCCAACTTTGTTTCTGGAAGCATCTTCACCTTGTACGGAATCAACTGAAAGAGGATTCAATTATGAAAACTATCAAGTTTGGCTTTGAAGGTACCTGGCACGTCGTTGATGAGGGAGGAACCGGTTGGCTTCCTGCATGGTGGTTTCCCTATGGAGACCTAAGTCGTACTTGCGAATATGGACACCCGGAAGACGGTGATCCACACATGCAAATGCTGGTGCGAACCGGCAAAAAGAGTCTCGGATACGACAAAGTCTTCGACACTCACAAAGGAGGAGCGGGTCGTCGAATCAGTTGTGCGATCGACGATTGGATTCGATTCAGAATCTATGGCCGCT
>Ga0180434_10002360_pt1 | contig 25462 bp, 21 predicted proteins | sample SS_ome_7_FD_132453 | JGI IMG/M metagenome (GOLD analysis project Ga0180434, IMG submission 132453) | Hypersaline lake sediment archaeal communities from the Salton Sea, California, USA - SS_1_D_2 metaG | ecosystem: Environmental > Aquatic > Non-marine Saline and Alkaline > Hypersaline >... | reverse complement strand
CACAGACGACCTGGCACGTTAACGACGACGCCCCCAACGACCCGGCCCCCGGCGACCCGACCGTCAGCGACCCGCTCGAGGACGGCTCGCCCGAACACCCGTTCGACGCCATCCAGGAAGCCATCGATGCTTCGGTCGACACCGACACCGTGCTCATCGCGAATGGAACGTATATGGGCGAGGGTTGCCGAGATCTCGATTTCGGCGGCCGCGCGATCGTAGTACGTTCAGAGAACGGGCCCGAGACATGCGTCATTGATTGTGATAATAAAGGTCGCGGGTTTTACTTTCATAGCGGCGAGGTGGCGGACTCAATCGTCGAGGGGCTTACTATCACGAATGGGATTGACAGTAACGGCGGCGGCGTCTGCTGCATCTACAATAGCAGCCCGATGCTAACCGGCTGCACGATCAGCGGGAATTCGGCTTATGACAGCGGCGGTGGCGTCTTCTGCTCCTCTAGCAGCCCGACGCTGACCAACTGTAGGATCTGCGGGAATTCAGCGCGCTACGACGGAGGCGGCGTTTACTACAGTTCCGGCAACACAAGGCTAATCAATTGCACGATCAGCGGAAATTCGGCCGACAACAAAGGCGGCGGCGTATGCGTCTGGCACGGCAATCCGACACTTACCAACTGTACGATCAGCGGAAATTCAGCCTGTGACTACGGCGGCGGCGTTTACTGCTACTCCAGCAGCCCAACGCTGACCAACTGTATCCTTTGGGGCGATACGCCGCAGGAGATCTACGGCTACTCAGGCAGCCCCGCAGTGACTTACTGCAATGTACAGGGCGGTTGGACCGGCGAAGGAAACATCCTGGTTGATCCGCAATTCGCTTTCGCCGACGATTTTCATCTGTCGCTCTGGTCGCCTTGCATCGACAAAGGCACCAATGACCCGCCGGGCGGCCTGCCGGCCGGTGACCTCGATGGCAACATACGACCGCTGGACGGTAACGGCGGTACGGAACCAATCGCCGACATGGGCGCATTCGAAGTCAATGCCGCCGCCCCTTCGATCGCTCTGAGTCAGACAGGATTTAAGTTCTACGCGTCTGAAGGCGGTAGTGACCCGACAGAACAAACGCTGTTGCTGCGTAACTGTAGCGTGGGGCTGCTGAACTGGGAGATTACCGGGCAGCCGGCGTGGTTGACGGTTATGCCGCTCAGCGGAGAGTCGAGCTGGAATGTTGAACAGGTATCGCTCAGCGCGAATATCAGCGGTTTACCTCACGGGGCATACGCCGCGGTGCTGGAGGTAGTCGATCCGCAAGCCGTCAACTCGCCGCGTAAGGTGTTGGTCACGCTGTATGTAAGTACCACGCTCTATGTGCCTGGTGAGTATTCCACTATCCAGGCGGCAATTGACGCGACGATTCCGGGAGATATCGTGGAACTCGCGGACGACACGTACACCGGCGCGGGGAACAAGGATCTCGACTTCGGCGGCAAGGCGATCACGGTGCGCAGCGCCTCGGGCGATCCGGGGCTGTGCATCATCGACTGCGGAGGCGACGGACGCGGATTTTTCTTCAGCAAGGGCGAAGGCGAGGACTCGATCATCGATGGGCTGGCGATCACGAACGGGAGCGACAATGGCGGCGCCGGCGTCTGCTGCTGCGGCAGTAGCCCAACGCTGACCAACTGCACCATCAGCAGGAATTCATCCAACCACGAAGGTGGCGGCGTCTACTGCTACAGCAGCAGCCCGACACTGACCAATTGCACCATCAGCAGGAATTCATCCAACGACGAAGGCGGCGGCGTCTACTGCCACGACAGCAGTCCGACACTGACCAACTGCACCATCAGCGGGAATTCATCCAACGACGAAGGCGGCGGCGTCTACTGCCACGACAGCAGCCCGACGCTGACCAACTGTATCCTCTGGGGCGATACGCCGCAGGAGGTCTACGTACCCTGGGGCAACCCTGCCGTATCCTACTGCAATGTCCAGGGCGGCTGGGATGGCGCGGGCAACATCGACGCCGATCCTCTCTTCGTCGATCCTGACGGACCGGACGACGATCCGAATACCTGGGAGGACAACGATTATCGTCTGGCGCCGCATTCTCCATGCGCCGACGCCGGGGATAATGCCGCCGTACCAAGTGATGAGTTTGATCTCGACGGCGACGACGATACGGACGAGCCTCTGCCGTTTGATCTTGACGGGAATCCGCGATTTGTGGACGATCCGACGGTCGTTGATACGGGTGTGGGGGCGCCGCCGATCGTTGATATGGGGGCTTATGAGTACATTTTGGGGGATGTCGATCGCGACGGCGACGTGGATCTCAGCGACTTGGCGGATCTGCTTGGGCGTTACGGTGCCTGCGTCGGTGATACGGTTTTTCATGTCGCCACTGATTTTGACGCCGACGGGTGTATTGGTTTGTCCGATCTGGCGTGTCTGCTGGGGCGTTACGGTTGGGGAGCGTAAAACGCGCGGGGGGCGGTGCGTGAATTGACGCCGGCCGGTCGCTTGCGCTCGCGGCTCTGATTGGCGGCGCTGACGGGTGACCGGTTGGAAGCCGGTCCCACAGATATTTTGGCGCCCGTCTTAGGCCTGCCGTTGATGCGAGTACGCGTCGCTCGGATTTACAGCACGTTCAGGCCGACCATGGTTAGGTCGTCGGATCGTTCGGCGAGACCGATGAAGCGGCGGATGTCCCAGAGGATGTTGCGTAGGGCTTGTTGCGGCGGCATTTCGCCGTACTGAATCAGAGCGTCGTGCAGGCGTTCGCGGCCGAACTGCCGGCCCTCGAAGTTCATGGCCTCGACTGCGCCGTCGGTGTATAGAAGGTCTAAATCGCCGCTTGCGACTCGTAAGCCGTGTTCATGGTATCGTTCGCGTTGGTCCACGCCAAGGACCAGATCGGAGTTTTCCGACTGAATTACTTCGCCGTCGCGCAGGATCAGCAACGGTTCGTGTCCGGCGTTGACGTAGCTCAACTGCCCCGCCTCGACATCCAGGGCGATCAGCAGCATCGTGACGAACTCTGACGAGGTGGTCTCGAGATAGATGTGCTTGTTTAGCATTGTCATCAGTTCTACTAGATCGTTCATGTTGCGGGCGGCGGCGCGGAGAGCGCCGCGGGCCGAAGCCATCAACAACGACGCGGGCAATCCGTGTCCGACCACGTCTCCCACGACGGCCGCGATGCGCCGGTCGGGCAGCGTGAAAATGTCGCAGAAATCGCCGCTGAGATGCGAACTGGGTTCGAATATCAGGGCGGTGTCGATGTTTTTGTGCCTGGGAGGCGGAGTGCGAACCATACGCGCCTGAACCTCGCCGGCGAGTGATAGTTGTCGTTCGGTCGTCGCGGCGCGCAGACGTTGTTCGAGCAGGCGCGCATTTACGACCGCGAGCGCCGCTTGAGCGGCGACGGCGCGCAAGAGGCTTCGCTGACGCGTATCGAAGCGGCGTTTGTGATCGGCGTAGACGCGCAACACGCCGATGGGTTCGCCGAGGTGAATCATGCCCGTCGCCAAGCCGCTGACGATCCCCAGACGTTTGGCTTCCTGGGCGAATCTCACGCGCGTGTCGACGGTGGCGTCCTCGACGTAAACTACCCGCCCCCTCAGGGCCGCGTCGTCGATGGGATTTTCGCTGCGCCGAAACAGGGGCTCCCGGCCAGCGGTTTCCAGCACGTTGAAGCCGGACTTGACGGTTAGCTGTTGGGTTTTGTCGTCGTACAAGCGCAGGCTGCAATATTGCAGACCCATCACCCGCGCGGTTTCCGCGACGATGCGATCGAGCATTGTTTGCAGATCTTTTTCGCCGCTGAGCAGCTCGCCGATTTCGCGGAGTAACGTTAGTTGTTCGGCGGAGGCGTCGAGTTGGGCGCCATTGAAGCTCCATTCCGCTAGTATGCGGGCGGCCCATCGGGCGAGTTCGACCGGTTTGGCGTCTCCGAAGCGTTCCAGCACGGGGAGTTTGTCATAGAAGTCACGTTTGTCGTCCGTTAGAGGAGCAGGGAGGCTCTCGGTGTCGCGAAACACGCCGACGCCGACGTAGCCGACTGTATCGCCGCCGAACTGGATTGGAACGACGATAGTCCACAAGCCTTCATGTTCGACGAACGCCACGCCGGCGGGCGGATCGTAAACCGGGGGCAGGTCCACCAGTTCCATTTTTGAGGGAAGCTGGCGGAGGACGTCTCCCGCGCGTCCGCCGGCGGAGCGACGCCGTGAAGCTCCGAGGAGGGCGCCGTTCAGTTCGTAGACGGAAGTGCGCAAGCCGCTGGCGCGCGCGACGCCGCCGAGGAAATCCTCCAGAAACGTAATGTCGATCAATTCTCGCAGCATGTTCGTCCGGTGTTCGCGGATCGTCGGGGCGGCCGGAGTTTACGACCCGCGCTAATCCGGGATGGTAATCACGATCCCCGGAATTCACCATACCGAGCGCCCCAAGGGGGACGCTTATGCCGGGAAAAGGCCCTCGCCGGCGCTTCGGGTTCGGATTGGCGTGCGTTTAATAAAGCGAGTAAACTATCGGTTTTCTGGTTCGAGGAAATCGCCGCGGGCCGCGGATAACTGGAGCAAGCGAAATGAAAGCACACGAGTACCAAGCGCGACAATTGATGCAGGACGCCGGAATCCCGGTTCCGCCTTCGATCGTAATCTCGGACCCGAGCGCGGCGCGCGAGGCCTTCGAGAAGCTTGACGCCCAAAAGGTGGTCATCAAAGCCCAGGTTCACGCCGGCGGGCGCGGCAAGGCCGGGTACGTGAAACTGATCGATTCGGCGGACGAGGCGACCGAGAATGCCGAGCGCATGTTCGCTAAGCCGATGGTTTCGAAGCAGACCGGGCCGGACGGTGTTCAGGTCCGCAAGATTCTGTTGGCCGACGCGGTCGAAATCGACAAGGAATACTACTTGGGCGTGGTGCTCGATCGGGCGCGGCGCACGGCGGTAATGATGGCCAGCGCCGAGGGCGGCGTTGAAATCGAGGAGGTCGCGGCCAACAATCCGAACGCGATCAAAAAGGCGTGGTTCCATCCGCACCTGGGCTTGCAGCGGTTTCAGGCCATGGCGCTGGCCGAAGCGATCGGTTTGGCGGGCGCCCAGGCTAAGGCAACGGTCGGCATAATGCTGAAACTGGCCAAGCTGTTTATCGAGAAGGATTGCTCGTTGGCGGAGATCAATCCCTTGATACGAACGCTGGACGGAGAGATTCTGGCGATCGACGCCAAATTCAACTTCGACGACAACGCGCTGTTTCGGCACGAAGATATCTCGGCCTTGTTTGATCCGACCGAGGAGAATCCGGCCGAGTTGCGCGCCAAGGAATTCGACCTCAGCTATATCGCGCTCGACGGCAATATCGGCTGCTTGGTCAACGGCGCCGGCCTGGCCATGTCCACGATGGACATCATCAAGCTGCACGGCGGCTCGCCGGCGAACTTCCTCGACGTGGGCGGCAGCGTCAGCGCGGAAGCCGCGGTTGAAGCGTTCCGAATCATCCTGTCCGACGACAAGGTGAAGGCCGTGCTGGTCAACATCTTCGGCGGCATCGCCAAATGCGACGTGATCGCCGACGCGTTGATCAAGGCGGCGGAGCAAATCGGCTTCAAGATTCCCGTCGTCGTGCGTTTGGAAGGCACGAACGTCGAGATCGCGCGGAAGATGCTGGAGGAAGCTAAAATCGAGCAATTGCGGCCGGCGGCGAACCTGACCGACGCGGCGAAGCAGGTTTGTGCTTGCGTGTAACGCTTGCGCAATGCCGATCAAGATATGCATAGCGACCTGATCAAACTCGTCGATAAATTTCCCGGACGCCGAATATTGCTCGTCGGCGACTTCATGCTTGATCGGTACATCTTCGGCGACGCCGAGCGGATCAGTCCCGAGGCGCCGGTGCCGGTTTTGCGCGTGCTCGAACGGCAGGATCGCGTGGGCGGGGCGGGATCGGTGGCGTTGAACATCGCGGCGCTGGGCGCCGGCGTTTGCTGCTTCGGCATGCTCGGCCAAGACGCCTTTGGCGAGCGCGTCGAACGTCTATTAACGGAATCCGGCGTGGATACGCAGGGGATGTTGCGAGTCGACGATCGGCCGACGATCACGAAGACGCGCATGGTCGGCTTGGCCGAACATCGCCACCGCCAGCAAATCCTGCGAGTCGATGATGAAGTCGTACGGCCGCCGGCGCCGGCTGACGCGGCCAAACTACTTGACGTGATCCGCGCTGCGACGTCCGCGGCCGACGTAATATGCCTCGAGGATTACGGCAAGGGGCTGCTGTCGGCGCACGTGTGCGAAGGGGTCATCGCGACGGCGCGTGAACACGGCAAGCCCGTATTGATCGATCCGGCCCGCACCGGAAACTGGGACAAATACCGCCGCGCCACGCTGCTGACGCCCAATCGGGCGGAACTCGAATTGGGCGTGGGACGCACGTTGAGGGACGACGAAATCGACGCGGAGTCGGCCGCGCTGATCGAACGGCTGGAATTGCAAGCTCTCGTCGTGACGCTCGGTCGCGACGGGGCGCGGGTAGTTAAACGCAGTCGATCGTTCACCCACTTTCCGACCAAGGCGCGTGCGGTGTACGACAACACCGGCGCCGGCGACGCGGTGCTGGCGATGATCGCGACGGTGTTGGCCGCCGGGGGGACGTTGGAACAGGCGGCGCCGCTGGCCAACATCGCCGGCGGGCTCGAGGTCAGCAAGTTCGGTTGCGTGCCGATCGCGCGGGACGAAGTGATTCACGAACTGCGGCACGGGCACGAGGGTCGCGGCAAAACGCGCGGCGAGACCGAACTCGTCGCCGAGCTTAACGCACGCCGGGCGCTCGGCGAAACGGTCGTGTTTACGAACGGCTGCTTCGATCTGCTGCATCCGGGGCACGTCGAATTGCTGGATCAGGCCAAGTCGCTCGGTTCGCTGCTGGTGGTCGGTCTGAACAGCGACTCGTCGGTGCGCGGACAGAACAAGGGCGCCGACCGGCCGCTCCGCCGCCAGGAAGAACGGGCGCGCATGCTCGGCGCGTTGGAAGCCGTCGATTACGTCGTGTTTTTTGACGAACCAGATCCGGGCGACCTGATCGAGCAGATTACGCCGGACGTGCTCGTCAAGGGTTCGGACTGGGCCGACAAGGGCGTCGTTGGGCAGGAGTTCGTCGAAGCACACGGCGGACGCGTGGCCTTGGTCGATCTGGTCGAGGGTTTCAGTACGACCGATGAACTGGCGCGCATCCGCGCCTCGGCGAAGGATTGAGCCATGAACGACGCCGCGCGCGACTGGCGCAGCATACTGGCCGAGCATCGAGCGGTCACGGACGAAATGGCGTCGTGCGGCGAGAAGCTCGCCCAGATCGTCGACGCTCTGACTGCGTGCATCCGCGGCGGCAATACTGTCTACGTGATCGGCAACGGCGGCAGCGCGGCGGACGCGCAGCACATCGCCGGCGAACTGCTCGGCCGCTTTCGCCTGACGCGCAAGGCTCTGCCGGCGATCGCGTTGACGACGGATTCGTCCACGATCACCGCGATTAGCAACGATCTTGGATACGAGCAGGCGTTTGCTCGCCAGATCGAGGGCGTGGCCCGCGCCGGGGACGTCGTTTGGCTTTTGAGCACGAGCGGCAATTCGCCGAACGTGCTGGCGGCGGCCCGCGCCGCCGCGAAGAACGGGGCGCTGGTCGTCGGCTTCACGGGGCGCGGGGGCGGCGAGTTGGCCGCGCATTGCGACCTCGTTTTTCACGCGCCGCATACGTCGAGCGACCGGATTCAGGAAGCCCATCAGATCGCTTATCACTACATATGCGAGCAAGTCGAGGCGGCGCTGGCCTGATCGGGAGGCGGCGATGCTCGCATTGCTCGCGGAGGCGTTTTTCGAAAACATAAATCGGGCCGAGGGGGCTTTGTGGGTGCTGATCGCGGCGGGCTTCGCCGTGCGGGCGGCGTTCGCGAAGGGCGTTTTGCGGCGGCGTTGCATTCTGGCGATTCCCATTTTCTTCTGCTTCGGATTGTCCGATTTTGTAGAAGTACATACCGGGGCGTGGTGGCGGCCTTGGTGGTTGCTGGCGTGGAAGGCGGCCTGCATCGCGGGGATGCTTTGGTTGTTTTACGATTACATGCGACGGCGCGGGGCCTGGGTGAAGTCGCGCAAGCGTCCGAGCGGGTCCAATAAAATCGGCTTGCGGGAGAAGGGAAGCTGAAGGTACTCAAGATACTCATGTTTGCGCGCTCTCCTATTGCGCACCTTTGAAAGCGCGCACGGTCGAGCTCGCCAGCCGGGGGGACAAAGTCACAAAGTGACGAGGCGACGAAGTCGCGAGGGACGCGATTTTCAGGCATGACGGGGGCATGGCAGTCGGGGCGGGGCATGGGGGCTCCTTTGGGGCGGCGGTCTATATTGAAATATTAGTATTTCTAGTATGGGAGTCCAGGGGGGTCGCGGAGGTTGGCGGAATTTACCGCGGATGGGGGCGGGTGAGCGGATTTTGCCGGGGAGCATGTAGTGGCTGCAGAACACGGCTCACAGCAACGTTACACGAAGGGAGTGTTTTGCATGCTTACGCGCGGCGGCGCCGCGTGAAAGCATGGCATCCGAAAAGGGGGGGATTTTATTCATCCCCGCCGTCTAGGCGTTCTATGTCGGCGCCGACGGATTTTAGTTTTAGGTCGATGCGTTCGTAGCCGCGTTCTATGTGGTAGACGCGGTTGATTTTGGTGGCGCCGCGGGCGGCGAGGCCGGCGAGGACCAGGGCGGCGGAGGCGCGGATGTCCGACGCCATCACGGGGGCGCCGACCAGGCGTTTGACGCCTTGCACGATGACGGTCGGGCCCGACTTGCGCAGGCGGGCGCCCATGCGGCTCAGTTCGGCGATGTGGAGGTAGCGGTCGGGGAAGATTTTTTCGGTGACGATGCTGTTGCCGTCGGCCAGGCAGAGCAGGGCCATTAGCTGGGCCTGCAAGTCGGTGGGCATGCCGGGGAACGGCTGCGTGGTCACTTCGATCGGCTCGAGGCGGCGCGACGACGAGACGGTGACGAGCTGGTCTTTGCGTTCGACCTGCACGCCGACGGCGTTGAGGCGGTCGATGAACGCCATCAGGTGGTCGAGGCGGCAGTTTTCGAGATCGAGTTCGCCGTTGGTGATGGCGGCGGCGACCATGAAGGTGCCGGCTTCGATGCGGTCGGGGATGATGCGATAATCGCAGCCCTTCAGTTCCTTGACGCCCTCGATAATGATGCGCGGCGTGCCCTGGCCGCTGATCGAGGCGCCGCACTGGTTGAGGAAGTTGGCGAGGTCGACGATCTCGGGTTCGCAGGCGGCCATCTCGATGACGGTGGCGCCTTCGGCCAAGCAGGCGGCGGTCATGGCGTTGGCGGTCGCCAAGACGCTCGATCCGAACGGGCCGCCGAGGAAGATCTCCGTGCCGCGCAGCTTTTTGACCTTGGCGACGATATCGCCGCTGACGAGTTCGACCTCGGCTCCGAGCATTTTTACGGCGCGGGTGTGCAGATCGACGGGGCGGTCTCCGATGGCGCAGCCGCCGGGCATGGCGACCTTGGCTTTCTTACGTTTGGCGAGCAGCGGGCCGAGGACGCAGATTGAGGCGCGCATCTTGCGAACGATGTCGTATTCGGCTTCGCAATTCATCTCGTCGCGGACGACGAGGCGCATATCGTTGTCGCCGATCCATTCGACCTCGACGCCGAGCTTGCCGAGGAGTTCGGCGAGGGATCGGACGTCGGCGACGCGCGGGACGTCGCGCAAGATTACCTCACCCTCGCAGAGCAGGACGGCCGCCATGATGGGCAGCGCGGCGTTCTTGGCGCCATTTACGCGGAGTTTTCCTCTTAGTCGATTGCCGCCGTTGATTCGAAAATATGGCAACGCCACGTTGTGCTCCTTGGTATCTAAAAAACAAATGCAAAGGCATAAAGGCAAACTGGTCCGCGGGGCGGACTCTACGAATGAGCATGCTTACCCGCAGCTGCGCTGCGTGAAAGCATGGCACCCGGCACACCTTTCCGTTACTTGCGGCGGCGTGCGTGGACGACGCGTTGGTGTCCGAGGTCGTCTTTATATGTCACGATATCACGCCAGCCGGATTCGTCCAGCAGACGCGTCACATCGGCGGCCTGGTTGTAGGCGATTTCCATCAGCAGATGGCCGTTCGGCTTCAAATGCGGCGGGGTTTCGGCGGCCAGGCGGCGGACGACGTCTAGGCCGTCTGGTCCCGAGAACAGGGCGAGGGACGGTTCGTAATCGCGGACGTTGGTCGGCAGATCGGCCGCTTCGGTCTCCGCGATGTACGGCGGGTTGCTCACGATCGCGTCGAACTGCTGCTCCGCGTCCCAGGGGCTGCACAGATCGCCGGCTCGAAAATCGATGCGAGCCGAAACTTCGTGGCGCGCGGCGTTGCGGCGGGCGACGGCGAGGGCGGCTTCGGAGATGTCGCTTGCGGAAAACGCGGCTTCGGGCAGATTTTTCGCGAGGCTGATAGCGATGCAGCCGCTGCCGACGCCGACGTCGAGGATGGTTTTGATCTCGTTATCTTTTTGACGAGCCAGGCTGATGACGCGTTCGACCAGGATCTCGGTTTCGGGGCGTGGAACTAGAACGTCGGGCGTGACTTCGAAAGCCAGCGAGAAGAATTCCTTTTCGCCGGTCAGGTGGGCGATCGGGCGGCCCTCGGCGGCTTGTTTGACGCTGGTTCGGAAGGTGGACAAGGCCGCTTCGTCGGGCGTTGAGTGGTAACGCGTGTATAGTTCGATGCGCTCGCAGCCGATGGCGTGGGCCAGGAGTATTTCGGCGCAGAGTCGCGGGGATTCGACCGCGTTTTGTTCGAAATGGCCGCGCGTCCAGTCCAGCAGGCGCTGGACGGTCCATGTGTCGACGTTGGGTGTTTCGCTCATGGACGGCACTATAGCGGACGGATTGGAGTTGAGATAGAAGGCGGGGCGTGGGCTCCTCGCTCCTAATGGGATTCGCCCCGAAGGGGCGCGGGCGCTTGGCCACGGGTGAAGCGCAGCGGAACCCGTGGATATTGGTTATCAAATATACATCCGCCCCGGAGGGGCGGGGGCGGGACGCTTAGTCCAACAAATATCGCTCATCGTACTCAATGCCATGCGCATCCAACAGCGCCTTTAATTCCTCGCCGAATCCGCGCTGGCGATGATGCGTGACCTGATTGCGAATGTACGTTTGGACGGTCTTGAATTGCGAAGGGCTGATCGTGAACGCCGCGTAGCCTTCCTGCCAGGCGAAAGTCCCCAGCGTCGGAAACTCCGTATGAATCCAACGCGACGAGTTCGCCTTCAACCGTCGCATGAGCGTGGATAGCGCTTCGTCCGTGCGCCATTGGATCAACAGATGAACATGATCCGCGACGCCGCCGATTTCATGCGCGACGCCGCGTTCGTCACGAATTATCCCGCCGAGATATTCGTACAGCCGGGATTGCAGGTCGGTTGCAATCAAGTTCGCGCGGCGTTTGGTGCTGAAAACAACGTGGCGTCTCCCCCGCCCCTCCGGGGCGGAGTGGTTTTTTGCGATCTTATCCACGGGTTCCGCTGCGCTCCACCCGTGGCCAAGCGCCTAAGCCCCTTCGGGGCTACACACCTGTGTATTTCTCGCCGGGCGCCACACCTGTGTATTTCTCGCCGGGCGCCACACCTGTGTATTTCTCGCCGGGCGCCACGCCTGTATATCTCTCGTCGGAAGTCTCGCCAGTATTTCAGGCGACTGCTTACTTATATTCCAGCGTTTTTGTCGGGCAGAAGGCGGCGCAGGCGGGGTCGCCGCCGCAGAGGTCGCATTTTACGGCGATGCGGGAGTCGACTTCGTGGGTCATGTGGCCGAAGGGGCAGGCGATCGAGCAGAGGCCGCAGCCGATGCAGCGGTCGACTACGACTTCGACGGCGCCGGTGGCTTCGTTGCGGACGAGGGCTTGCACGGGGCAGACCATGACGCAGGCGGCTTCGTCGCATTGGAAGCAGGTGAGGATCTGGTTGTGCGGTTCGTCGAACATGTGCGCGCGGATGCGCGATATGCCCATTTTGCCGTTGGAGGCGTGTCTGAACGAGCAGGCCAGTTCGCAAGTGCGGCAAGCGGTGCAGCGTGAAGGAGTGATGGTAAACGTTTTTTGCATTGCTGGCATCCCTCTCAACGACCGGCCGGCGCTTCGTCAGCGACGCCGATTGAACGCATATCGAACGCGGTTTTAATCGTTTGGACGGTTTTCTTTTGCGAGCACGCCGCGCAGACGGTGAAATAGCTCGGGTCGAGGCTGGCTTTGTTCGCCTCGAATGCGAGCTGTTTCTCCGGCATGATCGGCTCGCCGCACTCCTCGCAACGAACCATCGGGAACTCGTGCCCCCAGATTTTACGCACGCCGTTTACATCCTCGAAGGGGATGGCGCCGGTCGGGCAAATGTGGGCGCAACTGGCGCAGCCGATGCAGTCGGGCGGCGGTTGGTTAAACGGCTTGGCGATGAGCTTTTCGATGCCGCGGCCACCGACGCCGATGGCGTGGCAACCCTTGACGGCGCAGACGCGTACGCAAAGGCCGCAGAGGATGCAGACGGTGTCGTCCTCGTTTTCCTTGAACGACGTTGATTTTACGCCGTACTGGGCCGCGAGTTTTTGTATTACGTCGGACTTGGGGCAGCGGGCGAGAAGGAGGTCGAGCAGTGTTTTGCGGATCTCGCGAACGTCCGCGCTGTCGGTCTCGACCTGCAGGCCGTCCTCGACCTGGTAGAGGCAGGAGGTTACGTAGCCCTTCCAGCCTTTCCAGTCCGGGTGCGTTATTTCGACGGTGCACAGGCGACAGGCGCCGACCGATTCCAGAGCTTCGTGATAGCAAAGCGTGGGGATGCGGACGCCGGCGCGTTTGGCGACCTCGAGGATTGTTTCTCCCGGAGCGGCCTGGTGGACCTGTCCGTTAATCTGAACGTTGATCGTCTTATCAGTCATTAAACTACCTCGACGGCGTCAAAGCGACAGACGTTTCGACAAGCGCCGCAGCGCGTACATTTGGGTTCTTCGATTACATGGAGCGATTTGAGCTCGCCGACGATCGCGTCCACGGGGCAGGCTTTCACGCAGGCGCCGCAGCCGGTGCATGTTTCTTCCGAGATTTTGAACTCGAACAGATCGCGGCAGACGCCCGCGCGGCATTTGCGTTCGTTAATGTGTTCCTCGTACTCGTGTCGGAAATAGCGGAGGGTGCTGAGCACGGGGTTGGGGGCTGATTTGCCGAGGGCACAGAGCGAGGCCTTGACGATAACGTCGCTGAGGGCCTCGATTTTTTCGATGTAGTCGGGCTTACCCTCGCCGCGGCAGATCGCCTCGAGCATTTCGTGCAACTGGTGGACGCCCTCGCGGCAGGGGATGCACTTGCCGCAAGATTCGTCGACCAGGAATTTTAGGAAGTAGCGGGCGGTGTCGACCATGCAGGTGCGGTCGTCCATGACGATCATGCCGCCGGAGCCCATCATGGAGCCGGCGTCGGTGAGGGTGTCGAAATCGACGGGCAGGTCGAGCTTGTCTTCGGGCAGGCAACCGCCGGAGGGGCCGCCGGTCTGGACGGCTTTGAAGGGTCGATCGCCTATGATTCCGCCGCCCACGCCGTAGATTACTTCGCGGAGTGTGACGCCCATGTCGACCTCGACGAGGCCGGTGTTCTTGACCTTGCCGACAAGGGAGAAGGCTTTGGTGCCGGGGCTGCCTTTCGTTCCGTGTTCGGTGAATTTGTCGGCGCCTTCGGCGATGATCCAGGGGACGTTAGCCCAGGTTTCGACGTTGTTGAGGACGGTGGGCATGTCGCGCAAGCCGCGGAGGACAGAGTGGACGTATTTGGCGCGGGGTTCGCCGATTTCGCCGGCGACGGATTTCATTAGAGCGGAGGATTCGCCGCAGACGAAGGCGCCGCCGCCGCGCGCGATTTTGATGTCGTATGAAAAATCAGAGCCGAGGATGTTCTCGCCGAGCAGGCCGCGTTCGCGGGCGTCGTCGAGGGCGCGTTGGAGATGCTTGACGGCCAGCGGGTATTCCTCGCGGACGTAGATATAACCTGCGTGGGCGCCGACGGCGTAGGCGCCGATGATCATGCCCTCGATGACGGCGTGCGGGTCGCCCTCGCAGATGCTGCGATCCATGAAAGCGCCGGGGTCGCCCTCGTCGGCGTTGCAGAGGACGTACTTGGGCTCGTCGGGGGCGTTGCGGCAGGTTTTCCATTTGCGACCGGCGGGGAAGCCGCCGCCGCCGCGGCCGCGTAGGTTGGCTTTCGAGATTTCATCGACCACGTCCTCGGGCATCATCTTGTCGAGGGCTTTGGCGAGGCCGGCGTAGCCGCCGACGGCGAAGTAGTCTTCGATGTCGGCGGGGTCGATGCGGCCGATGTTGCGCAGGGCGATGCGTTGCTGCTTGCCGTAGAACGGAATCGCGGCGTATTGCTCGACGCGTTTCCTGGTGTTGGGATCTTTGTAGAGCAAGCGCTCGATCGTTTCGCCGCCGACGAGGGTTTTCTCGACGATGGCGTCGACGTCCTTGGCCTTGACGCCCTTGTAGAAAACGCCCTTGGGCTGGATGACGACGAGCGGTCCCTGCTCGCAGAAGCCGTGGCAGCCGGTGGTCTTGAGGCCGAGCGCGAGTTTAACGTCGAGTTCTTTCTTCTTGACGGCGGACTGCAGGGCCTCCATGACTTCGAGGCTGCCGTTGGCGAGGCACCCGGTGCCGGCGCAGACCAGCACTTCGGTTTTGATCTTCTCGCGCTGCTTGCGGGCTGTTTTCGCGGCACTGTCGAGGCTCTTTACGCTGTCGATGCGCATGGGTTACTTCCCGCCTTTGATCAGTTTGGAGGCGGATCCGGGTTGGACGCCGCCGTGGTATTTGCCGTTTACGGAAACTACGGGGGCCATGGCGCAGGCGCCGACGCAGTTGACGGTTTCAAGCGTGAATTTGAGATCGGGGGTCGTTCCGCCGGGTTGAACGTTAAGACTCTCGCAGAGTTCATCGACGAGCGTCTGGGCGCCGCGAATGTGGCAGGCGGTGCCGGTGCAAACGCGAATGACGATCTCGCCCTTTGGTTCGAGGCTGAAAGCTTTGTAGAAGGTGGTCGCGGAAAACGCCTTGCTGATCGGGATGTCGAGGTATTCGCACATTTGCTCGACGGCCTCGCAGGGGATGTAGCCGAACTCGGCCTGGATGTCCTGCAAAGCGTGGATTAGTCCCTCGGCGTCTTTCTCCTCGTAATTTTCGAGGATGGCGCGCGTTTTGTTCGGATCTATACAGGTTTTAGTCATCGCTCTGTCCCGCTTGAGCCAGTTCGTAACCCTTCATGAAGGTTTGGCAGTTGACCTCGATGAATTTTTTCTTCGAGGCGAAGGTTTTTTCGATAGCCTTGATGAGCGTCTCGTGCGAAACGACCTCGTCCAAGCCGATGAAGGCGCCCAGCATCACCAGATTGGCCGAACGTGGGTTGCCCATGTCGCGGGCGAGGTCGTTGGCCTTGATGCGGAAGCTGCGCAGATCCTCGCGATCGGAGTTGATCGGGATCATCGAGCTGTTAATCACTAAAATGCCGTTCGGTTTGAGCGTCGGCGCGAATTTTTCCAACGAGGGCTGGTTCATGACGACGGCCGCCTTGGGCGAGGAGATCAGGGGCGAACCGACGGGTTTGTCGCCGACGACGACGGTGCAGTTGGCCGTGCCGCCGCGCATCTCGGGGCCGTAGGAAGGGAGCCAGGTGACTTCCTTGCCCTCGTTGAGGCCGGCGTAGGCGAGGAGCTTTCCGATCATCATCAAGCCCTGCCCGCCGAACCCGGACATGATTACTTCGGTCTGCATATCAAGCTCCCTTTAATGCGCCGATATCCGCCCCGTCGGGTCGTTTCAGCACTCCCAGCGGGTAATACGGCAGCATGTTCTTCGCAAGCCAATTGTTGGCTTCGGAGGCGGTCAGGCCCCAGTTGGTCGGACAGGTCGAGAGCACTTCGACCATCGTGAAACACGCGTGTTCCGCCTGGAGCCGGAACGCCTCGCGAATAGTCTGCTTGGCCTGCACCACGTGGAGCGGGGTGTGCGACGCGACGCGTGCGACGTACGCCGGCGTGGTCAAAGTGCTCAGCAATTCCACGACGCGGATAGGATGTCCCTCGTGGTCGGTGTTTCGTCCCATCGGACAGGTCGATGTGATCTGTCCGGGCATGGTGGTTGGCGCCATCTGGCCGCCGGTCATGCCGTAGATGGCGTTGTTGACGAAGATGACGGTGATTTTCTCGCCGCGGTTGGCGGCGTGTACGATTTCCGCCATCCCGATCGAGGCCAAGTCGCCGTCGCCCTGATACGTGAAGACGATCAAGTCGGGCCGGCAGCGTTTGACGCCGGTCGCGACGGCCGGGGCGCGTCCGTGGGCCGCTTCGTACATGTCGCAGTTGAAGTAGTTGTACGCCAGCACGGAACAGCCGACCGGAGCGATGCCGGCGGCGCGTTCGCGCAGGGCCAGTTCGTCCAGTGCTTCCGCGACCAGGCGATGAATCGTACCGTGCGTGCAACCCGGGCAATAATGCGTCATGCTCGGCGTCAACGCTTCGGGATATCCGAAGACTTTTTTCATGCCGTTCGTCCTCGCGTTATTTCAACAGCTTCCTGACCTGATCAGCTACGTCGTCCGGCGACGGGACCATGCCGCCGGTCAATCCGTAGAAATCGATCTGTTTTTTGCCGAGCATGGCCAGTTGCACGTCCTCGACCATTTGGCCGGTGCTCATTTCGACGACCAGAATTCGATTGGCTTTCGCGGCCGTCTGTTCCAGGGCTTCGTAGGGGTAGGGCCACAGCGTAATCGGCCGGAACACGCCGAGCTTGAGATTCTCGCCGGCCAGTTCGTCGGCGGCGGTCTTGCAGATGCGCGCCATGGTGCCGTAGGCGACGATCAACAGGTCCATATCATCGTCGCAATCGTATGTTTCCCAGCGTTTCTCGGTTTTGATGATCTCGTCGTATTTTTTCTTGAGCTTCCAATTGTTTTCGTTACAGGCAACTTCGGAGAGATACAGCGAGTTGACGATGTTCGGCTTGCGTCCGCGCGCGCCGGTGACGGCCCACTCCTTTGCGGGTAAATCGTCAAGGTCGCGCATCTCCGGCATCTCGACCGGCTCCATCATCTGTCCGATCATGCCGTCGCCCATCACCATCACGGGGGTGAGGTATTTATCCGCCAGATCGAAGGCTTGGTACATCAGATCGACGGCTTCCTGCACTGAGGACGGCGCGAGCACGACCAAGCGATAATCGCCATGGCCCAGCCCCTTGGTTGCTTGCAGGTAATCCGACTGAGCGGGGAGAATGCCGCCGAGTCCCGGCCCAGCTCGCACGATGTTTACCATGACGACGGGCAGATGGCTGGCGGCGATGTAGGAAACGCCTTCGGCCATCAAGCTGATTCCGGGGCTGGACGAGCTGGTCAGCACGCGTTTTCCGGTTCCGGCGCCGCCGTAGAGCATGTTTATCGAGGCGACTTCGCTTTCGGCCTGGATATATACGCCGCCGACTTCGGGGAATCGTTTGGCGAGATACTCGGGCACTTCCGTTTGCGGCGTGATCGGATAGCCGAAGAAGTTTCGGCAGCCGGCGCGTATGGCGGCCTCGCCGATCGCCTCGCAACCTTTCATCAAGACTTTGGCCACGGCGGTGCTCCCTTTAATATTCGATGAATTTGTATTGCGTCCCGTGCACGAAAACCTCGATCGCCACGTCGGGACAGTTCAGTGCGCAGAAGGTACAGCCGATGCATCGGGATTGATTGGTCGCTTGGGCGTAGAAGTACCCCTTCTGGTTCAACTGTTTGGACATCGAGATGACGCCTTGCGGACAAACCTCCACGCAGCGCTCGCACCCCTTGCACCTTTGTATATCCACAACGATCTTGGGCATCGTCGAAACCTCGCTCAAAACTTATTGCCAGAGGCCTAACTTACCGTCGCGTCGCCGCCGCGCCGCGCGGTCTTGTATTTTTCAATCCTGCTATTCTACTCTCGCGCTCGCTCGTCGGGAATCGGCGCTAAACAGTTCTACACGAATCCGCGTCGTGCGATCAGAACGCGCAGCGCAAGCAAGCGCCCGATAGCAGCCCTGCTGCGGAGCCTGGGGCTTGCTTGCGCTGCGCGTTCTGATTGCCGTAGCATGTTTGGGCATCGTCATTGAGTAACGTCATCTATTGGGATCACGGCCGAGCACGCGGTCGGCCCGATCCGTTTTCCGCCGCAGCTTCCACGGCGGCAACATGCGGCGTTCGATCCACAACACCGGGCAACCGGCCGCTTCGGCGTCGAACTCGCCGCGCAAACTCTCGTTGGCCGTGACGAACTCGATCGGTAGATCGGCCGCCGCCTTCATTTCCCCCGCCAGGCTCAACCCGTCGCGTATGGCGGCGACATCCGTTTCGTCCTGCAAGTGCGTATTGGATATTAAGCCGGTGACGCTTAGCCGTGACGCCGCCTCGATCTCGTCGCGGATTTTCATGCATCCCTGGACGTCCTCGGTGAAAGGTCGCTTGGCGTTCAACACCTGGAGCATCGAGTATCGGCCGTCCTCGAACACGTCACGCAGCGAACTGAGCACTCGCGCGCCGACGTCGTCGCCGCCCACGTCGAAAATCAGGGCGCCCTCGCTCTTTTGCAGCGCACCTCGCACTTCCGGCAGAATGATGGGCAGGTCGGCTGACTGGCGCTCGCCGTCCGGATTGATCACTCGGATGCCGACCTTCTCCATCTCGGCGCGAGCCTCGCGGCAGCGGAAATATGGATTGACGATGTCAAGATCGGCGATCGCCGTCGGGCCGCGCTCGCGCAGCTTGATCGCGAGATTCACCGCGACCTCGGTTTTGCCCGAGCCGTAGTTTCCTACTATCAGAATGACACGATGTTCGGGGACATATTCCAAAGGCTTAACTCTTATCCTCGCGACGGTCGGCGCCGCGGTCCCGACCGTTCGAGACTCCGACAGCTCGCAAAACACGCCCGGACAACTCAGTCTGGCGCCGCCCGTCCGGGTTGAGCCGGGCGATACGTCGAGAGTCTTTATTCTAACAGATTTTTTCCCCGCCCGCCTTACGCCCGGAAGCGAATTTTCGCATGCCCAAGCGAACCGGCCGAGACCATTTTGGGCGCCACGGCCGAGCGGTCACTGTATCCGAACGCGAAGCGCAAGCAAGCGCCGCGAGGGTGGCGCCGATCCCGCGCAAGGATCCTCGCTGGCGCTTCGGGTTCTGGAGGCTGGGCCCTCGCTGGCGCTTCGGGTTCCGATTGGCAGGCGCGACGGCGCGCGGGCTGAAGCCCGCGGGACTTCAGTTGGCATTTCAGGGGCGTCTTTATTCGAACCGCCGTACCCATGTGACCATCCACGGTTCGTAACCGAGCAGCTTGCAGACGCGCAGCATGGCGGAGTTGCCCATCTTGATGTAGGCCCGCATGTACGACGCTCCGGCTTGGCGACACCATTGGTCGGCGGCTTCCTTGAGCGTGCGGCCGATCCCTTGACCGCGGCAGCTCGCATCAACGCAAATCCCGTGAATCGTGCCGTAGACGCGTTTGTTGAGGAGATCTTTCTGCAACAAACAGGTGGCGAAACCCGTCAACCGCCCGCTATCGCTGTCTTCGGCGACCAGCACGCTGGATTGTCCGTCCTCGCCGCGCATCCATCTGAGCACGTGCTCGCGCGCCTCGTCGCGGCTGTGGAGATTCTCCTCAAAATCCAGCAGCCACTCCGGTCCGATTTCCTCGAACCAGTCGGTAATCAATTCTATATCGTCGTTTTCGTTCATCGCCCGGATGTGAACGTTCATGGTCGTCTCCAAGAGACCGGCGTCAACTCTTTTAGCCGGCGTTATCGCTTCTCAACATGCGCCGTTATTCTCTCTCAAAACACGCCGATGGCAACCGGCGCAGCGGGTGAAGTTCGACCTGTCGCCCGCATGTCGGCGCTCGAGGCTAAGATTAAGGGCGGCAGGCCTAGGCCGCCCTATGCTTTGAGCTTGCTCGTCAAATACCGTCCAGTGTGACTCGCTTTGCACGCCGGTATGTCTTCCGGCACGCCTTCGGCCACGATGCGGCCGCCTTCGTCGCCGCCTTCGGGGCCGAGGTCGATGATCCAGTCGGCGGTCTTGATCACGTCGAGGTTGTGCTCGATCACCAGCACCGTATTACCCAGATCGACCAGGCGGTTCAGCACCGAAAGCAACGTGTGGATGTCGGCGAAGTGCAGGCCGGTAGTGGGCTCGTCGAGGATGTAGAGCGTGTGGCCCGTCGAGGGTTTGCTCAGTTCGGCGGCCAGCTTGACGCGTTGGGCCTCGCCGCCGGAGAGCGTGTTCGACGGCTGTCCCAGTCGCACGTAGCCGAGGCCGACGTCGGACAGGGCTTGCAGGCCGGCCTTGATTTTCGGGAAGCTGTCGAAGAATTTCAGGGCTTCCTCGACGCGCAGTTCGAGCACGTCGGCGATCGACTTTCCGCGATAGCGTACGTCCAGCGTCTCGCGGTTGTAACGCATGCCCTTGCACTCGTCGCACTCGACGAAAATGTCGGGCAGGAAGTGCATCTCGATTCGTCGCGTGCCCTGTCCCTGGCAGGCCTCGCAACGCCCGCCCTTGGCGTTAAAACTGAAGCGGCTGGCCGTGTATCCGCGGATGCGGGCTTCCTTGGTCTTTGTATATAGGCGCCGGATTTCGTCGAAGACGCCCGTGTACGTCGCCGGATTGCTGCGCGGCGTGCGGCCGATCGGCGTCTGGTCGATTTCGATCACCTTGTCGATCTTGCCGGCGCCGACCAAGCGTTCGTGTTTGCCCGGCGTCTCCTTGGATTTGTAAAGTCGGCGTCGCAGCGCGGGCAGCAATGTTTGCGAGATCAGCGAACTTTTGCCGCTGCCGCTCACGCCCGTCAGCGAGCAAAACACGCCCAGCGGGATGTTGACGTCGATGTTCCTGAGGTTGTTCTCGGCGGCGCCGATGATCTGGATGAACTCGCCGCCCCGGGGCTGACGCCGTTCGTCGGGGAGATGAATTTCGTACTCGCCGCTCAGAAACTTGCCGGTGATTGAATCCTTGTTCGCCAGGACTTTTTTCGGCGTCCCGGCGGCGATCACTTTTCCGCCGCGCAAGCCGGCGCCAGGCCCCATGTCGATCAGGTAATCGGCGGCGCGAATCACGTCCTCGTCGTGCTCGACCACCAGCACGGTGTTGCCGATATCCACCAAGCGGCGAATCGATTTGAGCAAGCGTTCGTTGTCGCGTTGGTGCAGTCCAATGGTCGGTTCGTCCAGGACGTAACATACGCCGACCAGACCGCTGCCGAGTTGCGTGGCCAGGCGAATGCGTTGAGCTTCGCCGCCCGAAAGCGTGGCGCTGGGCCGATCCAGCGTCAGATATTCGAGCCCGACTTCATTCATGAACCGCAACCGGCGCGTGATTTCGATCAGAATCGGCTCGGCGATCTGGGCCGCTTCGCCCTTAAAGCGCGCTTCGTCGAACCACTTCCCCGCCTGCTCAATCGACATCCGCGTGATATCGTTGATGCTCAGTTCGTTGACACGGACCGAGAGGGCCTCCGCGCTCAGACGCGCCCCGCCGCAGACGGCGCAAACGTGCTCCGACTGATAGCCGCTGAACTTGCCTCGGCCGGCGTCGGCTCCCGCCGCCTTCGCCCGCCGCTCCAGATTGGGAATAACTCCCTCGAACTCGATGCCGAATTGCTTTTTGTCCTTCGGCTTCGATCCGTACATGATGATGCGTTGCAAATCTTCCGGGAGCTTTTTGAACGGGACTGAGGTTTTTACGTCGAACGCCTCGCACAGCACGCGCACGAGTTGCAGATAATTCGCCGCCAGCCGCTTCCGGGCGCCGATCCACGGCGCGATCGCGCCGCCGGAAAGAGCCATGCTGTCATCCGGCACGATCCGTTCCGGGTCGAAACGCTGAGTGATGCCGAGCCCGCCGCAGGCCTGGCAGGCTCCGTAGGGCGAATTGAAACTGAACATGCGCGGGGCCAGGTCGGGAACGCTGAAACCGCATGACGTGCAGGTGTGCAGCTCGCTGAACGTTTCATCGGTCCAGGACCGGCCGGCATTTTTCTCGTCGTGAGGCTCTCCGTTGAGCCGGCTGACGATGACCGTGCCTTCTCCCATCGCCAGCGAGAGTTCCAGGGCGTCCGCGAGTCGATGGCGCGCCTCCGGCTTCAGCACGAGCCGGTCCACCACGACATCGATATCGACCTTGCGCTTGGCCGACAATTCCGCCAGTTTCTTGACTTCAAGAAGCTCGCCGTTCACGCGCGCGCGCACGAAACCTTCGCGTTGAATTCGACGGAGAATCGGCTTGTGGTCGCCGTAACGACCGCGCACCAGCGGCGCCAGCACCATCAAGCGCGTGTCCTCGGAGTAATTCAGGACGGCGTCGACCATCTGGTCCACGGTTCGGCGATACAGCGGAACGTTGCAGGTCGGACAAGTCGCGCGACCGATACGGGCGTAGAGCAGTCTCAGGAAGTCGTATATTTCCGTCGTGGTCGCCACCGTTGAACGCGGGTTCGGCGCGACGGCGCGTTGCTCGATGGCTAACGTGGGGGGGAGCCCCTCGATACGCTCGACGTCGGGTTTTCCGACCTGCTCGAGAAAGAGGCGCGCGTGGACGCTGAGCGATTCGACATATTTTCGTTGTCCTTCGGCGTATATCGTATCAAAAGCAAGGCTGCTCTTTCCAGATCCGCTCAAGCCCGTCAAAACCACCATCTGTTCGCGGGGTATCTCCACGTCAACGTTTTGGAGATTGTGCTGCCTGGCCCCGATAATGCGTATTTGCTTCGCTTCCACTACACACCTCGGCGCCTGCCGTATGTAAGTCGAAGAAGGTGGTCGTGTTCGAAACGCGCGTTCCGCCAAGATTGCCCAGACCAACCCTCGGGTCGTGCCGCCGTGACGGCGGCATTCCGTTAAGAGTACCACAGTTTGCGGCATTAATGAAGGGGCTCGGGCGTGAGCGTCTCCGAAGGGGCGACTATTTTACGTGGACATGGGCCGTTCAATCCGTACCCGAAGCGCAAGCGAGGGTTCTTGTGCGGGGCTCGGAGTTGCTGTCGGGCGCTCGCTGGCGCTTCGCGTTCGGATAAAGCCGCTGTCCACCCGTGCCATGATTAATAGTCACACCCTCACGGAAAGGCGCCGGGCGATCGCCGCGAAGGTCGTTGAGAACTTCGCGTCGTTCCCTCTCCACGGACAAAGAACCTCGCTGCATGGCGTTAGTATTTGGCGGATCGCTGATAAACGGGCAGCAGCGAGCCGGATTTCAATTATCGGACCGTCAGAAATATCCGTGAATAGGCTTGACTCGGACTAATTTAATGCGGATACTTCGCGCCAGATATCACGTTCCGAGCAATCTCCGTCGGCGCGTCGGAGCTTGGGACGTAGTGCAATGACGAGAGTAGGAGACATTATGTTTCAACAGCTATTAGCCAACTTGCAGACTATTTTGGCCGCCGGCATCGGCGGAGTAACGTTCTCCGCGGCCTGGGTTTACATTGTAACACGCTGGCTAGGCGACTGGGACTTGAGCATTCCGTTCATCCCGTTCCTGTAAAACGGGATCGACTTAACGGATATGTGTCGTAAAACTCGGCGCCGTCGGTTTGCTTAAGCAAACTGGCGGGGCTTTACGTATGAGACATGTAAGAATCGACGTCGCAGAAGCAGCGACGTCGATTCTTTTTTTGTAGTATACGAAATCCGCGGCAGAGATTCCGGCAAGGCATGATCGCCCGCTACCGCGTCATTTCGAGGGGCAGCATTCCGACAGGTTTGGGGCAGGTGAACATCACTGGAAAGATGAGACCATAGCGATTATCCTCCCGTACACATCGCGGCCGGAAGAAGGAGTGTTCGTGTCAAACAGCCCTATCGGCGTTTTCGGTTCAGGCATCGGCGGATTGACTTTGGTGAGCGATCTGCATCGGCTGCTGCCGGCCGAGGACGTCGTGTATTTCGGCGACACGGCGCGCATGCCCTACGGCGTCAAATCTCGACGTACTGTGACTCAATTCGCCCTGGAAGACGCGCGATTTCTGTTGAAATACGATCCCAAGCTGATCGTGGCGGCTTGTAACACGGCCAGCGCGGTGGCCCTGGACGAATTGGAAGAGCATTTGCCCGTTCCGGTCGTGGGAGTTGTAAAGCCGGGCGCCTGGGCGGCCGTACAGATGGCCGACGGCGCCCCGATCGCCGTAATCGGGACCGAGGCCACGATTGCCAGCGGGGCCTATACCGCCGCGATTCGTTCGTTGGAAGCCCGCGTGGAGGTTATCGGGCAAGCATGTCCGCTTTTTGTGCCTTTGCTGGAGGAGGGGCGTGACGCGGATGATCCGCTGGTCAAACAAGTAGTGGAATCGTACCTGACCCCCTTGCGCGCGAGCGCCTTGCGCGTCGTCGTACTGGGTTGCGTGCATTATCCGCTGTTGCGAGACACAATCACGGCCTGTCTCGGCCCGAAGGTGCATGTCGTTGACAGCGGTTATGAAACCGCGAAAGCCGTTCGCGACGCCCTCCAGAAGAGCGGCGGCTTGTCCGTCGAGGAACAAAACGGTAAGCTGATATGCTACGTTAGCGATAGCCCGACGCGCTTCCGTCGGATCGGCGAACGCTTCCTCGATGAAGAACTTGAAAATGTCGAACTTGTCGAACCGGAACTTTATACCACCGTCGCGACCGGCGACCGGAAAAAGAAGGATTAATCGCCCTTCTTCGTTCGGCCCGCTCGGGGCCGCGGTCGTCGTATTAGCGCTCGTTTTTTCCAGCGGCTGCGAAAGCGGCGCGTTTTCAGCCACGCTGGATCGCGGCGTCAAGAAACTCTTCAAGCCCAAACGTACGCCCCAGCAACACATCCTGATCGCCGTCTCGGACGTAGATCCGGACATCCGCCGCCGTTCGGCCGCCAAGGTCGCCGAGAGCAAGCAGTACGGCGAGGAGTGGGCGATCAAGGGTTTCATCGCCATAGCCGCGCTCGAAAGCGATCCTCAAACGCGTTGCGTGGCCATCCGCGGCTTGGGGCGATCACGGGATCGGCGCGCCGCCGAGACGTTTCTTAAAATCCTGAACTACCGCGAATTTCCGGCCGAGCAAGTGCAGCCGCCCGGGGCCTTGTGTCGTTGGGACACGACGGCCGCGCTGGCCGACATCGCGGCCGAGTCATTGCCGGAGGATCAGCGGCAAAAAACTATGCAGACGTTTCTCGAGCACCTGAAGGCCGATCCGGACCGGAACGTGCGCACCGCCGCCGCGCGGGGATTGCAGTACTTTTCTCAGACTCCGGCCTTGCTCGGTTTGATCGAGGGTTTGCGTGACGAAAACTTCGCGGTCGCTTATCAGTGCGAGATGTCGCTGGCCTACATGACCGGCGTCACGTACGGCTGCAATCCGTATCCGTGGGAGCAGTGGTACGAGGAGAACCGCGAGCATTTG
>Ga0180434_10002359_pt1 | contig 25468 bp, 24 predicted proteins | sample SS_ome_7_FD_132453 | JGI IMG/M metagenome (GOLD analysis project Ga0180434, IMG submission 132453) | Hypersaline lake sediment archaeal communities from the Salton Sea, California, USA - SS_1_D_2 metaG | ecosystem: Environmental > Aquatic > Non-marine Saline and Alkaline > Hypersaline >... | reverse complement strand
TTCCGCACCGCCGCGACCCTGCGGGAGGCGCTGGCCGGTAAGACGCTGACCCGCTGCGATATCCGGGTGCCCCGGTATGCGGAAGTCGACCTCAGCGGTCACCGGGTGGACGAGGTGCTCAGCTGCGGCAAGCATCTGTTCATCCGGGTGGGGCCGGCCAGCATCCACTCGCATCTGAAGATGGACGGCAGTTGGCGGATCGCACCGCGCAGGGTTGCCGCCCACAAGATCCGGATCCTGCTGACGACAGACGGTATCACCGCCGCCGGAATCGACCTGGGTGTGCTGGAAGTCCTTCAACGCGAACGCGATCAGGACGTCGTCGCCCACCTCGGCCCGGACCTGCTCGGTGCGGACTGGGATCCGCAGCGCGCTGCGGACAACCTGTCTGCCGATCCCGATCGCGGACTGGCCGCGGCACTGCTGGACCAGCGGGTGCTGGCCGGGGTCGGCAATGTCTACGCCAACGAACTGTGTTTCCTGTTCGGCCGACTGCCCACCAGCCGGACGGGCTCGCTCAATGATCCGCTCCGCGTCGTGAAGCGAGCGCGGGATATGTTGTGGGCCAACCGGTTACGTTCGAATCGAACGACCACGGGCGATACCCGGCAAGGGCGGCAACTCTGGATCTACGGCCGGGTCGGGCAACCATGTCGCCGTTGCGGCACACCCGTCACGCGGTCCGGCGCGTCCGATCGGGTCAGCTACTGGTGTCCGTCGTGCCAGCACTGAGCGTCCCATCGGTCGTATGGCCGATCTTCTCCATCGCCTCGGCGACAGAGGCATCGAGGGAATTGATCGTCGAGCGATCGAGACGGAGTTCCCTGAACGAACTGGCGTGAGTCAGGGTGTTCTCCAGCGGGGCGCGGCCGTTCGGGTAGACCACCGCCAGGATGACACCGGTGCCGGCTTCGAGGGCTTCGCCGATCTCATGGCGTAGACCGGACCGCAGTTCGTGCTCGGCAAAGGACGCCACGAGTCCGCCGGCAGCGGCACCGACCAGCAGCGACAAACCCAGCGGCGGGGCGAACAGCCCGAACAGCAAACCCACCCCGGCGCCCATCCCGGCACCGAGCCGACCGTGCTTGTTGGCAGCTTCGAGCACCTCCGGCCGGCCCTCGGCGTTCTTGGTGACCAGCGCGGCCGAACGTAACTCCAGGCTGTGGTGACGTCCGCGTTCAAGATCGTTGAAATCGCTCTTCGCGGCGTCCAAGTCCTCGTATGCGGCAATCACAATCAGCTCGTGATCGTCTTTCATGCCAGCCTCCCGTTCCCGGTCAGCCCATCCTCACCCGGCGGCGGACCGACCGGCTAGGGGCTGAAGTCCCTTACTGGGCGGTGCGCTGTCGCAGGAAGGGGACCACCTCGGCGGCGACGGCATCGGTGGCCTCCAGCCAGCACCAGTGCCCCACTCCGGTCAGGATGCGGATCTCGGCCCGGGGGAACACCTCGACCTGCCGGTAGGCCTGCTGGACCGGGATATAGGCGTCCGCATCGCCGAACACCACCAGGGCGTCATGATCGTCCTGACGCAACCGGGCGGCCAGCTGATCGGAGTCCGCCGCCCGGGTGGATCGGTACAGCCGTAGCACGGCACGGCGGGTCTTGGCCGGCATCAGGTGCCCGGCGATGGTGTCCGTCCAGCGGGCCGGCAGACCCGGGTTCTCCCGGGCCAGCATCCGCGCCACCACTTTCCGGTCCAGAGCGCGCATGGACAGCTCGCCCAGAACCGGGGTCCGCCATATCCGGGCCATCCGATGCCAGCGATAACCCAGCAGCACCCCGGTGTTGACAAAGGTCACGCTGGCGACATTGCCGGGATGGTCGGCCGCCCACGCCGCGGCGAACGGGCCGCCGAAGTCATGGGCCACCAGGTGCACCCGGTCGATACCGAGGTGACGGATCACCCCGTCCAGGAAGCGGGCGTAGCTGTAGACCGTGTAGTCCCGGTCGGGTCGCTCATCGGCCGCCCCGAAGCCCGGCAGATCGGGTGCGATGACGCGGGCGAACCCGGCCACCCGCGTCATCAACGGCATCCAGTCCGAACCCGCGTCGGGGTTGCCGTGGACGAACACCACCGCCTCTCCCGGGGCCCCGGTCCCGCCGACGAGAACGGAGGTGGACAGGCCGTCAACGGTGATACCTCGGGTTTCGATCATGCGCGCGAGCTTACGAAAGCCCGCCGCTGACCGGTGATCGGGTCGGTGAACTCCAAACGGTGTGCCACCAACTGCAGCGGCGCGGAGAAGTCGTCCGGTGCGCTATCGACCACCACCGGATACAGCGGATCGTTATCGATTCCGACGCCGAGGGAGGCCATGTGCAGCCGCAGCTGGTGGGTTCGCCCGGTCCTCGGCGTCAACCGGTACCGTCCCCCGCCCAACGGTTCCACCAAAGTCTCGGCGTTAGGCTCCCCGGGTTGGATCCGGGCCTGCAGCACACCCCGTTGTTTGACGATGCGGTTCGAAATCCGTTGCGGACCAACCAGACCCGGCATCACCGAGGACCGCGCGAGATAGATCTTCCGCACCGCCCCAGTGGCGAACATGCGCTGGTACACACCGCGTATGTCGCGGCGGGCGGTGAACAGCAGAACTCCGGCGGTGAGCCGGTCCAGCCGGTGCGCCGGGCTGAGATCGGGCAGGCCGAGCTCACGGCGCAGCCGCACCAGGGCGGTCTGGACGATATGCCGGCCCCGCGGCATGGTGGCCAGGAAATGCGGTTTGTCGACCACCACGATGCTGTCATCGCGGTAGAGCACCGGCATGTCGAACGGCACCGCTACCTCATCGGGCAGATCGCGGTAGTGGTAGACCTGCGCCCCGGGCGGCAGTTCGGAGTCCCCGTCGAGCACCACCCCGCGCGCATCGACCACCTGTCCGGCCAGCACCTTCGCCCGCGCCGGCGCGCCGAACCGCCGGCCGAACTCCTCGGCGACATTTCCGCCCTGCAGGCGCAGCCGGGCCGGCCCCAGCCCATCGCGGACCGGCAACGGTGGGATCACACCGGGATCAATTCAGGGGCACTGGTTCGAGGATCTCCGCCCGCGCCTCGGGTGCGGCCACCCGCAACGCATCGGCGGAGGAGTCGTCGAGCTGGCTCTGGGAGAGCACCTCGGCCTCGACCCGAGCAATGTAGGTGGCCACCTCGCGGTCGACGTCCCCGGGTCCCCAACCCAGGATCGGTGCGACGATCTCGGCGACCTCACGGGCGCAGTCGACGCCGCGGTGCGGGTATTCGATCGAGATGCGCATCCGCCGGGCCAGGATGTCCTCCAGGTGCAGGGCGCCCTCGGCGGCGGCGGCGTAGGCCGCCTCCACCCGCAGGTACACCGGGGCCTCGGCGATCGGCTCGAGCAGGTCAGGCTGGTCTTTGGCCAGGTCCAGGACCTCATCGATCAGCGATCCGTACCGGTCCAGCAGGTGGCGCACCCGGTAGGGGTGCAGGTTGTACTCCGAGCCCACGTGGTCGGTCTGGTTGATCAGCGCGAAGTAGCCGTCGGCCCCCAGCAGCGGCACCTTCTCGGTGATCGACGGCGCGACCCGGGACGGCACGAACTCGGCCGCGGCATCGACGGCGTCGGCCCCCATCACCCGGTAGGTGGTGTATTTGCCGCCGGCGATGGCGACCAGACCGGGAGTCGGGGAGGCCACCGCGTGCTCGCGGGACAGCTTCGAGGTCTCCTCGCTCTCACCGGCCAGCAGCGGACGCAGGCCGGCGTAGACACCGTCGATATCGTCATGGGTCAGCGAGGTGGCCAGCACCGTGTTGACGTGGCCGAGGATGTAGTCGATATCGGCCTTGGTGGCAGCCGGGTGCGCCAGGTCGAGGTTCCAGTCGGTGTCGGTGGTGCCGATGATCCAGTGGGTGCCCCACGGGATGATGAACAGCACCGACTTCTCGGTGCGCAGGATGATGGCGACCTCGCTGACGATCCGGTCCCGCGGCACCACGATGTGCACACCCTTGGAGGCACGGACCCGGAATCGGCCGCGCTGGCGCGACAGCGCCTGAATCTCATCGGTCCACACCCCGGTCGCGTTGATGACCACGTGACCGCGAACGTCGGTCACCGCCCCGTTCTCCGAATCACGCACCGTCACCCCGACCACCCGGTCGCCCTCGGTGAGCAGCGCGACCACCTGGGTGGAAGTGCGCACCACCGCCCCGTAGTGCGCCGCAGTACGTGCCACCATCATGGTGTGCCGGGCGTCGTCGACGACGGTGTCGTAGTAGCGGATACCGCCGATCAGCGAGCCCCGCTTGAGACCCGGGGCCAGCCGCAACGCACCGGCCTTGGTCAGATGCCGCTGGGGCGGGACGGATTTCGCTCCGCCGAGTTGGTCGTAGAGGAAGATCCCGGCCGCGATATAGGGCCGCTCCCACACCCGCTTGGTGAGCGGGAACAGGAAGGGCAACGGCTTGACCAGATGCGGGGCCAGCGTGGTCAGGGAGAGCTCCCGTTCGTGCAGTGCCTCGCGGACCAGACCGAACTCCAGCTGCTCAAGATAGCGAAGACCGCCGTGAAACATCTTGGAGCTGCGGCTGGAGGTGCCCGATGCAAAATCGCGGGCTTCGACGAGCGCCACTTTCAAACCGCGGGTAGCCGCGTCCAGCGCCGCTCCGGCACCGACGACGCCGCCGCCGATCACGATGACGTCGAACTGCTCACTGCCCAGTTGTTCCCAGGCCTCGGCGCGCTGGGAGGGACCGAGGGCCTGCTCACTCATACCCGTCAGGCTAGTCCAGATCGTCGTGTGACATCAGCCGGCGGGCCGCTTCCACCACCGAACCCGACAGCGACGGGTACACCGAGAGCGTCTGGGCCAGGTCGGTCACCGAGATGCGGTTCTGCACCGCCAACGCGATCGGCAGGATCAGCTCGGAGGCGATCGGGGCCACCACCACACCGCCGATCACCACCCCGGTGGCGGGCCGGCAGAAAATCTTCACGAAACCGCGCCGCAGCAACGACATTTTCGCCCGGGCATTGGTGGTCAGCGGAAGCATCAGGGTCCGCGCCGGGACGGCCCCGCTGTCGATGGCGGTCTGCGGCACCCCCACCGCGGCGATCTCCGGGCGGGTGAAGGTGGCCGATGCCACTGTGCGCAGCCGGATCGGCGCAACCCCCTCGCCCAGGGCGTGATACATGGCGATGCGGCCCTGCATGGCGGCCACCGAGGCCAGCGGCATCAGCCCGGTGCAGTCACCGGCGGCGTAGATCCCGGACGCCGTGGTCCGCGACACCCGGTCCACCGGGATATAGCCGCCGGGACCGAGTTCGACACCGACCCGCTCGAGACCCAGTGCGCCGGTGTTCGGTACCGAGCCGACCGTCATCAGCGCGTGGCTGCCCTCGACGGTCCGACCGTCGGCCATCGTGACCCGCACCCCGTCGGGGGTGCGCAGCACCGAGTCGGCGCGGGCGTTCTTGACCAGCGTCACACCGCGTTCGGCGAAGACCTCCTCCAGCACCGCGGCGGCATCGCTGTCCTCGTGCGGCAGGATCTGATCCCGGCTGGCCACCACGGTCACGGTGACACCCAACTCGGTGTAGGCGTTGCAGAACTCCGCCCCGGTCACACCCGATCCGACGATGACCAGATGGTCGGGCAGCCCGGGCAGGTCGTAGAGCTGGCGCCAGTTGAGGATGCGCTCACCGTCGGGGACGGCATTGGGCAGCACCCGGGGCCGGGCGCCGGTGGCGATGAGCACCACATCCGCTTTGATCACACCGGTCTTGACCGCACCCGATCTGTCCTCGGCCGTCGTCACCCGGACCCGGTGGTGGGCCATACCGGGCACATCGTCGGTCAGTTCGGCGTGTCCGGCCACCACCGTCACCCCCTGGGCGAGCAGTTGCGCGCCGATATCGGCGGACTGGGACCGGGCCAGCGTTTTGACCCGGTTGTTGATCTGCGGCAGCGAGATCTTCGCGTCCTCGATGCCGATATCGAAACCCAGACCCGAGGCGCGGCGCAGTTCGGTGCGCACCCCGGTGGAGGCGATGAACGTCTTGGACGGCACACAGTCGAACAGCACGCACGCCCCGCCGATGCCTTCGGTGTCGACCACGGTGACCTCGGCAACATCCCGGCCGCGTGCGGCGGCCACCAGCGCCGCCTCGTACCCGGCCGGCCCGCCGCCGATGATGACGATCCGCTTGGGGGTGGGGGGAGTCACGGACCTAAGCTAGCCTCTACGCTTCCTCCGTGCCTCTCTACGCCGCCTACGGGTCGAATATGGACCCCGAGCAGATGCTGGATCGGGCGCCGCACTCCCCGATGGCCGGTACCGGCTGGCTCTACGGCTGGCGGCTGACCTTCGCCGGCGAGGACATCGGCTGGGAGGGGGCACTGGCCACCCTGGTCGAGGATCCCGCCTCCCGGGTCTTCGTGGTGCTCTACGACGTGACCCACTCCGATGAGGAGAACATGGACCGCTGGGAGGGCTCGGAACTGGGCCTGCACAGCAAGATCCGCTGCCGGATCGTCCGGGAGACCTCCGACACCACGACCGAACCCGTGCTGGCCTGGCTGTATGTGGTGGACGGCTGGGAGGGCGGGTTGCCCTCGGCCCGCTATCTGGGGGTGATGGCCGACGCCGCGGAGGTCGCCGGTGCGCCGGCGGACTATGTGCACCACATCCGCACCCGGCCGGCCCGAAATATCGGGCCCGGCCCGACGGATTAGCCCCGCTCCCGGGTGAATTCCCAAGCGGCGGAGACGATTTCGTCGATCCCGGTGTACCGGGGACGCCATCCGAGCTCGGCCGCCGCCTTCTCGCTGGATGCGATCAGTACCGCCGGATCACCGGCCCGGCGATCGGTGTCGCGGGATGCGATGGGCCGGCCGGTCACCCGGCGGCAGGAGTCGATGACCTCACGCACGCTGAATCCGGTTCCGTTACCGAGGTTGTAGATCCGGTGCGCCCCGGGCCGGGCGGTCTGCAGCGCCAGCAGGTGCGCATCGGCGAGATCGCGGACATGGATGTAGTCCCGGATGGCGGTTCCGTCCGGAGTCGGCCAGTCGGCGCCGAACACCAGGATCTCGGAGCGCCGGCCATCGGCGACCTGCAGCACCAGGGGGATCAGGTGAGTCTCCCTGGTGTGCCGCTCACCGAGCCCGGCGTAGGCACCGGCCACGTTGAAGTAGCGCAGGCTGGTGGCGGCCAGCCCGTAGGCATGGGCGTAGGACGTGATCGCGTGGTCGATCGCGAGTTTCGTCGCACCGTAGGGGTTGGTCGGCAGGGTGGGCGCCGCCTCGGTGATCGGCACCGACTCGGGTTCGCCGTAGGTCGCCGCCGTCGAGGAGAACACCAGCCGGGGGGTTCCGGCGGCGCGCATCGCCTCCAGCAGTTCCAGCGTGGTCACGACATTGCCGAACCAGTACCGATCCGGGGCTTCGACAGACTCCCCCACCAGGGATCTGGCCGCGAAATGCAATACCCCGTCAAAGGTGCCGCCGGGCAGCAACTGCCGGGCCGCCTCCACCACATCGGCATCGACGAACTGCGCACCCGCCGGGATCGCGTCGGCATGCCCGGTCGACAGATCATCGACGATCACCACCTGGTGACCCTCATCGAGCAGGACTTTCGCACACACACTGCCCACGTAGCCGGCACCGCCGGTCACCAGGAGCTTCACCCGAAGGCCGCGGACTGCTCGACGATATTGACCAGCACCCGCACCCCGATCGCCAGCGCCCTTTCGTCGAGATCGAAGGTGGGCTGATGCAGGTCGAGCTGTTGCCCCCGGCCACTCCACACTCCGAGCCGGGCCATCGCGCCCGGCACCTCCTCCAGATACCAGGAGAAGTCCTCGCCGCCACCGGACTGCCGGGTCTCGGCGAGCACCTCCGGCCCGACCTCCTCGATGGCATGGGTCATGACCTGGGTGCTGCGTTCCTCGTTGACCACCGGCGGCACACCGCGGCGGTACTGCAGCGAATGGGCGATGCCCAGCGGGGAGAGCAGACCCGAGACGATTTCCTGCACAAGGTCTTCCATCTCCAGCCAGGCCTCCCTGCTGGCGGTGCGAACGGTGCCTGCCAGCGTGCCGGACTGCGGGATGGCGTTGGCGGCCACCCCGGCGTTGGCCGCGCCCCAGACCATCACGGTGCCGTGCCGCGGGTCGATGCGGCGGGACAGCACACCGGGCAGCCCGGTGATGACCGTTCCCATCCCGTACACCAGGTCGGAGGTCAGGTGCGGCCGCGAGGTGTGCCCGCCGGGTGAGTGCAGGGTGATCTCGACGGAGTCGGCTGCCGAGGTGATCGGCCCGGCGGTGATGGCCACCCGGCCGGCCGCGAGCCGGGGATCGCAGTGCAGGGCGAAGATACGCGACACCCCGGCCAGTGCGCCGGCGGCGATCGCATCGAGGGCGCCCCCGGGCATCAGCTCCTCGGCGGGCTGGAAGATCAGCCGGACACCGACCGGCAGTTCCGCCGCGGTGGACAGCGCGGTGGCGGCGCCCAGCAGGATGGCGGTGTGCCCGTCGTGGCCGCAGGCATGTGCCACGCCGGGCACCGCCGAGGCATAGGGGGCTCCGGTGCGCTCGGTCATCGGCAGTGCGTCCATATCGGCGCGCAGCGCGATCCGCGGTGCGTGATCGGGCCCGAAGTCACAGGTCAGGCCCGTTCCACCGGGCAGCACCTTGGGATTGAGACCGGCCTCGACCAGCCGGTCGGCGACGAACTGGGTGGTCGCGAACTCCTGCCGACCCAGTTCGGGGTTCCGGTGGATGTGGCGGCGCCACCCGACGAGGTCGTCGTAGTGCGCCGCCAGCCACGACTCCGCGGTGTCGGCCAAAGACATCAGACGAGTATCTCAGGCCGCACTAGGCTGAGCGGCTGTGAGTCCAGACGCCGTGCGGGCCGCTGCGGTGATCGCCGAGCACACCGGTGCCGATCGCCACGATGTGGCCGTGGTTCTCGGCTCGGGCTGGGCACCGGCCGCGCAGGCCCTGGGTGCGCCGAAAGCGCAGATCCCGATGACGCAGCTGCCCGGCTTCACGACGCCGAGCGCCGAGGGCCACAGCGGGCAGGCCCTGTCGGTCGCCGTCGCCGGGCATCGGGTGCTGGTGTTCGTCGGACGTATCCACCCCTATGAGGGGCACGACCTGAGCCGGGTCGTGCATCCGGTACGCACCGCCTGCGCTGCGGGCGCCGATATCGTCGTGCTGACCAACGCCGCCGGCGGCCTGCGCCCGGAGTACCGGGTGGGCCGTCCGGTCCTGATCAGCGACCACCTCAACCTCACCGCCCGGTCCCCGCTGGAGGGCCCGCAGTTCGTCGACCTGGTCGACGCCTACTCGCCCCGACTGCGGGCGCTGGCCCGCCGGGTCGACCCCGGCCTGGCCGAAGGGGTGTACGCGGCGCTGCCCGGACCGCATTACGAGACGCCCGCCGAGATCCGGATGCTGCGCACCCTGGGCGCGGACCTGGTGGGCATGTCCACGGTGCACGAGACCATCGCGGCCCGCGCCGCCGGCGCCGAGGTGCTCGGGGTGTCGCTGGTGACCAACCTGGCCGCGGGGATGACCGGTGATCCGCTGTGCCATGACGAGGTGCTGGCCGCCGGGCGCGAATCGGCCCGCGACCTCGGCGAGCTTCTCTCTGCGGTGCTTACCGCGCTCTAGCGCGGCCCGAACTGCCGGTCCCCCGCGTCGCCGAGGCCGGGGACGATATAGGCGGCACTGTTGAGCCCGTCATCGATCGCCGTGGTGAACAGCCGGGATTTCGGCGCGACGCGCTCCAGCGCGGCCACCCCCTGTGGCGCGCACACCACGCACACCACCGTGATGTCGACGGCGCCGCGATCGGTCAGCAACCCGATGGTGTGCGCCATCGAGCCACCGGTGGCCAGCATCGGATCGAGCACCATGACCGGCCGGGTGCGCAGATCCGCCGGCAGCGACTCCAGATACGGCGTCGGCTGATGGGTGGTCTCATCCCGTGCGACCCCGACGAACCCCACCTGAGCCTCCGGGATCAGCGCCTGGGCCTGATCGACCATCCCCAGACCGGCCCGCAGCACCGGGACCAGCAGCGGCGGGTCGGCCAGCCGGCTACCGCCGGTCTCGGTCAACGGGGTCTGAACCCTGATGTGCTCGCTCGGCGCGTCGCGGACGGCCTCGTAGACCAACATGAGAGTCAGGTCCCGCAATGCCGCGCGGAACCCGGCGTTCGCGGTGCGCTCGTCACGCAGGGTGGTCAGCCTGGCGGCCGCCAGCGGGTGGTCGATGACACACACATCCATGGGCACTGACTCTAGGTCGTTAGGCTGTCCGGCATGGCTGCAGAGCTGGTACCGATTCGCATCGGGGTCACCGCGGGTGATCTCTTCACATTGTGGGCTCCGCGCTGGCGCGACGCCGGTGACGAATGGGAGGGATTCCTGGGCAAGGACGAGGATCTGTTCGCATTCGAGTCGGTGGCCGATCTCGCGGCGTTCGTGCGGACCGACACCGATAACGACCTCACCGATCATCCCGCCTGGGAGAAGTTGACCACGGCCAACGCCCACCGATTGAAGCCGGCCGAGAATCGGCAGGCCGATCTGATCGGTGTCGAGGAGCTGCTCGCCGAGAAGCCCACCGAGGCCTCGGTGACCGCCCTCGCCAACACCCTGGCCGTGGTCTCCTCGATCGGAACGGTGTGCGAACTACCGGCGGTCACCCGGTTCTTCAACGGCAATCCCAACCTGGGTCAGGTGATGGGCGGTATCGACCAGTTCAGCGGCCGGGCCGGCCGCAAGCGCTGGGAGGCCATCGCCCAGACCGTCGGGCGCAGCTGGGACGGGGTGGTTGCGGCGATCGACGAGATCATCACGACCCCGACGGTCGACGCCGGGATGGCCGAACGGGCCGTCGCCGAGCTCGACGAGCCGTTCGACGAGGCACTCGAGGAGGGCACCGCCGGGGTGCTGGCCGACGACGATGCCGAGCCCACCGCGATGGGTGATGTGGCCGAGATGGTCGACGTCGCCGATGAGACCGTCGGGCACCGGACGGCAGCGGTACTGCTCGGCGGCGACAGTAAGTTCTGGGAAAACGTCGGTATCGACCCGGTTCAGGTGATGACCAGCGCCGGCACCCTGTTCACGCTGCGCTGCTATTTCGACGATAAGCCGATCTTCCTGGGCCGCAACGGCCGGATCAGCGTGTTCGGGTCCGAACGTGCACTGGCCCGGTACCTGGCCGACGAACATGACCACGACCTGTCGGACCTGAGCACCTACGACGATATCCGCACCGCGGCGACCGACGGATCCCTGCGGGTGGACGTCACCGATGACAACGTCTACGTGCTCAGCGGACTGGTCGACGATATCGCCGACGGCCCGGATGCCATCGACCGCGATCAGCTGGACCTGGCCGTCGAGTTCGTCCGCGATGTCGGCGACTATTCCGAGGACGACACGGTGGCGAAGTTACTCGCCGCCGAGACCGCGGTCGGCCGGCTGGTCGATCAGGTCCTGAACCCGGAGTCGGCAACCGGCCCGGAGGAGTCCTCGGCGGAGGCCGTCGCCGGGTGGGAGGAACTGGAACGGTTCGTCGAATCACGGCTGCGACGCGAGTAGCGCTCAGCAGGCCGGTCCAACCTGCCGGTCCGATCGGCCCACACGACGAACACCACACTGCCCAACGGCACAATGCTGCCCAGCATCACCAGCACCCAGGTGCCGACACGCCAGGAGTAGACCACCCCGGTCCACAGGGCGGCGACCACGAACACCAGGAACACCAGTCCGTGCGCCATGCCGAAGATCTTCACCCCGATCTCGGTGCGTGGGCTGCCCAGATATTTGAAGTACATCCCGATCAGCAGTCCGACCCAGGTCACGGCCTCGGCCAACGCGACAAGCCGGAACCGGCCGGCGGTGCTCCGGAGATCAAGTGCAGCAGTCATGGCACCAGTGTGCCGCGAGCCGGACCGGCTTCAACCCACCAGGACCGCGTACCGCGGTTTGATCACTTCGTCGATGATGGCCAGCCGCTCGTCGAAATGAATGAACGCCGACTTCATCGCGTTGATGGTGAACCGCTCCAGATCGGTCCAGCCGTAGCCGAAAGTCTGCACCAGAGCCAGCATCTCCCGGCTCATGGTGGTGTCACTCATCAGCCGGTTGTCGGTGTTGACCGTGACCCGGAACCGTAACCGAGCCAGCAGGTCGAACGGGTGCTTCTGAAGGCTGGGCACCGCGCCGGTCTGCACATTGGAGCTCGGGCACATTTCCAGCGGGATCCGCTTGTCGCGCACGATGGCCGCCAGCCGGCCCAGGCCGGCGGTCCCGTCCGGCAGTTCCTCGATATCGTCGACGATCCGGACCCCGTGCCCAAGCCGGTCGGCGCCGCAGAACGCGATGGCCTCGTGGATGGAGGGCAGGCCGAACGCCTCGCCGGCGTGGATGGTGAACCGGGCATTGTTGGCGCGCATGTACTCGAAGGCATCGAGATGACGCGACGGCGGATACCCCTGCTCGGCTCCGGCGATATCGAAACCGACGACGCCCCGATCGCGGAACTGCACCGCCAACTCGGCGATATCCCGTGACCGCGCGGCGTGCCGCATCGCGGTCACCAGGCACCGCACTGTGATCGTGCGGCCGGCGGCGGCGAGGGCCCTCTCACCGTCGGCGAACCCGGCCAGCACCGCCTCCAGCACCTCCTCCATCGACAAGCCGCCGTCGATATGCAATTCCGGGGCGAATCGGACCTCCGCGTAGACGATATTGTCGGCTGCCAGGTCTTCCACACATTCGAACGCGACGCGATGCAGGGCCGCGGGGCTTTGCATCACCGCGACGGTGTGAGCGAACGGTTCCAGGTACCGCACCAGCGAACCACTGTGCGCCGAGGTGCGGAACCAGGCCGCCAACTCCACGGCATCGGTGCTCGGCAGTCCCCGGTAACCGATCTCATCGGCGATGTCGATCACGGTGGCCGGTCGCAGCCCCCCGTCCAGATGGTCGTGGAGCAGGGCCTTGGGCGCCTGCGCGATCATCTCCAGCGTCAGCGGCGTGCTCATCTCCCCCACCTGATCCTCATCACATGATCCTCGGCGCACCTGCGCGATCTCGCCCATTGTGCCGGGGATCACGCCATGTGCCGAGGATCACCCGCATTGACCCATGACGTAATTGCCGCGTCACTGATTTCACACTCGAAACAGCGTTAGAGTCATTTCAAACTTCCAACCCGGAGGCGGGCAATGAGCACAGTGACCCGAGAGTCACCGCGACGGCGCAGAACGTACTACCGCGGCGACCCCGCCATGTGGTCATGGGTGCTGCATCGCATCACCGGGGCAACGGTGTTCTTCTTCCTGTTCGTCCATGTGCTCGACACCGCCCTGGTCCGGGTCAGCCCGGAGGCCTATAACGAAGTCGTCGAGACCTACAAGACGCCGATCGTCGGGCTGATGGAACTCGGTCTCGTCGCGTGCGTACTGTTCCACGCCCTCAACGGCATTCGGGTGATCCTGATCGACTTCTGGTGGCAGGGTCCGCGTCACCAACGGCAGATGCTGTGGGCGGTGGCCGGGATCTGGCTGGTGGTCATGGTTCCGGCGACCGTGGTGATCGGCATGCACATGGCGGAGCGGTTCCTGTGAACCCCGCGCCGGTCGTCACCCGCAACCACGACCACCCGGCCGGTCTGGACAGCCCCCGATCGCCCCGGCGCGGCGGGATCACCAACTTCGAGAAATACGCCTGGTTGTTCATGCGGTTCTCCGGTGTGGTCCTGGTGTTCCTGGTGATCGGCCACATGTTCATCGGGCTGATATGGGATGGCGGGGTGTACCGCATCGACTTCAACTACGTCGCCCAGCGCTGGGCGTCGCCGTTCTGGCAGATCTGGGATCTGAGCATGCTGTGGCTGGCGCAACTCCATGGCGGCAACGGGATGCGGACGATCATCGCCGACTACGCCCGCAAGGACTCGACGCGGTTCTGGCTCAATTCGCTGCTGGGCACATCGATGGTGCTGGTCCTGGTCGTCGGCACCTACACCCTGTTGACCTTCAACCCGAACATCTAGGGAGGGACGATGATCACCGAACATCGCTACGACGTTGTCATCGTCGGCGCGGGCGGAGCGGGTATGCGCGCCGCCGTCGAGGCCGGCCCCCGGGCACGTACCGCGGTTCTGACCAAGCTCTATCCGACCCGCAGTCACACCGGCGCGGCCCAGGGCGGAATGTGCGCGGCCCTGGCCAACGTCGAAGAGGACAATTGGGAGTGGCACACCTTCGACACCGTCAAGGGCGGGGACTACCTGGCCGATCAGGACGCAGTCGAGATCATGTGCAAAGAAGCCATCGACGCGGTTCTCGACCTCGAAAAGATGGGGATGCCCTTCAACCGCACCCCGGAGGGCCGCATCGACCAACGCCGATTCGGCGGCCACACCCGCGATCACGGCAAGGCACCGGTGCGACGGGCCTGCTATGCCGCCGACCGCACCGGACACATGATCCTGCAGACGCTCTACCAGAACTGCGTCAAACACAACGTGGAGTTCTTCAACGAGTTCTACGCCCTGGATCTGGTGCTGACCGAGACACCGCGCGGACCGGTGGCCACCGGCGTGGTCACCTACGAGCTGGCCACCGGCGATATCCACGTCTTCCACGCGAAAGCCATCGTGCTGGCCACCGGCGGGTCCGGCCGGATGTACAAGACGACCTCCAATGCCCACACCCTCACCGGGGACGGCCTGGGCATCGTCTTCCGCAAGGGGCTTCCGCTGGAGGACATGGAGTTCCACCAGTTCCATCCGACCGGGCTGGCCGGTTTGGGCATTCTGATCTCCGAGGCGGTACGCGGCGAGGGCGGCCGGTTGCTCAACGGCGAAGGCGAACGTTTCATGGAGCGTTACGCGCCGACGATCGTCGACCTCGCGCCCCGCGATATCGTCGCCCGCTCGATGGTCCTCGAGGTGCTCGAAGGCCGCGGCGCCGGACCGCACAAGGATTACGTCTACATCGACGTCCGCCACCTCGGGGCGGACGTGCTGGAGGCGAAGCTGCCGGATATCACCGAATTCTCCCGAACCTACCTCGGCGTCGACCCGGTCAAGGAACTCGTGCCGGTCTATCCCACCTGCCACTACGTCATGGGCGGTATCCCCACCACGGTGATCGGCCAGGTGCTGCGCGATAGCACCAACGTGGTGCCCGGGCTGTACGCCGCCGGTGAGTGTGCGTGCGTCTCGGTACACGGGGCCAACCGGCTGGGCACCAACTCGCTGCTGGATATCAACGTCTTCGGCCGCAGGGCCGGGCTCGCGGCCGCCTACTACGCACTCGGCAACCCGCATGTCGATCTGCCGCCGGATCCGGCCGCCATGGTGGTCGACTGGGTGTCGGACATACTCTCCGAACACGGCAATGAGCGGGTCGCCGACATTCGCGGCGAACTGCAGCAGTCGATGGACAACAACGCGGCGGTGTTCCGTACCGAGGAGACCCTCAAGCAGGCACTCACCGATATCCACGCGCTCAAGGAACGGTATTCGAGGATTTCGGTGCACGATAAGGGCAAGCGGTACAACAGCGACCTGCTCGAGGCCATCGAGTTGGGCTTCCTGCTGGAACTCGCGGAGGTCACGGTGGCCAGCGCTCTCAACCGCAAGGAATCCCGCGGCGGGCACGCCCGGGAGGACTACCCGCACCGCGACGACACCAACTACATGCGCCACACCATGGCCTACAAAGAGGGGTCGGACCTACTCAGCGATATCCGGCTGGACTACAAACCCGTGGTCCAGACCCGCTACGAGCCGATGGAGCGTAAGTACTGATGACCGCCGTGGTCGACACCGCCGAAGCCGGCGACCCGCCGCTACCGCCCGTTCCGCCCGGTGCGGTCATGGTGACCCTGAAGATCGCCCGATTCGACCCGGAGAACCCCGACCGCTACGCCGACTCCGGCGGCTGGCAGAGCTTCCGGGTGCCGTGTCTGCCCAGCGACCGGCTGCTGAACCTGATCACCTACGCGAAGAACTACCTCGACGGCTCCCTCACACTGCGCCGCTCCTGCGCGCACGGGGTGTGCGGATCCGATGCCATGCGGGTCAACGGCGTGAACCGGCTGGCCTGCAAGGTGCTGATGCGTGATCTGCTGCCCAAGAAGGAAGGCACCCCGCTGACCGTCACCATCGAGCCGATCCGCGGCCTGCCGGTGGAGAAGGATCTGGTGGTCGATATGGAGCCGTTCTTCGACGCTTTCCGCGCGGTGAAACCGTATCTGATCAACAACGGCAACCCGCCGACCCGCGAACGCATCCAGAGCCAGGCCGACCGCGCCCGCTATGACGACACCACCAAGTGCATCCTGTGCGCCTGCTGCACCACCAGCTGCCCGGTGTTCTGGAACGACGGCAGCTACTTCGGTCCGGCGGCGATCGTCAACGCCCACCGATTCATCTTCGACAGCCGCGATGAGGGCGCCGCCGAGCGTCTGGAAATCCTCAACGAGGTCGACGGGGTGTGGCGCTGCCGGACCACGTTCAACTGCACCGACGCCTGCCCGCGCGGTATCGAGGTCACCAAGGCGATCCAGGAGGTCAAACGGGCGCTGATCTTCGCCCGCTGATACCTCCCGGCAGATTCAGCCACATCCCGGCAGATTCAGCGCAGCTGGAAAACCGTTCGGTGCCATCCCTTTTCGGCGGTACCGGTGATATCGCTCATCACATGTTTGATACTCAGGTACTCCTCGAAGGAGTAGTCCGACATATCCTTGCCGAATCCGGATGCACCCAGCCCGCCGTGCGGCATCTCGCTGACGATCGGGATGTGGTCGTTGATCCACACACACCCGGCCCTGATCTCCCGGGACGCTCGCTGGGCCCGGTAGACGTCCCTGGTCCAGGCCGAGGCGGCCAGCCCGTAGACGGTGTCATTGGCCTGTCGCAGCGCATCGTCATCTCCGTCGTGGCGGCGCACGGTGAGCACCGGGCCGAAGATCTCTTCGCGGTAGGCCGCGGAATCCTCATCGACATCAGCCAGCAGCGTCGGCAGATAGAAGGCGCCCGGTCGCTGCGGTGCCGCACCGCCGGTGACCACCCGGGCCCCCTGGCCGGGCGCGCGGGCCACGACGGCGGCGACCCGGTCGCGGTGGTCCGCCGAGATCAGCGGCCCCATATCGGTCTCGGGATCGGCCGGGTCGCCGACGACGATCTTTCCCATGATCTCGGCCACCCCGGCCACGAAGTCGTCATAGAGGTTGGCCGCGACGATCGCCCGGGTGGCCGCGGTGCAATCCTGCCCGGAGTTGATCAGCGCACCGGCGACCGCGCCGTGGACGGCGGCGTCGAGGTCGGCGTCGTCGAACACCACGAACGGCGCCTTGCCGCCGAGTTCGAGTTGGGTCCGGTGACCGTGGACGGCCGCCGCCGCCATCACTTTTCGACCCACCGCGGTGGATCCGGTGAAGGTCACCACATCGACCCCGGGGTGCCCGGCCAGGGCTTGGCCGACATCTCCCCCGGCGCCGGTGACGACGTTGAGCACCCCATCGGGCAGTCCCGCCTCACCGGCTATTCGGGCCAGGGTCAGGGTGCTCAGCGGGGTCAGCTCAGCCGGTTTGATCACCACCGAACACCCCGCTGCCAGCGCCGGGATGGCCTTCCACACCGCCATCTGCAACGGGTAGTTCCAGGGTGTGATGGTGCCCACCACACCGGCGGCCTCCCGGCGGACCGACGAGGTGTGATCGGCGGAGTACTCCGCGGTGGCCGGACCGGCCAGGCGCCGGGCCGCACCGGCGAAGAAGGCGATATTGTCGATACTGCCCGGCACGTCGAACTCGCGGGCCAACCGGACCGGCTTCCCGGTCTGGCTGACCTCCTCGGCCACCATTTCAGCGGTACGCGTTCGGAGAATCTCCGCCAGGTCGGCCAGCACCGCCGACCGCTCGGCCGGGGTGGCCGCCGACCAACCCGGCAGTGCCGCCCGCGCCGATGCCACCGCCGCGTCGATATCGGCGGGTGTGGCGAGGCCGAGTTCGGCGACTGCGCAGCCGGTGGCGGGATTGATCACCTGATGCCGCTCGCCTCCGGTGGTGACCGGCGTGCCGTCGATCCAACTGCTCGCAATCACGGGCCAATGCTACGCATTCCGCCACTTTCGTTGCTCGGAACAACGGATTCCGGGCACAATCAGCGGTATGCGTGATTTACGCGCCGCCGGGCCCCGCCCGCCCGGGCCGGTCCACCTCGATGAGATGTCCAAGGCCATCATCGAGAAACTCCAGCAGGACGGCCGGCGGTCCTACGCCGCCATCGGCAAGGCCGTCGGGCTCTCGGAGGCCGCGGTCCGTCAGCGGGTACAACGGCTGATCGATGCCGGTGTCATGCAGATCGTCGCCGTCACCGACCCCCTGCAGATGGGTTTCTCCCGGCAGGCGATGATCGGGATCCGCTGTCAGGGCGATTCCACCAGGGTCGTCGAGCGACTCTCCGATCTCTCCGCGGTGGACTATGTCGTGCTCACCGCCGGCACATTCGACGTCCTCGTCGAAGTGGTGTGCGCTGACGATCACGAGCTGCTGGAGCTGATCAACACCGAAATCCGGGCAATCCCCGGAGTGGCGTCCACCGAATCCCTCGTCTATCTCAAACTCGTTAAACAACAATACAATTGGGGAACCCGATGACACTGTCCGCCGAACATGACATGACCGCCGAGCTGGGCGCAAAGGCCGATCGGCACCTGTGGGGCCACTTCGCCCGGCATGGCAAGGGTATGACCCCGCCGATCATCACCCGCGGCGAAGGGGTGTACATCTGGGACAGCCACGGCAAACGCTACTTCGACGGGTTGTCCGGCCTGTTCGTCGTGCAGGTCGGCCACGGCCGCAAGGATCTTGCCGAGGCCGGTGCCAGGCAGGCCGAGACCCTGGAGTTCTTCCCGCTGTGGTCCTATGCCACCCCGCCGGCGATCGAACTCGCGGAGCGATTGGCCGGTTACGCACCGGGGGACCTGAATCGGGTGTTCTTCACCACCGGCGGCGGAGAGGCGGTGGAAAGCGCCTGGAAACTGGCCAAGCAGTACTACAAGCTGACCGGAAAACCCGGCAAATACAAGGTGATCTCGCGGGCCATCGCCTACCACGGCACCCCGCAGGGTGCGCTGGCCATCACCGGCCTGCCGGATTTCAAGAAGCCGTTCGAACCGCTGACCCCGGGCGGGTTCCGGGTACCCAACACCAACTTCTACCGGGCCCCGGAACCGTACAACACCGATATCAAGGCGTGGGGACAGTACTGTGCGGACCGGATCGCCGAGGCCATCGAGTTCGAGGGACCCGACACCGTCGCCGCGGTGTTCCTCGAACCGGTGCAGAACGCCGGCGGATGTTTCCCGCCGCCACCGGGATACTTCGAGCGGGTCCGGGAGATCTGCGATGAGTACGACGTGCTGCTGGTCTCCGACGAAACCATCTGCGCCTTCGGCCGGATCGGCTCGATCTTCGCCTGTAGCAGTGAGCTCGGGGATTTCGGCTACACCCCGGATATCATCACCTGCGCGAAGGGCATGAGCTCGGGATACTCCCCGATCGGGGCGATGATCGCCTCCGACCGGCTCTTCGAGCCGTTCAACGACGGTAAGACCACCTTCGGCCACGGGTACACCTTCGGCGGCCATCCGGTCTCGGCGGCCGTCGCGCTGGCCAATCTGGACCTGTTCGAACAGCACGGCATCACCGAGCATGTCCGGACCAATGCCCCGATTTTCCGGGCCACGCTGGAACAGCTGCTGGAACTGCCGATCGTCGGCGATGTGCGCGGCGAGGGCTTCTTCTACGGGATCGAACTGGTCAAGGACAAGCGCACCCGGGAAACCTTCGACGTCGACGAGAGCGAGCGACTGCTGCGCAGCTTCCTGTCGGCCGCGCTGTTCGAAGCCGGTCTGTACTGCCGGGCCGACGACCGCGGCGACCCCGTGGTGCAGTTGGCCCCGCCGCTGATCAGCGGCCCGGCGGAGTTCGACGAGATCTATCAGATTCTGCACCGGGTGCTCGGCGAAGCCGGCCGGCTGTTGTGATTTCACCGGGGAGCAAACCGCGGATCGATCCGGTTCGCTGGTCCCCGCCGCCGGTACGCCCGCTACCGGATTACGGCCCGGCAGGACTCACCGTGGTCCCGATGCCGGGCGACGCGCCCGAGGACATCGTCGTCGACCCCGACGGCATGCTCTGGACCGGCCTCATCGACGGCCGGATTGTCCGGGTCGATCCGGCCGGTCCGGCGACAGTGGTCGGCCGGATCGACGGGCGCCCACTCGGGATGGCGGTGTCCCGGGACGGCCGGCTGCTGATCTGCGCCAGCCCCGGTGGGTTGCTGGCGATGGACCGGACCACCGGCAGCACCGAGGTTCTGGTGGGCTCGGTCGGCTCCGCACCGTTGACCTTCTGCTCCAATGTCGTCGAGCTTCCCGACGGCACAATCTATTTCACCCAGTCCACCGCCAGGTTCAGCTACCGGTATTTCAAGGCGGCGATCTTTGAGGCACGCGGTGACGGCGGGTTGTTCCGCCGGGACCGCGACGGCTCGGTGGTGCAGGTGCTCGGCAATCTCTACTTCGCCAACGGCCTGACCCTGACCGCCGACGAATCCGCGCTGGTGTTCGCCGAGACCCAGGGCCGGCGGCTGTCCAAATTCTGGCTCACCGGGCCCCGAAGCGGCCAGGTCACACCGCTGGCGCAGCATCTGTCCGGTATGCCGGACAACCTTTCGACCGGATCAGACGGCCGGATATGGTGCGCAATGGTCACGCCGGTCAACCGGGCCGCGGATTTTCTGGCCCCCCGCGCCCCCTGGATTCGCCGGCTCATCTGGCGGCTGCCCGACCGGTTGCAGCCGCAGATCGCGCCCGTGGTGTGGGCGATGGCATTCGATCCCGACACCGGCGCCGCCATCGCGGGTGTGCAGATGAGCCACCCCGATTTCGGCGTCGTCACCGGTCTCGTCGAGCACCGGGGCCGGTTGTGGCTGGCCAGTATCGGCCATCCGGCGATTGCATCATTAGTCACTCCCGTCACAGCGCGGCTACCCGGTTTCGGGGACGGTGTCGCTTAACCTGCAGTCCCATGGCGACCTTGAGGACGTTGCGTCAGGCTGCCGTGCTGGGGACGGCACTGTTCATGGCGACCGCACCGGCAATCGCCGGGGCCGACCCCGCCTCGGCCCAGGACCCCAACCACTGTCCCTACAAGGTGTCCACACCGCCGGCGGTGGACGCCTCGGAGATACCCAAGGTGGGCGATCCGCCGCAGCCGCTTCCGGTGCCAGCCTCTCCGGTGGGAGGCGAGGCGCTCAGCGGCTGCGGGGTCATCGTCGCCGCCGGGACCCCACCGCTGCCCGACGAGGTGTCGGCCGAAGCATGGCTGGTCGCCGATCTGGACTCCGGGGAGATCATCGCCGCACGCGACCCGCACGGCCGGCACCGCCCGGCCAGCGTCATCAAGGTCCTGACCGCGATGACGGCCATCAACGAGCTGCCACTCAACCGGATCATCGACGGCACCCAGGAGGACGCCAACGCCGAGGGGACGAAGGTCGGCGTCGAGCCCGGCGGCCGCTACACCGTCAATGACCTCCTGCACGGGTTGATCATGTACTCCGGAAACGACGCCGCCGACGCACTGGCCGGTGCGCTCGGCGGTATGGACGTTGCGCTCGGCAAGATCAACACCCTGGCCTCCAGGCTCGGCGGACGCGATACCCGGGTGGCCACCCCCTCCGGCCTGGACGGACCGGGTATGAGCACGTCGGCCTACGATATCGGCCTGTTCTTCCGCTACGCGTTCGGCAACCCGATTTTCGCCGATATCGCCAGGACCAGGGAATACCAGTTCCCCGATAGCAACGGCCAGCCTCCGTATCCCATCCTGAACGACAACAAGATGCTGCTCAACTATCCGGGTGCGCTCGGTGGTAAGACCGGTTTCACCGACGATGCCAGGCAGACCTTCGTCGGTGCGGCCCAGCGCGACGGACGTCGGCTGGTGACGGTGCTGTTGCGCGGCACCCGCCAGCCCATCGCTCCGTGGGAGCAGGCGACGCGACTGTTGGACTACGGTTTCGCCACCGCGCCCGGCACCAGCATCGGCACGCTGATCGACCCGGACCCGTCGTTACTGCCACCGCGGCCGGAGGCCGCTCCGGTGGCCGCGCCGATCCTGCCGGCAGACGCGATGCCGGTGCGGGTCGGCGTGGCGGTCATCGGCACCGTCATCATCTTCAGTCTGATCCTGGCGGCCCGTTCGCTGAATCAGCGGGTGCAGGCTCGCTGACTGCTGCGTCGGCGCCATACTCGGTAGCTGCCCACGTCGTGGCGAACAACACCAGCCGGGTGGTCACATAGGCGAAAACCATCAGGCCCAGCACCGGACCGAAGACCACACCGGCCGGACCGTGCAGCACCTTCTCGAGGTACACCGAACCCACCTGTTTGAAGATCTCGAAACCGACGGCGGCCAGCAGCCCGGCCCGGGTGGCACCGCGCAGACTGACCGGCTGGCGCGGCAGCCGGGCGATGACCACGCTGAACAGCAGCCACGACGCCAGCAGCGAGCCCAGCACCGGTAACAACCGCAGCGGCCCACCGAGGCCCAGCGCCGCGGGCAGTGCGGTCAGCCCGATGGTCAGCAGGCTGGCGGCGAACACCGAGATCAGGGCGACCAGGTCCGAGGCCTTGGTAGCCAGGAACGGCATCTTGGTGTGGGGCTGACCCCACATGTGGCTCAATGCCCAGCGCAGATGCGACATCCAGCTCAACCCGGCCCAGAGCGCGACCGACAGGCCGATCAGACCCACCGAGGTCCGGGATTCGATGGCCGCGTCCATCAGGCTGAGCAGTTGCGGCGCCAGGTCACCGGACACCGCGGACTTGACGCGGCTGTCGATCTCGGCGAGCAGCCGCGGCCGACTGGCCAGCACGAAACCGACCGCCGCGAAAGCGACCATCAGCATCGGGAACAGCGCGAAGATGGTGAGGTAGGTAATGCCGGCGGCATAGGTGTCGCCCTGGGCCGCGTTGTACCGCTGCTGGGCGCGGATAGCGTGATCCAGCCACGGGAACCGACGGCGGAGCCGCTCAAAAGCCTTCATCATCGCGTTGTCAGGAAGCCCAATCGGTCATAAACCCTGGCCAGGGTGCCGCCCGCGACCTCGCGCGCGCGGTCGGCGCCTCTGCTGAGCACCGACTCCAACTCGGCCTGGTCGGCGAGCAGTTCGTCGACCCGCCGTTGGATCGGGGTGACGTAGGCGATGACGGCCTCGGCGGTCTCAGCCTTCAGGTCGCCGTAGCCGCGCCCGGAGTATCCGCTCACCAGGGTCTCTACCGGGGTACCGGTGACCGCGGACTGGATGGACAGCAGGTTGGACACCCCGGGCTTGGCCGCCGGGTCGAAACGGATCTCCCGTTCGCTGTCGGTGACTGCCGAGCGGATCTTCTTCGCCGATCGCTTCGGGTCCTCCAGCAGGTCGATCAGGCCCGCATCGGTGGCCGCCGACTTACTCATCTTTGCGGTGGGATCGGCCAGGTCGTAGATCTTGGCGGTCTGTTTGGCGATCATCGCCTCCGGGACCACAAAGGTGTCCGGAAACCGGGTGTTGAACCGCTGGGCGATATCGCGGGCAAGTTCCAGGTGCTGGCGCTGGTCCTCCCCGACCGGAACCAGTTCAGTGTCGTAGAGCAGCACATCGGCAGCCATCAGCACCGGATAGGTGAACAGGCCTACGGTGGTCGCATCGGCACCCTGTTTGGCCGACTTGTCCTTGAACTGGGTCATCCGCGATGCCTGGCCGAATCCGGTGAAACAACCGAGCACCCAGGACAGTTCGGCGTGGGCGGGGACCTGGCTCTGCACGAAAATAGTCGATCGGGACGGGTCGATGCCCAGCGCCAGATACTGCGCCGCAGTCACCAGGGTGCGCCGACGCAGCACGGCGGGGTCCTGCGCCACGGTGATCGCATGCAGATCCACAACGCAGAAATAGGTCTCGTAGTCGTCCTGCAGGGCCACCCAATGCTGGACCGCACCGAGTGCATTCCCCAGATGCAGGGAGTCGGAGGTGGGCTGCACGCCGGAGAACACGACACGGGACTGAGGGCTCATGATCCGCCAATCCTGTCATGCGGCTGACGATCGGCTTTCCGAGTTCTGTGATAATTTCGTTACATAAGCAATCCCCCCTGTTCCGGCCCGGGAGGTCAGTGCCGTGGATTCGATCGCCCGGAACGTACGGCGGAGCGCGGCCGCAATGGCCCTGGGGCTGGGTTTGACGGTTGCCGCCGGCCCCGCGACCGGCTGGGCGGATGACACCGACTCACCCTCGGCCGAGAAGCCATCGGCCGACGAACCGTCCGCCGACAAGCCGTCGGCACAGCAACCGCGCCGGGTGACCACCGGTCCGAGGGTGCGCCAGCGCCGGTCGGCCCCCGCCGTTGACACGGCCCCGCGAACGGCCTCCCGAGTTGCCCCGCGATCGCCGGCCGCGATCCGCGAGAATCCCGCCGCGACAGCCGATTCCGCGGCAGAAACCGGGCCGAGTATCCCGGCCGCAGCGACCTCGGCGACCCCGGGGGGGCCCGGGGGCATACCCGCGCCGCTGACGGCGCCGGCCACCGCGGTCAGCCCGATTACCCCGGTTGCCTCCCCCGTCGCCCTGACCACGGCCCCGGCCCGAACCGTGGCGCCCGTCCGGCTCACCGTCGCGGCCGCCCCCAAGCCGGCCGCGGTCATGACGGCGGCAACCGACCAAATCTCCTTGACGTCGGGTCCGGCCTCAGCCGCAGGGACCCCCGCCGGTGCGGCCACCGGCACGGCGGTCAACCCGTTCGAAGTTCTCACGGCGGCACTGGCCATGATCAGCCGGGAGATCAACCGGCTGTTCTTCAACCGGACACCCACCGCCAAACCCGTTCTGCACTCACTGAATACCGGGCCCGTGGTGACCGGCACGGTCGGGGGGGCCGATCCCGACGGCGACCCGCTGGCCTATTCGATCACCGACCAACCCGACCTCGGCTCGGTCGTCGTCGACACCACCGGGAACTTCACCTACACCGCCGGCACCGAACTGGCTACCACCGGCGGGACCGATAGTTTCGTGGTCGGGGTGCGCGACACCGGCTTCCACCTGAACTTCTGGGTTCCGACAGCAATATCGGTTCCGGTCACGGTCACCGTCCCGGCGGCTGTACCGGATCCGGTCGAGCCCACCGACCCGGTCGAACCCCCCGACCCCGTCGAACCCACCGACCCCGTCGAACCCACCGACCCCGTCGAACCCACCGACCCCGTCGAGCCGACCGACCCCGTCGAACCCACCAACCCGGTTGGCCCGGTGGGTTCCGGGGGTGCGACGTATACCGTGACGACCAACGGGCCCGATGTCGCCGGGTTCGATCCATCCCGGGACAAACTCGATTTCGGTGATGTCTCGGTC
>Ga0180434_10002357_pt1 | contig 25479 bp, 30 predicted proteins | sample SS_ome_7_FD_132453 | JGI IMG/M metagenome (GOLD analysis project Ga0180434, IMG submission 132453) | Hypersaline lake sediment archaeal communities from the Salton Sea, California, USA - SS_1_D_2 metaG | ecosystem: Environmental > Aquatic > Non-marine Saline and Alkaline > Hypersaline >... | reverse complement strand
GGCTACGTAAGCGATTGTGCTGATATTTGAATTATAAACTAACTATTTGAAGATTTTTCTTTTAACCGAATGGTTTGTTGATATTTAGAGCTTCCCCTCCTTATAGTCTATCCAGGCGCTTCAATTCCGTGTACTTCACATCCTGCCACTGCTTCGACGGGCACAGATGCTCCCTCTGGAATTCAGCCATCGCCTGCGTGGCGCCGATCCATTCGCCGCACACCTGCTGGTACGCCTTGTAATATTCATAGCAAGGATCGAATTTCATCCTTTCCTCCTATAGATTGTCCAAATGATTTATGAGCAGGATGATGAAAGCGCGGCGCGGACTGCGAAACAATTACTTGTATGTCAATTATATAAGCAAAAAGATGCCTTTTGTCTTTAAACCACGAATGAGCGCGGAGAGGATCGAACTCTCAACCAATGGCTTAAAAGGCCACTGCTCTACCATTGAGCTACGCGCCCACACGGAAATCTATTTTAACACCGACTCCCATCCGCGTCAATCAATCACCTGCTTCTCTTCCTTTATCAATTAACCGGTTCTAAAACGCTTGGTTCCCGCCCGCAAAATTGTTACAATATAGGGACATAAACGGGAATTGGAATGGGGTTATTGTTCTTTTTTGTCCTTGCGGCGGCTGAAACAGTTTATCTTCTGTTACATGTGCTGCGGGTCCGGTCTGCGCCGGTCGAAGCCATTCTTTTTGGCTATTCCGCGGGACGGCTGATGTTGATCCTGTTTGTTTTCCTCACGCTCATCCTCTTTCTCTATCTCTTGCTGCAATCTCTTCGCCGCGCGCGCGGGCAGGATACGTTGTTCGATCCGCTTCTGGAAACAGAAAAATGGGCCTGGTTTGGTATCTTTTCAGCCCTCATCTTCGCCCTCATACTTTTCCTGCTCCTTGTCCAGGAGGCGCCCTTCTTTGGGCGTTTCTACCCCATCTATATCCGCATTCGCCCGATTGTCTTGTGGCTGTTGCTGATCGCCGTGCAGGCGGTTGCTTTCCTGCTCGTCTGGGTTGGCCTGCGTTTCACCCACGCTTTCAAGCCAAAAATCGGGGCTGAACGCAGAAAAAGCGTGGTGGTGCTGCTGGCGATATTTCTGCTGCTCGTGGTGGTCAAGCTGCTCTTGATCACACCACACAGCCATGGGCTTATCAAACGGTATGGGGAGAGTAAATACATCCTCATGGCACAGGTGTTTACGGAAGGCGTCACTCTCAGCGGTTACAACAACCCTGTCATCTTTCATTATCCCTTTCTCTATCCCATCCTGTTGTCCTTTCCCTGGCGTTTCCAGAATCATGCTTTCACGGCCATCAAGGTGCTCAACACCGTCCTGACCGCCAGCGCGGTTTTTCCCGTTTTTCTGATCGCCAAACAGATGCTTGGACGCCGATCAGCCCTATGGGCGGCGTTCCTCTCTGCCTTGCTGCCTTTCCAGTTTCTGATCCCGCTTCAGGTACTGAGTGAGAATCTCTATATCCCCCTCTTCCTGTGGACAGTCTTCCTAATTTTCGCGTCCCCCCGGCGTCATTGTGCCCGTCTCCCCTGGGATATTCTCACTGGGCTGTTCATCGGGATGCTCTACCTCACCCGCTATATCACTCTCGCGGTAATCCCCTTTTTCCTCCTGCTGTGGTGGATAAAGCCCTTTGGTAAAATCCGCAGGGTTCTAGCCTTCCCGCCGCGTAAAATCTTGCATCTCTGCCTGATGGTTCTCATCATCATCGCGCTTTATATTCCCTGGATCTTTTTTGCTCGGGCTGCAGGCCTGACCTTTCAGCAGGCGCTTGGTTTTGGCATCACCGCCAAAACAGATCCGCGGCAGCTCACGTTGAGAAATCTCTTTACCTGGATCCTGCTCTATCTAGCCTATTTTGTGCTTCTGCTGGCGCCTTTTCTGGGGCTCATTTCCCGCCTGAACAGCCGCATGCGCCGGAAACCCTTCGTCAAGCACTGGCTATGGGTTGTAGGTATTCTTTCATTCGCTTTCCTGATTGCGATCGTACGCCATTCCTGGCGCGCGGGGTATAACGCGCAGCTGCCCACACGCATCATGGGGCGCTACATTATCTTCCTCCCGCCGTTATTTCTGATCACCGCGCTGCTTCCCCTCTCGGTTAAACAAAAACCTGCGCTGACCGTGCGCGTGACGGATTTCATCCCCGCTGTTTTCCTGCCGCTGGCGTTGGTTCTCTTCAGCTATCTGCTGCTGATCGAAGAATCTATCATCCCTGTCCGTGCCGGGCTGGTAGGCGCTTTTGGCGCCTATGATGTGTTTTACATCCAATTGCTTGGACCCTGGTTCTGGCTGCTGTTGGTGCTGATCTATCTACTGCCGCCGATTCTGTTGCGCTTTTGGAAGTCAAAGCATGTGCTACAAACCATTGTACTGCTGTTGTCTGGCTTTTATCTATTGGCTGTGCCGGCGTATATTGATTTTATTGAAACGCAGCAATCTTACGAACAGCTCGGCAGCCGTATTGTGGATATGATTCGCGTCTACGGTCTGGGTGAGGATATGCGCTACCAGGTTTTTCTACCGGATACGATCGATCCTGCCCGCCGTACAGATATTGCCTGGGCACTGCGCGTCCATCATCTCGCGCCGGAGCTGGCAGTCACATCCTACCCATCCGATCAAGTTCCCGATACGGGTAAAGACGCCATTATCCTGGTTCGAAATGCGAATGAAAACCCGCAGTTCACCCCATCCTCCCCGTTTGCTGTACTGTTTGAAGAGCGTTTTACCATCCAATTGCTGCAGCCTGGCCGAACCTGCCCCTGATCGATGAAGGAGTTGTTAATAAAAAAACCCTGCCTGGGCAGGGCATTCATGGCGAAACAGGTGGATCAGAAGATTTTTTTTCCACAATGCGGGCATACCAGGTGGATATTGACATCATTACTGGTTGAAGTCGATGTACCCGATCCGCTGGATGTCGAACCACTGTTGGTAGAGGATAGGTCGGTGGGGTCCAAACCAAACTTACGCACGAACTCGCCCTGTGTCCCGTTGAATTTGACGTACCCGGCCTTATATTCCCACAGCAGCCAGGTTGGCGGTGATTTGGTGCTCTTCCAGATATGGGGTAGTTCCGGTTCATAACGGTTGTGAAAATCGACCACGAACATGTCAATATGCTGTGCGAGATTATCCAGCAAACCGCTCGGATCCGCGTGCTGGTCCCACATCTTGCCGTTATCCATTGCTGGGCTGATCACATGCACCAGCGGGGTGTGCCCGCGTGCGCGCCAGGTATCACCGAATTTCATGATCACCTCCAGCGGTTCGTTGCCGATGATCGTGTGGATATGCTGCTTGACCCAATTCAGTCCGCCGGGTAATTCATAATAACTTGCCATCATCATTCCTTTCTGCCGGATTGGCAGTGCAATAAGTATTTGCAGTTTAAATTGCAATATACATGCCAGATTGTAAAGTTGTTTTTTGGGGGGGGGAATGGGCGAATAAAACGCTTACTTGGAAACGTGCACAGCATCCACGATGCCGATGATCACCGAGATCACGCATGCGCCTTTGTTCTGCAGAACCTGGCGTGCTCCGCTTCCTTCGTTCATCACCAACACTGTGTCGCCGATTCCGGCCTGGCTATTATCCAGCGCGATAAAATCTTTCCCGGCGCTATCTCCTTCCAAAACCAGCGGCTCAACCACTAACAGCCGGCGGTGTTTATAATCCGCATGGCTGAAAGTTGTGACCACAGTGCCAGTAACTTTTCCGAGTATCATCTTAGGTGTACTGGTTCCAGCCTTTCTTTAGTTCGAAATCGTATTTTTCTTCGCTCAGGGTTAATTCATCGATGATACCCACCAGGGACAGATCTACGGGAACAAAAGTGATCTCTGGCATCGATAAAGCGGCTTCCCGCGAGCGGACGGTCACGCAGATATCGCCGCGTCCGGCCTGTACCACATCAACCGCGATCTGCAGCGGGCCGGTTACTTCCAGGTGCTTATTGACCGGCTCAACCACCAGCAGTTTTAATCCCTCCAGTCCCGGATATTTGATCGTGCAGATGGCTGTCCCTCGTACGCGGGCAAATTGCATCTTATTTCAGCCCCAGTTCAGCTGCTACACGGTCGATGACGCGGTCCAGCAGTGATTCGTCAATATCGCCGCCAAATTTTCGGCGCACTGCGGCTTTCACGTTCTCGCGAATCATCGCTAACTTGGATGATTCTGCCGGGCGGGTTGCTCTGGCCTGAGGTTTTTTTGTTTTTACATCATTGACATAGGGGCGTATTGGTGCCGCGGGGGGGTTCTCTTCCTGCTGGATCAGCGCCACGCCCAGCCGCCGTGCTTTTTCATAAGCCAGGTCGGTCAGAACCACATCATCATGTATGGTGATGCTGCGCTCGCCGCGCTGGACCATATCCTCTATGTCTCTTTCGGTATAAAATTCTTTTGCCATAGTTGCTGTTCCTGCTATCGGTTTGTCAAAGTTTGCTGTACGACCTCATGAACGACCTGTTTCAGATCCGTTTCCCTGATCTTGTCCGATACCCGGCTTGAACCATACACCGCGCAACTTCACACAGATCTTCCCTTAACTTCCATTCAAATTGGTTCATCTAACTATCCTGTTGTTACTTATACGCCTTCCAGGGTTTCCAGAGCGCGGGTGGCCGCGTCGCGCGCGGTGACAATATCGGCTTCTGAGCCGGACAGCCACATGCGCCCAAAGCGTCCCACACCGGAAACATGAATGATCTTAATGCTTGCTTTTTTCTCCGCCTCATTACAGGCAAAATTGATGTATGCCGCCGGTGCAACTTCCAGCACCAGCATCGTCTCGCCGGGAACCAGCATGCTTCCGCGCCGGAAACGGTTCAGCAGCTGCGCCTGGTAAGAATCGACGCGCGTGATCACCTGTGAGGAGGCGATCTGCGGTTTCATCCGGTCCGTTACTTTCAATCCCAGACGGTCCAATACCATGTTGCCGGCTTCGATCACAGCCGCCTGGTTCATGGAGTGGACTTCAAACATACCGAATTCCCGTTCAACGATCTGCGCGCCGGGTTTTGCCTCGGTGGATTTGACAGCGATGTCGACCGTGCGGAACACTTCGTTGCCGGGTGCCATCTCGATATACAGAGATGCCATCCCCTCTGTGGGCAGGTCACCCTGTGTGACCGTGCCGATGAACGCGGCGTATTGTGCCTGCATGCGGTCCAGCATGCAGTAACAGCGTAATTGAAAATTATCAGCCATAAATGCCTACCTTTTCTAAATAATGAGCAGTCACTTTTCATCATGCCTGCCAGCTTTCATCGTTCGCCGGCAGGCATATTTATGAAAGGAAAGTGATTTATTTCTTTGCTGCGGTTGAACGGCCGCTGATGCTGCCTTTGCTTTGCTGCGGCAGAATCATTTCCACATCTTTGTGCGGTCGCGGGATCACGTGGACGGATACCAGCTCGCCGATCCGCTTGGCGGCTGCTGCGCCGGCGTCAGTGGCTGCTTTTACAGCGCCGACATCACCGCGTACCATCACGCTCACAAAACCGCCTCCGACGTACTCGGAACCGATCAATGTGACGTTGGCGGCTTTCACCATCGCGTCGGCGGCTTCGATCGAGCCGACCAGACCCTTGGTTTCGACCATTCCTAATGCGATTAATTCAGTTGGTGCCATTTTCTCATCCTTTCTTTATTTTAATTATTGGCTTTGCCTGATAAGTTCTTGAACCACCTGTTTGACAAGCGCTTCAATATCCTGCGTGTTCGTTGGTGCAGCGGACGGGCTTTGAACATTTCGTCCCTGCAGGATTGCTGCTGGGGGAGGTGATGTTTCATATGCTAAGCGTTTCACATTAAATAGATGCCTCACATTGATGTTATCCCCGGTGATCGAGCCGCCTTCCCCGCCGGCTCCTAATGTCATCGAGGGTATCACGCCAGTGGTTAATCCAACCGCGCCCAGTGTACCCATTGTGTTCACTAACACGCGGAAAACTGGTTTTTCAAGTCCGAACGCCATGATCACATCGTTGTTTGTTGCGTGGATCACCAGTGAGTGTCCCCGCCCGCCAAACATGATTAGTTCAATACAGCGTTCGCACCCCGCTTCCCACCCTTCTTCTTCGTACCAGCCGATCACAGTCGTCAATTTTTCGCGTGAAAGCGGTTCTTCTTTTCCAACACCGTTAAGTGGGGTAACGATCACACGCGCGGATTGCGGAATGCTGAATCCCGCCATGCCCGCGATGGTTTGCGCAGGCTTACCCACCGTGGTGGTATTGATAGTGCCGTTCGGATGGAAAAGTAGCTTGCGTAACCGTTCAGTCTGTTCTTCATTCGCGAAATAGGCACCATGCTTGACCATACGTTGTTTAAGCTGCGCTGCGATGGGTTTGTCTGCCACGACGGCTTGTTCAGAGGCGCAGATCGTTGAGCAGTCAAATGATTTGCTGTTAACGATGTAGCTGGCTGCTTTCTCAAGATCAGCGCTGCGGTCGACGTATACCGGCACATTGCCCGGCCCTACGCCGTAAGCGGGTTTACCGACCGAATGCGCGGCTTTCACCATCGCGCTGCCGCCGGTTGCCAGGATCAGGCGTACCCGTTTATTTTGGATTAATTCCTGTGTGCCTGGCAGTGAGATGTGTTCCAGACAGGACATCAGGTCTTTGGGAGCGCCGGCTTTTTCGGCTGCTGTGGCCATGATGCGGACTGTTTCGGTAGTGCAGCGTGCCGCGGAAGGGTGGGGAGCGATCACGATCGCGTCCCGTGCTTTCACAGCCGAAATGCATTTATACATGGTGGTCGATGTGGGGTTGGTGCTCGGTACCAGTGCGGCGATCACGCCGACGGGCCAGGCGATATCATACAGTTTTTTCGCTGCATCATGATGGATCACGCCGACTGTTTTGATATTCTTGATGCTTTCCCAGACGCCCCGAGATCCAAGCTCGTTTTTCATTTTTTTATGGCTGGGAATGCCGTATCCTGTTTCATCATGCGCCATTTGTCCGAGTTGTGCGGAAGCGGCATAGGCAGCATCAGCCATGGCGGCGCAAACACGATCCACCTCTGCCTGGGTCGCGTGCTTCCAGACCAGCTGTGCCTGGTAGGCGGCATCTGCCTTATCGCGTGCTTCCTGGATCGAGAGCAGATCGTGGTCCAATGCCATAGCGGTTCCTTTCGTATATTTCTAACTTTTTCGGAAAGTGATCTTTCCGTCTACTTCTAATGAATCAATGATTGCCATGATCACCGCGTCGACCGGGCGATCTTTTGTCAGTGTGGTTTGGCGGGCGCTGGACCCGGATGCGGTCAGCACCAGGTCGCCTGCACCGGCGGAAACGGTATCGACAGCCACGTAGGGTTTGCCGAAGGGTTTTCCGCTTTCATCTGTCTGCTGGCACAGTAATAGCTTGCGGCCGGTGATCTTTTCATCCTTGATCGTGGATACGGTTGTGCCGATGACTTTTGCGATCAGCATAATATACTCCTTGCTTTAATAACCTTTTGATGCGGCAACGCTTTCGCCTTTTACGATGCGCACGCCGGCGCTGGCGCCGATGCGGGTGGCTCCTGCGCGTACCATCTTATCCAGATCTTCCTTTGATCGTACCCCGCCCGCAGCTTTGACACCCATCAATGGGCCGATGGTATGCCGCATCAACGCGACGTCCTCCGCGGTTGCGCCAGCTTTTGAAAAGCCAGTGGAAGTTTTTACGAAATCTGCGCCAGCTTCTTTAGCCAGCAGGCAGGCAATTTGTTTTTCTTCATCAGTCAGTAATGCAGTTTCGATAATCACCTTTAGAATTGCGCCGGCAGCATGCACCGGTTTGACTACCGCCAGAATATCGCCTGCCACCAGGTCGAGGTTGCGGTCCTTCAACGCGCCGATGTTGATCACCATATCGATCTCAACCGCACCGTCTCTCAGGGCATGTTCGGCTTCAAATGCCTTTGATTTCGGCAGGCTGGCTCCCAGCGGGAATCCGATCACGGAACATACCTTGACCGGGGAATTCTTGAGCAATTCTGCGCATAGCTTTACGTGCGTGGGATTAACGCACACGGAGGCAAATTTATATTCATCCGCTTCACGGCAAAGCTGTGTGACTTGATCACGTGTTGCTTCTGGTTTCAATAAGGTGTGGTCAATATATTGGGCGGTGGAAAGGTCATCTGGTAAAGAACCGAAAGTTGTCGTGATCCGCTCTGCGCCAGCGTTAATCACCTGTCCGATCTCGTTAAAGCAGGTCGTAACGCACAGGTCGTCTATACATTCCACCTTGCAGTGTTCACCGCTCACGCCTTTTTGCTGCAGCTCTGATTCCGCGTAGGCGGAAACGATCTCGCGCGTGACGATCTCAACCAGAGTCTCTAAGCTTTTTGTCTCAGTCGCCATATCCTAACCTTCTTTCATGTATTTCATTTCAATCGCAGTGATCTTATCGATCCGGCGCTGATGCCGGCCGCCGGCATAAGGTACTTCCAGCCAGGTTTGGACGATTGTCTTAACCTGGTTGATACCCAGCAAACCCGCTCCCAGCGTGAGTATGTTTGCGTTGTTATGTTCGCGGGAATTGTTTGCGGTTGCGTAGTCGTAACACATGGCTGCCCGGATTCCGGGCACCTTGTTCGCAGCCATGCAGCTGCCAATCCCGGCACCGTCTATGATAATCCCACGGCAGGCCTCTTGATGAACTAGTTTTTCAGCAACGGCCAGCGCGAAATCAGGATAATCCACGGATTCTTTGTTGTGTGTCCCACAGTCAATCACTTGATGCCCGAGCTCTTTCACATATTGCAGCAGGATTGCTTTCATCTCAAAGCCGCCATGATCACTGCCGATAGCGACGATCTTTCGCGTAGAATTGTCACAATCGCTGGTTGTCTGGTTGGGCAGTGAGTTGGCAGGTGTGCGGTTAAATGGTAAATTTTCGGTTGCGTCAAGCACCCTGCTGACAATTTTGCGGATTTCTGATTCAGATATATAATCCATATTGAACCTGGTCCTTTTCTTGACAATAAGTTGTGGTCAATGATATGATAACTGGTAAAGACCACTTAACAACTTATCAAGATAATAGCATAATCTAAAGGGAATGTCAAGTATGATTGATCCAACTGATGCGATGCCAAAATATTATCAATTAGCTAATATCCTCCGCCAGCAGATCGAAAATGGCGAATACCTTTCGCATGATGCGATTCCATCCGAACGGCAATTAGAACAACGCTATAACCTCAGCCGGCCGACTATCAGGCAGTCGATCGATCTTTTAGCCCGCCAGGGGTATCTGTATCGTATCCATGGAAAAGGGACGTTTGTCTCACCTCCCAAATTGCAAAAGGGGATGCTGGAACTCACCTCGTTCTCTGAGGATATGCGCAATCGCGGCCTGAAACCCGGGCATAAGATTTTAGAGTTTGGCTATGTATTGCCGGATAATCAAACCCGCCGCCAGCTTGAAATTATGGATCCCAACAGGAAAGTGCTTCGCATTAAGCGGTTGCGTTATGGCGATGATATCCCGATAGGATTGCAGGATTCTTATCTCTCGCTGGCCGAGAACCAGACTATCACGCGCGAGGAGATGGGGCAGAGCGGTTCGATTTATGCTATTTTGCAGGAAAAATTTGGGTTATTTCCGACAGAAGCGGACGAAACGCTTGAAGTAACACTCGCTACCAAACAGGAATCGGACTTGTTACACATCGCGGAAGGCAGTCCCCTGTTATTAAATGAGCGCACTCTCTGGTCGCAGGACCGTCAGGCTATTGAGTTTGTTAGAATTCTATATCGGGGGGATCGTTACAAATACTATGTGCGTCTGACCCGCCAGCAATAAGGCGCGTTAATTCACTTCGCAAAGACATCCGGCGTTGTTAATCCACGGATTTTGGTTGGCGGCCAATAAACGGCAAATGCTTTTCCGATCACGTTCTCCATAGGAACATATCCCCACACATGGGAATCGGCGGAAGGATTACGGTTATCACCCAGTACAAATAATGCGTCATCTGGTACATTCCACACCCCTTCGTATTCTGGAGCAGCTGAAATATAAGGCTCGTAAAGCGCCTGCCCATTGATTGCTACTACGCCGTCATCTACGACCACTTCATCGCCAGGTAAGCCGATAGCGCGTTTGACGTAATCCAGAGTTGGATCGGCGGGGTAGTGAAAGGTGATGATATCACCGTAAGCAATATCACTGAATTTGTACTTAAGCTTATTGACAAGCAGCACTTCTCCCGGCTCCAGGGAGGGCATCATGCTGATTTTCTGAACCACCACGCGCGCCACTACCGCATCGATCAAGAAATACAGGATCAGTGCCATCAGGATCATTTCGATGGTTTCACGCAATGGAGTTTTTTTGCGTTTGGATTGTGTTTCTGTATTGAACTCGGGTTTATCGGTCAAGTGCTCAGCTCCAGCTATTGATGGTGGATTATACCCTTATCGACTGCGGGATTTTAGTACCATACGGATCGGTGTGCCGGTGAATGGATATACTTCACGTATCTGGTTTTCAATGTATCGCATGTATGTGAAGTGCGCCAGCTTCGGGTCATTAACAAATAACATAAATGTCGGTGGGTCGCTGCGCACCTGTGTCCCATAATAAATGCGCAAAATGCGTCCTGTTTTTGATGCAGGTGCATGCCGGTCTTGTGCGCCAAGCAGGATGCGGTTCAATTGGCTGGTTTTGATCTTCACAAGCCGCTCTTCCTGTACGCGCAGTGCTTCTGGCAGCACAGTGTTGGCCCGTTTTCCGGTGATGGCGGATATAAAAAGGATTGGTACATAATCCATAAAATTCAGGCTTTGGCGAATCCGCATGCGGAATGCATCCATTGTGTATGTATCTTTTTCAACCGCATCCCATTTATTGACCAGCACCACAGCACTTTTCCAGGCGTCCAGGATAAAACCAGCGATATGTGTGTCCTGCGCGGTGATCGGTTGCGTTGCGTCGATCATCAGCAGCGCTACATCACTCCGTTCAATCGCGCGCAGGCTTCGGATGACGCTGTATTTTTCTACACCCCGGTCAATCTTACCGCGCTTGCGGATACCTGCGGTATCAATCAATGTAATCTCTGTACCGTTAAAAACAATTGGTGTATCCACCGCGTCTCGCGTTGTGCCAGCAATCGGACTGACGATTGATCGGTCTTTACCAACCAGTTTATTGAGCAGGCTGGATTTGCCGACATTGGGTTTTCCGACCAGCGCGATTTTGATGCTTTCATCATCTTCAACTGCCGCTGCTTCCGGCAGGGCCTCAGTGATCGCGTCCAGCAGATCGCCGGTACCAGTGCCATGAATGGCGGATAGCGGAAATGGGTCGCCGATTCCCAGCCGGTAAAAATCATAGATACTTGCCCGCAGTTCTGCATTATCGGCCTTATTCACTGCCAGGAGGATGCGAGGTTTCTTTTGCTTACTTTCATTCTTTTGGTGGCTGCGCAGGATATCGGTGACTTCTTCATCCGCAGAAGTAAGTCCTGACTTAGCATCCGTCAGAAAGACGATCACATCAGCCTCACGAATAGCAACTAGAGCTTGATCGCGGATTTCTTGGATAAATTCTGCTGAGGAGACGCTCAGAGGCTCCTGACCCTTACTGCTGGTCGGGTCGATGCCGCCGGTATCAATGATATGAAAACGCCTTCCGTTCCATTCTGTTTCTGCGAAAAGGCGATCTCGTGTGGTGCCGGGTGTGTCATCAACGATCGACAGGCGTTCACCCGCCAGGCGGTTGAAAAGAGTGCTTTTTCCAACGTTCGGGCGCCCAACAATGGCAACAATGGGAAGTGGCATAATGCGATCTCGCCTAATCCACGGGTGTGTCTTCTGCCGGGCTGATATTGACCTCAACACTGGCAGGGAGGATGGATTGCACCAGTACACCCTGCACATTTACTTCTGCGGAGGGGGTCAGCTGGTAGGTGCCTTCTTCATAGCCGCTCAGATCCATGAAAACACGCACATTGCCCACGATCAGCTCATCAAGTGTGGGGATCGGCCCTGATAGGATCACATCCACAACCTCCGGTGCGTAAATGGCCTGCAGTGTTTCATCCAGCCCAACTGTTTCGAGTGGCATTTCCGTTAATGTACGGCTGCCCTGGACGGAGGTGATCGTGACATTTACTCCCACGGTAGGGTTGCCGACGACAGTCACGCCCGCAGGCAGATCAAGCGGCAGTGAAACGATCATGTTCTCTGTGGCGCCTTCAAGATCCAGCGGGACAGTTTCAATAAATCCCGGCAATTCTTCGACACGTTGCGGATCGGTCGAGAATACGGTAACGATCAGCGGGTCGTTGGTGATATTGGTCAGGTTAAATCCGCTTGCTGGCTGACCGCTGGTAACGACTTTCACAGGCAGATTGCGGTAACCGCCGCGTTGTGTGATCTCAACTTCGACGTTGATCTGATCTGGGGTAATGGAAATACCGGAAACATTTAATCCGTTTTCGTCCACGGCGCGCAGATCCAGATTCGTGTCGATATCTTCCACTGCCTGGCTCACATCCAGGATCGCCTCAATGCTGGCAACTTGATCAACCAGCGAAGCGGGTCCGCTGACGGTAGCTGTAAGCTTACTCAGGACGGGATCGTTTGCCTCATACCCAATTGCGGGTGATGAGGGTGATATCAGGTCAATGTCAAAGGACTCAGAATAGGTTTCTTCGATCATTATTTCGATCTGGTCAGGTGAGTAGGATTCCACATTTACTGGGCGCGCATTAATTTGCAGGTTAATCGGGATGGTATGATCACCTGCACCCACACCGCTCAGGTCGGCTATCGCGCGGATTGCGTCAGAGGATGTCAGCTCAGATGCCCAGAGTGATGAAGGCGCGCTTAGAATAATCGATACAGTTTCCGGCACGTCGCTCGTGATCACCAGTGAGGGTTTCAGTCCAACGATTTCAATCTCCACCGGGCGCCCATAGTTGCGTCGCTGAACAGGATCCGTGCTGGTCACAGCCAGCACCCAAACAGCGATTGCGAGAATGATTGCCGTGAAGATGGTCGGTACAAATTTTGCAAATCGTTTAACAATGGGTGGTCGGTTCATTTGTCTGTTTCCCGAAAATGAATCAATTTATTGATCCAGTGAGATATTTTTGTTCTTTCATGTTGTTCTTTTTGTTGTCTGAAGAAAGCCATCAGAACATTCTCCAACTTATCCGCGCTGATACGGCGCAGGATTCGCCCACGATGTGACATCGATATGGCTCCAGTTTCCTCTGAGACAACAATGGCTATTGCGTCCGTTGCTTCCGAGATACCCAGCGCGGCACGGTGTCTCAATCCCATTTGCCGGTCTGGCGAGGCGTTCAATACACCACTGGCAGATAATGGCATAATGCATGCCGCGGCAGTGACCTTCCCCTCCACGATGATAACCGCACCGTCATGCAGTGGCGTATTGGGATAAAAGATCTGTAGCAGAAGTTCTGGTGAAATATCCGCCCCTACTTTGACACCGGTATTTTCATATTCATACAAATCATCACGCCGTTCAATGATGATCAAGGCACCCTGTTTATAGGCGGATAATCGTGCAGATGCTTTAACCACATCTTTGATCATTCCTTCGACTACTTCCATGTTCATGCCTGCGCCACGCAGGTCGAAGGCGCTCGATCCGGCACGCCCGATACGTTCCAGTCCGCGCCGTAATTCAGGCTGAAAAATGACCGGGATGGCGAATAGCAATGCGGGCAGGGTAGTGCTGACAAGCCAGGAAAATGCCGGTAAATTGACCAGCGTGGTGAGCAAGCTGATCAGGATCACCAGGAAAACCACGCCACGGGTTAGCGTACGCGCTTGGGTCTCGCGCAGCACTAATAACAGCGCGAAGAAGATGGCACTGACCAAAAAGATATCCAGGATGGTCAGCCAGTTGACTCGCTGTAAAAGAAATATGATCTCCGATATAAAATCTTCCATAATGTGATCTGTTAGTTGTTTAGTTAATGCTTAAAGCATTGATCAGCATTCCATAGCTGCTTGTAAAGTACATTGTACCCTGCCTTTAACCATTCTGCAGCCAGCGCTTCACGCTCTGGAAGAAGAGTGTATTGTTTATCTGAAATTGTTGCCTGTATATGGCTTATTAAAGGAAGAGGCATGGGAATATGGAGGGATGCAAAGCGGTGCAATCGGGCAAACGATTCTATTTCTGTGGGAAAAGATGCGGGAAATTGGGCTGTGGCAGGGTCTCCCAATTTGTATATTACGCTGATCCTGAGGTTAAAAGTGGATGGCTTCCAGCTGGTGAACAAACCTGCATCAGGTGCTTCTATCGTTGAAAAGACAATACCCTCACAGATGGCGCTTTCGATATTTTCTTGATCGACGGGTTCGTGGTTGGGGAGGTAATGACATGATATTCCCCGGGATAACTGGTTATTGATTCTTTCATGCGTTTCAGAAAAGGGTGTCACAATCTGATGGCTGAAAGGGGCGGTTAATCGCGCGGTCTTTTCTGCCAATGGTTTGCAGGCAGTGGTTGCCTTGATAGTTTGCCAGGCGTGTTGCACTTGATGCCAGGCAGCATGGTGGGATGTGCTATTCTCAATGATGAAATCGGCTTTTCTCCTTTTTTCTTCTATCGATGATTGGTTGGAAAGCCGTTGTTGGATCTGGTCAGGTTGCAGCCCGCGTGATTTTTGGAGACGTTGCAAGATCGCTTGCTGATTGGCATCCACAACCCAGATGCTGTCGCATACATCCACCAGATCGGACTCCAGCAATTTGATCGCTTCGATCGCGATGATCGGTAGTGTTGCGTTTTCCAATAGTGTCTTTGCAGCGTGTGTGACTGCCGGGTGAATGATCGCCTCAAGGTCTTTGAGCGCTGCCTTATCGTTAAACACAATTTTTGCCAGTTCCTGCCGGTTGATATCGCCAAATCGGTCCCTCACCGCATCCACAATATGTTGCTGGTCATAAGCTCTTTTTGTCAGGTCATCAGCATCAATACCATATACACCCACATGACGCAGCATGTTCAGTATGGTGCTTTTTCCGCTGCCGATGTTGCCGGTTAATCCGATCACAAATTGTTGCTTATTCGCTGCTTGGTCACCCATTTCGTTATCATTGTAGCGTTCGCGCATAACGATGTCAAACTTTGCCGGCTTCTGTAAAAACCAATTAGGAATGTCCTTAAGACAGCCAGGTGGAAATGTCCTATTTAGTCAGGAATAAGCACAGGTTTCCCATTAAGATTCTTGCCACACGTGTACCGGTGATGATCAAAAGAGGGGTATAAGCATGAGAAAAACAAGATTTGGTTGACACAACCCGTGGATGTTTATTTAATTTTGCAAGGGAAATACCAGGTTTCAATGTTTTTTCTTAAACATTGTGCAAATGATTTTGGACAAACATTCTATCCACCGATCCTTGAACATTATTGTGAACCGATTGAGGACCGAATTCTAGTGATGGATTGAAGTTGTCCACTACTTGTAAATATGTTTGTGGCTTTTGTGGATTAAAAATAACGGAAAGTCAGCTAAATCGAAATGAGACAAAAAATTGAGGTCTAACACATGATCAAAAGAATGACATTTACAGCTGATATAAAATTCAAATATCTTAATAAGTGCTTCAGTTTAACGCCCGACACGTTTTTTGAGAGTAAAATATTAAATGAGTGTTATAAATTATTGACACATCCTACATCCATGATCAGGAGATAGAAATATGAAAAATATTTTTGATTTGGCAAGGAAAAAACTAAGAAAGCAAATCAACTATAAACCGTTGTTGGTAATCTCTTTGCATAAAAGTGGAACTCATCTTATAAGAAAGATCATTGAAGATATTGGTTTTGAAAAAATAAACTTGAGAGAGCTTACTCCAGATAGTATTTCAAAAATTAAAAGCAACCAGTATTATGGCAGCCACCATGTTCCAAAATACAATGCCATTTATAACAAAATTGAAAATAATGAAATATCGGTTATATTCCATTATCGAGACCCAAGGGATATTGTAGTTTCAAGATTTAATTGGCACCATCCAAGCAACAATATTGTAACTAACACTACGCGTGAGTTCCTAAAGAAAATTTACAAAAGGTTCGATGACGATCAGGAATTTTTGCGATTTATTATTAGTGGTGAGCAGCATGGTCCAATAGAGCCTAATTTTATTGATCAATTTAAGCTATCACGTGGGCTTTTATTTCATCCCAATGTGCTTAAAACAAATTTCGAATCCTTAATTGGGTCAAAAGGTGGCGGAAGTGATGAATTGCAAATTCGTATGATAAAAAGTATCCTGAATTATTTAAGTATTTCTGATGATGCGGAGAAAATTGCTAAACAAGCATTTTCAAATACTGCAAAAACTTTTCATAAAGGTAAGATTGGAGCTTATAAAACCACTTTTTCAAAAGAAACATTACAATACTTCAATGATTTACACCACGATATATTGCAACAATATGGATATGAGATATCTAATCCCTAATTTATGATTTGAAGATGTTACCAGCTATTGTTTCAATTTTCTGAATATTAAACAAAAACATGGATTCTGATTGCAGTTCAGAAGTTTGATCGATAACCGAAGAAAGTGCCCTGGTCAAATAGAAATATCCTATTTAGTCAAAAATCAGTACAGGTTTTTCATTGAGTTTCTTTCCATAAATACGCCATGGGTGATCAGCAGGGGGGGAAGGCATGAGGAGAAAAAATTTGGTTGACACAACCCGCGGCTGTTTATTAGATTTTGCACGCTAATTACCAGGCTTCAGCTGTTGATGGTTCATAAAAGCAGAAAACCGTCCATATTCATCCTCAACCGTCAAGACTTCACGTCCAATCAGATTTTGGGATGGGCGTTTGGTGAGGATTTTGCAAGTAGTACTATGGTAATGGATCAGGAGGACTTTCCAGATGATGCGGGCATCATGGTTGGAGAAAAGGAAGTCCAAATTAATTTCTGGGTCGATAGGAGTATGTGCATCCCCTGTCGGGCGTGGCAAGACAGCATACTTGCGCTCGTAGCTGTCCAGAAAAACAGGTAAATACTTATTGGCATCCCGGTAGCTGTTGATTCTTTGCGAGCGCGTTCCTTTTATTAATCTATCCTGAAAGGTCTGATTAACCAATTTAACCTTGCCTTTAGCCTGCGGTGAATTAGCACAGATCAGCCCAATCCCCGGGGTGCCTGCTGCCTGAAATCGGGCTTGCATAAGGCACCAAATGAAAAATAGTTCTCTCTGCTCACAAATCTGGCTGCCATCGCTGTATTGGCGGCATCATCGACAAAAAAACCTGTGCGATTCTTTTATCAAGTGCTTATTTGATGGTTGTATTCCTGCTTGGTTCTTCTCGTGTCATTGCAATTGCTCATTTCATCTGCTTTTTCATTTGAATAGGACATTTTGACTTTGCCCCTGCTGTGAATATTACGCTTCTTGACAACCGCCATGCGAGCGGGTAGAATTGCTAAGCTTAAGCCGAGATAGCTCAGTTGGTAGAGCACGCGACTGAAAATCGCGGTGTCGACAGTTCGATTCTGTCTCTCGGCATGATAACCCCACATCGTGGGGTTTTCTTTTATCTGATAAAATCTGTCCAAAATGAACTTCATCAAGCGGTATGGTAAGTGGCTCGCCAGCATTTTTATTGCCGCCGGTGTGCTGCTTTTAATCTTGAGCTTTTCCCTGCCATCACAGACTGTCTATGCACAGGTCTGGTTGGAAGGAGAAACCGAACCCTATTTTGTCTCTGTGGATTCGGCATATGTAGCGAATTGGCTGGGAAAGGCGGGGATTCGTGTTTTTCCACAGGACGGCATCCGCATCAATGGCCTGCAGGTGCCGTATGATTTCAGAGTTTTGGAACACGATAGTTATCAGGTGTTGTATAAACCCGCTGTTCCCATTCAATTGATTGAGGGTGAAGAGACAGTTTCTTTTAATAGCGCAGCAGATACGTTGGCTGAAGCACTTTGGGAGCAAGGCATCATTTTAAAACAGGCGGATTGGGTACAACCTGGTCTGGAAACTATTCTTGACCGTGCATTGCAGGTTACCCTGCGACGCAGCCGGCCGCTGGATGTGATCATCGCTGACAGCAAGTACCGCGTGCTTTCTGCGGCGGATACGGTTGGGGCGGCTTTAGCGGAGGCGGGTTTTCCGCTGCAGGGTCTGGATTATGCCGAACCATCTGCGGAATCGCTTGTGCCGGATGACGCCGCCATTCGTATCGTACGTGTGCGGGAAGAGATCATTACTGAAGAAACATCAATCCCATACAGCACTGAACGTATCGCTGATCCCGATATGGATGTGGGGGATGAAATCATACTGCAATCGGGTGTAAACGGCATTCAATCTTCAACGATTCGTGTGCGCGTTGAAGATGGCGAGGAAGTAGATCGGGAGCTCATATCCCAAAAAACGACACAGGTCCCATTAACTGAACGTATTGCGTATGGGGGTAATATCGTTGAGCAATCCCTCGGTGATCTGGATTATTATTACGCTTTGGATGTGCGCGTGACCTGTTACGGTTGGACTGGAAACACAACATCCCATGGAGAATATCCTTCCTATGGGACCATCGCGGTCAAGCTTCCCTGGTATCAGATCCTCAAAGAATCACAAATATATGTACCGAATTATGGGACCGGAGCGGTGCTGGATGTATGCCCGGGATGTATCGATCAACCATGGATCGATGTGTACACCGATGAATGTTATGACGATCCATTCACATACAACACTACCATCTATTTACTATCCCCCGCCCCGCCTGCGTTCACGGGTGAGCTGCCGTGAATCTGAAACCGCTTCGGCTGCCTTCTCTTCTGAAAGATTTTGGTATTTCCCCGAAGAAAAGTCTCGGTCAGAATTTTCTCGTTGATGAAGGATATTTGCAAAAAATTGTTCGCGTTTCGGGCGTCGATCAAGATACGGAGGTATTAGAGATTGGGGCTGGTGCCGGCAACCTGACCCGCTATCTCGCGCATTCTGCGCATCGAGTGGTCGCGGTCGAGATAGATAATGCCCTCTTTCCTCTCCTCAAAAAAACAACAGCTTCCTATAACAATGTCCATCTCGTAAAAGGCGATATTCTTGACCAGGATCTATCAGCCCTTATGCGTCATCACGGCTATGCGGTAGTTGCCAATATCCCTTATTACATCACATCTGCGCTCATTCGTTTTCTGCTGGAAAATACACTCAAACCATCCTGTCTTGTACTTACCATTCAGCGGGAGGTTGCCCGGCGTGTGTGTGCGCAGGCGGGTGCCCTTAGTATGCTCGCCCTGAGTGTGCAGCTCTACGGTACCCCGCATATCGCGTTGCGTGTACCCGCGGGCGCTTTTTACCCGGTACCCGGCGTAGATTCCGCACTTTTGATTATTGATCTCTATGAACAACCGCGCATTCCCGCTGCGCTTATTGATGATTTTTTCATGCTGGCAAAAGCCGGCTTTAGTCAGAAGCGAAAAATGCTTCGTAATACGCTTGCATCCGCGCCCGGTATGGATAAGGATCGGGCGGTCAAATTACTTCTGCAGGTGGGGATCGATCCGAAAAGGCGTGCGCAGACGCTGACGCTGGATGAATGGAAACGGCTAACGGCTGCTTACCAGATGGTCTAACGTTACAGATCGCGGTATTGCCATAAAAGCGACCACACACGAAATGCTGCTTCAACCTGGATCTTGAATGACATTTTAGATGTACCCAATTCCCGGTCTTTAAAATAAATAGGAACTTCTTTGAAGGTTACCCCCATCTTGTTAGCCAGGTGGAGCAATTCTACCTGAAATACATATCCATTTGAGCGGATGCGCTCCAGCGGCAGTTTTTGCAAGGCTTCGCGCTTGATCAGGCGAAAGGCGCCAGTCGTATCCCCGACGGGTAATCGCAGGATCGTGCGTGCATAGAAATTGGCGAATGCGGATAAGCCCTTTCTCCAAATCGGCCAGTCTCGATCAACGCTCCCGCCGGCTACATAGCGTGAACCAACCGACATATCGCAATCATCAAGCGCGGCAATCAGTTCACCCACTTTTTCAGGCGGATGGGAGAAATCCGCGTCCATCTGGCCGATCACATCCGTATCGCCTGCCAGCAGATGCCTGAATCCGCGGATATATGCTGTGCCCAGACCGAGCTTGCCTTCGCGGTGAATCACAGCCATTCTATCAGGGAATTTTTTTACTAAATCATCCGCGATTTTACCGGTGCCGTCACGGCTGTTATCGTCAATGACGAGCAGGTGCAGGTCATCGATAGGGAGTGAAAAAAGAGCTTCCGCCATCTGCGGAAGGTTTTCTGCTTCGTTATAGGTTGGCATGACGATTGTTATTTTCACAGGGACGCCTTTTATTAAGTCACGTCATTATACCCAAAATTTGGCGGCGGTCGGGAACTTTGCCGCTACTTTTACGTTATATAATATAGGTATCAACCGTTATAAGCATAATGGAGGTTTTCATGACGAAAATGAGCAAACTGGGACTCCTTTCGTTAACCATGCTGATTATTTTGGCATGTACGTTTTCGCCGGGCGGAGAACAGCTCAGCGAGGCGGAAGAGCTGCAGACGGCGGTCGCTCAAACTGTAGCAGCGGAAGGGGTGCAGGATGATACACTGGTGCCTTTGCCAACCATAACAATAGCACCCGCGGACACTCAAGAAACGGATCCAACCAACACACCGCAGCCCTGTAATAAGGCAGAATTTATCAGTGAAACTATCCCGGATGATACCAAATTTGATGCAGGAGAATCATTTACCAAAACATGGCGCTTGAAAAATGTGGGCACTTGTACGTGGAATACTAACTACACGATTGAATTTTTTGATGGCGACCAGATGAACGGACCCGATGAGAAGAACCTGACCCAAAATGTGGCTCCTGGAGAACAGATTGATATCAGTGTTAATCTTAAGGCGCCCGCCAATGAAGATACGTATAAAGGCTTCTGGAAAGTAGCGGACGATGATGGGGATTATTTTGTCAATAATATCTGGGTGCAGATTAAAGTCAATGCGGCACCGCTGAATAATTATTCCTCGACGCTTGATTTAGTTCCCGCTGAGGGTGGATCGATCTATAGCAACGGAGATGATTATCCCGGTGATTACGTTGCTGGTGATCGAGTCGGGAACGATGGCGTACAGGCCTTTGCCTCGTTTGATATTTCCGGCATACCGGATGACGCACAGATCACGGAAGTGAAAGTGGACTTCACAGATTTCATCGTATTTTTTGGCGATCCCTTTGGGGATCTCGGCTGTCTGCGCATGTATGAACATTCATACCGACCATTTAGTGTTGGAGATTACACGCCGCCGCCTGTTTCGGGTGCGCTGGTCAACTGGTGCAGTTCTGCTGAGCTCAGCAGTATCACCGTGGAAGACGATCTGGCGGATTATTTACAAGACCGTCTGGGTGGAAATGGCTGGATGCCGGTACGCTTGCAGTTCAATCAAAATGAGACTGACGGCAACAATGATAATGATGCCGTTGCCTGGTTTGACATGAGCATGGATGTTAAATATAAAGCACCGTAGATATTGGGCAGAATAGTGTGGCATGTATATTGCATCGATATTAGGTAAATAATTTATGTTAATAGGATCTGATAGGAGGAACCTATGAAGAAAATGAAAGTGTTTGTTGTCATGCTTGTTCTGGGTGTCATGTTAAGCGCGTGCAATTTTCCGATTGCCTTTGGCGACCCGGAAGAGGCAGAAAATGCCGTCGCAGAGACCCTGGCTGCGATTGATGCAACACAGGAAGAACAAGCGGCGCCGACCCTGGTTCTGGCGCCGACCAGTACCCCGATGCCGACTGATGAGCCGGAGGAAGAGGAAGCGGACGAAGAGGAAACCGATGCTGATGCGGATGACGCGGAAACAACGGATGAACCGCTCTGCCTTTCAGCGACTGCTTATGACCTCACCATCCCGGATGACACGGAAGTGGCAGCTGGCGCTAAATTTGATAAGTCCTGGACATTCAAGAATGTTGGCTACTGCACATGGGATAGCGATTATAAGCTTGTTTTTGATAGTGGAGATAAGATGAGTGGCCCCGATTCCAAAGAGATTGGCGAAGAAGTCGATCCCAATGAAGAGGTTGATGTTAATCTCGTGCTGTACGCGCCGTCAAAAGCAGGAACCTATCGCGGCTACTGGATGCTGCAGTCTGATGCGGGTGTGGACATCGGCCCTGTTTGGGTGCAGATCGTCGTCGAATAACCCGAAGAGGTCTTCCTAAACAGTGAGATTTGCTTGCATGGGCTGGCGCTATGCCAGCCCCTTTTGGGTTTAATCGGAAAATTGGGGTTTGTCGCTTGCTTCAAAAGCACATATAATAGATTTTTGAACAACGAGAAAGGAGATTCTATGAAAAGATACAAATTCCACTTAATAATTATCGCGGGATTGTTTACGCTTTCCGCGTGCAATTTTCCCCTTTTTAGTACTACGCCTGAGGAAGCGGATCCCGATGCGCTCTCAACGATTGTTGCCCAGACCGTGCAGGTAATCAACGCCAACGGTGATCAGCCTGTGGTTCCGGATCAATCAGACCAGCCCTCAGATTCCCAGCCGACGATCACACCCCTCCCGACATTGACAACGGCCCCCGTTTCCGGTCCACCAACGCAGACCCCATTACCCTGCAATGAACCGGTCTTCGTCGACGAGACTATACCGGATGATACCGAATTCCTTCCAGGTGAGACATTCACAAAAACTTGGACTTTCCAGAACGATGGCACTTGCACCTGGAATACAAATTACAAGATGCGCTTTGAGACCGGCGACCAGTTGGGTGCACCGGCTGAAGTTGCAATACCAACAGCTGTTGCCCCCGACGCGCAGGTCACTATTTCTGTCGATATGACTGCGCCTGATGATCCCGGAACCTACCAGGGTTATTGGAGTTTATATTCGGATACGGATGAATATATGGGCCAAACCTGGGTCAAGATCAAGACAAAGGACATCCTCTTCCAGGTCACACGCGTAACCTACACGATGGATTCCGAGATGATGGACATCGACTGCCCGGGAAAGGTGACCGTCACCGGCAATATCACCACCAGTCGTGATGGCCGCGTAACTTATTACTGGACTAATAGTGAAGGCGGCCAGTCAGATACTGGCGCGGTCAATTTCGATGCTGCCGGGACAAAAAGCGTGAGTTATACAATCAGCGTTTCCTCGACAGACACATATTGGGTGGAGATGTTTATAGACGATCCTAATAACCAGGCCTTTGGTCCGCCGAAAGAATTTTCTGTCACTTGCAAATCACCGTAACGGGTATGCAAAAGCGATCAGCGGCGCGTCCATCCGCGCTGCTTTTATCAATTTGACAGGGTATAGGTATACGATATAATACCCGCACGACTTGGCGCACTAGCTCAATCAGGCAGAGCAACTGACTCTTAATCAGTAGGTTCAGGGTTCGATTCCCTGGTGCGTCATAAAAATACCGTAGAGATGCGGTATTTTGTATTTAATACCCCCATATATGGGGGGTGTTTGAATGTGAGTCTTGATAATTGGGAATTCTTGGTGCAACCCGGTGCAACGGGTGCAACCAGGTTACTTGGAAACTTCTTGATTTTGTATCTTTTGGATGTCTACTGGGATGGGAGTAACCAAATTTTCCATTAAATTTGCAGCTTCAGATTGCATTTCGACTGATGTATGCGCATAAATGTTCATTGTAACGGATGGTTTTGAGTGGCCAAGAATCCTTGAGACAATCACAACAGGAATTCCATTCGAGATCATCAAGGTCGCTGCCGTATGCCGTAAATCATGAAAACGGATTTCTGGAAGACCAGCCGTTCTTAAAACTCTTTTGAAATCTTTGTAGAATCGCTTGAAGTAAATTTGTGTTCCGATCCCATTTACAAAGATCAGATTTTCTCCCGTTACGTCTTCGTGGGCATTATCTCTAAAATGGACACGTAATATTCCAAGTGTTGTTTCACCCAGCATGATGGTACGGATTCCACTTCTGGTTTTTGGGTCATTGAATTCATATCCTTCATGCGGTATGTATTGAAGTTGTCGTTGAACCCTAATAGTTCTTTTATCCCAGTTGATATCGCTCCACTTTAAACCAATAAGTTCACTGAAACGCATACCTGTCGTTATAGCCAGGTGATATAGGGCTTTGTATCTCGACTCTTCAGCAGCAATAAGAAATTTGGTTACCTGATTTTCATCTAAAACCTTCATCTCTTTTCTTTCATAACGGGGTAGAAGTGCGCCTTCGCAGGGATTCCGTGCAATTATTCCATTTGCTACGGCCACCTTTAAAGAAGACCTCAATATACTGTGGATCAGTTGGATCGTTCTTGTGCCTTTTTCATCTTGCTTCAGGTCTGAGTAAAAATTTGTGATTCCGAAGGTAGATAGTTTCTTGACCCTTATCTTCCCTAGTGAAGGTAGGATGTATTTTTCAATCAGGCGCTCATAGTCATATGCAGTCTTTTTCTTGATGGTGAATCTCTTTATCTTAAACCATTGTTTGATATATTTTTCGAGCGTGAGATCTTTATTTTCAAAGCTCATGCCTCGGTCGACGAGGTCCATAGTTTTACGAAGCCACTCATGACATTCCGTTCTTGATTCTGCAGAGTAGCTTAATCTCTTGTTGTTAATTGAGACTTGTGCTCTCCAAGTACCATTCTTTCTTTTATAAATCGATCCTTCGTTGTTACCTCTTCTTTTCGCCATTTCCTTTACTCCTTTCTGTATATGAGTTTCAGGAAAGGCGACTCATTTATTATTTGCTCTATCCAGCTGTTAACGTCCTGTTTCCCCCCACCGATTTGCACCTGCGCGCGTAAGGACTTTATACAATGAAACAAGAAGAAACGCAAGGTAAGGACCAATGATTCACCCAGCAATCGAAAAAGTCTCATTCTCGGAACGGTTTCTAACAATATAGTCCTGCAAATCTCCAGGATCTACCGTACTGATTGATTGATGCGAATACTGGGAATCTTTCCTCTCTGCAGCAATCGATACGCCAGCGATTTACTGATATTCAGGATCCTGGCTACATCTGCCGCCTTGAGCAGCTGCCTGGTTTCAACAATCGTCTCAATTTGTTCTTGTAACATAAGTACCTCCTATGTTTCTACTAATCTTTTCGTTTTCGTCTCTCCACACACCCGCCATATCTCTTCAGTGAACAAATTCCCGCTGAACACTGATGGCAGGGTGGTGAAATAAAATAATTGCCTGTCCTTGCCTAACTTCCTGCATGAATGCTCCATCAAATGGCGCATGCGGATATCGCTGGTTGTTACCACCAACCATCTCCCACTGTTGCTGCCAAAACGGTCTTTATACATCTTGCTGCTGATATACGCCGCACCTGCTGCCGTCTTTTCAATACTGAAACGTCGATTGGAATGGGTGGCCATATCCACCTCCAGT
>Ga0180434_10002356_pt1 | contig 25482 bp, 21 predicted proteins | sample SS_ome_7_FD_132453 | JGI IMG/M metagenome (GOLD analysis project Ga0180434, IMG submission 132453) | Hypersaline lake sediment archaeal communities from the Salton Sea, California, USA - SS_1_D_2 metaG | ecosystem: Environmental > Aquatic > Non-marine Saline and Alkaline > Hypersaline >... | reverse complement strand
GGCTCGACGATGTCGTGCTCGACGAAGCTGAATCCGTCGATTTTTTTCAAATCGTCCACGTTGCTTTGCTGGCCGGTACATAGATTATCGACGCCGACGACTTCATGGCCGTCGGAGAGCAGTCTTTCGCTCAGGTGATATCCGATGAATCCGGCGCATCCGGCTACCATCATTTTCATGGCTTATACTCCCGGCCGATCCCGGCCGTGCAAGAATAATTTTTGCGAGGGAGTTCGCGAGAAATAGTCCACGCGACGCCCTACTCGTTATATTGATGGATATAAAATATTCAGCAAGGCCCGTCTCACCTCGCGGCGGACGGCGCCTCGGGAGAATCGCATGAGAATCTGCGTAATCGGCAGCGGATATGTGGGCTTGGTCACTGGCGCCTGCCTGGCCGACAGCGGCAATCACGTCCACGCCGTGGACAGCGATAAAGACAAGGTGCGGCGTTTGTCCGAGGGAGATCCGGTGTTGTATGAGCCGGGTCTGGAGGACTTGTTGCGCACCAACATCGCCGCCGGTCGATTGCGGTTTTCGACCGACACGATGGGCTCCGCGGCGGAATCCCAGGTGGTTATTCTGGCGGTCGGCACGCCGCCGCGCGAAGACGGATCGGCGGATTTGTCTCCCATCGAATCGGCCGCGATCGACGTGGCCAAAGCCTTGACGAGCTACGCGGTGGTGGTGGTCAAAAGCACCGTGCCTGTGGGTGTTTGCGGGCATTTGGAGAAGCTGATGGCCGAACATGCTCGACATCCGTTTCATGTTGTCAGCAACCCGGAATTTCTAAAGGAAGGGACGGCGGTCGACGACTTTCTACGGCCTGACCGCGTGATCATCGGCGCCAACAACCCCGAGGCCGGCGAAATCGTGGCCTCGCTCTACGCCCCGTTTGTGCGAAACAATAAGCCGATCCTGATAATGAGTCGCCGCGCTTCTGAAATGTCGAAATACGCCTCGAACGCCTACCTCGCCACGCGCATCAGCTTCATCAACGAGATCGCCGATATATGCGAAAAGATGAACGTCGATGTCGACGAGGTCCGGCGCGGCATGGGCGCCGACGCCCGCGTCGGTCACCATTTTCTCTATCCCGGCGTGGGATACGGCGGAAGCTGCTTCCCCAAGGACGTCCAGGCCCTGGCGAACTTCGGCCGCGAGTCCGGGGCCGGCGTCGATATTCTCGACGCCGTCCACCGCCGCAACGAAACCCAGCAATCGGTGATGGCTCGCAAGATAATGGAGCGGCTCGGACCCGAACTGCACGACCGCAAGCTGGCGCTGTGGGGCTTGGCGTTCAAACCCAAGACCGACGACATTCGCGAAGCCCCCGCGATGTTTATCATCGCCGAATTGCTTGACGCCGGCGCCAAAATCGCCGTACACGATCCGCGCGCCATGGCGAACGCCCGCGAGGTGTTCGGCGATCGCATCAGCTATCATCAGGACGCCTATGACGCCCTCGACGGCGCCGACGCCCTCGTCGCCTCGACCGAATGGATGGAATATCGCAGCCCGGATTTCGACCTGATCAAGCAGCGCCTCAAGCTGCCGCTGATCTTCGACGGACGCAACATCTGGGACACCAAAACCATGATGCGCCACAGCTTCGAATACTACTGCGTCGGCCGACCCGCCTTGCGCCCCGACGCCAAAGCGGCCGACTGAAAACCGACGCCGCAAATGTAGCGGCGGGCGCCTCGCTCGCCGAGAACGCCATACCGCGACAGGAGGCGAACAATATGGCTTCCCGATCGACCTCGTTGAGAAACCTCCTCGAAAGCCGTACTGCTCTCGCCGCGCCAGAACTAATCCGCGCCGAGAGCGACTCGGCGGTTCGTTGCCTCGCCTGCGCACACCGCTGCCGAATCAAGCCTGGGGGGCACGGCGTTTGCCATGTGCGCTTCAACCGGGACGGCAAACTGCGCGTGCCGCACGGATACGCCTCCACCGTCGCCGTCGATCCCATCGAGAAAAAGCCGTTCTACCACGTCTACCCGGGGCAGAGCGCTCTCTCGTTCGGCATGCTCGGTTGCAGCTTCCACTGCCCCTTCTGCCAAAACTGGGACACCAGCCAGACTTTGCGCGACGAACAGGCGATCGCCGAGCCCCGCCTCGTAACGCCCGAGCAAATCGTCGCCGCGGCGATCGAGCATGATTGTCCCGTGATAACCAGCACGTACAACGAACCGCTGATCACGACCGAGTGGGCCGTCGAAATTTTCAAGCTCGGCGCCCAGGAGGGCCTCATCGGCTCGTACGTTTCCAACGGCGGCGCCACGCCCGAAGTGCTCGAATACATCCGTCCGTACGTGCGGTTCGTGAACGTCGATCTCAAGGCTTTCCGCGACGAAACCTACCGCAAGCTCGGCTCGCGCCTCGAATACGTGCTCGACACGATCCGCCGGCTGAAAGAGCTGGATTTCTGGATCGAGGTCATTACGTTGGTCGTGCCGGGCATGAACGACGGCGACGAGGAATTGACCCGAATCGCCGACTTCCTCGCCGGCGTGTCGCCGAGCATCCCGTGGCACGTAACGGCGTTCCGCCCGACCTATCGCATGAACGAGCCCCCGCGGACGCCGGCGGAAACTCTGCAACGCGCCCACGCGATCGGCAAGCGCGCCGGTCTCGAATACGTCTACACCGGCAACCTCCCGGGCATCGCGAACACCGAGAACACGTACTGTCCCTCCTGCGGCGAAGAATTAATTGTCCGCCGCGGCTTCGGCGTCCAGCGCGTCAACCTTGCCGGCTCGAACTGTCCCGCCTGCGACTCCCCGGTCGCGGGCGTCTGGGAACGAGTACGCAAGTAGCCGGCTAGGACCGTCGGCCGTTTATGTTTCCGATAATATCGATCCTGGGGGGCGAGAATGTGAAGAGTATAAATAGTATCACGTTTGCGCCCCTCGTTTTTATACTCTTTAGGGTTTTCAGGTAGTTGGGCCGGCGCAGCGTCGGGCGGGGCGGGATTACGACCGGACCACTACGGTCGGCGTCGGGCAAGGACGGGCCTCCTGCTTAGGGCGCGCGGGTCGGATATTAATTCTAGATATTATAGATAAGGGCGGGGCGGTTGTCAAGCGTGAGGATATTTCGGATTTCCGTTTTTAGATTTCAGGAAGGGCGTCGATGGTTTTCACGGTATCGAGGCTGACGCGGACGACCTGGCCGACGAGGCGGACGATGTATTCGGGGTCGTCGGGGTTGTTGGGATCCGAGCGGACGCCGGAGCGTTTGTCCACCTTGACGCGGTATTGGTCGATCACCCATTCGAGGTCGCTGCGATTCATCGTGTTCTCCTGTGTTGAAAGACAATCGAGCCCGTATGAATCTAAACTGGGCCAATTGTCCCAGCCAGGAGAACACGCTCATAGCTTCTCGGGGCTCTGATTGTCGGCGGCCGACACGTGGTGGTCGGTGCGTGGTTCGGTTACTGCGGCGGGCGGGGCGCCCGCCGCTACATTGGGGATCGGCCGCTGCATTTGGGATCGACCGCTGCATTTTGGGGCCGGCCGCTGCGTTGGGGATTCGGGGGCGGCGATATAAATTCTAGAAATACTTGACTTTCCAGATCGCGGGTGCTATTCTTGTTGTGTAACCGTCGGGCGGGGGCGGCGTACAGAGTCGTCGAACCGGGGGGCGAAGGAGTGCGACATGACCGAGGTTGTTCAGGAATTGATGACGCCGCACGAAGCCGCGCGGTGGTTTAGGCGTTCGCCCTCGTGGTTGCGGCGTCAAGCGCGGTTGTTGCGCGTAGGGGAGCCCGGGGCTCAGCCCTTGTACCACGTGCGGGTTTGTCGGGCGTATCTTTTGGGGTTGATCAACGGTCTCGACGGCGAGGCGCTCGACCGCGTGCAGAAAGACGCGTTGGCCGCGGCGTGCGGTCTGGCCGCGCGGGAATCGTCATAGCCGGCGCGTATTCATCGATTCCGGGCGTCTGGATTTCGCCGGCAGTCAGGCTTGTTCAAAGAACTACGGCCGACAGGGGCGACGGCCGCTACACGTTTGGCGTCGGCCGCTACATGTTTGGCGTCGGCGTCAGGAATAATCCAGGCTGTGATAGCGCCAGCACTCGCGGCGTTCCTGGGGGCCGGGGAGTGTGAAGTCGCAGTTGGGGAGGGGGCGCATGAGCAGGTTGAAGACCCAGCTGCGTTTGAAGCCGAGGCTGCGTGCGACGGCCGTCTCCGGATCGCCGACCGACATCGCCCAACGCACGGGGCGATAGTCGTGGTCGGCGGCGAACTCGCAAACGGCTTGGACCAGGCGGTGATTATGATCGGCGTCGGCGTCCCGAACGGCGTGCTCCATGATCTCGACGCGCACGGTCGAGCTGTGCAATTTTCCGACGCCCAGGATGGCGTAGCCTGTCAACTCGCCCGCTTCGCGCATCAGCAATATTTTGAACTTGTAAATTCCGCGATACGGATGGGCTTCAAGCCAGTCGCGTCGCGGGCGCTGTCGGCGGCAGACGAAACCGCCGTATTGATCGGCGTGCAGGCGACGCCAGAGCAGCTCGATGTCGGCCCAATCGACTCCGGGGTGTTGCGGATCGAGCACTTCGTATGGCGGGGTTGGTCGTCGATTCTCGGCGGGCGATTCGAGCATCCAGGCGACGATGTTGACGGCGGTTTGAAATCCGTTGCGCGTATACCAGCGATAAGCCGGCGAGATTTCGTCCTCGCGAAAGACGGTTGCGATGACGGACGAAGCCGGCTGGATCTGGAAAATTGCGTCCTGCATGAGCGAGCCGATTCCGCGACTCTGACAGGCGGGCGCGACGCCGACGGTGGTCTGGTGGATGACGGTCGCGGTGCACCCTGGTCGGATTTGCCATTGGCGCGGTTCGAGAGGGATGGCGCCGACGAGACGATCGCCGTCCCAGGCGGTCATGGCGAGCATGTTGAGGGCGTCCCAGGTTTTTACGTCGCGGGGATTGAAGCCCATTTCCTCGATGAAACGCAGAATCGCGTCGCGGTCGTGAGGTTTCGAGAGTTTCAGGCGTACGGCGCCGGCGGTGGTTTCGGCTATGGCGCCGCCGCTGTTTGCGTGGAACATGCGTTTGACGGCGCCCAAGTTCATCTATGGACCTCCAGCCTTGCTGGGCCGGGTAGTTGTTAAATAAAGGCGACCGAGGCGTTCGCGTTTACGAGCGTCTGAGTCGCCTTCCCAACCGGAGCTACGACGAGAAGGGTCGCCCGTTTTCGTCGTACCTGATACTTAACCGTCCATGCGACCGTTTATAGCCTGATTCGCCGGCGCGTTTTCTTGACCGACGTTACTCCGTCGCCACGACCGAGTGATACACGCGGCCGTCCGGGGAGTAATGCGAGGCGCCGACGGCTTGCCAATCGACGCAACGTTGACACAACTCCGGCAGGTCGTCCCAGATGTGCTCTCTGTGCGTCTGGCGTAATTTCTTCAGCGGTCCATTCCATATTTCATGGATGGATTCGTCATTCACGTTGCCCGCGACGAATTCGCCCTCGTTGTCCACGGCGCAGGCTACTACGTCTCCGTTCCAGTGAATCGCGCAGGTGTTATTGGTCCAGGGGCAGGCGACACGGTCTCGGTAACTGGCGGTCAGATTCGAGGCCTGGACGAAGCCGGTCCAGGTTAGTTTTTCGCGCAGCTTGACGTGCGCGCCGCGTGAGAGCCAGTAATCCTTGAAATCATCGGCTTCGTGTTCGTTCTCGTCCATCATTGAGAACTGGCAGATAATCAGGGGCGTATCGACGCCCTGGCGATCGAGCGTTTGTTTGCGTTCCAGCAGCGCCGCCACGCCGGTGTATACGGGCTCGAATTTTCCGTGCGGATCGCGGGTGGCTCGGACTCGTTCGAAGGTCGGCTTGGTGAAGCCGTCCAGGCTTAGCAGGAATCGTCGCAGGCCGCTGCGCAGGATCTTGTCGTTATTATCGCCGCGACAGAAGGAGCCGTTGGAGTTCAGGACGAGATTGGTCAATCCCATGTCGCGCGCCTGGTGGAGCCAGTCGAACAGCTTGTCGCCGAGCAACAACGCCTCGCCGTAGAACGTCGGCCAGAATTCCGCATCGGGCTGATGTTCGGCGACTTCGGCGACGATTTTGGTCCAGAGGTCGTGCGACATGACGCCTTTATTGCGTCGCAAGTCGCGATGGTGACAGTGGCTGCATTGGAAATTGCAGAACGCCGTCGTTTCGGCGATCAATTGCGGCGGAAAATCGTGTTCGATCAAATTCGATTCGATTTCCCGCAAGGCGGCCAGTTTTTCAGGCGACATTAGCGCGTCCTTCCTAATTAAGCGCACGAACAACTATCAGGCGTTCAGCGCCGCGATTTCGGGCATGCCGAAATACAACAGCTTTTCCTCCGGCATCATCAAATCGCACTTCATTACATCGACTCCACTGGGGCCGGCGCAGAGAACGACGGCGTCGGCCCGGGAGATTTCCTCGCTACGCGGCTGGACATGCGTTCCCCACCATTCTTCGCCGTGCTTGTGCGTGTTGTCGTCGTAGACGCCGAAAACCAGCTCGCGCGGGAATTCCGTCTGGGCGAGCGTAATCATCATGGTGGTGCCCGCGCCGTAAAACGCGACGCGTTTGCCGGCGTCCTTCAGGCGCGTGACGCGTTCGAACAGCCGGCGCCATTCGAGGGCATAGTTCAGGACGTCGTGTTTGATTCGCTCGGATTCCCGGCGCAACGCCTCGCGTTGCACGGTCGATTTGCCGCTTTTGCGGAACAGGTAGCGCCAAATTGAGCCGACTTCGTCGCTGACGACAAGTTCGAGACCGAACTCCTCGGCCAGCGCTCTCAGATGTTGACTATGATACATATAGTGATGATCAGCGAAGTACAGCTCGAAGGGGGCTTCGGGCAACATGGCGATCGCGATGCTCATGACGCCGTCGCGTTTGAGCAGATCGGCGCCGGCGCCGATAAACGTGCGCGGCGGCACGCGATTTAGCACGGTGTGCATGGCTACGAGGTCATATTGGTTGTCAGGGAAGTCCTCGCCGCGGAAATTTTGGCAATGGAAGTTTGCTTGCGGAGCGAGTTGGCGGCCGATTTCGATCGAGCGTTCGCTGGGATCGACGCCCTCGACGTTCCAGTCGGGGTATTTTTCGATGAACGCCTGCTCGAAAAAGCCCTTGCCGCAACCGATGTCCAGCAATCGTCCCTGACGCGGAAATTCATGTCCCAGGACGAAATCATTGACCGCTTGGCCGAAGCGCTTGCCCTTGGCGAAATTGACGTAATCGTAATTGTCGGTCTTCAGTTTGGAGGAATACACTTGCGTGTAGTATTTATCGAGATCCTGGTCGAGGGGGGAGCGCAGCGTGTAGACCATGCCGCAATTCTCGCACATGCCCTTGATGAGCGGTTGATCGTTGCGGACCAGTTCGCGTCCTGAACAGACCGATTCCTTTTCGTTGTGGACGACGATCTTCCAATTCATGCCGCCGCAGATTTCACATGGCTGAGTTTGCGCTAGATGCATTAACAAGTTCTCCTGTTTTTGAGGCGCAAGGCGCGGTCGCCGCCGGCATATCGAAGGTTGCGCGCCGTCGATAGGCGCGCGCCCGACTGAGGGTGACGCAGATCTGCAGTTCGTAATCGATGACGAAATCAATCAATGCTTCGGGCAGGAGTTTTGTGACGAACACCTCTTTCGTCCCGCGAAAATGTCGCCGTTGGCGCAGCTCGAAACCGGCGGATTCGACGGCTTGGCGCATGCTTGCGACCGTAGCGCGGTTGAGGTGGTAGGCCAAGTCGTCGAAATTCCGGCTGCGTGCGTTTACGGCGCCCAAAACCGGAGGAATGCGGCCGAAACGCCGCATCACGCCGTCGTAATAGGCTCGAACGAGGGTTTTTTCGCTGAACAGCAAATGTGCGAACGGCACGCCGATGGCGGCGCCGAGATGCGCGCCGTGCCGCGAACGAAACGGGTGCCAGCGGTTGAGCAGGAGCCCGCCGGGCTTGAGTACGCGCCTCATCTCGCGAAAGACGGCGTCCAAATCCTCGACGTGTTCGAGTACGGAGGAATTAATGATCACGTCGCAGACGTCGGGGCGAAGCGGAATGGCGCCGTCGGGACGCAGTTCGTGAAATTCGACCTGGAGTCCGTTTCGTCGCGCGTACTCGGCGGCTTGTCCGGTATTTAGTCTGCGATCCACTCCGATGGTCCGTTTTGGTCCTTGGCCGGCATAGAAGACGGTTTTTCCGCCGGCGCCGCAGCCGTAATCGAGCACGACTTTGTCGGTGAAATTGTTGGCGCCTTTGAACTGATCGTGTACGACTTGTCCCGCTCGCACGGAGTATTCGAACGCTTCGTCGGACGAGCGCATCATCGCCTCGAAGCACTGATTGCGCGGGCCGAAGAGCCGATTCAGGGATTTGACGAGGATTTGTTGCGGACCGCCATTCATACGCGTGTTTCTCGTCTGACGCGGCGCCGACACCATACGGCGCCTGTATGCGTTATCGGTTCGGAGGACGGTGATTCTGTAGCCCGCAAGCGTCTCGAAGGCTCACGGACGGCCGCAAAAGCCGGTTAGCGGTTTGCGAATCGCAGGCTACATGCTCAAAGCAGTGTTTCTGGTTTTCTACGGCGGACGGGGCGCCCGCCGCTACATTTGCGGCATAGCCGTCCTTGGCTGCGTTGATGCTGGCAAGGCTACTCGCTAGCTGGCGCTCGGGGTGCTGATTGTGTAAACCCGCTCGCTGGCGCTCGGATCTCTGATTGTCGGCGGCCCACTCGGGGGGATCGGCTGCTACGTACTTCAGAAATGGATCGGCGTAATCCGATAAAACCAGTGTACTGCAACAACTAAATTCGATCGGAGGACCGCATGCCGACAGCAACCGGCGCAGCAACGCCGAGCTCAGCCGGCGTTAAAACTGAAACTGCGCGTTTGAACGCGCTTCTGGAACGTGCGGCGCGCGGCGAGACGCCGGCGCTGGACGAAGTTCAGGCGTTGACGCAAGCCGCTGACCGAACGATCCGCGGCCAGGCCAAGCGTCTGCTTTCGTTCGTGCTGATGAGCCATGCGCGTCAGAGCGCGGCGACGTTGATGGCGGACGCGTGCGAGGATTTTGATTATCGCGAGCCGACCACGCTGCACGAGACTCTTCAGCATCTTCAGGGGCTGGGGCAGGCGCCGGCTCTGATCGCGTTCAACATGCGCGCGGCGGAACGACTTGCGGCGCACGGTCAACTCGCGCCGGCGCTGGTGCATCTTCAGAACGCGGTGGTGACGGACATCGGGGCCGATTCGACCCGCGTAAACGATCCGAAATTTATCCGCCAACTAGCGACCGCTTACGAGCGGCTGGCCGAGAAGTCGCGGGAGGCGGCACGAATTCAGTCGCCGCCGCGCGGCCGACGTCGTTCGCCAAGCGGCGGTAAATTGCGCTTGGCGCACGTCACGGCGCAGCTCGTGGACGGCGGGCACGCGCCGTCGCGTTCGATCGAGACGATGTTGAAATTCGCGGATCGTGAGCGGTTCGACACGTACTTGTGCATCACGGAATCGCTGGCGAAGCACGAGCTGCACGCGAACCAGCTTTTCTCGTCCGAGACGAGCGCCCGTCGAGCGCCGAACCGCATTCGCCGCTACGAGCAGGAACTAGGCATTCCAGTGCTGGCGCCGCGTGACAGACGGACGTTCATCACGGCGGCGGCGGATTTGCATGCACAATTCGCCGAGCACGAAATCGACGTTGCCTTTTTCCACGGTTCGGCCGCGACGCCTACCGAATGGTTGATGTGCGCGTGGCAATCGGCGCCGTGGCAGGCCGACGCCGGTTTCGGCGTGCCGCTGCACTGCCCGGCGGTGGATTACCAGTTCTTCGAATTTGAAGAAACGATGGAGACGCTGGCGTTTCTATGTCGCGAGCGCGGGATTCCGTACGGCTTCAAGGCGAGCGGGGCGGACATGTCGCACGTCGAGGAGGCGACGGCGTTTACGCGGGAGGAGCTGGGGATTCCGGCCGATCACGTGATATTAGGTACGGTCGGAAATCACCTGCCGCAACGCATGAGCGCGCGATTTTGCCGCTGCGCGGCGCGGGTCATGCGGGCGTGCCCGAAGACGACGTTCGTCGCGGTAGGGCCGGGCGATTTCTCAGTACAACGCGAAGCGTTTGGCGGCGATCTATGCGCGGGCGAAAGAGCTCGCGTACGTTTCGTCGGCCATCAGAACGAGCCGGCGCGGATGACGAAGGCTTTCGACATTTATCTGAATTCGTACCCGGACGGGGGCGGATTCGTGCTGGGCGACGCGATGGCGGCCTCGAAGCCGGTCATCGCGACCGTCGTCGGGGATTCCACGTTCGCGCGGGCGGGGGCCACGTGGATCGGCGAAGAAAACATCGTCCGACCGAACACGGACGAGGCTTACGCCGCTCGGATGAAGATGTTGATTGAGCAGCCGGAGGCGCGGACGGAACTGGGCCGCCGCATGCGGAAGCGATACGAAGAGAAATTTGATGCTCGGCGCTGGGTTGGTCACATGACCGATCGGATCTGGGACATTGTAAGAGCCGACCTGCAATAACGGCATTCGACAAGGAGTTCAGGCATTTAGTGGAGCAAGACGTCGTCATGAAAATAAAGCCGCGAAGAACCTGCGTCGTTCTGCAGCCGGGCTATCTGCCCTGGCTGGGATTTTTCGAGCAGATGCAGCGCTGCGACGAATTCGTGTTTCTGGACGACGTTCAATACGACAAACACGGTTGGCGAAATCGCAATCGCATCAAGGGGCCTTCGGGACCGCAATGGCTAACCGTGCCCGTGCGATTGAGGGGATTGAGCCGGCCGTCGATCAAGGACGTGGAAATCGACACGACTCAACGTCGCTGGTCCGAAAAGCACCTTCAGGCCTTACGAACCAACTACGGTCCGTGTCCGTATTTTGATTGGCTGTATCCCGAACTCGAATCGATCCTTCGTCAACCGCGGGCGAGTATCGCCGAATTGGACATCGCCGCGATTGAGCGACTATGCGGTCTATTAGGAATTAGCCGGCCGATTCGTCGCAGTTCGTCCATGCGAATTTCGGGGGACCGTTGCGAACGTTTAGTCGATGTCTGTCGCCTGCTCAACTGTGATCATTATTACAGCGGGGCGGCGGCGCGGGATTACCTCGATCTCGACACGTTCGAACGAGCCGGCGTCACGGTGGAATTTCAGGATTACGCGCATCCGAGGTATGCACAACCTTGGGGCGATTTTGTTTCGCATCTGTCGATCGTGGACTTGCTGTTTAATTGCGGGCCGGACAGCCTGGCGGTCGTCGTCGGCGCTCCGATTTCCGAAACCGAAGACGTCCGCGCGGGCGACGGTCGCGCTGTCGCGACGGCGGCGAGGTAGAGTTATGCCGCACGGCTTGCGAGAATTAATTCGCGCGGACCTCGCCCGTTACACCGAGACGTATCGGTTGCGCGGCCAGCGAGTATCAAGATCACGCATTTTGTTTGAGAGCCTGTTTTTCAAGCCGGGATTTCAGGCGGTGCTGTCGTATCGGATCAGTCATTGGCTTTTTAGGCACGGCCGCATCTATCCGGCCTGGGCCGTCGCGCGTCTGGGACAGTTTCTGACCGGGGCGGAGATTGAGTTCAACACCGAGATCGGGCCGGGCTTGTTCATCGCTCATCCGGGCGGCATCGTGATCGGCCGCGGCACGCGATTGGGCGCCCGCGCTACGCTCTTCCAAAACGTGACGTTCGGCGCCAGGAGTTGGAGTCCGGACGCGATCGGCGCTTTTCCCTCGACGGGCGACAACTGCTTCTTCTGCGCCGGGGCGATCGTGCTCGGCGGTATTCGCGTCGGCGACGATTGCGTCGTGGCCGCCGGCGCCGTCCTTGATCGCGACCTGCCCGACGGCGCGCTCGCCCGAGGCGTGCCGGCCACGATCCAGCGCGATAAAGGCCGGGTGTTGCTGCGCCGCTGGCGTCCGCACGCGTCGGAAAAAAAGGCGCCGGCCGAGGCGAGCTAGTACTCTGTTATGCTTGAGTTTTCGGGTGCAACCGTCGCTGCTTGAGGCGAGCGGCGCCGTCAAGGCGCCAGAACGCGCAGCTCAAGCAAGCGCCCCACGCAAGGCGTCGCCGCTAATCCGGGCGCTTGCTTGCGCTGCGCGTTCCGACGGCGTAACACGGGCGAGACGCCCGTGCCACCCGAAAATTGAACTGTGACAAAGCACTAGCGTGACAGCGCGAGGGCATAAAGAAAGCGCCGGGCTTGTCGGCCCGGCGCTTTGCGTTGCATTACGGCAAGGGCGCGTCGCGCGGCTCGCCTCGAGAACTAATCTTCGAAGGAAGCCGGCACGTACGTAATACGTTTCAAACGATTCGTATAACAGGCAAAGTCGCCCTCGGCGGCGCAAGCCGGGTCAACCTCGTGCAGCTCGAGCGTTTCAACATGGCCGTCGAAGAACATGGCGTTCAAACCGGCCGGATGGCGTGAATCAACCGCCATGCGCGGCTCAAAGGCGAACGGCAATTGGCAACCGGCGAAGAAATGGTGGAACATCAACCCTCTGCCTGTACCATTCATCGTGTCCAATCCGGTGTGGCATTCCGTCACATAAATGTAATCCGCGGGAGACACGCCGGCCGTGAAATCCTCGAGACGCGATCGCTCCATATATATGTTTTGATCCATCGGCACGGGTTCCGGCGGTTCGAAAAACTCGAATGTCATTCTGCTTTGATCGTAGGTGTAATTATCCAGCGCGTAGGGAATCGGCACGGCGCTTGAAACATAGTCGAGAGGCATGTCGGTTAAGGCGGCGCCGGCGATGTCCGGATCCCACTGGGTCTCCGGGTTCGGCTCGAATGGCGGGAAATCCGGACACTGGAATTGTTCGACCGTCGACATCGCGTTAAAGCGGGCGCGCCAAGCGAAGTTGCCGCCGCTGCCGTAAGGAGATTCCCTGCCCGCGCTGGTCCATAGGTCCATGGTGTTGGCGTTGATGTCAACTGTTACGGATCCCGAGAGTTTGACGTTCTTGTTTCCATTCCAGCCAAGATACGGCATTATTGCCGTGGCATAGCTGTTGTAGCCGGGATAAAGATCGCCGATTTCATTGCTGCCGGTGATTCCCACCATCCCGCGCGGGATGTAGTCGTCGTTGTCCGCGGCGTACAGCAAAGCGGCGTCGTGTTGCGACTTCAGGTTTGTCGCACAAACAAGCTGACGCGCCTGACGCCGAGCTCGATCCAGCGACGGTAACAGAATGCTGATCAACAAGGCGATAATCGCCACCACGACGAGCAGTTCGATCAGCGTGAACCCTCGCCTGTTTTTGTGAAACTGTTTCCTCAACATCATCATACTACCTCCAAAAAGAACCACGTTTACCAAAAGGGACAAACACGCGGCGTCTTGAATGATGGAATAGACCGCGTAACCGAAAAGAAAAACTTGCAGTACGAACGACGTTCGAGATCGAACGCCCAACGGCGTTTATCCTGGTGACACGCATGTGCAGCCTGCTCTCCTCGCTGACGCACTCCCCCGCTCGGGTTTGGCGGCACTCCCGTACCGCTGCGTTACATGTTAGACCATTTCGGGTGATAATCCAAGCGGGTTTTACGGAATATTGATTTCATTAGCGGACTGGGGTGAAAAGGGTTGCGTCGCGGCAGTACATCTGCGAGTATATTCGCGGGAGTGACCGGACGCCTGGTGGGTCCCCTGGTCTTCAAAACCAAGGAGAGGCTGCACCCGCAGTCTCTGGTGGGTTCGATTCCCATCCACTCCCGTTCATAACCGCCTTTGAGCGCGGTGTTTATGCGGAACAGCGGCCGCTTTCCGCCTGCGTTGGGCACGGCGCCCCGAGGTAGCGAGCGGTGATGCCGCATGCGACGCCTTGGAGTGCGGCGTTGAGACGATATCAAATCCTAAATCCGCTGGACAGCATGTTTTATATGGGGGATGTGCTGCGCCGCGGTTACGGATTGCCGGGGGTGAATATTCTTGTAATTTTGGAGCTTGACGGTCGCCTGGATATCGAGGGATTTAGACAGGCGCTGCGAGCGGTTCATCGGCTTTATCCGGCGACAAACGCAAGGTTGGAAAGATCAACGGTCACCGGACGTCCGCGCTGGCGTCTCGGCGATCGGCCGGACGCGGCTGTCGCGCTGGAGTCGCAACAACTGGCGCGGCCGACGCAGGAGGAGTTGCACAGCCAGATCGAGCGTTTGTTGCGGCGTCCGCTCGACGCGGTGAACGCTTCTCCGCTGCAATTCGTGCTTTTTCGGGGGTTGCCGGCGGGCGACGTGTTGGCGATGCGCTGGCCGCACTTTCTGATGGACGCCCGCGGCGGGATGATCATCCTGGAAGAGATCCAACGGCTGTACGAGGAAAAGCCGGAACCGGCGGCGTTGGAAAGCGTTGGAGACGAGCAGCGCGACGACATGGAAAAGCTCTTGAAGGATATGGGGCCCGGTCGGCGTCTGCGGGCGATCTTCAAAGGCAATCGGTCTGATCAGCCGCGAGATTGGGAGGAACTGCATCTGGGGTCGGGTCCGGTCAAGTACGATATCGGCGGATTGCATTTTGCCTTGCGGAAGCTTGATCGTGATCAAACGCGCGTGATGCGTGATATTTCGATGCGTATATGCGGGTTTGCGCGGGTGGGTGATTTCGTGCGCGCTTCCGCCATTGGGGCTTTGCAGAAGACGCTTCGGCCGCCTCGACTCGCCAACCTTGGATATCTGACGATGCAGTTGGTGGATAATCGCAAGAAGCGACAGCGCGGGCCGGTGTGTCGTAATTTTTTCAGTGCGTTGCCCGTTCATATTCCGACGACCGTCGCCGACGATCGGCGCGCCACCGCGGATATTATTTCCGAGGCGACCGGCAGGGCTCTGTCGAGCGGGTTGATCGTTGAGCGTTACGCGGCGATGGATCGGCTGTCGAAAACGCCCGTGAGTGTTCTCGCGGGGCTGACGCGAATGGGCATGCGATCGGGGCCGCGTTCGTTTTTAGCGCGCGGCTTGGCGAATTCTCCCTCGTTACCGATGGGGTTCATGGGTGCTTTTTCGCGACAGCTGCCGGAGTTTTGCGGCGCGGGCTTGCGGGATAGTTTCGGCATGGGCGTCATTTTGCCGCACGAGGGTTTTGGACTGAATGTTACTACGCCGAGCGATTCCGCTCGGCTGAACATCACGGCGACGTATTTCGAGCCGCATGTATCGAAGTCGACAATCATGGAGTTTCTAGATCATTTCGTGGAGGGATTGTTAACCGATTGATTTGCCGTGGCCCTGGGCTTAAAGCCGGATCGCCGGCCGCCTCCGGATGGGGGCGCTTGACGATTGGAGATTTGAGATAGACGATAACCCGAGCGGCGCCGGAGTGCTTTGCGAAAATGAGCGTCCGTGTTTGGTTGACAGAACGGCCGAGTTCCTAAATTATACGGGATCGGGGCGCGCCTCGCCGAAGGCGTCCAGATTAACGCCTCAACATGGGTTGGCAGTAGAGATACATCAATGACGAAGAGCTTGCAGCGTGTTTCCGTAATAGGAACGGGCTCGTTTTTACCGAACGATCCGGTGCCGAACGATCAAATCGACGACGTGCTTGGGCGATTGGATGACGCGCCCGACAAGGTGCGGCAGTTTATTCGCACGGTTGGCCGGCGGATGTTGAACAACGGCGGAGTGCTGACGCGGCATTTCGCGCTCAACCCCGAAACGCACACGCTGACGCACTCGATCTCCGGCTTGGCCGAGGAAGCGACTCGTAACGCGTTGGAAATGGCGGGCAAGAAGCCGGGCGATATCGACTTGTTGTTATTGTCGAGTTCCAGCTACGACACGGCCACGCCTCCGACATCGACTCTGCTTCAGGAGAGATTGGGCATAGAAAAATGCGCCGAGATGGAGGTGCATTCGAACTGCGCTGGCGTCGGCAAGTGCATGCAAATCGCTCACGACGCTCTGCAACTGGGTCGGTACAAGACGGCTATGATCGTCTATGCACAATTATCCAGCGTATATTTGCGCGCGTGCTATTTCAACCAGCCGCGGATGAGCAAAACCCAGGCGACGTTGCGCTACATTCTGGCGGACGGCAGCGGGGCGGTTCTGCTTGAAGCCCAGGAGGACAAGGGCCAGGAACGTCTGCCCGGCGAAGTAGTGGGTACGTACGTCGAATCCATCGGCGGCAAGCGCAAACCGGCCATGACCGCCGGCGGCGGCGTGCTGGACATCATGAACGGCGCCAATCCGGCATTGGCTGTTTGGGAACAGGGTTCGCATCATCTCGATCAGGATTTCTTCGCGGTCAATCGCGACGCCGCCCCGTTTTTGCTGCAAGGGGTGGAGCATATGCTCGAGAAACTCAAGATCGACACCGGGGGAGTTGATCATTACATCTGGTCGATTCCGACTATGCAACTTTACGACGGTCACATCGGCACGATCTGCGACCGGCTCAACGCCAGGCCCGACCAGATGAAATTCCGCGCCGCTGATTGCGGTTATTGCGGGGGCGCCGCGATATTGATCCATCTCGATCAGATGGTTCGCGCCGGCGAGCTGCAACGAAGCCAGCGGGCGGTTCTTCATTCGGTCGAGTCGAGCAAATGGATGTCGGCCGGATTTGTATTGGATTGGTAATTTCCGGCCGGCGGCCTCCTTGCTCGCACGCCCGCGTTGAACGAACTTGCCTGGATTCTCGCGCATGAGCGGCGACAATCTTCACGAAACAAAATCACCCGCGGCTTCGCGCGGCGTCATCTCGCGGACGTGCAACCGTATTCCGCTCACAATTCGTTCGATCATTTACTATTTCTTATTTCTGGCTTTCATTCTAGGTCTGACGCCCTGGGCGGCGCACTGGGCCGGGAAGCACTTGCCCTGGCATTTCGAGATCGGTTGGGGGCGCACGCTCGGCTGGATCATCTTGTCCGTTACCTACGTGCTGTACACGGCGGCTTCGGTGATTTTGATGCGGCGCGGCCGCGGAGCCTACGTCGAGTTCGATCCGCCCGCCGAATTCGTCGCCACCGGTCCTTTTCAATGGTGCCGCAACCCGATCGCGGCTTGCGTGTTGGGGATGATTCTGGGCGAGGCGCTGGCGTTCTCCTCGACGGGCGTCATGCTTTTGTTCCTGGTCGGGCTGCCCCTAGCGCATTTGCAGGTCGTGCGGCTGGAAGAGCCCTTGCTCGAACAACGATTCGGGCAGGATTATCGAGATTATAAGCGCAGCACTCCGCGTTGGATTCCGCGCTTGTCTAAAAGGAAACCCTCATGAACGCCGCCGTCACGGGCGGAAGCGGGTTTTTTGGCGGCGCCCTGACGCGGGCGTTGCTCGAGCGCGGCGACGGCGTGCGCGTGCTGACGCGCAGCGCCGCGGCCGCCGAAAAGGTGCGGCGCTTGGGCGCCGAACCAGTTCCGGGCGAGCTGACGCAGGCGGGGAGTTTCGAGAATTTCATCCGCGCGGGCGACGTGGTTTTCCATGCCGCCGCGCGGGTGGACATGGCCGGTCGGTGGGAGAAATTTCAGCGCACGACGATCGACGGGACGCTCAATTTGCTGGCGGCGGCGCTGCCGCGCAAACCGAAGCGTTTCGTCTACATCAGTTCCGGCGGCGTGTATGCGATGAATCGAAAGCTGACCGCTCCCATCCGGGCCGACCGCACGCCGGCGCGGCCTTGCCGTTACAATTTTTACGGAAGGGCCAAGTTGGCGGCGGAACAACTGGTCCGACGGGAGTGCGAGCGAGCGGGGTGCGAGTGGACGATCCTGCGCTTGGGCTTTCTATACGGGGCCGGCAACACGGCCCTGTTGAATCACTTTGTGCCGCTGGTCGAGAGCAAACGCATGTACATCATCGGCGCCGGGAGAAACCGTATCGCCGCATTGTATATCGACGACGCGGTGCAAGCCGCGTTATTGGCGGGGGAGAAGCCGGAAGGCGCGGGCAAGATTTACGACGTCGCCGGCGACGAGCCGGTCACTCAAAAAGAATTCGTGCGCGCCACCTGCGACGCGCTCGGCTTGCCGACGAAGCAAAAACGCACGCTGCGAGGCGCGGCCATGTTTGTGGCGTGGATAACGGACTGTCTGTCAAACTGGGCGAATCATGAATCGCATATTTCGCGCGCCGCGGTGGCGCTGATGTGCTCCGATCAGAATGTGGATTCCGGACGCATCCGCGACGAACTAGGCTGGGAGCCGAAGATCGATTTCGCCGAAGGCATGCGCCGCACGCGCGAATGGAGCCGCGGCTTGTCGACCGAGAATCGGTCCGAAACGCAAACGAATCCATCGATGACCGTTGAGACCCCGTCATGACGCCGCAGCGCCCCAACATTCTGCTGGTTGTCGCGGACTGCGCCCGATCCGATTGCTGGCTCGGCGCGGCACGCCGCACAAAAACGCCGAACCTCGACCGGTTGGCTGCGGAAGGCTTGTCGTTTCCAACGACGATCGTCGAAAAGGCCTGCACGACGCCGAGTTTTTCCACGTTGTTGACCGGGTTGTATAGCCCGCGTCACGGCGTGCATCTGGTTTGGGGGTATCGCTTGCCCGAGCAGACGCCGATGTTGACCGACGTGCTGGCGAAGCGGGGGTATCATACATACGCCGAGGTGAGCGGTCCGCTGTTGCCCGAGATGGGACTCGACCGCGGTTTTGAGAGTTATGTCTACCGCGCCCCCTGCGACGGATTGCACACGGCCTGGGGCGATAAGTTCATCGAGCAGTTGCGCAGCGGCCATTACAAATCCCCCTGGTTCATAATGTTGCACCTGTGGGAGTTGCATCCGGATCGGCGCGTCGATCCGGATTTCGACGCCGACGCTTACGGACAAAGCGAATATGAGCGGGCCGTATCCAGCCTGGACGCGCAGCTCGGACGCGTGCTGGAGGCGACGGGCGACGAGGTCTTTACGATCTTCACGGGCGATCACGGCGAGAAGACGCTCGCTGAGGAATACCGCCCCGGCACGGCCGTCGATTATTCCCGTAAATTACTGGGCATCGACGAAGCCGAGGGCATGGCGCCGTTCGGGGTGGCGGCTTGGGCCGGGCCGAGCGTGTTGAACGAACTTTACGGGAAATGTACCCCGATGATGCGCAAAGTGAGCTTACGCGACGCGCGGCGTCCGAAGTTCGGATTTTGGCGCCGTTTGCGCGATCGGCTGTCGCTGCTGCGGTTGACGCCGATGATTTTCCTTCAAGACCTGCTCGTCTTGGGGGCGCCGCTGAAGCTGACAAAGATGCTGGAGAAGCGCGGTCTGCTCGACGCGTCGCGGGCGCGCGACAAGGTGGCTGGTTTTAGCCGGGCCATGGGGCAAGACCGCCTGCTGGATATGCACATGCGCATGTGGATCAATTCGTACAAGCGCAATCTTGACGAAGGTCACATCATCCACGTATACGATTTTCTTGTGAAGATTCCGCTGGTGCTGCATTGGCCGGGGCGTTTGCGGGCGGGCGCCGGCTTTGACCGCATGGTGCGCCAGCCGGATATCATGCCCACGGTTCTGGATCTGCTCGGGATAGGGCCGGGCGAGTACGGCGACATCGACGGGTGCAGCTTCAAGCCGTTGATCGACGGACGGGAGTGGACGGCGCGTCCGGCGTTCGTCTCGGTCACCGGCACGCCGGCGGATCTGGAACTGCATGGCGTGCGCACGGAAGACTATAAATTCACGTATGGCCCGGAAAACGACGAGTTGCCGCGGGAGCTGTACGATCTGCGCGACGATTCGGGCGAGACGCGGAATCTGGCGGGAGAACAGCCCGATCTTTGCGACGAGCTGCGCGAGTTGGCGCGTACATTTCTGCCGGCTGAAGGGGAGACGCCGCTGGATGAGCAGAGTTTATCGGCGGAAGATGAGCAACGGGTTCAGCGGCATCTGCGTGAACTGGGTTACATCGAGTAAATGAACGTGAAGCACAGCTTGCCCGAACCGTCCGTCTGTCGCGCAACGACGCGCAATCGTCGAGCCGACTTGATCGCGGCGGCCGGCTTGTGTGCGGTCGTGTTCACGGTGCATTTCGGATCGTTGCAGGACGGCCTTTTTTTCGACGACCACTGGCATCGCGCCACGCTGCGGCATTTTGACTGGGGATTCGACGACCTGATCGAATCGGCGACTTTCGATCTGCCGGGTGAATTGGTCAACTTATGGTGGCAGGAACAGCCCCTGCAGTGGCGTTACGCGCGGCCGGCGGCGATGCTGTTCATGAAGCTCGAGCTGATCGCCTCGGGCGGCAGCCCCTTCGGTGTTCATTTATGCTCGCTGTTTTGGCACTCGGCGACGACGTTCATGGTTTATCTGTGCGCCCTCTGGGTGGTGCGCAGTCGTTGGTGGGCCTTCGTCGCGGCGACGACTTTCGCCTGTCAGCCGCACGGCGTTTTCGGCGTGAGTTGGATCGCGGCGCGTAACGCGCTAGTCAGCGGATTCTTTTTCCTGGCGGCGTTTTACGCTTACGCCGCCGCTCCGGTCGAACGTAGCGGGCGTTGCCTGTCGCCGAGCGCGCCGCGTTTGCTGGTCGTGCTTTTACTCTGGGGATTGGCGTTATTCAGTCGCGAATCCGCCGTCGTCTTCTCCGTTCTGGCGCCGCTGCTCGATCTGACGCGCGGCGGCTGGCGTCTTGTGAAACAGCGCGGAGGGTTGTACATCCTCATCTGGCTGCTCACGGGGGCGTATCTGTATTGGCGGCTGTTCGTCTTTCCCATCGCCGGCCCTCCGAGCATTTATTTCACGTCGCCCGGCGGCGCGATGTATCCGCTCTGGGCGTTGAGCAAGCTGTTGCATATGGTATTCGCGCTGGTTTTCCAAACGCCAATGTTTCTCGGGTTGGCGACGTACGACGCGGCTTTCACGACGCAAGCGATATTGTACGGCGTGATGGCGGTTCTGCTTGCCGCGATCGGCGCCTGGTATCTGCGAACGTCGCGCGGATTGCGCACGCGTTGGTTCTGGCCGCTGTGGATGGTCGGGGCGTTCGTGCCGGTGATCCCGGTGTTCGTCATGCCGCATTTCGCCTATCTGCCGGCCGCAGCTTTCTCGGTGATGCTGGGGGTGATGTTTTACCGGTTGAAAAAAGGCTGGCGCGGCGCGGTCGCCGCGCTGGTGATCGGAGCCACGCTCTGGTCCTTCGCCGTCTATCGGTGCCTATGGCGCGGGATTTTACGGAGCGAGCAGTTGATCTACGCGGATATCGTCGAGAACACGCCGCGGCCGGATCCGGGCGCCAGCCTCTTCTTTCTGAACATCCCCGTCACCGGCATTTACGCGCCCGCGGCGCTGCGCGAGCGCTGGGCTCAGCCTGATTTGGAAGGTTACGTTCTGACTTTCGCCCCTAGTCCGTTGATGATGGAATCGTCGTTCACCGTCGAGCGCGTCAATGACTATGAACTGGAGGCGTCGATCGAGCCGCCCGGGTATTTTTCCGGATTGAGCGGTAGGATGCTGGTGGACGGAATGCGCCCGGAGGCGCCCCTGACGTCCGGCCTGATCGTGCCGGGCGAGATGTTCGACACGACCGTCGTGGCGGCGGACTCGGCGGGCGTAACCAGGCTGAGATTCACGTTCAAACGATCCTTGGATTCCGAGGATTATTATTTTTATGTGTCCTCGCCTGTCCGGCCGGCTTTTCGTTTGCGATTCGACGAGACGCCGGACGAAATCGATCATTCCTGGGAAGACCTCCTGGCGCGGGCGCGTTCGAGCGACGTCGCCCAACGTGCGGCGGCGCGCGCCGAGTTGGCTGAACGCCTCCTGCCGGCGGCGGTTCAAACCGGCGCTTCGATCCAGACGCTGCTGACGCGCCCCGAAACGCTGACCGACGCCGAGGCGGGCCGTCTGGCGACTTGGTCTCGGGATAATAACGCCCCGCGCATATTGAATGACACGCTCGCCTTGAATCACAAATACGCGGCGGAGTTTCGCGAACGACGGCGTTATTTTCAGATCGCCGATTTCGCCGCCGGCATTTTGAGCAGCGATCTTTACCTGACCGGCAAGGGCGCGGAATAAGTCGTCGGTGCTCAAACCGGAACCGGGGCCGGGCGCCCCGTCCCCTCAATTCGATTTTGCCGACTTTGGGATGGGGGAGTGACGATTTGATTAAAAGGCGACCCGCTCGCTAGCGCTCGGAGGTCTGATTGTCTACGACCGACGCGGGAGATCGGCCGCTATTTCCGGCGGCAAACAAGAATCAGGTCCGTGCTGTTGTTTTCATCGAACGGCGTCTTCTGAAACGAGCCGAGCAGGCGGATTTCGTCGGCGCCGGCGGAAGCGGCGGCGTTGTCGAGGTCGGCCGCGCGGAGGCCCAGGAAAGCGGTGGAGTGCGACTTGCTGGACGGTTCGCCGGCTCCGACACGAAGTTCAAAAAAGGAGACATAGCCGACGTCGCCGACGCGATGCATGCTCTTAAACAGCACTCGGTCGTCCGGCAGGCGGACGCAATGACCCCAATTGACGGGGCCTTCCGCCAGGCTGAAGATGTTGCGTACTTGTATCACGCACACCCCGCCGGGACGCAGCGCGGCCAGCATGGCGGCGACGGCCTGAGATACCATGGATGGATCGTTCGCCAGCGTCAGCGAATTGCCGGTACAGATGACGGCGTCGTATTTGCCGGGCTCGGTCGGCGGCTCAGCGAATGATCCACAGCGCCAGCGCAGCCGTTCGGATTCCCCATGCATCTGACGGCAGAAGTCGATCATCTCGGCGGAGACGTCCGCCCCCTCGACTTCCATGCCCCAAGCATGAAACATCGCCGCGTGGCGGCCCGTGCCACAGGCGGCGTCGAGCAGGGTTTTGACGTCGTTCTGGTTGATGAGGTCGCGATAAAACGGCTCCTCGTTGGCCAGTCGGCGCGGCCAATCGACGTAGGTGTCGTAGTACAGCGGATCGATTGTTAGCGTTGAAACGGGCTTGGTCATCCCGTCGGCCTCCTTTCGTGCGTTCGGAGGAGTCGCTCCGGTCACGTTAAGTGTATCACGGAGTGAGATTTTCGGGCAATTGTGACCGGATTTCCGGATTCGAACGGTCCATAACGATTAATGAGGCGGGGAGGGGGCTGTGCGCCTATCATGCACGTTCGCACGCGTTGTGCGTGCGTGGTCACGGGCGCGCATGACTGTCTGAACCCGACAGGCGGCGAGAGACACGTCAGTACGCAGCGGATCGTCGAGAAGCAACACATGCAGGCGTAAGGGAGAATACGCGATGAGGCGTTTAATGCCGTACCTTTTGTGTTTGTGCGCGGCGGCGGTCGCGCCGGGACAGGATCAGGAAAAAGCGTCGGGCAAGGTTTCGGCTCAGCTTGACGATCCGCGCGAAATTCTCAAGAAGGCGCAGGCGGCGATGTCGAAAACCAAGGCCGTGAGCTACAACGTGCGATATCGCGGGACGCGCTGGATCGAGACTTACGTTTCGGCGGCGGAGGGATCCGTGATGCTTGGCGAGCTTTCCGAGCACGACATCCCGCGTTTTCGCTGCGAGATCAAGCTGACGGCGCCCGGCGTGAAAGAGTCGGTCGAACTGACGGCCGGCAGCGACGGGGATCTTTATTATCTGATCGACAAAAAAAACAAGACCGTGTACGCCGACATAGACGAGGCGGTGCTCGGGGCGAGCAATCGCGACGCGCAGCGGGTGTTGATGCGAGAGTTTGTGGCTAAAGAGCCGTTGGCCGAAGCCCTTAAAGTCGAGACGATCGAGCTAAAACCGAGCGAGAAGGTCGGCGATCAGGATTGTTACCAGGTGAGTATTGTGCGCCCGGAGCGAGGCGAGACGCGGTTATTCGTTTCCAAGCAGGACTGGTTGCCGCGCAAGGTGGTGCGCGTATACAAGGATCCGGAACGGGGCGAGGGTTCGACGGTTCTCGAGTTGAACGATCTGATCGCCGAGACCAAATGCGATTTGAAAAAGTTCAAGCTGGTGGTTCCCAAAGGTTTCAAGAAGACGGACGACTTCGCGCCGTAGACGTCTGTTGACAAAGCCGCGGAGGGCGCCTCGCCCGCCGTAAATCGCCGGAAACGTCAAGCGAAGCGCAAGCCGCTGTCGGTTTCCGCGGAGCGTTGATTAAGGGAGAAGGTTTATGGATAGAGTACTCACTCACCGGCATGTTCGGAATATAACTACGGCCGACGCGGGGGTCGGTCGCTACATAACGGGGATCGGCCGTTACATGTCAGGCGCACTTGCCGCGTCGGCGGTTGTTGCGTGCATATTCCTCGCCGCGCCGGCGACGGGACAGTGGGCGCAGTGGGGCGGTCCGAATCGCAATTTTATGGTCGAGGCGAAGGGATTGGCGGACGCGTGGCCGGACGAGGGGCCGCGTCAGCTTTGGAAACGCGAGTTGGGCGAGGGTTTTTCTCCGATCGCGGTCGATGACGGAGTGTTGTACACGATGTATCGAAAAACGCCGGACGGCGAGAACGAATACACGATCGCGCTAAACGCCGAGACAGGCGAAACGCTTTGGGAGCACGAACAACTTTCGCCGATCGCACACGGCATGTCGCAGTACGGGCCCGGTCCGCATGCGTCTCCGTTGATCAGCGGAGATCGCCTGTTTACAGTCGGTACGAACGCGGCCGTGCATTGTTTTGACAAAAAGAGCGGCAAAGTGCTCTGGCGGCATGACATGCTGGAGGAATTCGGCGCGCCGGTGTTCTATTTCGGGTATTCAACCAGCCCGATCGCGTACAAAAATCTGGTCGTCATGTCGATGGATCGTTGGCGCGAGGACGGCGGCCCGTGGGCCACGCCGCGCGACGACCCGCGTCTGGCGAAGGCGCAAAATGGACAGGCGTTGATCGCTTTCGATCAAAACACCGGCGAGGTGGCATGGCGGAGCCACGATTATCCGACCGATTATACGTCGCCGATTCTGGTCAATTTCGGCGGGCAGGATCAACTAGTGGCGTTAATGCGGCGGGAGATGATCGGGGTGAATCCGGCGACGGGAGAATTATTGTGGCGCCAGGAGATTAATCCGGTTCCGGACGAGAACATCCCCACTCCGCTGTGGACGGGGGACGGTTTGTTGTTTTGCTCGGCGGGTTATAACTCGGGCAGTCGTGTGATCAAGCTGAACTTGAAAGACGGCAAGACCGTGCCGGAGCAGCTTTGGTATAACCGCAAGATGCGGATATTGCAGAGCAACGCGATTCGCATCGGGGATTACGTCTACGGCACGAGCGGGGGCTTCGGAGCGATCCTGATGGTGTGCCTGGACGTCAACACGGGCAAACGCGCGTGGGCGCAACGCGGCGTGGGGCGTTCGATGTGCGTGTATGCCGACGGGAAGCTGATCATGTTGGATGAAGACGGCCAGCTTATGTTGGCGACCGTCTCGCCCGAAGGCATGAACATTCGTTCGCGGCATCAGATTTTGGATCGCATATCCTGGACGGCGCCGACGCTGGCCGGGACGACGTTGTATGCGCGCGATCGCAAGCACGTCATGGCGCTGGATTTGAGCGCCGCCGGGCGCCGTTAATTTATCCGACAGTCC
>Ga0180434_10002352_pt1 | contig 25502 bp, 20 predicted proteins | sample SS_ome_7_FD_132453 | JGI IMG/M metagenome (GOLD analysis project Ga0180434, IMG submission 132453) | Hypersaline lake sediment archaeal communities from the Salton Sea, California, USA - SS_1_D_2 metaG | ecosystem: Environmental > Aquatic > Non-marine Saline and Alkaline > Hypersaline >... | reverse complement strand
GGACAGGTTCCAGAAACGCCGCCTTCAGCCCATGCTCGGCGATGCGCAAATCGCTGACCGATCTTTACGGCGGACTGCTAGGTCAAGGCCGATGATATGGACGCAATGAACGACCGTCAAAATCTCGTCGCACATCCGGCGCCGCTTGTGCGCATCTCACTTGGGGTAATGAGCGGAACAGGGCGTCGTTTGTATTAGGTTTTTGTAATAGTCGGCTGCTACGGCGGCGGGATAATCGTCATCCGCCGGCTGGCGCCAGGAGATGCTCGCGAATCATCTCGATCAGCAGCTTCCGGTCGATCGGTTTGCTGGCGTAATCGTCGCAACCGGCGTCGAGACATTCCTGCCGAGCCGACTCCATCGCGTGAGCGGTCAAGGCGATGATCGGTCGCGTATAACCCTGCGCACGCAGCATAATCGAGGCGTCGTACCCGTCCATGACCGGCATCTGCATGTCCATCAAAATCACGCCGTACGGACGCTCCTCCGCCAACGCCGCCTGCGCCGCCTCGACGGCGAGTTCGCCGTTCTCGACAATCGTCACGTCCGCGCCGACCTTCTTCAAAATGAACGCGATCAGCCGTTGATTGTCCGGGCCGTCCTCGGCCAGCAAAATCCGGGCGCCTTCCAGCGTGGTGCGGTCGTCGCGCCGCGCGGTTTCCGCGGAGGCCGCTTCCGGTTTCAGCGTCGTCGCGGCAAGCGGATCCTCGAGCATTTTTACGCCTGCCAGCGACCCGGCGGCCACCGTCACCCGCATCCGCGTTCCAATCCCGGACGCGGTTTCAACCAATGTGAGTTCACCGCCCAACAACCGAGCAAGTTGCCTGCTGATAGTGAGTCCAAGCCCCGTGCCGCCGAATTTGCGCGTCGTCGAGACGTCGGCCTGCGTGAAGGGCTGGAAGAGCTTGGCGGCCTGCTCGCTGGTCATGCCTATACCGGTGTCCGCCACGTCAAATTGCATCAGCGGCTCGTCGCCGTCGGTGACTAGTTGCGTGATCAGCCGCACTTTCCCCTGCTCGGTGAATTTGATGGAGTTGCCGATCAGGTTGATCAGGGTTTGACGCACGCGCGTCGGATCGGTCAGGATGATCTCTGGAATGTCGCTGACATATTCGAACTCGATGGTAATGCCCTTGGCCTCGGCGTGCACACGCATTAGCGAGGCTGTTTCCGCTATGATTTCGCACGGATTGCAGGCGATGCGCTCCACGACTACCTTGTCCGCCTCGATTTTCGAAAGATCGAGAATGTCGTTAATCAAGCCCAGCAAGTATTCGCCGTTTCTCCGAATGGTCGAGATCGCGTCCACTATCTCCGGTTCGCGCACTGTTTCCGAGACGTTCTCGGCGAAGCCCAAAATGGCCGTCATCGGCGTACGGATCTCGTGGCTCATGTTGGCCAGAAATGCGCTCTTGGACTGATTGGCGACCTCGGCCTCGCGTTTGGCGGTTTCGAGTTGCTCCATCATCATTTCGAGCTTCACCGCGGCACGCTTCTCGTTAGTCAACGCATCGATCATCATCGTGTTGCTCTGACGCTGGGATTCCTCCGCCGACAGACGCCGCAAGGCGCCGGCGATCGTATCGGACGCCGCCGCCAGAAACGCGACGTCTTCATCTCTGTAAACCGCTCCGGCCTCCAGGTAAAGCGACAACACCCCCGCAACATCGCTGTCGATCTTGACGGGCACGTTGTAGTGCCCGTGAGACTCGCAATTGGCGAGACAACTCTCGTGGCGCTCGTCGATGCACGACGCCCACTGGATCTCGCCCTCGGCGGCGGCCCGGCCGCAAAGGCAGCGGCCGAAGGGCACGCATGCGCATAGTTCTTTCTGCGGGTCGGTCAGGTTCCGCGAAGCTTTTAGGACCAACTGTCCCGGTTCGTCCGCGACCAGGAATCCGGCGCCACGATCCTGCACCGGCAGATAATCCAGACTCGTCAGCAAATCAAGAGCGCCTTGAAACAGCTCCTCGGGCGACTTTGCATGCTGCGACAGCGCGAGCATGTCGCTCAACGACGCCCGCACTGAAGCGTCGCGCGTCACGCGCGCCTCGGCCCGCTTGAGTTCGCTGATGTCGACGATGCTTTCGATCAAACGCTCACGACCTTGCAGCGTGATCGACACGACGGTTTGGAGGATCGGTACGCTGCTCCCGTCGACAGTACGTATGACTCGCTCGACGTTGTCGATTTTCTGACCGCAATCAGTGATCGGACAATTCCCATCTTCCGCCGGGCAAATGTATTTGTGGCAGCTGTGGCCGACGACGTCTTCTCTACGGCCCCCGATCAGCTTGAGGGCGGCCGGATTGGCGTCAATCACTACATGCGTCTCCGCGTCGATGATGACGATGCCGAGTTGAATAGCATTCAGAATAACCTGGAGACGCTCCTCGCTTGCACGTAACACATGCTGAGCCTGGTCACGCTCTCGCAAGCGACGCGTGTCGATTACCGCCACGATGACTATCCCCGCCAGGGCCGCGATCCAAAGCAGCACGTGCCCCGCGATGAGCACGCCGGCTTGCTCACGGGCGCCCGGCAGCACGTCATCCCAATAGGCCGACAGGTTCCACGCCAACGAGACGCCCGCCAGCGCCGTCCAACCGGCAACCGCCGCGACCGCGTAACGTCCGACTCTCCAGCGCTGTTGATGACCAGGTGATGCTGCTTTCATGTGGTCTCCGGCGACATGTAAGATCGCTATTCGAGCAAAGCCGTATGCTCATCCGACAGTGCGGAGATCTCCTCCGGCCAATGCTCCTCGACGCTTGGCGCCAGTTGTCTCTTCGGCCATGTCGCAAACAGGCTTGCACAATGGACCTTCGATGTCCTGGGATCTTGTATAAAATTGATTCAGCCCTATAAGCATACGATTCGTGCTATTGCGGGATCCCATATGAGGCGGAGATGATGCGCTTCGCGGAGATCAATACCCCCAAAATTGTCAGCGACCGCGCCCCCCGTCGACCTTGGACGTTTCGATAATTCCCGGACATTCAATTGTCAGCAAAAAGCGGGGGGCGCCGACCGGCGTAGTTCGGGCTCTACCCGCGTCCATGACGCTCGGGGACGGCGCCCCCCGAGGTCGGCTGTGCCGCATCTCGTAGCCGCCCATAACTATTTGTCTGACGATGGTTTACTCGACGAGGTCTTTGAATAATCGCGCACCGGCCGCGAGACCGCCCGCAATTCAATCGCCAGATAACCGCGCGGACCTTCCGCTTCTGCGGCGTCGTCCCGATAAACCGCGCGCTCCGCCAAACGTCCGATAGCGACCATCCGATTCAACGCCTGGATCGGCGCGATGAACGGAATCGGCAATCTTACGCGCAACGTCACTCCGCCGCGCTCGATCAACAACACCTGCCAGCGCGCGTGAGGCCGCTTCTGGACCGCGGTCGAGATTTCCTCGATCGGATTATCCGTCTGAAAACGTCGGTCGCTGTAGCGGTCGCCGTAACCGACGATATAGTCGCCCTTCTTCAGCCGGCCGGTCGCCGGCAGTTTCGGATAAACCTCAATCACCTCCAACCGCCGTTTGCCCCCGTCGGCCGTAACGTCCACGCCCAAACGCACATTGTCGCCGCCGGGTTGTCTTTCACGCCACCAGTCTTCGTCGAAAACTTCCGGCTTGTGTGTACGTAAGTAGACCAACCAGTCTTCGGCGATCTCGGCGATCGGTCCGCTCTGCACCAGAAACGCATTGACGCTCCGCGAGGATTCGCGCGCGTCCGACAATCGCATCAGCTCGACGGCTGTCGCCGAGCGCCCCTCCCTTGCTGCGACAATCCGTTTCAGCCAATTGAAATGCGAAGTTACGATTAGATCGCCGTCATGCAGCGTCCAACATAGGTGAACCTCACCGATCGCCGCCCGCGCGTCGGGCTTCAGCAGCGGACTCAGATCGAGCACGAATGCGTCCGCCGATCCGACTCGCTCAGGCCTGATCGGCTGCAACAGCGGCATTCCACGCGTGTAGGCGTACAACGAATAGCCGGCGATGCCCGCGTCCACCACTTCGCGGATTTCACTCAGAACCACGCCGGGCCGTTCCATCCCGATTAACGCCGCCAACGCCGGAAACGGCGGCATGCCGGCGGGACGCTGTTCCGGTCGCACCGCGCCGATCGCGAAACATACGTCGGTATCGAGCGCGTCGACGAATTGCGTGAAGGCGTCCACCTGCTCTCGCAATTGAAACACCCCCTGAATCGGATTCTGCTCCAGCGCCGACAAGAAGGACGCCGCCGCCGCGTCAAAGTCGATCCGCCCCTGCCATGCCAACAGTGTGTCACGCGGCATTTTGTCGATCAGATCGACTGGACGCCGCGCGCGCGTCGATTGGCCGGCCGTGTCCGCCGCGGCCGTTATTCGCAACGTTTCGCCCGTGCGGTGCAACGCCAGCAACACGTTTTGCGCATTCCGCCAAGGCGCGGGCAGTCCGCTGAACGCGTCGAGCGCCGCAGCGCGGGAGGTCGGCTGACTCGCGGGGCCGACCGCCGGGATCGGCATCGCCGCCGCACGATTCATCCGCACGAAAAATACGCCGTCCGGCGCCTTCGGCGCCCGCGACAACAATTTCCTATAAACCGGATCGTCCGCCAAGCAGCCCGAACGCCCCCCCGCGGAAAAACGTTGCATCCGGCGAAAGAGCCCGTCCGGCGGCGCTAGGTCGCCGAAGAACAGCAACCCGTCGTGCCGGCTGACTCCAATGTTGCTGTATAATTGATACGTCGCCGGTCCGTCAGACGCGGCCAGCGGTTTCGCCTCCCAGCGCTTGAACAACTCCGCGGCCGACGTTTTGTCGCTCGGACGGCACAGTACGATCGCGTCCTGCGACAGGCCCAACCCCTCGCCGAGAAACGCGACGCCCCCGGCGAACAACTGTCGAATCGCTTCCTCGGGCGCCATTTTGATCGTCTGTCGAATACGCATGCGCCAATCGGCCACGTCCGCCGGCTGCGCGGGTTGACCCGCCAACTCGGCCAGCGTGCTCCAGATTTGCGGTTCGGTCAGGCGTATCAGCAAATCATCGGCCCCGTGTATTTCAACGAACAGCCCGATGTCGGCCGGCGCGGCGCGCGCCAATGTCTCCTCGTTCCCCGCGCAGGGATGAACGCCCCGGGACAGCAGGCACGCTGTCGCTATCAGCACGGCAAAACCGCGCCATGCGGATTTATCGGGCATTGATCTCATAGTGTTCGTAGTCTACAGAGAATAGACGCCGGTCGCATCTGGTTGGGGCTCGTCTTCTTCAACCGGCGGGCGACCGAAGAGTCCGCCGAAAAAGTCCAGCAGGCCCGGGGGTCCGTCGGCGTCGGCCGGAGTCTCCAGGAAATTCCATAGCGTGGGCGCATAGCCCGCCAGCGCGCTGACGTCGTCCGTCAGGTTGGATTTCGCGGCCATGAATTCGGCGCTTTTGTCAGCCACCAGGGCCATCAAACGCACTCGGTCGCCTTCCTCGATCGCGTCGCCGACTGCGTTGGTGAACGCCGGATCGGCCCCAGGCCGCAACTCCGGCTCAACGGGTTGATTCCAGTGACCCGCCCACAACACGGCGAATACGATCACCGCCGCCGCTTGCAGACCGACCGCCGACATTATCATCAGGTGACGTTTACGGGCTTTAGCCGCCGCGAATTGTTGCTGTTTGACTTCGGCCATCACGCGCTCGGTGAAACCCGCCGAGAGTTTCGGCTCGCGCGAATCGCTCGTCAGAATGTGCTCGCAGGCTTCCATCATCGCCAGCTTCTGCTGGCAGGCTCGGCAGTGCAAACGATGGGCGTCGAATTCGAGCCGCAGCGAACCGGCCAGTTCGCCGTCGAGATGTGCGTCAAAAAATTGTTCCGCTTCCGAGCAGTTCATTATGTCTTCTCACGCTCCGGACGACTCGCCCAGATTCCGTACGCTCAGCCAATCCTCCGCCAGTTCCACGCTCAGAAGCTTACGCAACTTCTCTCGCGCCCGGTGCAGGTGGCTCTTTACCGTCACGGCCGGGATGCCGAGAACCACGCCGATCTCCTGACAACTCTGACCCTCGCGATAAAAAAGCAATACGGCGCTTTTCTGCGGGGGCGTCAGCGTATCCACGGCTGCCCAGATCAAATCCCGCAACCGTTGGGCTTCCTCGCTGGCGGCCAACGAAACCGATGCGTCCGGCTCGCCCGAACCGATATACGAGAAATCCGTGTCGCCTGAGATCGCCTTCTTCTTGCGCAGGTGATTCAGGCACATGCGGTACGCGATTGTGAAGAGCCAGGTGCTGAACGCGTAATTGCTGGAATAACTGCCCAGCGATTCATAAGCCTTGACGAACGCGTTCTGACAAAGATCCTCGACCTCGTGGTGGTTGCGCACCATCTTCCAGACGAACGCCGCCAGGCGATCCTGGTAGGTTTCCACGAGTTCGCGGAACGCGTCGGCGTGGCCATGTTTGGCCCGCTCGATCAGCCTGATTTCTTCTTCTCGCGCCATGCACCCTCCCGCGGTTTCGGGCTCATGTGCATCCGCCGCACATGTATACTCATACCTTCGGCACAAGTTGCAGCAAATATACGCCTAGTTACACTGTAGATTGAATATGAGTAAAGATCCACCACGGACTCCGCGGATTAAGAACAAGAAGGCTCGCTTCAACTATGAGATCCTGGAGCAGGTCGAGGCCGGTATTGCGCTAACTGGTAGTGAAGTCAAGAGTTTACGTGCAGGGAAGGCTTCGCTCGAAGAGGCTTTCGCCATAATCCGCGGCGGCGAAGTTTTTTTGAAAGATTGCAACATATCTCCTTATCCCCAGGCGGGTTACGCCCAGCATAAGCCCGCCCGCGAACGAAAACTGCTCCTCCACAAACGCGAAATCCGAAAATTACAGAACAAGGTCACCCAAAAAGGCCTCACGCTCATACCGCTGGTGCTGTATTTCAACGACCGCGGACTGATAAAAATTCTGATCGGTTTGGTTCGAGGAAAGAAGCATCAAGACAAACGCCAGGACTTGAAAACCCGCGACGACAAACGCGCCATGGAGCGCGCTCTCAAACGGCGTTGATACTGGAGATACGTCGCTAGGCTTTTTTCAAACTTAAATTTCGCCCCGCGTCCCCGGGCGCGAAGAAATGTACACGCTCCATGTCCACGCTAAGCTTGGCCTGCTCACCCGCCGCCAATCCGCCACGCGCATCCATTCTGCACACGAGCCGGTCACCCCGACGTGTACTAGCGTACAAGTCCATCCTATCCCCCAGCGGCTCCACCGCATCCAAAACAACGTCCAACGCCGCGCCGCTCCCCTCGCCGTTCATCGGCTTAATCGCCTCGGGCCGAACGCCCAAGACGATCGGCTGATCGTTGAACGGCGCCATACGCTCCTGGTGCGCGTCGCAGAGCGCCAACTGGTCAGCGCCCCCGTCGAATTCCAGCCGGCCTTCGGATCTGGTCAGACGCCCCTCCAAAAAATTCATCGGCGGCGACCCGAGGAAGCCCGCGACGAATCGATCCACCGGTCGATCGTAAACGTCCAACGGGCCGTCAAGTTGATGAATGACGCCGTCCTTCATGACCGCCACGCGGTCGCCCAGCGTCATGGCTTCTTCCTGATCGTGCGTAACGCAAACCGTCGTGGTTTGCACCCGACCGTGCAACTGTTTGAGTTCGGCCCGCATTTCAATGCGCAGCCGGGCGTCCAGATTCGACAACGGTTCGTCGAACAGGAAAACCCGCGGATCGCGAACCACCGCCCGACCGACCGCGACGCGCTGCCGCTGGCCCCCCGAAAGCGTCGCCGGTCGGCGTTGCAGAAAATCCTGTATGCCGAGCATCTCGGCGACCGACCGCACGCGGCGGTCGATATCCCGGCGTTCCTCGCGCGCCTTCCTATAATCCTCGCCGCCGAACAGCAGTCCGAACGGACCGCCCCAGGCCTTGTGCTTTCGCCTCAACATCAATCCGAAGGCCATGTTCATGTAAACCGACATGTGCGGATACAAGGCGTAATTCTGAAAGACCATGGCTATGTCGCGGTCCTTCGGCGGAATGTCATTGACCACCCGCTCGCCGATGCGAATAACGCCGCTGGTGATGTCCTCCAAACCGGCGATCATGCGCAGCGTCGTAGTCTTGCCGCAACCGGATGGCCCGACCAGGACAAGAAACTCGCGATCCAGAACGTTCAGACTGACGTCATCGACGACCCTGACGTCGCCCTGATAGATCTTCGTCACGTTTTCCAGCACAACTTCGGCCATGCTTGCTCCCAGGCCGCGTTTACGTCTTCGCGACGCTCGCACTTGTGCGTGTTCAGAAGGTCAGTATACGACGCCGCCCGCTTGGCGACTAGCTTGCATCAGATACGCCCGAATTTACAGGTGAGCGTCATGCAAGGGGGTGAACGGCGACTACTCTACGCCCGGAAGGGATAAACAACGACAACCCTACGCCCGGAGGGGATAAACGACGACAACCCTACGTCCGAAGGGGATAAACGACGATGACCCTACGCCCGGAGGGCGCACGATCTTAGCCAGGGACTTTAGTCCCTGGAAGAAGAGATCCCTCTCCTGTTCCGTCCGTAGGACGGACGAAACGTGCATGCTGAGCATGAATCCGATCCAGGTGTGCCCCAGGAAAGGAGTATACCCATGTCGCGGACCGCTGCCGCGCTTACGCGGCGGTAAGAGCGTTAAACCCCTTAAGATGATGCTCGCCCCGAATTTACAGGAAATCGTCGGCGGTTAAAATACAAATATCGTTGACTTCATCAATCGCGCACTATACTATAAAAATATCATGACACGGATGCAGCGAAATTATTACCGCCATTTCTGGTTTAACGGCGATACGGCCGGCTGCTGGAATCCGCGTTTCTGACGAAATATCAAAAATCGCGAGGAAAACCAGCCCCCGGCCGATAACGCCGGGGGCTTTTTTTTGGCAAAATAGCCGATAAGGAGTTCTGCAATGACGATCATCCAGGCAATTCAAAAACTGCTCGACGGCAAAAGCCTCAGCGAGGGCGAAGCCTCGATGACGGCGGCGGAAATCATGGCCGGAAACGCCACCCCCGCGCAGATCGCCGCCATGCTGATCGCGTTGCGAATCAAAGGCGAATCCGTCGAGGAGATCGCGGGCTTTGCCCGGGCGATGCGGAACGGCGCCACCCCCACGCCCATAAAGTCCGAGAACATCGTCGATACCTGCGGCACCGGTGGCGATTCTCGCGGGACGTTCAATATCTCGACCGTCAGCGCACTTGTCGCGGCCGGCGCCGGATGCAAGGTCGCCAAGCACGGAAACCGTTCAATCTCCAGTAAATGCGGCAGCGCCGACGTGCTGAAGACGCTCGGCGTCAATATCGAAATGCCCCCCGAGGACGCCGCACGTTGCATCGATGAGATCGGCCTCGGATTTCTGTTCGCACCGCAATATCACGCCGGCGCCCGTCACGCGGCCGGCCCGAGACGCGAGATCGGCGTGCGCACGATCTTCAATATGCTCGGACCGCTGCTCAACCCGGCCGGCGCCAGGCGACAATTGATGGGCGTCTACGACCGCCGACTCACGGTGCCAATCGCACGCGTTCTCCACCGACTCGGATCGACGCACTGTTTAATCGTCCACGGCGAGGACGGACTGGATGAAATCACCCTCTGCGGGGAGACCTTCGTCAGCGAGCTGCGCGACGGAGAAGTGAATTCGTACACCATCGAGCCCGGAGATTTCGGACTGACCCCCGCCCCGCCCGAGGCTTTGCTCGGCGATGATGCGGAGAGAAACGCCCGACTAGCCCTGTCGATTTTATCCGGCGAGCACGGCGCCGGACGCGATGTCGTGCTGCTCAACGCCGGCGCCACGATATACGTGGCCGGTCTGACCGAATCGATCGCCGGAGGCGTCAAACAGGCCGCCGAATCGATCGACAGCGGCCGCGCCAAAGCTACGCTGGATGCTTTGATCACCCGCGGCCAATAAATGCGCAACCGTATATGCGGCGACCAATCAGAGCCCCGAACGCCAGAAAGCGGCTCGCTAGTCGAAGGCGGCTTTACTATATGGAATCGACGTATGAACATTTTAGAGCGAATAATCGAGCGTAAGCGCGAGGAGGTTCGGCGACGCAAGGCCGCACGTCCGGATATTGTCAGGCAAACAGCCGCGCTTTCCCCGACGCGCGACTTCGCCGCCGCTCTGAGTTTGCCGGGAATGTCGGTGATCTCGGAAATCAAGCGACGATCGCCTTCAAAAGGCGTCATACGTGAAAACCTGATTGTTGCCCGTGTCGCGCGCACCTACGAACGCGCCGGCGCGCGGGCGATTTCCGTGTTAACCGACGCCGACTTTTTCGGCGGTTCAATCGAGGATCTGCAAGCGGCGAATGTGGCCGTCGCGTTGCCCGTACTGCGCAAGGACTTCACGATCGATGATTATCAGATCCACGAAGCCCGGCTGATCGGCGCGGACGCCGTCCTGTTGATCGCCCGTATTCTGGGCGATATTCAACTACGCGACTACCTGGAGCTGGCGCGCGAGCTAGGCCTGGCTGCCTTGGTCGAAGTACACGACGAGGTTGAGTTGATGCAAACCGTCGATAGCGGCGCCGAGATCATCGGGGTAAACAGCCGCGATCTGGATACGTTCGAAGTCAGCCTGGAGACGACCCTGCGACTGATAGAGAATATGCCCCAGGATTGCATTGCCGTGGCCGAAAGCGGCATTCACACGCGCGACGACGTTCGGCGGCTTGAAGAAGCCGGAGCCGACGCCGTCCTGGTGGGCGAAGCGTTAATGCGCGCCGACGATCCGGGTGGTAAGTTGGCGGAATTACTGGGAGCGACGCCGTGAGCGACTTGGGACGCCTGCGCGACCGCATCCGCCAGATCGACGCCGAACTGCTGGAGCTTGTCGCCGAACGCATGGAAACGGCCAAGTCGATCGGCCGGCATAAGAAGCAGGAAGGCGTCCCGCTGCGAGATTGGAACGTCGAACGCCAGGTGCTCGACAACGCGGAAGAGCTGGCGGGCAAGCTGGATTTGCCTCCCCAAGCCGTTCGCTCGCTGATGCAATCGCTGATAGCCGCGTCGCGCGACGAACAGGAACGCTTGTCGTATTCGGACTATCGCGGAGAAGCCGAAAACATCCTGATAATCGGCGGCGCCGGCAAAATGGGCCGCTGGTTCGCGGATTTCTTCGGCAACCAGGGCCATCGCGTCAATATCTTCGACCCGAGCCCCGTCGAGCGTGCGGCTGCGGATCAGTCCGGCCAAACGCTTCCCGACGCGTTGCACGGAACGTCCTGCGCGGTCATAGCGGCCCCCATCGCGGCCACCCCCGGCGTAATCGATGAAATCGTCGCGGCCGGTTATCGCGGCACGGTGTTCGACATCGCCAGCTTGAAAAGTCTTTTCAAACCGGCGATCCAGCGCGCCCGTCGCGCCGGCCTGGCCGTCACCAGCATCCACCCCATGTTCGGCCCCGGCGCCCGCACCCTCTCGGATCAAGTCGTCTGTATTTGCGATTGCGGCGACGACGAGGCCGCCGCCAAGGTCGCGGGCTTCTTCGCCGACACGGCGGCGACGATCGTCAGACTTTCGTTCGACGAACACGACCGTATTATCTCATACGTGCTGGGTTTGTCGCACTTGGCGAACATCGTGTTCACCAAGGTGCTCATGGCCGGCGGCCTGAGCTTCGAGGAGATCAACCGCGTCGGAAGCACAACATTCCACTCGCAGATGACGACCACCGCGACCGTTATCCAGGAAAATCCCGATCTCTATTTCGAGATTCAGAAATTGAATCCCTACTCGGTCGAGCTGCGCGATTCGTTCCTTCGCGAACTGCAAACGATATCCGACTGGATTCGCGACGGCGACGATCAGGCCTTCCGCAAAATGATGTTTGACGGCCGGAAATGGATGGCGAAATCGTGACACGCATAAAAATCTGCGGCTTCACCAATCTCGACGATGCTCGGGAGGCCTGCGCGGCCGGGGCCGACGCCCTCGGTTTCGTTTTCGCCGAATCAAAACGCCGAATCGCACCCGACACGGCGCGGGAAATCATCGAGCATCTGCCGCCGTTGACGCCGACGGTCGGCGTGTTCATGAACCAGCCGCGGGATTATGTGATCGCCGCCGCCGCCGATGCCGGCCTGAATGTCGTGCAACTTCACGGCGACGAAGCGCCGCGGGATTGCGCCGGCGCGCCTTACAGAATAATTAAACGTTTCAATATTTCTGAAACCGCGACGACGGACGCCCTGCGCGTGCAAATGCGGCGGTATCGTGTGTCGGCGTATCTGCTCGATCCCGGCGCCGGCGATGGCAAGACCTTCGACTGGCGAATCGCGCGCGGCCTGCCCGCGCCCTTGATAGTTTCCGGCGGCCTGACGCCCGACAATGTCGCCTCGGCTATTCGAACGTTGCGCCCCTACGCCGTCGACGTCTGCTCGGGTGTGGAAGCCGCGCCCGGACGCAAGGATCCCGAGCGCGTTCGCGCCTTTATCGAGGCTGTGAGAAAAACGGACGACGAACATGAGCGATGAACGTCGCGGATATTTCGGAGCTTTCGGCGGCAGTTTCGTGCCGGAAACGCTCGTCCATGCGCTGGACGAGTTGAGCCGGGCTTACGAACGCTTCATGGCCGACAAGGCGTTTCGGGCAGCGCTGGACGCCCTGCTCGCGGATTACGTCGGGCGACCGACCCCTTTATATTTCGCCGAGCGACTAAGCCGACGCCTCGGCGGTGCTCGGATCTATTTGAAACGCGAGGATCTCGCGCACACCGGCGCCCACAAAATCAACAACGCCGTCGGACAGGTGCTGCTCGCCCAACGCATGGGCAAGCGGCGAATCATCGCCGAGACCGGTGCGGGGCAACACGGCGTCGCGACGGCGACGGCCTGCGCGCTGCTAGGCTTGGAATGCCATGTCTACATGGGCGCCGAGGACGTTCGACGTCAACGCATGAACGCCCTTCGCATGGACCTGCTGGGCGCCCGGCTGGTCAGCGTCGAATCGGGATCGAAAACCCTAAAGGACGCCATCAACGAAGCCATACGCGATTGGGTCACGAACGTTGAATCAACGCATTACGTGATCGGCTCGGTCGTCGGACCGCATCCCTACCCCGCCATGGTGCGCGATTTTCAAACCGTCATCGGCCGCGAGACTCGCGCGCAAATTATGGAAAAAGAGCGGCGTTTGCCGGACGTTATCATCGCCTGCGTCGGCGGCGGCTCGAACGCCATCGGCATATTCCAGGAATTCCTCCCCGACCGCCAGGTGCGGCTGATCGGCGTCGAAGGCGGCGGATGCGGCTTGAAAACCTTAAAGCACGCCGCAACGCTTTGCACCGGCACGGTCGGAGTGCTGCACGGCGCCAAGAGTTACCTGATGCAGGATGAGCACGGGCAGATTCGTGAAACTCACTCGGTTTCCGCCGGCCTCGATTATCCTGGCGTCGGCCCCGAGCACTCGCATCTGAAAGACATCGGGCGCGTCGAGTACACCGCCGCTAACGACGAAGAGGCGCTCGAGGCGTTAAAATTGCTTTGCGAGCAGGAAGGCGTCATCCCCGCCCTGGAATCGGCCCACGCCCTCGCGGAGGCGGTCAAAATCGCCTCCGGGCTCGAACGCGACAAGATCATCGTGGTAAACCTGTCCGGCCGCGGCGATAAGGACCTGGAAATCGTCGAGGGCTTGGTATGATGCTCAGCGACATTTTTCAACAATTACGCGCGCGGGACGAGTTGGCATTCATGCCGTATCAGACGGCCGGCTATCCGACGCTGGAAGGATCATTGGCGAACTTGCGCCTGCTGGCCGATTGCGGCGCTGATCTACTCGAGGTCGGCGTGCCCTTCTCTGACCCGATGGCTGACGGACCGACGATTCAATACTCCTCGCAACAGGCGCTGGCCAATGGCGTCACGTTGCGAGACACGCTGAAAGCCCTGAGAGATTTCAAGGCCCCCTGCCCGTTGGTCATGATGTCGTATCTGAATCCCTTGATGGCGTACGACCGCGAGCCGCTGTTCTCTGACATGCAAGCCGGCGGCGTCAGCGGCCTGATCGTCCCGGACTTGCCTCTCGAAGAAGCCGAAGAATGGATCGAGCCAGCCCGACGAAACGACGTCAGCATCGTGTTCCTGCTGGCGCCGACCTCGACCGACGAACGCATACGCATGACGGCGGATCTCACGGACGGTTTTATTTACGCCGTCGCTCTGACGGGCACGACCGGAGCTCGGCGGGATTTATCCGCACACCTGCCGACGTTTTTAAAAAGAATTCGAGCCGTCACGGACAAACCGGTCGTGGTCGGCTTCGGGATATCGACGCCCGAGCATGTTCGGGCGCTGCACGGCCTGGCCGACGGCGTCGTCGTGGCCAGCCGAATCGTCGAAGCAATACGAACTGGCAAGGAATGGACGGAACTGGCGAAATCCCTGAAAGCCGCCACGCGAACCATGTAATGCCCGATCCCGGTGTCGTACGTAGACTTTCAGAGCCTTGAGCGTCTGCGATCGGGCTGCTGCAAACGCGGCGACGCGGCCCACGAAGGCTATGCTGCAAGGCGGCTGTGCCGCACGGATGACAGAACACCGCCAATCGTGATAGCATACGCGATCCGTTCGGCGAAATGACGCCCGCGAACGTATGCGTCCGAAGGAGTCGCAAACATGTTGGTTGTTATGAAATCCGGCGCCACGCGCGATGATATAAAACAAGTTTGCCAGGCGATCACCGACCTCGACCTCACGCCGCACCCGATACCCGGCAAGCTGCGAACCGCCATCGGCGTCACCGGCAACGTCGCGCCAGTGGAACCCACGTTGCTCAGCACCTTGCCCGGCGTCGCCGACGTCATCCGCGTCACCAAGGCTTTCAAACTTACCGGGCGCGAGATGAAGCCCGAGAACACGATCGTCCAGGTCGGCGAAGTCCGCTTCGGCGATCCCGAAATCTGCGTCATCGCGGGCCCGTGCTCGGTCGAATCGCACGAACAGACCGTGCCCAGCGCCAGGAGACTCAAGGAGCTGGGCGCGCACATGCTGCGCGGCGGCGCGTTCAAGCCGCGCACCAGCCCATATACATTCCAAGGGCTCGGCGAGGAAGGTTTGAAAATCCTGGCGGAGGCACGCGAGCAAAGCACCCTGCCGGTCGTGTCAGAGCTGATGAGCACCGAAGACCTCGACCTCGTCGAGGAGTACATCGACATGATCCAGATCGGCGCGCGAAACATGCAGAACTACCCCCTGCTCAAACGCGTCGGCCGCAGCCCCAAGCCGGTTCTGCTCAAACGCGGCATGTCCGCGACGCTCGAGGAGTTCCTGCTCGCCGCCGAGTACATTATGTCAGAGGGCAATCGCAACGTGATTTTGTGCGAACGCGGCGTGCGAACGTTCAGCGATTTTTCGCGCTTCACGCTCGATCTCAGCATCGTGCCGGAACTAAAGCGGATCAGTCACTTGCCGGTGATCGTGGATCCTTCGCACGCCGCCGGAAAACACAGCTTGGTGATTCCGCTGGCCCGCGCGGCCGTCGCTGCCGGAGCCGACGGCCTGATGGTCGAGGTGCACGGCGATCCGAGCAAGGCCCGCTCCGACGGCGCCCAGGCGCTGACCTTCGACATGTTCGCCGAGCTGATGGAAGAGGTGCGCATCATCACTCCGGCGGTCAGACGCGAGGCTTAACGAGATCCAATGACCAGGAGCTTCCATGAGCCTGCCTGACCTGCCGAGAATCTCCTGCTGGCATCGACGCCTGCCTTCACGCTGCGTGCCGCTGAAGCTCTTTCAGACGCTATACCACGACGAGCCCTCGGCCTTCCTCTACGAATCGCTCGAGTCGCACGGCGGACGCGGACGCTATTCCTTTATCGGCGCCAGGCCGCGCGCCGTCTTCAAATGCCGCGGACATGAACTTGAACTTCAGCTTGACGGCAATACGCACCGCTCCACCGGCGACCCTTTGACCGCCCTGCGCGAACTCCTGCACGTCCAACCCGACGCCCCCCCCGTGGCGCCGTTTTGCGGCGGCGCCGTCGGATATTTGAGCTACGACACGGTGCGCTGGTGTGAAAACATCCCGAATGAAAACCCGGACGATCTCGGCCTGCCAGACGCGCATTTCCTCTTCCCGCGCGAAATCATCTGCTTCGATCATCACGACAAGGTGATTTACATCTTGCTCTATCTCGCTTCCGGCCGACGGCGCCGTCTGCAAGAGATTAAAATAGCGCTGGATGCGCTCGGCGAAGCCAAGGAAGCCACCGTAAACATTGACGCTATCGAGAACGATTTCTCGGACGCCCCGCTGAAGTCAAACATGACCAAAACGCAGTTCGAAAGAATGGTCGAGACGGCCAAGGAATACATCTTAGCCGGCGACGTCTTCCAAGTAGTCCTCTCGCAGCGACTCGAATTCCCGTTAAACTGCTCCCCCTTGAGACTATATCAAGCCTTGCGCCTGACGAATCCGTCGCCGTACATGTATTACCTGAAACTGGACGACTTGCACATAGCCGGATCGTCGCCGGAAATGTTGGCGACGCTTACCGGACGCAAGGTCGTTACCCGGCCCCTGGCCGGCACGCGTCGTCGCGGCCGCACGCCGGAGGAGGACGAAACCCTGGCACGCGAGCTGCAAGCCGACGAAAAGGAACGCGCCGAACACGTCATGCTGGTCGATTTGGGCCGAAACGACCTCGGCCGCGTGTGCGACTACGGCTCTGTCGCATTATCGGACCTCCTGAACATAGAACGCCATTCCAAGGTCATGCATCTCGTCTCCAACGTCCAGGGTTGGCTGAAAGACGACCACGACGCGCTAGACGTCTTCCGCGGCGTATTCCCCGCCGGTACCGTCAGCGGCGCCCCGAAAGTGCGCGCGATGGAGATCATCGAGGAGTTGGAACCATGCCGTCGAGGCATTTACGCCGGCGCCATCGGCTATTTCAGCCTCCTCGGAGACCTGGATCTATGCATCGCGATACGAACGATCGTGATGCGCGGCGATCGCGGTTTCATACAGGCCGGCGCCGGAATCGTGGCGGATTCCGTACCACGCCTGGAATATAAAGAGACGATAAATAAAGCCCGGGCTCTGATGCGGGCCGTGCAACTGGCGGACACGAACACGCCCCTCCCTTGATCCGCAAGCCCCTGTCTCCGTTTTCCGAGAACAACTAATCCTTGCTTTAATCGCCCTGAGCCGTAACAATCGTATTGAGGCGGAAAAACGCGCATTTAACCGCTAATCTTGCTGTTTATCGCATCGAATTGCATGGTCGATCGATACGCGGCCGTTAACAGGACGCATAATCAACCGTAACCCGGAGATCAAAATGATGAGACTGACAACAGATCGTCGTCTGCTTTCGTCCGTATTGGCGCTGTGCCTGTTCGGCGTTGGCGACGTGAAAGCCGGTGAAATACCGACTTCCTTCGACCTGAGAGATTACGACGGCGTCAATTACGTCACGCCAGTACGTAGCCAGTCAGGCGGCACCTGCTGGTGCTTCGGCACGATGGGCGCATTCGAGGGCAATCTGATGAGGACCGGCGCCTGGACGGCCGCCGGCGAAATCGGAAAACCGGACATGGCCGAATATCACCTCGACTGGTGGAACGGCTTCAACGATTTCAACAATGACGACATCGATCCGCCCACCGGAGACGGACTGTCTGTGCACAACGGCGGCGATTACCGGGTCGCAACGGCCTATTTCAGCCGCCGAGACGGCGCCGTCAGAGAGGTGGACGCACCAACTTTTGACGACCCGTCGCCCCGCTGGGATGAAAGCTATCACCACTATTATCCTCGCGACGTCATCTGGTTGAACGCCGGAGAGGATCTCGGCAACATCGACACGATCAAAACCACGATCATGGAGCATGGTTGCATCGCCATGTGCATGGCCTACCACTCGTCGCTGATCCAAAACTATCGCCACTATCAACCCCCGGAAGACGAACACCCGATCAACCACTCGCTGACCATCGTCGGCTGGGACGACGATGAGCCGACTCCGGCGCCGCTGCCGGGCGCTTGGCTGGTCAAAAACAGTTGGGGCGCCTCCTGGGGACTCAACGGATATTTCTGGGTGTCGTATTACGACAAAGCCTGTGCCCAACACCCGGAAATGGGCTGTGTTTCATTTCAGAACATAGTCCCCAACGAATACGACCATACTTACTATCACGACTATCACGGCTGGCGCGACCAGATGCCCGACGTCGCCGAAGCATTCAACGCTTTTGTCGGCGTTAACCGACAACTCCTCCAAGCCGTCAGTTTCTTCACGATTGAAGACGACGTCGAATACACCGTCAAAATCTACGACTCTTTCGAGGGCGGCGAATTGCTCGACGAACTCACCGTGCAATCCGGCACTATCCAATACAAGGGATATCATACCGTCGATCTTGCCGAGGCGGTCTATATCTACCCCGGCGATGATTTCTACATCCATGTGCTGCTCTCGCACGGTGGGCACGCCTACGACTGCACCGGCGAGGTCGAGGAAATGATGGGCGCCCCGCTTACCCGCGCGATCGTCACCTCGACGGCAAACCCGGGTGAAAGTTTTTATCGTGAGAACGACGCCTGGCTCGACCTGACCGATTTCAACGACTCTGCTAATTTCTGCATCAAGGGTTTGGCCGTCGATGTCGGTCTCGTAGTTGCCGCCGACAGCGAGACCGGCGAGACTTTCGTCGCTGAAGGACCGCATGGCGGCCCCTTCACGCCGGCCTCCAAAACCTACCATCTGACAAACACCGATCCCGATCCGATCGAATACGCCGCCTCGTTCTCACCCTGCCTGCCCTGGCTGAGAATCTCCGGCGAGACCGCGGGCACATTGCCCTCCGGAGACTCGGTCGACGTTGCGGTTGAAATTAACGCCAACGCCGGCCTCTTGCCCAACGGCTACAACCTGGGCGAGGTTGAATTTGTGAATCTCTCGTTCGAAAACGGTTCAACGACTCGAGCGGTCGAGGTTCTCGTCGGAGACGCCCCCGTCTTGTACGAATGGACCTTCGACACCGATCCCGACTGGGACGAACGCGCCGATTGGAATTGGGGCCTGCCGCAGGGCCAAGGCGGCCAAAACGGATATCCCGATCCGGTCAGCGGCCATACCGGAGACTACGTCTACGGATATAATCTCAGCGGAGACTATCCCAACAATCTAGGCTTCAAAGCGCTGCGCACTCCCGACCTTGAAATCCCCGAACTGCTGCACGCCAGGCTGACTTTCTGGCGCTGGCTCGGCGTTCAGGGCGACGGGCTCGACAACGCCGCCGTCGCCCTCAACGCGGACGATCAGAGCTTCTCCAGCTTATGGAGAGCTGAGACCGAAATAACCGACAGCGAATGGGTTTATCAGGACTTCGATATCACCGACAGGGTACAGGGAGCTTCGATAATCAGATTACGCTGGTCGATGGGCGTAACCGACGACTCGGAAACCTATTGCGGCTGGAACATCGACGACGTGCGGCTGCTCGGGTTTTCCGTAATCCAACCGATCATCGGCGACCTGAACGACGATGGCGACGTCAACTTGGACGACTTGGCCAGGCTACTGGGATTTTTCGGAATGACCGGAGTTCAACCACAGGACGGCGATCTCGACGGCGACGGAGACGTCGATCTGTCCGATCTGGCCACTATGTTGGGTAATTACAACTGCGGCTGCTAGTGCTCTGGCAGCCGTCGAATGACCTGTAGCATGGCCGCCCTCCGCCGTGTAACTCACGGGCGTCTCGCCCGAATGGACAACCGGCGCAGGGCGGCTGTGTCCTATCGCTGATGTGTTCATTTCACATTATTCATTCCCGTCCGCCTGCCGATCTTCCGCGACGCTTCCAGCAAAAAACATTCACGTTACAATCATGACTGAATTATGAGCCTTCTACCCTGCTGACCATGGAGCGCCTCGTGACAACATCCAAACGCCTCGCCTCGCTCTTACTGCTGCTAGCGGCGGCGGGAGCGCTCGCCCCGGCTCAAGACGACTCCTCCAACGCCGCTAGTCAAGCCGCGCCAAGCTGGAAACCGATCGCCGTCGCGGGCATCGAACCGGCCGAAACGCTCGACGAGCGCGACCGCTGGATGCCCACCGCGATCGAGGAAACGCTCGCTTGGCGTCTGAGACGCGCCCCAGGTCTGACCGTTATTCCCACGATTCGCCTTCACCAATCCCGCCTCGAACTGGCCGAAAAAGTCGACGATCCGCCGGCCCCCTGGTCACGCGTCGTCAGCCTTATCGGGGCCGATTATTGGCTCCGAGGCGTCTGCTCGGGCACCCCGTACAAAACCGTGCTCGATCTCGAATTGCTCGGCGCCGATCAGCCCGACGCGACGCCTCCCGCGACGCGCATCGGACCGGCTCGTTTGTTTGACGCGCTCGATGAAGCCACGCGCTGGACGCTCGGACAAATGAACATCACCCGGATCGACGAAAAAACGCAGAACCTGATTCTCGCCCCGCCGGCCAAATCCCCCACCGCGCTCGAATACTACGCCAAGGCCCTCGGCGCCGCCCGCGCGAACAACCTGCGCGAAGCCGCGTATTACGCCTCCAGATCCATCGAATCAGATCCCACGTACGCTCCGGCCCTGATGTTGATGGCGAAAATCGAGCTGCGCTCTCCTGGTCGTCTTTGGCGTCGCGCCGAAATTCGCCTCCGGCAAATACAACAGATCATCGCCGACCGCCGCGATCCCGCCACCGAAGCCGAATGTGAAATCGCTCAGGGACTCTTGCTGATGATGAACCGTTCGCTCGCCCCGGCAAAACAGCGCTTCGATACGGCCCTCGCGCTCGCCCGGAAAACCAACGATCCCTACGCCCGGCTCGGCGCCATGAACTGCCTCTGCGATTATTGGCTGAACGTACCCCGACAAACCGAAAAATCTGAAGACGGCGCCGAGCAGCAATCAGACCAACTGAATGTCCGCAAAGCCGTCGAATGGGAGCTCCGCGTGCTCGAACTCCTGCGAGAACTCGACGACTTCGTGGCCCGCGCCCCCGGCTCGAATAAGCTGGCCGTAATGTACGAAACGCTGAACGAGCCGGAATTGGCGCTCAAGGCTTATCTACAAACCATCGAGGCGGCGAAGGCCATCGACTCCAAACGCACGCAGGCCGCCGCATATCTCTTCCTTGGACAGTGGTATAAACGACACGAACGCTGGCCCGAGGCCCTCGAAGCCGCCCAGCAGTGCTTCATGCTCGTCCCCGACGACGCCAAGCCGGCTATTCGCATTTCACTGGGCGAAATCTTGCGCGGCTTGAAACAGCCGCAAAAGGCCCTCGACGAATACGAGACCGCCTACCAGGCTTTGGCGGACGGCGACGATATGCTGAGCCAGTTCCACTGCCTGCAAGCCGTCGCGGAATTACAGATGGAACTCGGTAATCCCAAGGCGGCGATCGACAAGCTGACTGATGCCCTGGATTACGCCCAGGTTCTCGAGCTGGACGAAGAGGAAAACATCCGCGAACAGCTCGCCCAATGGAAGACGCTGACCCCATAGCTCCCTCCCGTCCCTACGCCCCGCGAAAAACGCGCGCGCCGTCATGTCCGTCATCTCCGCGTTAAAGCAAGTTCGTAATATACGACGTCGGGCAGGGGATTGTTGTAATAGGGAGAAATCTCAACGAAGCCTAACGAACGATAGAGCGACCTCGCTGTGTCCATCGAGGCGAGCGTATCCAACCGCATGCGTTCGTACCCGATCTCGCGGGCACGGGCGACCGCCGCCAGCGACAGCTCGCGACCGTAACCCTTGCCGCGGCCGGGCGGGCGAACGTACAAACGTTTCATTTCGCAGATCAGCGCCGATTGCTCGCGCAACGCGACGCAGCCGATCAACTCGTCGACGTCGTACGCGATCATGAAGCTGCCGCGCGGCGGCGTGTAAATCGCGCGCGGATCCGCCAATTCGTCGGCGATGTGCTGAAATTCCAGATCGTGCCCGATGATCGCCGCGTACTCCTCGATTAATTTTCGGGCGAGGGCGTAGTCTTGCTCGGCGGCGGCTTCGTGTATTCGCAGCATGGTTCGAGGATTATACGCGCCCTGCGGAGGATGAAGAATGCAATGCGAGAAATGAAAACCGTTAGCGACCGGCGCCGCGCGTTCAAACGCCCCGTCAATATATCAGGGCGACTTTTCTCGGCGCCGGGTTCGCGGTACGCTGCGCGGCATGAACGCTTTCAACACATCCAGATGGATCGGTATTGCGGGGCTGGTTATGTTCGTCGGCGGATGCGCCCAGGGCCTTTCGCAACAACAACGCGCGTGGTTCACCGGCGGTAAGGATTGCTATGCCCGCAAGGACTACGCCCGCGCCGTCGAATCGCTCGGCCGTTTTCTGATCGAAGTGCGCGAAGGCCGCGAAGCCGCCGAGGCCCTCTACATTCGCGGCATGAGCAACGCTCAACTTGGTCGGCGACAGATGGCCTACGTCGATTTGAGAACCTGCGCCCAGGTCGCGGCCGGCCGGCCGGACATGGCCGCACAAGCTTACGTCGTGCTCGGCACGCTGCATTTCGAGGACGAGCAGTGGGGCGCGGCCGCGCAGAGCTACCGGGCCGCCGCCGACCGTTTGCAAAACACGCCGCCCAAGGATCACGTATTGTTTCGTCTCGGGATCTGCCGCGAGCGGCTGGGACAATGGCGGCTGGCGCTCGGGCATTATGCCGAACTGACGCGGCTGTTTTCTAGCGGGCAATACGTCAAGCCGGCCCTGCGACGCCTGGATTTGCGCGCCGACTATTTCGCGGTCCAGTGCGGTGCGTTTCGCACGCAAACCAATGCTCGCAATCTAGTAACCGACCTGACCCGCAAGGGGCTGAACGTCAATATCCGCGAGGAAACACGCGGCCGGACGCCGTTGTACGTCGTACTTGCCGGTCGTTACGAAAATTATGACGACGCCCGCGGCCAGCTGGAAATGATAAAAAAGAATTTCGTCCCCGACGCGCTGCTGTGGCCGTGATCAGGATGCAGTATGTATGCAGTATGTGGGACCGCCGCCCTCGGCTGTCTGTACCGCAGCATCCAAAGTCTCCGTATCCACGGCGTGCGAGGCGCACGTTGCAGCATTTGGCGAAGCCGGGCGCTACATTTCTCCGACAGTGATGCCCCATGTGATTTTTGAACCGGTGATCGGGCTGAGAACTTCGCGTTCCCATTTCTGATCAATCAGGCGATAGCGGCGAACTTCCTTCTGTTTGTCCGAGGCGACGTAGATTTCCATAACGCCGTCGCCGTCCAGGTCGGCCAGCGTCGTGGCGTGCTCGAATCCGCCAGAATCGGCCTCGATCTGCTCGATTTCCCAACGCTCGCCTTCCGGCTGCGCCAGCCAGATGCCCTTCTTATGGCAAGAGGCGACGATTTCCGGCTTCCCGTCGCCGTCGACGTCGCCGGCGTTCAGAAATCGGCAAAGTTTGTCCGGCAGCTTGCATACGACGCGGCCTTTGTATTCGCCGTCTTCGTATTCATAAAGCTTGATGAGCGTCATGTCGGCGTCGAGCGGCGCGTCGTCGCGCTTGCCCAACTCGGCCTCGACCGAAGCCAACAGCACGTCTTTCCCGTTCAGAGTCGTCGCCAGGATTTCTTTTACGTGCCGCCAAGTGAAACTTTCGACGACGCCGCGCGTGAAACCGTCGGGCGTATTGCGGTAAACCGTAATATCGCCCGGCTGTGGCTTCCCGTCGAAACGATTGGGGCTCGACGGGGTGGCGTAAAATTCGAGCTCGCCGTCGCCGTCCATGTCGCCGATCTCTGATTCGTGCACGAAGATGCGTTTCTCCGTTCGGTCGATCTCGATCGGGCGCCAGCCCGCGCCCGTGCGTTCCAGCACGACCACGACGCCGCGATCGTGCGTGGCGATCGCGAAGTCGATCCGTCCGTCGCCGGTGAGATCGCCGATTTCGATGTCGCGCAGACGGTCCCATTTACCCCCGAACGAGGCTTGCCAGAGAGTTTCAGCGGTCCAGACGCCGTCGGTCCGACGCCAGAGTTTCAACGCGGCTTTCATGGCCCCGATGGTCAGTATCCCTGGCTCGGCGTCGGGCTTTTCGGGATCGCGGAAGATGATGGCTTTGTGAAATACGTTGCTGTCGGCATCATCGACGGCTTCATGCACCCACTCGTCGCCGACCAGTTGCATTATCTCAAGTCGGGCCGGGCCGGGAATGGATTTTTTCTCGCCGGTGGCCTCGTCGGTTTCCTCGAGGAACTGCGCCTGCGTCAGCAAAATCGTCGGCAATGGTCCGGCGGGTTTCGTCGCTGCCGCTTTGAGCGGCGTCGACGCCGACGGCGATTGCGCATCAGACGCGGCATTTTGTTCGCAGCCGGCGAGTACAAATGACGCGGCAAGAATCACGGTTGAAAGAAGGATTGCGGTACGCATCGCGGATCTCCAACGGTCGTGGAATTATTTAAGATCGTCAGTTTAATCGGAAATGTTGAATCGGGCATGCTGTACGGCACTGTTATTTGAAAGTACTCCAGCTTGCGCGACGCGCGCGGCGCACGCCGCTGGAAATACGCAAGGCCCCTATGGTTCGATTTCGTCGAGCGACGGCGTTTTCGACGGATCGTTGCTTTCGGCGAAGTCGGCCGCCACGAGAATTTCGTTCAATCGCCGCTCGATGGCCTCGTAACCGAACAAATCCTCCGCCAGCAACGAGAACACGTTCCTCTCGTTCTCGACGGTTTGCGCGTGGCTGTCGAGATAGAGGATGTTCACGCGGCGGGCCTCATGATTGGTGCGCCGGTAATCGCCCTCGCCGATACTGTTGGCGTCAAAGACCAGCGCCCGCGCTTCAAGGCCCAAATCGTTAACGCCCAGGTGGTCGAGACGATCGCGCGTGGTCTGATCGCGCTGGCGATAGAAATACGAGCAGTAGGCGTCGTCCTCGCCGCGCCGTTCGACTTTTTCCAACTCCTCTTCCGGATCGTTGGTGTCGTCGGCGGGACAATAAAGCACGCGCGGATCGCGCATGTCCACGTCGAGCAAATCGCCGAGCCCCTGGTTTTTATAGATTCCCAACGGGCCGTATTCGGTGAACGTCTCGCCGAGCCAGACCTGGTTCGTCGCCATCAGATCGAACGGCGCCGGTTCGGTCGGCCCGCGCGGGATTGCGTCGTTGTACTGCATGGCGTAAGACTGAATCCCCAGCCCGATCTCATGCAGATTCGACAAACAGACCGTGACGCGCGATTGCGACCGGGCGCGCGACAGCGACGGCAGCAGTATCGAAATCAACAACGCTACGACGGCCACGACGACCAGCAATCCGATCAGCGTGAACCCCGGTCGCGAGCATCGGCGTAGTATAAGCGTCGGCGTTCGGTTCATCTCAGCGATCACCGGGTGGCTCGGGCGTCTCGCCCGAGTATACACGAATAGGCCGGGTGGCTCGGGCGTCTCGCCCGAGTATACACGAATAGGCCGGGTGGCTCGGGCGTCTCGCCCGAG
>Ga0180434_10002351_pt1 | contig 25528 bp, 16 predicted proteins | sample SS_ome_7_FD_132453 | JGI IMG/M metagenome (GOLD analysis project Ga0180434, IMG submission 132453) | Hypersaline lake sediment archaeal communities from the Salton Sea, California, USA - SS_1_D_2 metaG | ecosystem: Environmental > Aquatic > Non-marine Saline and Alkaline > Hypersaline >... | reverse complement strand
AGCTCAGCCCCAAGCAACTTTGGCGGCAGCTTCAAGCTGACTTGCATCAAGTCGTTCTGGAATTCGGCTATCATCTCGGTTTTCAAGGTGCTTTACTTGCTATCGAATAACTTCACACTATTGACTTGTTCTCAAAATAAAACTCGTTCCTTGATCTGTTTTCATTATAGCCCATCCATTCTAACTGTCAATTAGCAGGTCAATTGTGACTGAGGAGGGCTGTTCTAACCTACGCCGGGAACATCGAGAACGACTGCCCACTTATAATCTCACCACGCGCTGCTTGGTGCGGCAGTGCTCGGCTTGTATAATTGCGAGTACATCATCTACCGCTCGATCCAACGCCCCGTCGTGGTTGACGACGACATAGTCGAACTCTGGCAGCCGTTTCATCTCTTCGCGAGCGGTGACGATCCGTTTCTGGAGTTGCTCTGGCGAATCGCTCCCCCGAGCGCGCAGTCGTCGTTTCAATTCCTCCTCCGAGGATGCAGTTAAAAAGATGGATATGATCTCTGGGGCTAATTCGCGGATGGTAGCCACCCCCTGCACGTCCACACGCATCACGACGTCCTTGCCGGAGGCCATCGCTTCCTGTACCTGTTGCTTGGGGATTCCTTTGTATTGATTATAGACCACGGCGTGCTCCAACAGCTCTCTCTGTTCGATCATGCGCGTAAATTCTTCGGTGGAGGTGAAAAAGTAATCTACGCCGTGGACCTCACCTGGACGCGGCTCCCGATCGGTGGCGGTAACGACAAAGTGAAACGGGCAACCGCGTTCCTTCATGCGTCGGATCAGACTATCTTTTCCCGCCCCCGCTGTGCCAGAGATGACGATGAGCAGCGGTTGATGGACGAAATTGTACACCTCTTCCATGAACAACTCCCACTTGCGATATGTCAGTAAATTGGTATACTGGTAGTTGGTAGATTGGGAACCAGTTTAGCAATCTACGAATTTACCATCCATTGGAGGGTTCCGTGCCAATCTATGAGTATCGTTGTCACAATTGCAAACGTCGTGTTTCGATCTTTTGGCGGACTTTTGCCGAGGCGGAGAAGGGCGTGCCAACCTGTCCTCGCTGCGGCGGTACAGAACTCACGCGCCTGGTGTCCCGCGTTCGCGTCATCCGTTCCGAAGAGAGCCGCCTCGACAATCTGGCCGACCCCAGTAACTTTCCCGACCTGGACGAGAGCGACCCCAAGAGCCTGGGGCGCTGGATGCGCAAGATCAAGTCCGAGTTCGGAGCCGAGATGGGGGAAGAACTGGGGCCAGAGTTCGACGAGGTCGTGGGGCGGTTGGAAGCAGGCGAGGACCCAGAAGAGATCGAAAAATCCATGCCAGATCTGATGGGCGAAGGCGGCGAGGATTTCGGCGGCGGGCTGGACGATTTCTAGCTTCCGACATTCAGTCTCGCCTGTACCTGGACTCGAAGTTCGGCCTGCACCTCCTCTACCGAGCGCTCTCCATCTATCACTGCCCAGCGCTCCGATTCTTGCCGGGCCAATTCCCTGTATCCGGCCCGCACCCGTCGGTGGAACTCGAGCGTCTCCGCGTCCAGCCGATTCCATTCACCCCCGCCCATCTGGCGACGTTGTAGCCCTGCCTCCGGTATGACGTCGAGATAGAGCGTCAGGTCGGGCGTGAGGCCGCTGGTGGCGAAAAGGGTGATCGTTCGCAGGGCCTCCAGGTCGAGTTCCCGACCATATCCCTGGTAGGCCAGCGTGCTGTCGGCGTAGCGGTCGCTGATCACGATCTTGCCGGCGGCCAGTGCGGGCCGGATCAACTGGGCCACGTGCTGGGCGCGAGAGGCGGAATAGAGCAATATCTCCGCTCGAGCATCCATCGCGACATTTTGCGGATCGTGCAGCACGGCGCGGATCTGGTCGCCGATTTCGGTGCCGCCCGGCTCGCGGGTCAGGACCACATCGTGACTTTCGCGCAGCCACTCTGCCAACAGGTGCGCCTGGGTCGTCTTGCCGCTGCCGTCGGGACCCTCAAAGGTGATAAAGTAACCCATCGTTGGCTCCACTTACTCCCGGTAGATGCGCACCCGGCGGTGGGGTTCTTTCCCCTGCGACTTGGACGCCAGGTCGGCGGCGCGGGCCAGTTCGTGCTGGCGCCGGCGGACGTAAGAATTCTGGGGAGAGAGTTCCACCCCCTTTGCGCCTTCCAGTACCTGCCGAATGGCCTCCTCTGCCTCTTGCAATGCGTGGCGCGATGACATTCTGCCGCTCGCTTTGTTTTCCAGGTCAAAGATATCGCTCAAGCAGGCCTCCATCTGAGCGACAGTGTTCGCCCGCAGAACGTAGATAGGCAGCCCTTGTTCCTCCGCGTCCACGATCACGCGCGAGCGTTTGCGGTAGAACCTCTTGGTCGTGATCAATACCCCGGCCTGTCCCACGTTATTCACCAGATTGATGGGCACGTGCATCTGTCTGGCGGCTCGCTTCAGACGGTTGCGGGCGACGCCATAGGGGAGGATATTTGTTGGTTTCTCGTCTCTGTCGCGTCTATCGTGCGACGACGGAGAGGGCGCTAGAGAAGGCAAATCAGAGCGGCGACCGCTATCCCGTTCCTCCAGCGAAGTGGAGTTTGCCCTCTCGGTGCGGATCTCACCATTTTCATCTCGATAGCGGACCTCGGCTCTCACGGGTTGTCGTCCCCGCAGCAGGGCGTCCACCGATTCCGCCACGTTGTGGTGAACCGTGAGCCGCTGCCGCTCTTGAATCTCGATCAGCACGTCGAAGGTGGGCGGCGCGCGTCGTTCCAGGATCGTCTTCTGGGTCCCTCGACGGCGAGCCTCCTCGTCCGAAAGCGTCACGCTCTCAATGCCGCCCACCAGGTCAGACAGGGTCGGATTGAGCAGGAGGTTGTCCAGCGTGTTCCCGTGGGCGGTGGCGATCAACTGCACGCCTCGCTCGGCGATGGTGCGCGCCGCCGCTGCCTCCAGCTCCCGCCCGATCTCGTCGATGATGATCGTCTCGGGATTGTGATTCTCGACCGCCTCGATCATGACCTCGTGCTGGAGGGAGGGCATCTCTACCTGCATGCGGCGCGCGCGCCCGACGGCCGGGTGGGGGATGTCCCCGTCGCCGCCGATCTCGTTGGAAGTGTCCACGACGATGACGCGCTTTTGATCTGCCAGCACCCGGGCCGCCTCCCGCAGCATCGTCGTCTTGCCGATGCCTGGCGGGCCGAGCAGGAGCACCCCCTCGCCGCTCTCAATAATGTCCTGGATGATGGCAATGGTGCCATAGACGGCGCGCCCTACCCGGCAGGTCAGGCCGACGATATCTCCCTTCCGGTTGCGGATGGCCGAGATGCGATGGAGGGTGCGGGCGATGCCGGCCCGGTTGTCGGCATCGAACTCTCCCACGCGGCCCACCACGTACTGGATCTCTTCACGGGCGACCTCCGTATCCCGCAGCACGATCTCCCCGTCGGTGTAGCGAGCCGTGGGCACGCGCCCCAGATCCAGGATCACCTCCAGAAGTTCATCTCGCCGCCCGATTCGTTGCAGAGCCGCTCGAATGTCCTCCGGCAGGACGGACAAGATAGCGTCCAGATCGTCGGTGATGTGATTATACAGGTATTCGTTGATTTCATTCATATTCTATGCTCAGTTCAGTGTGAGAAAGTAGCGGTGGAAACGGCCGTCGTTTGTCAGTTCGGGATGGAAAGCGGTCGCCAACAGATTTCCCTGTTGGGCTGCCACGGTTCTCCCGTCCTCCAACTGAGCCAAGGTCTCTACCTCCTTCCCGATCTGCTCAATGAGGGGAGCGCGGATAAAAACGGCGTGAAAGGGGGACTCTCCCAGCGCGGCCACGTTCAGATCGGCCTCGAAGCTATCCACCTGGCGGCCAAAGGCGTTGCGGCGGACCACAATGTCCATCAATTCCAGAAAGGGTTGACCGGGCAAACCATCCACCACTTCTTTTGCCATCAGGATCATCCCCGCGCACGTGCCCCAGAGAGGGCGGCCCGATTGCGCAAAGGCGCGGATCGGCTCCAGGAGACCCCATTCCTCGGCTACCTTCCCGATGGTGGTGGACTCGCCGCCGGGAATGATCAGCCCGTCCAGCCCTTCCAGGTGCCTGGGCAACCGCACCTCGATCGGTTCCACGCCGATGCTTGTCAGAATCTTTTTATGTTCGATAAAAGCCCCTTGCAGGGCCAGAACGCCAATTTTCATCATTCCTTACCTTCAGTCCTCGCGTAGAATCGGCCTGGTCAGACAGGTGGGTCCTCCTTCGGCTTTGAGCGAGATTTCGTTCCCCTGGTAAGTCAGTACCTCACAGCCCGTCTCTTCCAGTCGGCGTTGGGTGATGGGATTGCCCTCCAGCATCAGGCACTTCCCAGGGGCCAGCGCCAGCACGTTTGGTCCCATCTTCTCGAATTCTTCCGGGGGGACCTCGATCAGCCGGAAGCCGCGCTCTTGAAGCTGTTGCCAGAAAGGCACAGAGAGCAGAGGCGGGTAGACCACCGCCAGTTTGCAATCCACGATGCTGATCAACGACAGCAGGTGCAGGCAGGCTTCGGGCCCCTCGTAGTAAGGCAACTCCACCGGGATGATGGTAACTTCCATCCCGGTCAATGCCTCCTCTAACTGGCGCAGCCCTTCGGCGTTGGTACGAAAGCCTAGCCCCACTGCCAGAGTGTCGTGATCCAGCCACAGCAGATCGCCGCCCTCGGCCCTGGCCTCGCCGTGCAGCGTGTAGCGAACCGGCACGTCCAACGCCTCCAGGCGACGCGCCATGGCTGCCTCCTCTCCCCGGCGCAGGGCCTTGCCCATGCTCAGGATGATGGCTCCCTGGTCCGTCACCAGCGCCGGGTCAAAGACGTAGATGGCGTCGGCCTGGTCGAGCTGGGGTTCGTCGTGGTAGACGACCTCAGCCCCGGCCTGGCGCAAAAGAGCCGCCAGCGCGTCGTGTTCTTGCTGAGCGATCGCAAGGTTGGGTCGAGCGGTATAGTGCCACTTGGCCGGGTCTTGCACGGCGAACGCCTCGTCTGGCCGCTTGACCAGAACACGCCGCAGTGGGGCGATCATGCTTTGGCTGCCATAACTTGCGGTCATAAAGTGTTTCCCTTTACGTGAGCTTTGCTCGCATTTCGTTGCTGTCTACAAACCCCAGTTCTCGGTACAGGGGTCGTCCTGGCTCTGTCGCGTGCAGCGACATATTCTGTACGCCCTGTTCCGCCAACCATTTTATCATGGCTTGCATGATACGGCGAGCGACACCCCGACGACGATAGCCAGGCAGAGTGACCACGTTCATGATGTACCCGATTCGCCCCGATAGGTTGCCGGGTCCAGGGGGATGCTGGTCGAACACCACACCTCCGCTGCCCACCGCCGCGCCCGCAGGCGTGACCGCCAGCCAACCGTAAAACTCTCTTGCAGAGATAGCCTCGGCAAAGTAGGCGCTTGATGCCGCGTCAGTAGCATCAAGTTGCGCCGGATCGTTGAAGCCCATTGCTTCGAACATCATCCGGCGCAACCGGACCAGGTCAGAAATATCGGCGACGGTGGCTTGACGGATCGCGACCCCGTGAAGCGGGGCATCGTCGCTCACCACCCGCGCTCCGCCAACCGCTGTGCCTCGGGAATGTCGCTGACGTGGATGCCGACCATCGCCTCGCCCAGGTCGCGGCTCACCTCGGCCAGGATCGCTGGATCCTCGTAGTGGGTGACCGCCTGGACGATGGCGTGGGCGCGCCTGGCGGGATTGCCGCTCTTAAAGATGCCACTGCCCACAAAGACGCCGTCCACTCCGAGCTGCATCATCAGCGCCGCGTCGGCCGGGGTGGCGACGCCGCCAGCGGCAAAGTTGACCACCGGCAGCCGCCCCAACTGCGCCGTCTCGACCACCAGGTCGTAGGGAGCGCCGATCTCTTTGGCGTAGGACATCAACTCCTCGGGGGCCATCGTCGTCAGCCGGCGGATCTCGCCCAGCACCGAGCGGGCGTGGCGCACCGCCTCGACGACGTCGCCGGTGCCGGCCTCTCCCTTGGTGCGGATCATCGCCGCTCCCTCACCGATGCGCCGCAGCGCCTCTCCCAGGTTGCGGCAGCCGCAGACGAAGGGGACGTTGAACTTCCACTTGTCGACGTGGTGCTCCTCATCGGCGGGCGTGAGCACCTCGCTCTCGTCAACATAGTCCACCCCCAGCGATTCCAGGATCTGCGCTTCGACGAAATGGCCGATGCGACACTTGGCCATCACGGGGATGGAGACTGCCTCCATGATCTCGATGATCTTGCTCGGGTCGGACATGCGGGCCACGCCGCCCTGGGCGCGGATATCCGCCGGGACCCGTTCCAGCGCCATCACCGCGCACGCCCCCGCGTCCTCGGCGATGCGGGCGTGCTCGGCGTTGACCACGTCCATGATCACGCCGCCCTTGAGCATCTGCGCCAAACCACGTTTGACCTTGTCTGTACCAACTTGCTTTTCCATTTGATTTCGCCTCCTAATTTTGATATTCTACCGTGTTTTTCAGAATCGTCAAAAGAACTTTTGTAGTGACGGCTTTAGCCGTTGGGAACCGCTGAAGCGGTTACTATGGGCCGGATCCATCATACAATCGGATTGGCGACCACCGGTTCGTCCGCCGTCTCCGCCGGTCTGCGCAGCAATCGCCTCAAGCCAGCCCCGATGACTGCGATCCCCTGCTCGATGGCCTCCTGGCGCGGCATGCTAAAGTTGAGCCGGCAGACGTTGCGGGGGCCGCTGGCGGGGTACATGAGCGAGCCGGGCAGGAAAACGACCCCCTGCTGGCCGGTCTCGACCAGCAGATCCTGCGCGTCCACCTGCCGGGGCAGATGCAGCCAGAGGAACATCCCGCCCCCCGGAACCATCCAACGCATTTCAGAGAGCCGTTGACGTCGCAGCGCCGCGTCCATCGCCTGCCGCCGCTCCCTGTATACGGAGCGGGCCAGCTCGATCTGCTCCTCCAGCCACCCTTGCCGCGCAAATTCGACCACCAGGTGTTGGCCGATGGTGCTGGGATGGAGTTCCGTCACCCGGTTGAGCAAGGCGACCCGCTCGATGAGAGGATCGGGGGCCGCCAGCCAGCCCACCCGCAGGCCGGGCGACAGGTTCTTGGAGAAGGTGCTCAGGTAGAGGACGTGTCCGTGCCGGTCGAGCGCCTTGATGGGCGGCGGGGGCGGTTCGTCAAAGTGGAGGTCGCCAAAGGGGTCGTCCTCGACAATGGGGACCTGATACCGCTGCGCCAGCGCGAGAAGCCGCTCCCGTCGCTCCAGGCTCATCGTCGCGCCGGTGGGGTTCTGATAGGTGGGGACCGTGTAGATGAACCGGGGGCGGTAGCGGGCCAACAGAAACTCGACTCGCTGCACGTCCATCCCTTCCTCGTCCACCGGGACGCCGACGAGGCGCACGCCCTGGGCCAGGAAGGACTGTAACGCACCAAAGTAGGTGGGTGCCTCGACGAGCACCGTGTCTCCCGGCTCGGCCAGCAGGCGGAGCAGGATGTCCAGCCCGTGCTGCGAGCCGTTGACCACGATCACGCCCTCCGGCCCGACCGCCGCCCCGCGCTCGCGCATGCGGGCCGCGATCACTTCTCGCACCGCCGGTGTTCCCTGCACGGAGCACGCGCCCACGACGTTTGCGCCCACCCGCCCGACGACCGCTTCCCACGCCCGCTGGAGCCGCTCCAGCGGCAGCAGGGTCGGGTCGGGCAGGCCGAGCGCCAGGGAGATGACGTCCGGTTGCGCGCTCAGCCGGTTGAGCGTGAGCAACTCGCTGGGCTGGGCGTGCCGGATGAGACGACGCCCCAGGTTGCTAAAGTGAGCCGGCCAGGCGATGGGCTGCGCGGCCGTCCAGGTCGCCCCGCCGACGACGGTGGTGCCCCGCCCCACGTGCCCCTTGATCAGTCCCTCGGCCTTGAGCTCGTCGTAGGCGCTAACCACCGTCGTCCGTGAGACCCCCAGCGAGCGGGCCAACTCCCGTTCCGGCGGCAACCGGGCGCTGACCGGCAGGTTGCCGCGCATGATCTGCTCGCGCAGTTGGTTGCGGATCTGTACATACGCTGGTATTGTGCTCTCCGAATCCAGGTGCAATTCCATTGCCCTTCTCCCTATTGGACTGTTCCAAGTAGATTATATTCGCTTTTCCATTGCTTGTAAAGGGCCAATTGGACTGATGATAATCAGTCCAATTGAATATCCTGCTGTGCTTTGAGAGGATCGAAAAAGCCCCCAAGCAACTTGGGGGCTTTGCTCTTGTGCAAGGGATCTCATCTATCCAGCCATTGTACCATTCGCTCCGCTAGCTCATTTGTGACTCAAGTACTATTGACAATATATGGAATTCGTTTACAATGGGAAGGGGTAGCTGTAAGGTTGAGTTTTCATACTTTACACCTCGCTTGAATTTCAGCAAGGTTGTCCAATGCAGAATATTGGGCATACCCTAACAATCCCCTGGTAATTGCATGAGAGCAAAGGAGAAACCGATGAATGCGAAACGCTTGACCTACACATTGATCCCCGGCCGTATCTCGATCTTTGCTGTGACGCTGTTGGCCGGATTGACCCTGGCATTGACCCTGTTGTGGCTGGTGAACGGGGCAGCTACACCGGTCGCTGCCGCGCCCGTCGTGGACAAAGCCCCCAGTCCGGCGAATGAGCCGGCCGAAAAGCCGTCGCAAGCGCCCCTGCAGGCGTCCGGCTGGACGACGCGGACAGATATAACGATCCACTATTCCAGCATGTCTCCGCTGATAGATTATCAGATATCCATGACCGTACCTCACGCACCGGGTATGCACTCTGACTTTTACGACCTGAGGTTCGGAGACGCCGACGGAAACTGCCTGAGCTACTGGGTCGAGACCCACACACAGAATATCTCTGCCACCGTCTGGGTGAAGGTTCCTACCATCGTATCCCCTACGACGATGATCTATATGTATTATGGCAATCCGGCCGCTTCCTCGGCGTCGGATGGAGACGCCACCTTTATGTTCTTTGACGATTTCGGGGGAACGAGTTTGGATACCGCCAAGTGGGACGATAGCTTGTCGCCTCGCTACACCAGCAACAGTGGAGACTACAAAGTCGAAAATGGATACCTGAAAATGTGGCGGGACTGGGGAGGCGTTTGTAATGCCAGCGGCGTTTACGATCTCATCAATACCTGGGCGAGTTTTAGCAAACCATTTGTCGTAGAAAGCAGCTTCAAGGTTGATGGAACTAGCGACCAAACTGCTTCCAATCAATGTTGTCGGATTTGTTACCACACGATCTTTGATAACCGGGATGTAATTGGCGTTTCCAACCAAAACTATGGCTTTGCTTTCAGGATCAACACTACTGCTAAAACCTACGCTTACCAATTTCCAGACCAGGATACATGGCATAGAATTACCAAGAGTTTTGAGCAGAGTAGAGTAGCAGTAAAGACGGATTATGCTCCAGAGTATAGTTTTGGTGGAACCGTCGCTTCATCCGGGCCTATCGGATTGGCCGGGGACACCGACTGGACTGAGACGCAAGGCTCCGATTTTGTGGATTGGATCGCCGTCCGCAAATTCGCCTCCACGACGCCGACGACGACGCTGGGAAGCCCGGTCCAGGCCCCTGATTTGATCGTCGCCAAGTCCGTCGCGCCCACCACGCCCATCAATCCCGGCGGGCCAGTCACCTACACCATCACCTTCTCCAATGCGGGCGATATTGCCGCCACCAACGTCGTCATCACCGACATCGTGCCGGTCAGCGTGACGAACACGAGCGTGGTCAGCAGCGGTGTGGCCCTCACGTGGCGCGCTGGCACGCGCTATGGCTGGGACGCGGCCAGCTTGGCTCCTGGCACGGGCGGCCTGATCACCATCACCGGGGAACTCACCGACACGCTGCCCGGCGGACACGTCTTTACCAACGCGGTCACCATCGCAGCGGCAGAATACGACTGCCCATGCGGCGATAGTAGTAACAGCGACGCCGTTCCGGTCACCGTTAACTATGCCCCCATCCCGGTCACGGACGTCGTTCCCAAAGACATCAGCCTCTGCAGGACCGGTACACTGGACGGCAGCGACAGCAGCGACCCCGATGGACACCTGCCGTTGAGCTACCACTGGCAGCAGACCGGCGGCCCGACCGTTGATGGAATCGACGATCCCTTCGCTTCTACGACCATCTTTACCGGCTCGTGTTCTACACCGGGCGTCGTCACCTTTACCCTCACCGTCACCGACAACCTGGGCCTGGCCTCGGCGCCGGAGATTGTCACCGCAACGGTGGAGAATGTATCCGTGAAGGGGCTTACGGTCACCAACAGCAGTCCCGTTCCCATAAACACCACCATTCGCTTCACCGCGACGATCACAGAGGGCAGCAGCGTCTCGTATACGTGGAACTTTGATGACGGCAACGTCGGCTACAGCAACGACATCGACCACTTTAGCAACATCAGCCACCTCTACAGCGGCGGGCCGCTCATATACACCGTCGTCGTCACCGCCAGCAACACGTTCGGCGGCGTCACCTATACCGATACAGCCACCACCACCGTCGTCCTTCTCGTCTCCTGGCCCATCGCCGGCACAGTCTGGGATGATCAGAATGATGATTCAACTTTCGATGGCGGGGAACCGGGCATTTCCGACGTCAGGATGTTCCTGTACCGGGAGTACAGCGGGTGCGTGGCCTCGACCCTGACCGATGATAACGGTGTCTACACGTTCACCAATGTGATCACCGGCGACTACCAGGTCGTCGAGGCGTATGGATACTCCAGCCTGGGACTGAGTTCAGTCGCGACCTTCGCCGCCACAGAGGTGGTGACTCCCTGCGACCCACGCCTCCTGGCCTCGGACCCGCCCGGCTATGCCTCGAATACGCCCAACGTGCTGTGGGTCACGCTCCACGAAGGCGGCAGCATCACGAACCGCGCCTCCCCCTCGCTGTGGCCCTCTGACCTGACGAGCGTGGATTTCGGCGACGAGCAGGCCAATGCGTTCGCTGCATGCACGGATGCTTTCCAGACGAAAGGTATTAACGCCAACAGTATCAATCTGTTCAAACTCGATGTGCTCAACGCCACGCTGGACATCTATCCGCCAGGGAATCCGACGATCTACTATGACATCAACTCCATCGGTTTTAGCGAGGTAGATAACTTTATCTACGGGTACAGGCGGGATCAGGATAGATTCACGCGGATTGACGAGGACGGCCAGTGGACGGAGCTGACTGCCACCGACGGTTTTGTCACCGACGATTCGTACCTGGGCGACGTAACCGGCAAGGACTCGGATTTGGGCGGGGGGTACTGGGTGCTTGGTATCAATGGCAACACCCGTCTGAGAATCGTAGACGTGGACCCGTCGAGGCCGACATTTCTCATGGTCGTCAATACCGTCATAATGAACTCGGGTCTCGTTGGAGCCGATATCGCCTGGAATCCGGTGAATGACAAGTTCTATGTGTACAACAGTGATAGACTTTACGAGATCGCATTCGATGGACCGGTGAACGAATCGGGGACGGGCGCCACTCGAAGCCAGGTCGCGACGATGGATATCCCAGGGGGAGGAGCCGGCGCTCAGTACTTTGACAAGCAGGGAGGTTTCTACTTCTACGTCAACGACACGGGCGAGCTGTACAAGATCTCACATGTGGAGGACATTGTCCCCAGCTCCCTGGTGACCCCGACGCTGATCGCGACCGGGAGTGATGTCAGTGTGAATGACGGCGGCGGCTGCTCACCCGTCGTGGATTTTGAGCGCGGTGACGCGCCGCCGAGCTATGAACCTACGAACAGCGCCCGGCACAACTTTATCTTTGAGGAAGGCTACTATCTGGGGAGCCAACAGGATGGTGAGGTAGATCCTCAGAACAGCGCGGACGCTCTGGGCGACGACACCGACGCCGATGGCGACGACGACGACGGCGTCACCCGGGAAGGCGCCGACTGGTACGACCAGGTGCTGTGGGCCAATTCCAGCCAATTTTACACCCTGACCGTCGTCGCCAACAGACCGGGCTATGTGCACGTCTGGCTTGACTTGAATGGCGACGGAGACTGGGCCGATCCCGGCGAGCAGATCGCCACGGATCTTGCTCTGGAAGCCGGTATCAACTATACGCCGACATTTGCCGTCACCGATGACTACACCGGCACCACTTTTATGCGTTTCCGCTTCACGGACGAGCCAAGTTCCATAAAACCTGTGGGGATCGGCGGCGTGGTGTCGCGCGGCGAGGTGGAGGATTACCTCATCAGGATAGACGGATGCGCGGACCTGGAGCTGACCAAGACTGTGGTTCCCACCAGGCCGGTATCCGGAGGTGAAACGATCACCTTCACGGCGCTTGTGAGCAATACCACGTCATCCGTGGATGGCTGCGACGACGACGCCAAAAATGTGGAAGTGACCGATTTCCTGCCTTCCGGGTACATCTATATCACCCACACAGTCAGTCAGGGTGTCTATAGCTACACTACCGGCATCTGGGACATCGGGACGATCCCTCATGGGGTTGCTGCGTGGCTCAAGATCAGGGCGGAAGTAGGCAGCGGAGATCTCGAAAACGTGGCGGAGGTGACGTACTCGGGCGCCTGGGATCCTGACTCTACCCCAAACAACCACTGGCCGGAGGAGGATGATCAAGATAGCGCCTCGGTAACGATCTTGCCCATCGGAGGGATCGTGTATCCTGTAGACAGGGTTGCCGTATTGGTCCCCTGGATGGCCTTGGCGGCCCTAGTCGTTGTGGCTGGCGGCAGGCTGCTGGTAAAAAGGTGTGGAGCCCGCCAGCGATAAGATAGACGAGTCACTTGGGTGAAAGGACACAAGGCCGCCGACAGGCGGCTTTTGTGTTGGGTCGTGTTTATGAGGATACTCGTCAAAATTGAGCTATGGTGGAGGGCCCATCGTCGGGCGGGTAAAGATCGCCAGGTCGGCTACCCCGCCAACAGCCCAGAAGGTCAAATCGTTCCAGGACCCGGAGAAGGAAAAGCCCATCGTCACAGTCCACGTGGCCCCGTCTTCCTCGGCCTGAACGGTGTGGCTTGACGATGCCTCGTTGCCATCGCCAGAGACGCCGCTCGGCGCCACGCCGACGTCCTGCATCGGCGTGTGGAGCGTCATCGCGCCGCCGGTGCGGTCCGCGTCCCAGTTGTGCTGCTCAAAACCTGCTGCCCCTTCCGGCACGTAAGGATACAGGAAGGGGCGCTCGGCGTTGGTGAGCCGGAACGTCCACGAGTAGGCGAACACGCGGCTGCCCGCCGGTGTTACGTTGCTGTCGCTCGCCGTGCTCAGAGCGACGTTGTAGCGATTCCCATCGTTGCCCGCTTCTCCTTCCACCGCCAACTTGAACACCCGCCTGTCTCCGACCAACTGCCCATCGCCGGCCGAGTAGGGGCCAAAGACGAGATTCCAACTCGCATCGTATGCCCCATCCGCCCCGATCGCTGCCTGCGCGAGGAGCACGCCGTCGCTGATTCCAGCCGCGCCTGGGTGAGACGAGCGCGCCTCGGCGCTATATCCCCCGTCGCCGCGCAGCGTGTACGTGGTCTGCGTATCGTACAACCCGGCCGGTTGATCGATTTCTGACATCATACTCCCACCGCCGGTGTCGGCGTCAAAGACGCGGAAATACAGAGGATCGGCAAACGTAGCGGGCACTTCAAAGAAGATCAACTGCACGTGATCGTCGTCCCCTTCTCCGCCGGGCGCGCCGGAGCCAAAGAGCGATAGATAACCACTCTCCAGGGTCTTGTCTGGGTTGGGTGGGTTGAGCGCGACGTAGGCGGGCGAAAGCACGTCGAACTGCGCGTCGGGGTTGACGACGGTGAGCGCATAGACGCCCGTCCTGAGGCCAGCCGGCACCGTCCCGGTGAGCGTATCGGAGACAGCGGCGGTGATGGTGATGGGCACGTTGCTTCCCAGCCGGGCTGTGGGCATGGGAACAAAGTTCGTGCCTGTGATGATCACCGGCACCGGAGCGGTATTCATCCCCCGGTCGGGCGTGATGCTGAGCACGGACAGAATGGGTATGGGGGTAGGAGTAGGCGTCGGTGTAGCAGTGGGGGTTTCGGTCGCGGTGGCGGTTGGCGGTGGCACAGGGGTGGCGGTGGGCGGCGGTGCGGAGGTGTTGGTCGGCAGCGGTGGGGGAACCGGTGTCTCGGTGTCGGTCGGCGTTGGCGGTGGCGTCTCGGTGGCGGTTGGTGTCGCGGTGGGTGTCGGTGTCGGCGTCGGCGTTTCGGTCGGTGTCGCGGTTGGCGTCGCCGTCGCGGTCGGTGTACGGGTGGGCGATGGCGTATCAGGGGGAGGCGTCTCGGTCGGAACTACCGCCACCTCCTGGGGCGTTGCCGTGGCCGTCGTGGTTGCGGGCGGGCCGACGACCATCGTGGGAACGACGACCGCCGTCCCTCGGGGGGTGAGGATGGTGTCCGGGTCCCAGGGGAGGGTCATCACCTCCGGACGGAGCGGATCGATGGGCGCCATCTCGGTGCCGTAATCCTCCTCTGGATCCAGCTCCGAGAGCATCCCGGCGGAGGCTTGCCACGTGGGGGACTGCCGGATCGCGCTCTGCGCCGTGCAGAGGAGGCAGGCGAATCCCAACAACAACAGCAGGAGAAAGATCAGCCAGTCGCGCCGCTCCCGCTCTTTGTCGTTACTCAGCTCGCGGTCGTCCAAGTCCATTGCAGTGATAGCACCCGCTTATCCGTTTTTCATCTGCTGCACCGGGAGAATGACGCTGAACGTACTGCCGGCTCCCTCCTCACTGACGACCGAGAGTTCACCTCCGTGCGCCTCGATGATCGCCCGCGTCACGTACAATCCCAGGCCCAGGCCGCGTTCCTCGTCTTTCATGGCCTTGTCCACGCGGTAGAGGCGGCTAAAGATTCGCTTTTGATCCTCAGGTGAGATGCCCCTGCCAGTGTCGATGACGTCGAATTTTACGCGACCGTCCTGCTCGGATACGTGCAGGGTCACGCTGCCGCCGTCCGGCGTGTACTGCCAGGCGTTGCGCACCAGGTTGGTGAACGCCCAGTGCAGTCGTCTGGGGTCCCCCTGGATCGTGTGCAAGTCAGCCGGTGTTTCTACCTGAAACTTGAGGTCTTTTTCATCCATCTGTGGGCGCCATTCCTCTGCGACTTGTTCAACGATAGCGTCCAATTGAACAGAACGCTGGCGCAACCCCAGTTGTCCTCCTGCCTCCACCTCCGAAAAGTCGAGCAGCGCGTTGATCATCGTGAGCAGGTCGTTGGTGTTCCGGCTGATCGTCTCCAGAAAACCGCGTTGCGTCTCGTTGAGCGCGTCGCCGGTCGTGGCGATCAGGAGTTCGCTGTAGCCCGTGATCGCCGTCAACGGCGTGCGCAGTTCGTGCGAAACGTGGGTGATAAAAGCGTCCTTGAGCCGTTCCGCCTCGGCCTCGGCGGTCACGTCCCGCAGCACGATCACGGTGCCCAGATGCTCACCGCCATCCGTGCGAACGGCAGCGGCGCTGGTGCTGAGCATCCGCTGGCCTACCTCAAAGCGCCGCCGTTCCAAAAGCCAGGCACTCGATCGGATATCTGGAATCTCGTCGCCCTCCCCTGCGGAAAATTCGTGCAGTACGTCGAGCATCGCATGGTCTTTCAGTTCCTGGAGCATCACCTCGGCGGTCGCGTTCAGCGGGAGCAGGTTCCCTTTCAGATCCTCCAACACCACGCCGTCGCCAATGCTGGAGAGGATCGCCCGCAGACGACCGAGCGTCTCCTCCAGGGCGTAGGTTCGCTCTGCCAATTGCCCCGTCATATTGTCAAAGGTCGCAGCCAGCAAACCGATCTCGTCCCCGCTGACAATGCCGGTGCGCTGATCGAGATCTCCTTTTGCCACGATCTGTGATGTATGCACCAGGCGGCTGAGCGGGCTGGTGATGCGCTGCGAGATCCAGTACCCCATCGCGATGACGCCCGCCATCGCGGCGAGAAAGATCGCTGTGTAGGTGTTGCGACTGGTGACGCCTTTTTCGACGATAAAGTTCGACGGCAGGACGACGGCGAATGCCCCCAGGCCGTCATCGGCCACGCGCAGCGGGCCGCGGGCGAGCCGATACCAGCGGTCGCGAATGCGAACATTCTCGCCGATGGTCGAGTCGGTGCTGTAGAGGGCGTTTTCATACAACGCCGGCGTGGTCGAGAGTTCATCCAGCAGGGTAGCTTCATCGGCGCCGGCAAAGGTGGTGGCGATGGCACGCCCGCCATCGAGATAGACGATCACATCGGCCAGGGAGGTGACCTTGAAGTGAGCCAGCAGGGTGTCGAGCGAGGTGCCGACGACGGCGACGCCCACCATTTCACCTTCCAACCCGACCGGGATGGCGGTAAAGTAGTAGTAGCGCTCGTTTACCGCGTGGAGCGCCAGGCCGCGCCGGGGCAACCCACCCGGATCGCCGGCCTCGAGCAGCGTCTGCACGATCCACAGCCCAGCGGCGTCGAACTCTCCTTCCACGAACGTGGAGGAGCCATCATCTTGCTGTAGCATGTGGAGTATTTCCTGGCCGTTTGCGTCGACGATGACCAGGCACTCTACGCTCCGGGCGACGGCCGCCGGTTGAGCGCGCGCTACCACGCTATCCCGATCGCCGTCCAGCAGAGCCTCGGCCAGTCCCCTTGTGAAAGCGATGGCTCGCGCCGACTCCAGGTGTTCCATTTCGCGGCGCGCCATCCCATCCGAAACCACGCGCCCTGCTTCGAGTAACTGGTTGTTCAACCGCTCGTCGAGAGAGCTGGCAACCAGGGTCATCACCACGTAGATGCCAATCACCGCCACGATCAGTGTGAGGATCAGGTAGGGCATGACGATCTTGCTGCGGATGTTATTGAAGGCAAAGAAACGGCGGATTGTTCCAATCCGGCGGAATTGTCGGTGCCACTCCACGTGGTTATCTGACGCTTGCTCTTGGGCCATCGGCATCTCTCCAACCACTCATCGAGAGGTTTTCTCTGCGAGCATCATAGCACGATCTGTACATCTCGTCAACGCTCATCGGTCTTGGCTTTCCCTGGCGAACAACCTTTGCAAGGGCTATCATATATCATTTTGGGCTTGGTTTGGGTTACGATTTTGTTACAGTGTTCGTCGAGACGTTGCGAGGATGATCGAATAGGAGAATAGTGTGCCTCGAGCAGCCGCTTGCGTTTACTGCAACTGGTGTTACAATAGGCAGGACTTGAAATTGCATGGGAATGTCCTTTTGAGGGCCAAGTCAGGGGTCAGGGGGGGGCGATGTTCAAACAGAAGTCAGTTACTACACATCTCCTCGGATGGAAAAGGCCACTGCTCTTCCTGTTTATGTGTGTGGCGGCCTTGTTTTTTGTCGCTGTCCCGGTGCTTGGTTCATTGATTCAGAACCCGATTCCGCCTGATTGGGCCTCGGATGTTCTCCACGACTCCGACCCGGCAGCCACCCCCAGCTTGGAACTGCAAATCAGGAAAGAGGCGGAGACTTGGGCACATGTCCCCGTGGCTCCAGGCGGTGTGGTATCTTATACCCTGATCTATGAAAACGTCTCGGAGACGATCACCCAGACGGGCGTGTACGTGCGCGAGCCGATACCGACTCACACTTACTTTATCTCGGGCACGACATTTGGCGGCGATCAGGTCGAATATTCGTGGGATGGCGGCGCGACCTGGACGACCACCCTACCCATCACGGCAGCGCCCGTCACCCACATCCGCTGGTACGACGCGCAAATGCCTACCACCACGCAAGTGACGGTCGGTTTTGCGGTGCAGGTGACGACCGCGCTGCCACCCGGCGCTGCTATCCAGAACGTGGCCCACATCAGTAGCACGCGGACTGCCTTGTACCCCGGCGATTGGATTCCGTCGAATCCGGTCGAAGTGGAGACAGTGAATCTGTGGGTGGAAAAGTGCGCCCATCAGCCCATGGTCTGGGCCGGCGATTGGATCCATTACACGATTTCCTACGGCAACCGGGGCAGCGGGGACGTCGCCAACGTGCAGATCACGGACACTATTCCGATCAGTGCCGCCTACAGCGCGGGCAGTATCTGGGGTACTGGAGCGGACGACAGCGGGGAGCCAACGTTGGTCTGGGACGTGATGACAGTGACCGCTGGTGGCGTGCAGCAGGTCGGCTATACGGTTCTTTTGGATAGCGACATCGTGTCCGGTACGGTCATCGCCAATACCGCTGCCATCAGCAGCGCCTACGGGGTGCAAACGAGCGATCCAGCGACGGTGACTATCGCCACCGCTGCCGACCTGAAGATTACCAAGTCGGATTTGCCCAACCCCGTGGTAGCCGGCACGATCCTGACCTATACGCTGGATTATGTCAACGAAGGGCCTTCGGACGCGCAGGGCATTGTCATCACCGACACGTTGCCGCTCGACGTTGTATATGAGGGAGAAGTGAGTGTGACGCCCTCGCTTTTTGGCCCGACACAGACAGTGCCGCCCAGCGGTCGCCTTGTCTGGTACACGCCCACGCTGGCGGCTGGTATGGGAGGAACCATCGTCTTTACCGTGACGGTGGATCCTGGCGCTGGCAGCTCCCTGACCAACGACGCCATCATTGCCAGTAGCTTGCCCGAACTCGATGCGTCGGACAACGTCGTTGCCTCGCATACCACGGTTATTCGGGAGGCCGATCTATCGATATCCAAAACCGCCTGTCCCACTCCCGTTATCGCTGGCACTACTCTGGTTTATACCCTGACCATCACCAACCACGGCCCTTCCAACGCCACCGGTGTGGAGTTCTTCGACGTTCTACCCAGCGGCGTTTCCTTCGAGTCGGCGGCCTCGAGCCCCGGCTGCACCGAGCCAGCGCCTGGCCTTGTTATCTGCGGCGTGGGCAACTTGGCTGCCAACGACAGCACGGTAGTCACGACCGTGGTCACCGTAAGCCCCACTGTGCCGGACGGCGCGATCCTGACCAACTGGGCCAGAGTCGCCGGCAACGAGACGGATCCGAACTATGGCAACGATGGCGTCGCAAAAGAGACCATGGTCAGGCGAGAGGCCGATCTGACGATCTCCAAGACGGATTTCCCCGATCCTGTCATCGCCAACACTACTCTGACCTACACTCTAACCATCGTCAACCAGGGACCCTCCGACGCCGATGGCGTCAGGCTTTTTGACCTGTTATCGGCTGACGTATCCTTCGACTCGGTTGCTTCGGATCCGAGCTGTATCGAGCCGACACCTGGGGGCATTACTTGCGACGTGGGCCACATAGCCGCTGACGACGGCAAGACGATCGAGATCGTAGTCGCCGTGAGTGCCTCTATGGCAGATGGCGCAACACTGGACAACTGGGCCGTGATCGCCAGCGACGAGGCAGACCCGCACAACGGCAACAACAGCGCTCCAGCAGACACGACGGTCCACCGTAAGACCGATCTGGTGATCTTTAAGAGCGATCATCGCGATCCTGCCGTCGCCGGAACTATTCTGACGTACACGCTGGTCTATACCAACGAAGGGCCATTGGACGCGCCGGACGTCACTATCGTGGATACGTTGCCAGACAGCGTCACTTACGGCGGGATGGTGACGCGCAGTGCGACGCTTGGCGACCCGAGCCAGTTGGGCCAGGAACTCACCTGGTATACGCCGACGCTGGCGATGGGAGACGCTGGCGTCATCGTCTTTACCGTGACTGTGGACGCTGACACCAGTGGTATCGTCGCCAATAACGCGAGCATCGTCAGCAGCATGTCTGATCTCGACTCCAGCAACAACGTCGCCAGCGAATCTACCACGATCGTAAAGCGAGCCGATCTGGTGGTTGCCAAGACCAGCTCGCCCGATTCGGTGATAGCGGGGGAGGTGTTGACCTACACGCTGGTCTATACCAATGGGGGGCCTTCGAACACACAGGGGATCATCATCACCGACACGCTGCCAGCAGACGTTACCTACGGCGGAGTAGCGCATTCCACGCTCGGCGTCCCAATCCAGACCGACCCGCCCAATGGGCGACTTGTCTGGTATACGCCAACGCTGGCGGTAGGCGCGGCGGGGAGTGTCGCTTTCACTGTGACGGTGGGTGCTGACGTCAGAGGGATCATCACAAATCACGTGGTCATCACCAGCGCTATTCCAGATCCTAAACTCAGTAACAACGACACAGATGTGCTGACGCTCGTCAATCCGGTCCTGATCATCACCAAAACGATGGTGGATCTGAATGGCACGCCGCTCTATCCGGGCGACGTGATCGAGTACCAGGTGCTGGCAAGGAATGTTGGCGACATTCACAGCCAGACCCATGTCACGATCACGGATCCTATGCCATCGAATGTAGCACTCGTGGCAGGGAGTATGACCTGTACGCCGGGGGCGATCTGTGGAGGAAGCAGGTCTGGCAGAAATGCGGCCAGCGTTGGCAGCTTTAGCCCGACGGATGATGGCGGCAAGGCTGTGGCCCGTATCGAAAGGCTCGACCCTGGCGACATCCTCACCTTGACCTTCCGGGCGATGGTGATCAACGGCGTCTCCTCCATTGGCGAGAACGTCGCCGTGGTAGAGAGCGATAGCCAGAGCGAGCTGGAGAGCGATCCGGTTGGCGGCCCCGTGGAGCCGGGTCTGGTCATCGTCAAATCGGCGGTGGACGTAAACGGCGCTTCGTTGGAAACGGGAGATACTGTCGCGTATCACATCGTCGTCACAAATACCAGCGACACGTTTGCCCAGACTAACGTTGCCATCAGCGATACGCTACCGGCCAACACGACACTGGTAGCGGGGAGTGTGACTTGCTCTTCGGGAGCGAGTTGTGGCGACGCGAACGCGGGCGATGCGATCACAGCCGCCGCCGATAGTCTCGCTCCTGGCGATGTTCTTACACTGACCTTCCTGGTGACGCTGAACGGCGATGCTTCTTCCATCGGTGGGAACGTCGCCAGGGTGAAGAGCGATACCCAGAACGAGCAGCGGACCAGAACCGTGTATCCGCCTGGTGCTCGCTGGCACCATATCTACCTGCCGCTCGTGACACGAGGCTACAGATAAAAGTTCTTGCGCTCTCAACTCCAAATCGGAGTTGTAGTAGCGACTTTAGTCGCCCCTACGAACCCGCTAACGCGGCGACCAGAGCACCATCCTCGCCTTTTCGCCCATCTTTTGCGCCAGATCCTCGATGCGTCCATACGTCATGCACGCCGCCATACAATGCTGGACGCACGCCGGTTCGAGTCCCTTCTTGGTGCGGCCCGCGCAGAGGATACAAAGCTCGGTGGGGAACGGCAGAAAGGCGAGGTAGGCCTTGCCCTTTGGAAGCTTCTCGACCACTTCGATCACCTTGATCCCCGCCATCCCCGCCGGCCACTGGTACTCCTGGGCGCAGGCCAGCTCGCAAGTGTGGCAGCCGGTACAGTATTCGTAATCGATCAACAGGCCGTACTTTGGTTTTTGCTCACTCATTGCTCCTCACCCCCTCCACCGACCTTGTAGATCTTGCACAGCATGTGCTTGATGGGAGCGCCCAGGCCGTCTTTGCCCTGATAGCCCATCGGAAGCAACAGGTTCACGTTCGATTTCCACACTCCGAACAGGGATGGCTCAGGCCCCGGTTCCTCGGGAAACCACCACCCGTGCGTCGCCATCACCATCCAGGGCGGAACCTCGAGCGTGACCTTGGCCCTGAACTTGCACCGGCCCAGCCAGTTCTCGACCCAGACCCATTCCCCCGCGCCGATGCCGTGTTCCTGCGCCGTATCCGGGTGAATCTCGACCAGCGGATCGGGATCGAGCGCGCGCAGCCACGGAATGTTCCGGTGTTCCGCGTGGAAATAGACCGCCGACCGTCTCCCCGTGGACAAGATCAGTGGATACTCTTTGATCAGCTCCGGTTGGCTGACGGGGGTGAAAGGTGGCTCTTCGTAGTCGGCCACAGGTTCCAGTCCCCACTCTTCGCGCAGCACCGAATACAACTCAACTTTACCGGAGGGTGTCTGGAAGCCGGGCTTTTTGTCCTTTCGCAGCAACCCCCTTTCGTAGCGGTGATAAGGCGCGCTGGGATGCCCCTCCGGCGGAAACACCCAGCCCTCCTCCTGGAGATGTCCAAAGGTCAGGCCCGCCGGCCTGACGATCTCGTCAAACAGATCGTGGATCGTGTTCCAACGAAAGTTTGGGTCAAACCTGCGCGCCAGTTCAAAGTTGATCTCGACATCTGGCTTGCAGCCCTCCACCGAGATGGCTTTGTTGATGGCCTGCAAGGGGACCCACCAACTTCGAACGCCCTCCTTTTCGAGGAAGGTAGCTGCCGGCAAGACGATGTCGGCGTATTGAGCGGTGGGAGTCATGAACAGATCCACGACGGCCACAAAGTCGAGCTTTTTCAGGGCTTCACGCCAGCGCTTGGGGTCCAGCCCGATGCCGGCCAACGGATTGCAGGTCTGAATCCACATACCCTTGATGGGATAGGGGTCTTGAGAAAAGATTTGATCCAGTACCAGGTCCGTTTGCGCTCGCCAAATAAATTGTCGTAGTGGCCCGTACCGATCGCGCCCGATCCGCTTCTTGTCCGCCTCCGCAGATTCCAACTTGATCACTCCCTCGGCCCCCGGCAAGGCGTACGCCACCGCGTCGAAGGCGTAGCGAGCGATGACGTTCCCACCGGGCACGTCCAGGTTGCCGGTGAGGCACCACAGGGCGGTGATCGCCTGGGTGGTAGGGGTGATCGCGGGCGTCATGTCAATCGGCACGCCCCAGTGGATGGCCGCGGGTTTGCTTCTGGCGTACAGACGGGCCGCGTCTGCGATGTCCTCTGCCGGAACCCAGGTAATCTCTGCCACTCGATCTGGGGGATATTCGTTCACCCGCTCGCAAAAGGCGTCCCAGACGGTTTTGCAGGGAACGGTCCTTCCATCTGCAAGGGCGATCTCGTACATCCCGTTCAGCGCGGGTTCCACGTCTGCCGCGCTGTACGTCACGTCAGCGGATTCCCAGATCACGGGCTGTTCTCCGATAGCGTTCCAGACGACAAAGTCATCCAGGGATCCGGTTTCTGCCAGGTCACTCGCGCGCAACAGCTTGCCCGTGTCGCTCCGGATCAAGAAGGGAGCGTTCGTCCACTTTTCGACAAACTCCCGATCGTACAACCGTTCGTTGATGATCACGTTGAGGAAACCCATCGCCAGCGCGCCATCCGTCCCCGGCCTGAGTTGGAGCCATTTCTTGGCCCGAGAGGCAAACCACGACAACCTCGGATCGATGCAGATGATCTGGGTGCCCTTTTTCATCAGGTCGATGATCCAGTGTCCAAAGACGTTGTCGGGGCAGGTGGCCGGGATGTTGTAGCCCCAGATAACGATGCACTCGGGAATCTCGTACTGCGGGGCATCGTACCGCTCCGGGAACCACTGCGCCGCGTCGAGGATGCAATAGTCGCCCTGGACGGTCTCGACGGCGGAGATTCTTGGGCTGTAACAGGCGACCCCGCTCAGCGCGAACATCACGTTGGGGCTGCCGTAAGCATAGGCGAGCATGCAGATCCAGGGGCCGATGTCTCTGCCGGTGCCCATCGAAAAGATCACGCTCTCTGGTCCGAACTCGTCCCGGATTTTGCCCAGTTTTTCCTCGACGAGGTCAAACGCCTCGTCCCAGGAGATCTCTTGCCATTTTCCCTCCCCGCGCTCTCCCACTCGCTTGAGGGGGCTGGTCAGGCGGTCGGGGTGATAGGTGTACTGGGTCATTGCCAGACACCGGGCGCAGAGACGTCCCTGGTTCCACGGATGATCCGGATCGCCTTCGATCTTGACCAGCTTGCCATCCTCGATGTGCGCCAGTACCCCGCAACCGCCGTGACAGCCTGGCCCGGCGGACCAGGTGGTGGTGCGCACGATCTCACGGTTTTTCTGTTTCATTTCTCGCCTCCTTATCGGATAGATCAGATTTACCCGGCATGACCAGTGCCATCAGCACGGCAGCGATCAGTGCCATTGCCCCGCCAAAAAAGAATGGCGCGGCGGGGGTGAATGCTTTCCACAGGAACCCGGCGATGAGCGAAGCGGGAAAATCGAGGATGCCCAACACGGCGTTGTAGGTGCCATAAGCCGTACCGTGTAACTTTTTCGGCACGACGTCTGCCACCATTGCCTTCGTCGTGCCGTAGGCCAGGCCGTAGTAGACGCCATAGATAGCGTACAGCGTCCAAACGTGCCATCCCTTGCCTGCCAGCCCGAATCCCAGGTAGATGGCCGCATAAACCAGCCAGCCGCCGACGATGACCCGTCGCCGCCCGATGCGATCGGAGAGGGATCCCGCCGGCGTGCTGACCAGCGCATAGATGAGGTTGAACGTAATCAGCATCGCCAGCACGCCGATGATACTCAGCCCACGCTCTTTCGCCCGCAAGATCAGGAAGGCGTCGGAGGAGTTGCCCAGGTCAAAGATGCCGACGATGAGCATGAACACGGCGAACTTTTTCCCCAGGCCACGGAAGGTGATGTGGGGCCGCTCCCGCACCTCGATCACCGGCACGTCCTGCGCGCCGATGGCCAGCGAAAGCACAGCCAGAAACGCCGGAATCAAGCTGATGAGCACCACCGTCTGGAAGGTCGCCCGGTCCAGATCTGTCGCGCCCTGCTGTGCCAGCCAGACCACGCCCAGCGCGATGAGCAACCCTACCACCGCGCCGCCGGTATCGGCGGCACGGTGGAAACCAAAGGCCAGCCCTCGATGGCGCTCGTCGATACTATCGGCCACCAGAGCGTCGCGGGGGGCGGTGCGGATCCCCTTGCCCACCCGATCCGCCCAGCGCACGCCGGCCACCATGCCCCAGGAATTGGCGACGTAGAAAAATGGCTTGGCTAGGGAGGACAGGCCGTATCCTGCCACCGCCAGCCACTTGCGCGCCCGCAGCTTGTCCGAGAGCCACCCGGAGAAAACCTTGAGCAGACTGGCGGTCGCCTCGGCTACTCCTTCGATCAGGCCAATGACGTCGGTTTTCACCCCTAGCACGCTGGAAAGAAACAGCGGCAGGATGTTGATCACCATCTCGCTGGAGATGTCCATAAAAAAACTGGTCAGGCTGACGGCCCAGACGTTGCGGGGTAACGTGCGCAGCCCGACCTTTTTGGAAGTTGTAGCTGGTTTTGTCATCTGTGTATCTCCTGGTTATTCTGTTCTACCTAGCAGTCTGTCGGAGAGAAATACAAAAGACTTCGGAAGTCTCTCCAGAAGCCCTGCCCGACGATTTTCGAGCTAATTTTGGCCTTTTTAGGCACATAAAACAACTCGATCAAGACTTCTGAAGTCTGGATTTCGTTCTCTCCGACAGACTGCTAGAGTGCATAGGAAAATGGGCGTTATGGGAATGGGAAAATGTAAGTTCGCTCATATCGGCAAATAGGTGAAGCTGGGCACCATCAAGGTTCTCAGGAAATCGACAGTGACGCGCTTGAGAGCGTGTTTCAAAAGTAAAACTGCACATTTACACAAACACAGCAGGGTTTGTAGCCAAACGCTTCAGCATAATCCGTACCATCGCAGCGTAGATCATGGCTTCGCTGGTTTCGGGGAGT
>Ga0180434_10002350_pt1 | contig 25535 bp, 19 predicted proteins | sample SS_ome_7_FD_132453 | JGI IMG/M metagenome (GOLD analysis project Ga0180434, IMG submission 132453) | Hypersaline lake sediment archaeal communities from the Salton Sea, California, USA - SS_1_D_2 metaG | ecosystem: Environmental > Aquatic > Non-marine Saline and Alkaline > Hypersaline >... | reverse complement strand
TGAGCACTTCGCCATCTCGGTCTTCAAATGCTTGATACGGGTACGAAAATTATTGCTTAATGGTTCGGGTTTACGGCGAATTTCGCTGAGTGCGTTTCGAAAGGTTGATGGGGCGCAAACCGAGCGGATCCGCCCAGTATCGGATTTCACGACTGGAAGCCAATAGGTCAAACGCTTTGTCTCAATAACATAGAATACCCGTTTTTCATTATCCATGTGTTTCGTTTCGACCCCCGTGATTTTTCCCACACCATGGGTAGCGTGAACAACATAATCCCCATCTTTCAATTCCAATTTCACTTTACTCATATTATTCCTGGTCCTATCCCACCCCTTAATTTTGCAGTATAAATTTGTCTGATACCTAACGGAGCGCTGCAGAATACATAATGCGCTATACCAAAAATTGCTGATTTGATTATATATCAAATATCAATATTATTAATATTTCTCATCAAATCATAATATCTATACGCAGCGTTTTATAGCATTTTTGCTGTATACTATCCCCATCAAACAAACAATGCGGGAGGACGCCATGATTTGTAGTCAATGTGGTCATAATAATAAGGATGCATCCAAATTCTGTGAAAAATGCGGAACAAAACTCAGCCCCGCATTTTGCTCGGAATGCGGGCATGAGAACAGCGCGGGTGCACAGTTTTGCCAGGACTGCGGTGCTTCGCTGCAGGCTTCAGCTCCGGCAGCCACACAACCAAACGCTGCGCCACTTACACCAGCAGGGGGTGTATCAGCAGGTATGTCAGCTGGCGGGATCATTCTGCTTTCACTTGCCGGTCTTCTCGTAGTTGCCGGCGGGGCCGTGTATTTATTCCGTGATGCGCTCGGAATATCGTTCTTTGGTGGCAGTAATCCAGATCCGGAGCAGGTAGCCCCGGCCTCAGAGGCCGCCAGAATTACCTATAGTACAAATCCCGCGCCAATCGTAGATGTCGGCAAGCCGGTTGAGTTGGTATATGACTGGAATGCATCCACCATAGAATTGGTTCAGGAATTCATTGATAATTCCGAGCAGCAGGTTAAGGTCAATGGGGAGTTAGTCACCGCAAAGGTCACCTATAGCGAGATCATCGCAGATGCGCTTAATGGCGGTTATAAGACCCAGATCATGACAGATGTCGGCCAACTGCCGGTCGGTAAAAGTGCTATTGATACCACCATCTCCTTTAAAAAACCGGTCTCGAATGGCTCTGAAACTTTTGGGCCGGGTACTCAGAAGGAACATGTCGAAAAACACGGCAAGGTCGTGGTCAATGACCCTGCGAACCCCCAGGCTTCCAGTGTAGACCACAGCGCTGATAACTGTCCCCCGCCAGAAGATGTGATGGCAGAAGGATTGCTTTGGGATGGAGATACCCCTGTATTAATAGTAAAAAACACGCAGGGTTGGGAACCTTACCAGGAAGATGTTGGTAATCCTGCAATTTTCTCACAAAGCAAATACCCCTGGGCGCACCCCGTCTGCGAGGTCGATTCTGACGATTCGACCTATCTATACTGCGCTGGCGAATTCGATGAACCCGCACTCAATAAAGACGAGATCGGTGTTTATCTGCCCTACCCCTGGAGCGAGAGTCGGACCGGTTGGTGCACTTTTGAAGAGAATAATCTAGAACAGATTGAGATTCCCTGCCCACCTGAGGAAGATATCTTCCCCGGGGAGGTGTATTGGGAAGAAGGTATCGCCCTGATTGACATCGAGAATCCCGATGGCTGGGAACCCTATGTCGAGCAAGAAGGATATCCTTCAATCCTCGCCGTTAATGACGAACCCTACACCGACCTTACCTGTGAGGTCCACACAGATGACAGCACCATGATGACTTGTGGTGGTCCCGGCACCATTAAAACCGGCGGTATGGGGATGCTTCTTAACTTCCCCTCCAACGGCACCTACTGTCAGCTCGTCTATAATGAAATTGGCATCAAGGATATCTGCAACGTGGGCTACAAGTTTTGCGTCTATGCCGGTGCCTGCTGCCCTGAGAGCTACACCTGTGACGTGCAGGGTTGCCATCGACAGCAGTCTCATGACGATCATGATGATCATGATGATTATGATTAATACAAATTAGATATTAAATAATTCACCCAAATCCCTGGTAAATACATCAGGGATTTTTCGCTTTTTGTACTGCAGTGAAACAAATAAAACGCTTCACATCAATTTTCTCCACTGGCGAATTGGGGTTCAACAGGTAACGATTGTCACCGGTGATCGCATCCTTGCTGTCAGCCCAATTAAAATACGCTTGCTCTCGCCGCGCTTGATGCCCGCATTTTTTTATCTCGAAAGCCGAGCTGTCATGCCCGGTCTTATTGAGACCTATCTCCACTTCCGTGGTTTCGGTATATTAACCTCTAAATACACCGACTTCAAATCGCCAGATGTGACTGGCATTCCAGGATTTAAGCGTATGCTTGTCGAAGTCAGCAGCACCACACACGCTCGCCAGTGGATCAAATGTGCGCATATGGTTCTGTCTGAAAATCCTATCCCCACCAAAGAAAGGCATTGATCCTGTTTTGACGGAAAACCCCGTCTTCATAAGACATATCAGCGGCTGCTGGGGAACCGGCAGCATCGCCGCCATTTAATCAGCTGGCATGACTGCCGTACCTCTAACCCCTAAGGCGGCACTATTTGCTCCAGAGATGCTTCAGCAGACCTGTTGCTGGATGCTTTCCAGGATGCGATGAATAACAAACCCCGCTCTGATCCCCACGGCCGCATCGAGCACGCCGACCTAAACACATCCAAATCTACCACCTGTATGCGCGATATCGGTATCATCGTCAGTACTCAATCCCGCCTTCGTTTACCGCTTCGTAGATGGTTCGTAGAGTTTTTTTGGAGCAGAAAGTTTGCGTTGCATCATTGTCAAGCGAAAATAGATCGAATCCGGCTTCCGTCTTGCCATCCGCGTTGAAGCACCCTCAAATATCTTCCATAATCCCCCAGCGTCGCTTTAGGGTGCAATGACAAGGGAAACCCCAATCGTCCGGAAGAGGGCTTAGAATGCACCCGGGCAATGCAATCCCCACATTATCGTGGGAGCACAGGGCCTTCTATGCGTCACATCATCATCACATTCTCGGTTCCATGGAAAGAGGCAAGTTCACCAACCTGGTTGTCTGGCCTGCCTCTATAGCTTTCCAAAAGCCGGTAAACACCGAGATCGCTGGCATGACCCTCGTCGGTGGTTGTCATGGCCTCAAATCCAAACAATCTTTGTGAGCATGGTGAAAGAATACCAGACCACCTCATAAAATTGGTATTATTTACGTAGTTAAAGCAATCTCCTTTATCAACCCATGTCTCTCCCCGCGTATATCATCGCTCTCCACGTTATGACAATCCTCAATTGATTTTCTCCAGAAATAGTATAGAATTAAACCACTATATTCTTAAGAATGGAGGTAATTAGTTATGGCTAGTGTCACGTTTGAAAAAGTCGTCAAACGATTTGGTGACGTCACGGCGGTCAACGCCTTGGACTTCCACATCGACGACAAAGAATTCCTGGTTTTTGTCGGCCCATCTGGTTGCGGAAAAACCACCGCTCTACGTTGCTTGGCGGGATTGGAAGAAATTACTGAGGGCAGAATTTTGATCGGCGACAAAGTGGTGAATGACGTCCAATCCAAAGACCGCGATATCGCTATGGTTTTCCAATCCTACGCTCTGTATCCACATCTTACGATATATGACAATATGGCATTTGGTCTGCGTCTGCGGAAGATGTCAAATGAAGAAATCGACCGCCGTGTCAATGAAGCGGCCAAAATCCTCGACATCAGCAAGCTTCTAAAACGCAAACCGCGTGAACTTTCCGGCGGCCAGCGCCAGCGAGTAGCTCTCGGACGAGCTATTGTGCGTGAGCCCAAAGTGTTTCTGTTCGATGAACCGCTTTCAAACCTCGACGCGAAACTGCGTGTGCAGACCCGTAAAGAGATTTCCAAGCTCCATAAACGTCTCAATGCAACTTTTATTTACGTGACCCACGATCAGGTGGAAGCCATGACAATGGGTACACGCATTGCTGTCATTAACTTCGGTACGCTTCAGCAAATTGATACCCCGCAAAATTTATACGAAGAACCAGCTAATCAATTCGTCGCTGGATTCATTGGTTCGCCTTCCATGAACTTTTTCGATGGAAAGATCGCAAAATCTGGCAGCAAGCTGATAATTGATACCGGAGATTTCCAGGTTCAGATCCCCGAAGACAAAGTTAAAATCTATGAACCGTTTGCTGGAAAAGATATCATCTTTGGTATCAGGCCCGAGGATATCTACAACCCCAGGTTTCCTGCCTCAGACATTCAAAAAGCAATAGTTGAATGCAAAGTCGACCTGCTAGAGTTGATGGGTGATGAAATCTACGTTTACCTCATGGCTGGAGAGAAGGACCTCGTGGCGCGTGTCGATGCCCGATCGGACTATGAGGTTGGTGACAAGATAGAAATAGCTCTCAATATGAAGAAATTCCATATCTTTGATCCTTCACAGAACAAAGACAATCCCATCGCTGTCCGTTAATAGCATCAAACCTGAATATAAGACTTGCCAGCCTCCAGCTTGAGGCTGGCACTTGGATTCGCAAATTATTATCAGAAGGTCATCATGAACGAACTACAGCGCTCCAGCGGTGTTCTCTTACATGTTAGCAGCCTGCCGGGAAAGTATGGAATCGGCGATTTCGGCCAAGAAGCATACCGCTGGGTTGATTTCCTTGACAGTGCCGGTGTTCAATATTGGCAGATCCTACCCCTCAACCCGACCGGGTACGGCAATTCCCCTTATCAGGGCTTATCTGCTTTTGCGGGTAACCCGCTCTTTATCGATCCGGTCCAATTGACCACGCTCGGTTTGCTATCCGATGCCGACATTTCCGCTCACCCCCGCTTTCGCGTCCGCAAAGTCGATTTCAACAAAGTCATCGCCTGGAAACGCCATGTTTTTGAAAAAGCCTATCGCATCTTTTTGAAGACAAAACCACCAGCCCTGACCAGGGCATACAAGCATTTCCAGCAGGAAAACCAGGAATGGCTTTACGATTTCACGCTCTTTATGGCCTTGCGTGAACACCATGGTCTCAAATCATGGAAAGAGTGGCCCCGTCCACTGCGTTTGCGCCACAAGCAAGCTCTGGCTGAATTTAGCCAGAACCACCAGCAGGATATCGGTCTGCATGCATTTTTGCAATTTATTTTTGCCCGCCAGATAGCAGCGCTAAAAGCGTATGCCAATGAAAAGGGTATCCAAATAATTGGTGACATTCCGATCTTCATGGGATATGATTGTGCGGATGTTTGGGCTTATCCCAAACTATTCGATTTGGACAAGGAACGCTTACCTAACGCGGTGGCGGGGGTGCCGCCAGACTTCTTTTCTGCGACCGGTCAGTTATGGGGGAATCCCCTTTACCGTTGGGACGCGCATAAAAAGGAAAGTTTTGCCTGGTGGACTCGCCGTGTTTCCGAAACGCTCAAGACCGTTGATATCATTCGGCTCGACCATTTTCGCGGATTTGCCGGCTACTACCGCATCCCCGCTGATGAAGATACAGCAGAGAATGGCAAATGGGCCAAAGGACCTGGCTTCTCACTATTTAATGCGTTGAAGAAAAATATTGGAACACTCCCATTCATTGCTGAAGACCTGGGTGTCATCACCCCAGATGTCATCGAGCTGCGTGATCACTACAATTTCCCCGGGATGCGTCTCTTTCAATTCTCATTCTGGGATAACGCCGACCATGAATTCCTCCCCCACAATTATCCCGTCAATTGTGTCGCTTATACCGGGACCCATGATAATGATACTACCGTGCATTGGTATAAAACCCTTCCAGCGCATGAGAAACGTTTCTGCCGTAGTTACCTGGGAAACCACACCGCAGATATCGCGCGTGAAATGATTCGCACCATTTGGCGCTCGAACGCCCGCGTCGCGATTGCACCCATGCAGGACTTCCTTCGACTGGGTGGCTGGGCGCGCATGAACCTGCCTGCCTCCACCATAGGCAATTGGCTCTGGCGGTTGCAGCCCGGTGCGGCTAATATCAAACTTGCCGCCTGGATAAAAAGGATTAACATCACCTTTAACCGTACAGCGCCAAATAAGAACTGGCCTGCAGAGAAGTATTTCGCTGATTAAATGCTTACTATCTGGTCAACCAGAGAAAATCATAAGAACCCAGAATGACGCTGTCTTGGATCAGTTCATTTTCTGTTTCTGGATGCTGTGAACCATGTAAATAACGATAACCCTTTTCAACCGTTATCGTTTGCGGTTTGTCGCCCAGGTTATGATAGCACGCGATAGTCTCTTGATCATTCATGCGTTTTATCGTAAACACGGCCTCCTGGTCACTTGGCATAATCTGGAATTCCTGACTGCTGAATACAGGATGTTTTTTCCGCATAGCGACTAATTGCCGCATCCGGTGAAGAAGCGAGTCTGCTTCTGTCTCAGCATTTTCAACATTCACATGCTTATAACTGAATACACCCCTGTCAATGATGGGATGGTACAGTGCATCTTCATCTGCGCAGGAAAACCCGGCATTTTTTTCATCTGACCATTGCATCGGTGTCCGCACGCCGTCACGATCATCCAACCTGATGTTATCACCCATACCGATTTCATCCCCGTAATAAATAATAGGTGCGCCGGGCAGGGAGAAAAGAATCGCAAACATCAGCTCGATCTTACGCTTATCTCCATTCATTAACGGTGCCAATCGCCGCCGAATACCCTGATTCAATCGCATACGCGGTTCAGGCGCATAAAAATCCCACATAAATTGCCGATCCTCTTCGGAAACCATCTCAAGCGTCAATTCATCATGGTTACGCAAAAATGTGCACCATTGACAGTCTTCGGGGATACGCGGGGTCTGATCCAGAATTTTCATTATTGGAGTATTTGAGCCAATAGCAATCGATTTGAAAATTCGCGGCATGATTGGAAAATGAAATGCCAAATGAAATTCGTCACCCTCACCCAGATATGGAATCAAATCTTTCGGCCATTGATTGGCTTCTGCCAATAGGATCCTGCCGGGATATTCGGCATCCATCATTGCCCGCAATTCTTTCAGGTATGCGTGCGTTTCAGGAAGGTTTTCACAATCAGTACCTTCTCTTTCAAATAGATATGGAACCGCATCAGCCCTAAAACCATCAATTCCCAAATCCAGCCAAAATCGCATGATATTCTTCATCTCCTCACGCACCGCTGGATTATCATAATTCAGATCGGGCTGTGAGGAATAAAATCGGTGCCAGTAATATTGCTGCGCTTTTTCGCTCCATGCCCAGTTTGAATCCTCACTATCAATGAATATTATCCGTGTATCTTGATACTTTTCCTTGGTATCACTCCACACATAATAATCACGATATGGAGACTCACGGTCCGATTCTGCCTCCTTGAACCATACACACTGGTCAGATGTATGGTTAACAACCAGGTCGGCAATGATGCGTAATCCTTTTTGATGACAGGCTTTTATCAAATCTTTAAAATCTGCTAATGTTCCCAGGTCCTTGTGGAGACTGTAATAATTAGATATATCATATCCATCATCTATTAATGGAGATGGATATATGGGTAGAAGCCAGATGCAGTCAACACCTAATGATCTAATATAGTCCAACTTTTGTTGCAAACCGTTTAGATCTCCGGTTCCATTTCCACTTGAATCAAAAAAGACACGTGTGGATACCTCATAGAAAACAGCATTGTGGTACCAATTACTAACTGGCAAACGGAATAATCCTTTCTCATAAAACAATTAATAACCCTAATTTTATGTTTGTATATTTTTATCCTTTTACCGACCCCGCCAGCATACCGCGAACAAAATATCGTTGGAATGCAAAAAATACCGCCATCGGGATAATAAAAGATAAAAATGCGGCTCCGGTTAGCAGATGCCAATTTTGCCCGCGTGGATCGATCAGATTGGTAATTTGCACAGTCAATACTGGTTTTGTTGCAAGGAAGATTTTTGCAACAAGAAAATCATTCCAAACCCAGATGAATTGGTATATGCCTAATGATGCAATTGCGGGTGTCGCCAGTGGTAGTGCAATTTTTCTGAAGGCAGTCCAATGATCAGCCCCATCAATATATGCAGATTCAAATAACTCCTTTGGTAAGGTACCAATAAAATTACGCATGAGATATATTGCGTAAGGTAATCCAAAACCTGTATGGAATAACCAGATACCTAGGAATGTATCCTGCATACCAACTCTTGCGTACATACGGGATATGGGAATGAGTGTCATTTGCAGCGGAATGATCTGTAAACCGACCAGTAGCGCAAAAAGCCCTTGCCGCCCGGGAAAATCAAGCCAGGCAAATGCGTATGCAGCAAAAGCCGCTATCAGTATCGGAATGATTGTTGCTGGAATAGTTACAAGAAGTGTATTGATAAATGCTCGCCCCATACCTTCTGGATTGGCAAGGTCCGTAGTGAGATCGCATGTGAATTTACCAACTGGTGTGTCCGAACTTGAATCACAATCTTCTAAATATGTTCGTGTTCCTTTATATCCAACGAGTGCGTCAACATAGTTACTAAATGAGAATTGTGATAAAAAGGATTCCTCTTCTTTTGTCGCAGTGAGATAATTATGAACAGGATTGACTACCTCCAATGCCTCTTTGGGATTTCCCGGCAACTCCGGATCCTGAACATGAGCTTCTCCGTCAATTGGTTCTTGCAGATATAGAAATAAGCGGTTACCGCGTGGATATTCAGTCAATGTGTCCGGGTTGAATATATCACTCCCTTCGACCCCGGTTCCATCCACACCATGGCACGTTGCACAATATGTACTATATTCCTCGTACCCTTCAATTTCCATCTCAGATTCACTACCGGAGAAAACTGTCCACCAGCCTGTTGTTCTTACATCTTCTCGTGACCTAAAAGAGGAAACAAATAAACCAATAGTCGGTAAAACCCACATAAAACACATCAGGACAACGGCAAGATGTAAGGGTATTTTTTTTAAGATTTTGTTGATCTTTCCAAATGGTTTCATCTTAGCTTCTCCTGCTGCCTGAATCGATTTGCATTAAATATCATAATTGGAATAGTAAGCACCACGAGTATTACTGCGATTGCCATTGAGCGTCCAGTATCTGTTACGATCAATTTAAACATCCGGTTCGCTATCACTTCAGTACCAAAATTCCCGCCCGTCATTACATAAACAATATCAAATATCTTAAGTACATTGATCACCATCGTTGTGGTAACCACAATGATGGTTGGCATGATGATCGGTAGCATAATTTTGAAAAAAACTTGAAACTCATTGGCTCCATCTACACGCGCTGCTTCCAGGACTTCTTTGGGTACCGACTTTAAAGCAGCGGACAGGATCGTCATACAAAAACCTGCCCATAACCAAACTCCCACAAGCATTAATGCATAGTTGTTAACTGCTGTATTGCTCATCCAGGCGATCGGTTCACCACCTAATACCGTTATGATTGCGTTGATAACTCCAATTTGTTCTCCTTTTCCAGTTTGGATATAGTAGATGAATCGCCAGATGATCCCAGCACCAATAAATGAAACGGCTACAGGCATGAAGATTAGTGATTTCGCAACAGGTTCATATTTGACCCGGTCTGCTAGTAGAGCGATCAACAATCCCATAATCACTGTTGCAGGTACCATCAAGATTAACCACAGAGCGTTGTTTTTTAATGCTGTCAACATAACCGGATTAGTGAGCGCATAGCGATAGTTCTCGAAGGCACCCCAGCAAGTTTCTCCTTCCACACAGGTTGTGGCAGCTGATTCTATCCCTCGTGCATCTAAAAAACTAAGCCGAATAGTATTAATCATTGGAAATACAACAAAAACCGACATGATCAATAAGGCAGGTAAAAGATACATCACCGGTGCCTTGATTCCCTGTTTCATGATTTTGGGTGCCATCGTCCCTCCAGTTATGTTCCGAATACAACAGCTTGATTATTCGTTTATTTAATTATATATAAAAAGTGGGCACGAATTGTGCCCACTTTCTTTTAAAATAGTTATTTTGCTGCGATTGATGCTGCCTGTTCAGTGGCAACAGCTGCAAGCGCTGTGGGGATATCCGCGCCTTGTACAACGTCAACGATCGCTACCCATTCTGCGGTACTGAAGGTTCCACCAATAGCGTCACCCATATCAGGCGTGAAGCCCGAGGCGTTCAACAGCATATCAGATTTTTTCTGTAAAGAAACATCTGAATACTTCCCTTCGGAAAGTTTGTTCGGTGAAATATCAAAACCAGCTGCTGCCCAGGCTTCCGCACCAGCTTCCGTGGTCAGGAAGTTGATCATTGCTTGTGCCGCTGGTGAATCACTGAACGCGTACACGAAGTCTGAACCGCCCTGCAAACCTTGAGCGCCGGGTACACCAAAGAAATCATAATCAACGCCATACTCAAGATCCGGGTACTGTGATTTAACTTCTCCACCTGCGAATCCAGACTGTTTCACCATCAATGCTTCTGGCTCGGGTTGGAATACCAGGTAAATAGCATCCAGGAACCCTGTTTCAACGGTACCGGTCGCACCACCAACAGTATAGGTTTCATCGGCGGCCCACTTTTGATATTGTTCATAGGTTGCCACAACACCAGCATCGTCATAGGCTACATCACCGCTGATTATGCCGTTGACATATTCTGGTCCTTCAGAGACAAGCAGTAAGTCTTGAATGAAGTCTGATCCTGTCCATCCGGTTGCATCATCACTTTCCATTCCCATGCTCCATGGTGTCAAACCATCAGAGACCATTTGTTCGACCAATGCGTCAAGTTCTTCAAATGTTGCTGGAATGGAATAACCATAAATCTCAAACTGAGCGGGGCTGTACCATATCAAGGTTTTGGGATCAGCTTTGACCGGTATTCCATACCAGTTGCCATCGCTAGAACCCATGCTCACCCAATAGTCGGCATAGTTCGCTTCAACGCCACCGACAGTATCTAAGGTTTTTAGTTTATCTGCATAAAGGGTGATCGGGGCTAAAGACGGCCAGAATAAGATGTCGGGCGGTGTGCTTTGAACACGTGTGTCCAATACAGCTTCATCACGTGTCGCTTCAGCAACAATCTCGATGCCGCATGCGTCAACCAGGGGTTTGAGTACCGCATTTATTTTTTCCTCTTCTGCACCGGTCCACTGATACATTACCGTCAGGGTATCGCCTTCAGAAGCACCCATACACATATCTTCTTCAGGCTCATCCATGACTTCCTCCTCGGAAGCTTCTTCAGCAGGTTCTTCTTCCATCACCTCATCATCCATAGCTTCTTCAGCAGGCGCTTCTTCGGCGGGTGCTGCTGGTGCGCATGCCATCAAGGCAATGCTTAATACCAACAGTACAGTCATTATTTTTGTAATACGTTTCATTTTTTCCTCCAATTAAGGTTTTTATTCTTTTTTTCAATTTCAAATTCTTGATTATCTTATCCTTGTCACCTCCTTTATCAATAATTTTTTTTAACAATCAATTTGACACATGACTGGTTGTATTCCGAATAACCAACTCGGTTGGTAAAGTGATTGTTATGGGTTCCTTATCCTCATTATTAATGGATCGAATAAGAAGTTTTACCCCCCTTTTTCCCGATTCAAACAATAATTGTCGTACGGTGGTAAGTTGCATAAATTCAGCCGCTTGAATATCATCAAAGCCAATCACAGATAACTCTTCCGGGATGGATATATCCAATTGACGGGCAGCCTGAATAACACCAAATGCCTGTGTGTCGCTGGCGGCAAATATCCCTGTCGGCCGATCGGGAAGTTGAAGCATGCGCTGTGCCAAACTTCGTGCTTGAATATGCCCATGTTCGTCTTCGCCGTAATATCGTGAGTCTATGGAGATGTTTGCTTCCCGCATTGCCTTTTCATAACCCTGATATCGGTCTCTGCTGGAAGTAAAACGAAATGGATTTGCATCCATTTCATTAAGCGGTTTGGTTTTTAGTTCTGTATTATCGCCAATGAAACCGATCTTTGTGTGGCCCAGGTCAATGAGATGTTGGGTTGCCTGATAACCGCCCTTTACATCATCGATGATGATGGAATTGAAAGTAGACAGGCCTGGATCTTTGCGGTCGACAAATACGATCGGAATAGGTGATTCATGGAAAAATTGAATATCATCTTCAAGAATTGGCATAGAAATGATTAACGCGCCATCAATTCGTCGCTCAAGAAGCATATTCTGAAAACCGATTTTTCGCTGGTGCGGATTTTCAATATCATGAATGACCAGATCATAATTACTATTGGAAAGGACGCTCACCACCCCATCCAATCGTTCGCTGACAGATGGACGAGTAAAGAAAGGAACGATCACGCCGATTGCAAACGTCTTACCAAGCGACAACCGGCGCGCAACAAGATTGGGAGTGTACTTGATTTCAGCTGCAATATCCAGTATACGGTTTTTGGTATTGTCTTTGACAAGCGGGCTGTCATTCAAAGCACGCGAAACTGTACCAGGTGTGACACCTGCAATTTTCGCAATATCACGAATGGTCGGAGTCTTTTTATTTGTCATTTTTCAATCGGTTGTATTACAACCGTTTGTATTGTAGCATTTTTTCAAGAGGCTTGTCAAGCACCTGAATGAAATTTTAAGCTTAAGCAGGTTCGAAATTTCGATGAATTAAACAACCTCGTCGATTAGAATATTTGAACAAATCTAAAAAGATGGATGAGTCTTGTGCTTGTGTTACAATGCCATACAAGTAAAAAATATTAAGATAATGCATAAGTGGGATATGGCGAAATGACGAAACTGATTATTCAGATCCCTTGCTTCAATGAAGCAGAATCATTACCCGTAACGCTCAAGGAACTGCCGCGCGAATTACCGGGTGTGGACCTGATTGAGTGGCTCATTATCGATGACGGCAGTGAAGATGATACGATTAAAGTCGCTCGGGAAAATGGGGTGGACCATGTTGTACCTATGATCGCTCATCAGGGTTTAGCCAAAGGTTTCATGGCGGGCATCCACGCTTGCATTGATCTCGGTGCGGATATCATTGTCAACACGGATGCGGATAATCAGTATTCCGCCAGAGATATCCCAAAATTAATCCAGCCAATTTTGGCCGGGAAAGCAGATTTTGTCGTTGGTGAGCGCCCTATTGATGAAATCGAACACTTCTCTCCGCTCAAAAAGTTCTTTCAAAAATTGGGCTCCTGGTTTGTGCGAACTATCAGCAGTACGCCTATACCCGACGCCCCTTCTGGATTTCGTGCTATCAGCAGGGAAGCAGCGATGCGCATGCATGTCTTTTCAAACTACACATACACTATAGAAACCATTATTCAAGCCGGCTTGCGCGGGATTGCTGTCACATCCGTACCAATCCGCACTAATCGTTTTCTACGAAAATCACGGTTGATCAGCAACATACCCGCTTACCTTTACCGCTCATTTTCTACAATCATCCGCATCTTTATGACCTACCGCCCATTGCAATTTTTCGTAGTACCGGGCAGCATATCATTTCTTTTCGGTTTTTTGTTAGGGCTGCGATTTCTATACTTTTACTTCATTACTAAAACCAGCGCCGGTCATATCCAGTCTCTCATCTTGACAGCCGTATTGTTGATTCTGGGGGGGTTGTTGATTATCATGGGACTGATTGCAGACCTGATCTCCGCCAATCGGAAACTGATGGAAGATGTGGAATATCGACTATATAAAGTGAATGAAAAGATCAACACCATTACCCGCTCGTGATCAACGCCGATTAGCTGGTAGGGTTACTCCAATGAAAAATAACCCGAAGATTTCAATCATTGGCGGAACGATCTGGGGCAACCGCGGCGCGGAAGCAATGCTCGTTACAACCATCTGCCAGCTCCGTCAGCGTTTCCCTGATGCAAGCTTCAACATATTCAGCTACTATGCGGACAAAGACAGAAGTCTCGTTTCCGATCCGCACATTCGTGTGTATGACAGCAGCCCCAAAGCCTTGATCCTGCACCATCTCCTGGGTACGTTAATATTTAAAGTTCTAATAATTTTTGGAATCAAACCCTCTGCGGGGAAGCTTTTAAAAATACCTTCGGCACTCGCGAATTCGGATTGTTTATTGGATATCGGCGGTATTACATTCTCCGATGGGCGTGAAAAATTCTTACCCTTCAATATCCTAACCATTTGGCCAGCCATCATACTTGGTACACCGGTAGTCAAGCTGGCCCAGGCACTGGGGCCTTTCAAACATCGGCTCAACCGAAACCTCGCGCGCATTTTCTTGTCCCGCTGCAAACATATCTTCGCTCGCGGGAAAGAATCTGCCGCACATCTCGCACATCTGTCATTAACGGATAGTCAATCAGAACCTGCAGCGGATATAGCATTTCTATACACGTCAGATTGCTCATTATCTTCCGAAAATGAGCCACGGGTGCAGGAGTTGCTGCGAGGGCTGGACAGGCAAAAACAAAAAGGTAAAAAAATTATCGTTTTCTCTCCAAGCATCCTCGTGCATGCGAAAATGGCGCAGCTGGGTAAAGACTATATTCAACAATTTCTTTCATTAATTCAGCATTTTGGCAGCCAGGATTTCTTCTATCTCTTTCTGCCCAATTCCACACGGGAGACATCAACAGAGAAACATAACAACGACATTTTGTTGATTAATCACATCGCGGCTCGTGTTCGCCAGGAGTGCGATCAAAAAACAGCAAAAGATGCCATCGCCTTTATTGATTTCGATATCAATACCAGATCAATCCGAAAATTGATTAGTTATGCAGATATACTTCTCACCTCACGCTATCATGCTATGATTTCCGGTTTATCGCTCTCCATTCCCACCATCGTCATCGGCTGGAGCCATAAATACCATGAAACCATGCAATCGTTCAATTTATCGCAGTACGTTTTTGACATCAACGCCAGCACGCCCAATCTCTCAAAAAGCATTGCGGACATGCTTGAAAATGCTTTTGCCATTAAAAAAGAGATAGTTAATCGGCTTCCCGAAGTTCAGAACTTGGCACAAAAACAATATCACTATCTTGAGAGACTATTGCGATGAAATTCAAAAAAATAATCAATGGTCTTAAGTGGGTCTGGTTTGTCGCCGTATTGATTGCATCAGGCTGGTATATTGTTGCCCGATTCCCACAATTGCGGTCCTCTCTTTCCACTATCAGCGGGGGTAGATTGATCATTAGTTTTCTTTTTCTCTGCGCCGGCAAAGTGCTGACGACAGATCTCACCTACCATTCATTAATGGCAGCACCTCAAATCGTTCCCTTCAAAGACGCTTTTGCGATTACAACAATTACACAGCTGGGCAAATATCTGCCCGGTGGTGTCTGGCATTTCGCCGGCAAATTTGGTGTGTATAAAGCACGCGGGTTCACTGCCAAAGCCGCCATCCAACCCATCATCCTGGAAAACCTCTGGCTGATGGCATCATCTCTGTTTGTAGGTCTATCTGCACTGCTTCTTTCTGACAATCAACTACCCTGCACTCACGTGCCCTTCCTGTGCGATCAACAGATCGCTTCATGGACTGTTATACTTCTGTTTTTCGCCTGGATTGTCAGCATATACCTCATCGAGCGTTTCTTTTTCAAAATAAATATGTCGGTCACTGCGCGGTTGCGCCTCGTATTGGAAAAAGTTGCGCTCTGGACAATATTCGGGACCAGTTTCTGGCTCATCTTCCCGGTACAATCCAATTGGATGGTTTCCCTGCAGGCAATCAGCGCTTTTTCGATCAGTTGGTTGATAGGTTATCTGGCTTTTTTTGCTCCCGGCGGAATCGGTGTGCGGGAAGCTGTGATGGTGTTTATCCTTTCATCATTCATCTCCCTTGAATCACTCGCGCTTTACACGGCTATCCATCGGTTACTCTGGGTGGGTGCAGAAATTGGTCTTGCGTTAATTGCCATGCTGCTTTTTGGATTGCCGTTGGGAATGGATGCGTCAGAAAAAAAGGAGCGGCAAGGTGACCGTTAAAAAGACCATGAAAAAGTTGTTCAGTCACTTCTTTTCAGGAATCAGAGGCCTGGTCATCGCCGCAGCCATCGGCGTTTCCATCGCTGCCTTTGTTTACCTTGCCTTCCTGCAACGCCATTTTTTCAGCTATCGCTATATCGCATACACCATCGCCATTGCAGCCGCTTCAACACTCGCTGTTGGATGGTGCAATCAGCATTATATTTATCAACGCTTGAGATTTTTGGCAAAAAAAATCAGGGGTTTTACGATTGCTATCGCGATATTTCTTTCAATCATTCTCCTCATCAATATCAAAATTGAACCATTCTACGCCATACTGCCGGACACATCACTGGAGATCACATTCAATACGCCCCCCCTTCCCGATGATCAGGAAGGAGTCCGTCTTCTGTTGATTGAAACAGGTCAGGGGTTTGTACCTTATTCTTATTTAGAATACCATGGTGAATGGGAGCGCATCTTTGGAAATACCATTTTTTCTCCCAATCAAGAAGTAGCTGTAAATTGGACCGGAAAAGTTGGCACGCAGGCTATCATCGCTTTCCGTAAAACAAATTTCAGCCAGCCGCTAACTGTCACATGGAATGGGACCAGTCAAACACAAAACCTGCAGGGAGACAATAAGGAAGATCTTTTTTTCAGGACAAACTTCGATATCCCCTGGTATTACTTCTTGCCTTTTATTGTTTCATTTTTTGTCACTGCATTTTATTTAACCCTCACCGCACTTATTTGGATGGCTGGCTGGAATATTCCACAGAATGCCTCCGCCGCTCAGCACAAACCATCTACATGGTTGGTTTTCGCCCTGCCGATGCTGGCAGTCTGGTTATTGGTGCTTTTAATCCTCTGGCCGGGTATACTGACCAATGACTCACTCTCAATTTGGTCCATGGCGCAAACCGGTCAAATAGATGATTGGCAATCAGCGTTTTACACCTTTCTAATAGCTGTCCTATCCGGGATTGTGCCCTCACCTGCGTTTGTGTTAATTTTGCAGATAATAATTTTCGCATTAGTTGTTGCGTGGGGTTTATCGATCCTCCGCACTAATGGCGTCCCGCCGTTCGTTTTGTGGTCTGCCAGTTTATTAATGGCTTTCTTTCCACCCACCATTCTCTATGTTGTCACACTCTGGAAGGATATTCCCTACGCCATCGCCATGCTGGCGTTGACAATAGGCCTGTTTGCGATTGTTGCCAGTGATGGCAAATGGGGTACACAGCACGGTCGCTGGGTAATGATTGCCATTTTTGCTTTCCTTGTTGGAATATTCCGCCACAATGGCGCTCCGGTTGCCGCTATCGTAGTGTTAATGCTCCCCTTCGCATTTCGGAAATTTTGGAAGCCATACGCGTCAGCAGCAGCACTTTCCATTTTCCTTATTCTGCTTGTGCGCGGTCCAATTTATGATCAATGGATTGTTGCACAGGAGAGATCGGGGCAATCCAACCTGATTTTTCTGCATCATATCGCTGCACATATTGACGCGGGCACCAATCTCACAACGGATGAAGAACAATATCTGAATCAATTTCAACCCGTGAATGACTGGAATTACAGCTGCTGTTACGTAGGAAACATTTCCTACGATCAGGATTTCAATCGGTCTGGCTTTCTCTCAAACACGCCATCAAACCGAAAGTTAGCGATCGATCTTTTCAAGCGCGCACCGCTGGTGGATATCAGGCACGCCTTCTGCGCGGGTGAGCTATCCTACCAATTCATGAATAACCAGCAATGCTGGCACATGAAATCGTTGCATGGTTTTATCAACACGCATCCAGGTAAAGAGAATTGGATTGGTAACGTGCATAATACGGGAATCAGCGAAGCTTCTCTCTTGCCCGGGCTAATTTCACCGTTGATCTTAGCATTACGTCCTTTCGGTATTTTCGATGCCAGTCTTGTCTTTTATCTGCGCCCGGCCTTCTGGTTATTCATCAGCATGATGGCATCCTCGGTGCTCGTCATCCGCAGGCAGAACCCAAATTATCTGGTCGCGCTCCTCCCCACCCTGGGCCAATCCCTGCTATTATTTTTAATTGCTTTCGCCTCGGCATTTCGATACTATTACAGCAATTGTCTCATCGGTATCTTCCTTTTAGCCAGTATCTTTTTACCGCAAAAAGATCACACATCACCAAATAACATAAAATGAATTTAACAATGAAGAGATAGGGTCTCACGCATGACAAACTATCATAACCATCCCAATCCGATCGTGGCGTTTGCACAGCAATTGGTCAGAACAATCAGTTATTCCGGGAAGGAACAGGCGGTCGCAAACTTGATCGCGGAAAAAATGCGTGCCCTCAATTTCGATCATGTCATCATCGATAGGCTCGGAAGTGTCCTTGGGCGTATCGGGAAAGGCAGCCAATCGATCCTTTTTGAATCCCATACGGATACGGTTCAGGTCAATGATGGAGAAAACTGGCAGCATCCCCCTTTTTGCGGCGGAATATCCGATGGGTATCTCTGCGGACGCGGTGCGGTCGATATGAAATCTGCCATCGCCGCCTCCATCTATGCGGCAGTTGCGGCTCGCGATGCGGGTTATCTGAATGATAAAAGCATTTATATTTCCTGCTCTGTTTTTGAGGAAGATTGTGATGGGGAAGGTATCAATGCCATGCTCGAAGATGGGCTCCTTGCGCCGAATGTTGCCATCATATGCGAGCCATCATCCAACCGGATCGTAACAGGGCATAACGGCAAAGCACAGATTATCATCAAAACCCATGGAATCTCAGCGCACGGATCCGCGCCCGAAAAAGGAGTCAATGCTGTCTATGAAATGGCGGACATCATCAAACGCGTTGAGATAACCCATCAGAACATCCATCCAATTGCCGGTAAAAAGGGTTCACTGGTTTTATCCGGAATATCCAGTCAAGCGGTATCATTGAATGCGGTACCAGACGTCTGTCAGATATACCTTGACCGTCGGACGGTTCCAGGTGAAACCAAGGATAAAATAATCAGCGAAATCAACGCAATCATCGCTGGAAAAAACGCACGCTGGGAAATTGATACAGTAAAAAGAAAAGCCTGGACCGGTGAAACTATCCGATATCGCCCATTCCATCAACCCTGGGAGATTGACCAATCACACCCGCTTGTGCAGGCTTGCATTGATGCATTCAGCACTGTTTTTAATCGTGCTCCCGATCCCTTTGGTTTTTGGGATTTCAGCACCAACGCCGTAGCGCTCATCGATCATGGTATTCCCTGCGTGGGATTCGGGCCGGGTCATCCAAAAATGGCACACATGCGAGATGAAAAATGCCCCATACCGCAAATATTACAGGCGTACGATTTTTACAGAGAATTGATCAATTGTCTCTAATGCCAATTTTCCAGAGTTTTCACCACATCCGATAAGAACACATCGGCGCCTTCGCCGTCCAATACACGATGGTCAAATACAAAGGATAGATATATCATTGGACGAATCGCGATCATGTCATTTCCATCAGCATCAGTTATAACAACCGCGCGTTTTTGCACGCTGCCTGTACCCAGAATACCCACTTGCGGCTGAGTAATGATAGGCGTTGCAAAAAGGGATCCGCTTAATCCGTGATTCGTAAGTGAAAAAGTACCCCTGCGCACTTCTTCTGGTTTCAATTGCTTGGACCGTGCGCGCTGCGCTAAGTCATTCACCTTTTGCGCCGTGCCCAGCAGTGATAAGGTGTCAGCTCTTTTGATCACAGGCACAATCAATCCCTGCTTGCCAAGCGATACAGCCATACCGATGTTGATTTCAGAGTGCATCAGCAGACCCTCATCATTCCAGGAAGCATTCACTTTTGGGTTCGTCTTCAACCCCGCAACAATGGCTTTCATAAAATATGCCGTCAATGTCAAACGCACACCATCTTCCGCAAATAATGGTTTATTGATCGCGCGATGCGCTGCAACCCGGCTCAAATCGGCTTCCATTACCGTCAGAACATGTGCGGATGTTCTCTGGGATGCGATCATCCGTTCTGCAATTGTCCGCCGAATGTTTGAAACCGGTACAAGATTGGATGCTTCCTCTTTCCTGGATGACAATTGTTTTAATTCAGGTTTTTGGGAACTATCAATGCGCAGATTTTCCGATTCCATGAATGCCAAAACATCCTTTTTTGTGATTCGGCCGTCCTTTCCGCTGCCGGTGATCACATCCACATCTAAATTATTTTCTTTAACCATCTTTCGGACCAGAGGTGAAAGAAATGAATTCTCCATTTTTTCTTGCGGTTGATTCTCTTTTTCCGTTTTCGCCTTGGGACTTTTTTTCGTTTTCTTCCTGGATGAATCATCAGGGATTGTTTCACCCGTTTTTCCGATCCATGCCAACAATTCGCCAACCTTTACGGTCTCCCCTTCCCTGGCATAAGTTTCAAGTACCACACCGCTTGAGGGGCTCGGTAATTCCGTGGCCACTTTATCAGTTTCAACTTCGACAATTGGTTGCAACATCTCGACTGCATCGCCGGGCTGCTTGAGCCACTTCACAAGTACAAGCTCTTCAATACCTTCACCCATACGCGGTGCAGTAAGTTTTGTTGCCATCATTCCTCCAAATTTAAAATAAAGATGGAAATTGGGCGGGATCTGATTCCCGTTTCAATTCATAAATTGTACGATAGATCATCTCGGTATTTGGCTTGGAATAGTAGTCACCATCCGATCCGTATGCGGGGCGGTGTTCACTGCTCGTCAGTGTTTTCGGCGTAGCATCCAGCCAGCGATATCCGTCCTGTTCTTCCAGCACCTTTTGCATCATAAATGCCGTAGTTCCTCCCGGTACATCTTCATCGACAAACAATATGCGAGAGGTTTTCTTCAGGGATTCTAGAATCTTCCCTTCCGTATCAAAGGGTAGTAGAGATTGGACATCAATAATTTCGACAGAGATACCGCTGGAATCCAGACTTTCTGCCGCCTCCATTGCTATGCGCACACAGGCGCCGTAGGTCACCACCGTGATATCGCTCCCTTCGCGTACGGTTTCAGGCACACCCAGCGGAACAGTGAATTCCCCAATATTTTCAGGAAGTCTTTCCTTAATGCGATATCCGTTGAGTACTTCCACAACAATAGCCGGATCATCTGATTGTAATAACGTGTTGTAAAAACCCGCGGCGCGTGTCATATCGCGCGGGACAAGTACATGGACACCCCGCACAAGATTGATGATCCCCGCCATCAAAGAACCGGAATGCCACATTCCTTCTAATCGGTGGCCACGCGTTCGGATGATAACCGGAGCTTTTTGCGCACCGGCAGTTCGCCAACGCAATGTCGCCAGGTCGTCCGAACAGGTCTGCAGGGCATAAAGAAAATAATCTAAATATTGGATTTCACAGATTGGCCTTAATCCCCTTAAAGCCAGACCGATTGCCTGACCAAGGATGGTATTTTCTCGAATGCCGGTATCCGCAACGCGCAAAGTGCCGTATTTCTCTTGCAGCCCACGAAAACCCTGATTTACATCGCCGAGTTTCCCAACATCTTCACCAAACGCGATCAGACGCGGTTCTCGTGCCAGCGCGTGGTCAAATGCTGAGTTGAGCACTTCAAAACCCATCACCATTGGTGAATCATCATGGTATCTGGGAGCAACCATTTTTACATGGCTGGGTGATTTTGTGCTTTCTGAAGTCATAAAAGATGCGTAATAGCTTCGTATTTCATTTTCAATAGTTTGCGCAAATTGGGACAGAGCATCTCGTTCAACACTGGGTTCGCCAATCGTCATCGCGAGACTCTCCTGTAATGCGGAAGCGATATCCCGGCGCAATGGCGCGATTTTACCCTGCAGGTCAAACCGAATTTGCTCCAAAGCGTCCTGCCGTGAAGAAACCTCTGATAACGAAGAGATTAATGCGTTTGCTTCCAAACGAATAACATTAATGGGAGACTGATAAGCTTGATAGGCATCTTTCGCCGCCTGTTCAACTGTCTCTAGATCTTCAACTTCCCATTTCTCAATTTCTTTTTCACCGGCAATTTCTGATTTAATCAGCCATTTACGATATCTGGCGATGCAATCATGCTCTTCTTCCCACGCTAGACGCTCTTCGTTTTTATATCTTTCATGCGAACCGGACGTTGAATGCCCCAATGGCTGCGTAACTTCCGTGACATGCACCAGTGAAGGAATATGATGCTTTCTTGCGTTGAAGCTCGCTGCTTCATAAACATCTAAAAGAGCGTTGTAATCCCAACCATTTACACTGTAAAGGTCATATCCCCGATCACATTCTTCGGCCGGACAGGGTATGCGTTTAAAACCCTTTAGGATCGCGTAAATATTTTCTTTAACCATTTGGAATTGATTGGGTACCGATATACCATACCCATCATCCATGACAGAGATAATAGCAGGGGCATGTAATACACCAATGGCATTTACGGCTTCCCAGAATGACCCCTGTGCGGTTGATGCGTTTCCAATGGTCGACCAGGTGATCTCATTTCCGTGATCCGAGAATTTTTTCATGTCCTGAAGTTCAGCGATGTTTCGATAAAGAACGGATGCGTAAGACAACCCGACTGTTCGGGGCATTTGGGCTGCCGTTGGTGCTAAATCGGCAGACGAGTTCTTTCGCTCAGTCTGCGGTAGCCAATCGCCGCTATCATTAATCAGTCGCGTGGCGTAATGCCCGTTCATGTTCCGTCCGCCAGTGTTTGGTTCAAATTCCGGATCAGTGTGTGCGTACAACTGGGCGAAGAATTCCTCCAGGTTTAATAAACCCATCGCCATCATCCATGTTTGGTCTCGATAATATCCTGAACGCCAATCACCTGCTTCAAAGAAATGAGACATTGCCAGTTGGGGTAATTCCTTACCATCACCGAAAATACCGAACTTCGCCTTACCGGTGAGAACTTCTCGCCGTCCGATTACCGCGGCTTTTCGAGATCGAAATGCTAGTCGGTAATCTGCTTTTAGTGCTTCTTTTTTCACAAGGTAGTTTGAATTGGTTTTATTTTTCATAATATTGCATGGTGCTATTTTAATCTTCATTATACGCTTGTGTAAGGTTACGATTTTATTAATGCTTTCTTAATCATGAAAATCGTTGCAAAATTTCGTATACATTTTGCGATTTATCAAGATACCGTTTGTTTTATTATCTTAGCAAACGCTTCAATCGGATGATTTATAGATGCGAAGAATTTCACACCGACTTTCCTGGTCCAATTCCAATGAATCGCCAGGTGCAGGAACACACTGGCAAACATAGCAATACCCGACCAGGTATGGAAGGTTTTCCAGCTTTCCCGCATGATTCCTACAATCTTGATTGTAGCAGTTCCTCGGCCACCAGGTACCAATAGCAATATCAGTCCTGAGAACAGGCAGATAAAAAACGCGATCGCCGCCAACCCATCTACAAGCACATTCATGATTCTAAGCAGATTACCTCGTCGGATACTTTTTTTCCATAATTGAATATATCGGAGAAAAACACGTTGTATCCAATTGACATGAAGAAAGACATGAAAAATTAGTATCACCGATAACATCAGGCCTGTCCATTTATGAATCGCTCCCCATGTACCGCGCTCAAATAGGATGCGCATATTGTAACGGGGATTACGCCCGCCCTGGTATCCAGATGGAACATATAGAAAATACAAACTAGATGCGAAAACACCGATAAAAAGGATAAACATCACCAGGTCAGTGAGATAACGGATGCGGGTTTTTCTAGACATTTGACTATTTTTTTCCATGGCATATCTCCATTTTTTCCGTTATTATGAGCGTATTAAATGAAGATTTGATGAAGGAAATATAAAGTTCCAGTGAATTTCTAACTCCCGCTCTTCTGCAGTAAACAAGCATATTGCACTAAAAAAGTGCCATATGCATTGGTTGTAAATAAATCAATTCAATTGTTTCTGGTAGGGTTGATTGTTCTCCAGCACACTATCGATCACCGGCATCCATTCACTGATTAGAATGTTCTGTGGACATTTGGGAACACATTCCTCACATTGTATGCATTGGTCAGCTTTTTCATCCGTATCGAATAAGCGGGCATATGATTCTCGTGTGCCTTTTATGTCATCATAGACAGCAATCCTATTATAGTAATCAAAAACACGTGGAATATTTACACCCTCTGGGCACGGCAGGCAATATTCACAATTCGTGCAATCAATTGGGCTGAGACCGGATAAAGTATCTCTGACCCGTTCAATCAATCTTAATTCCTCTTCATCTAACGATGCGACGTGCGACCGGTCAGCGGATTGAAGATTTTCTTCTACCTGCTGCAAAGTACTCATCCCGCTCAAAACCACATTTACTTCAGGCTGGTTCCAAATCCATTGGAAAGCCCAGTCAGCAGGCGTACGCTGATTATCAGCGCTTTGCCACAGCGGTGTCGCAGCGGGAAGATCCGCAGCTAATTTACCGCCCCGCAGCGGCTCCATAATGACTACCGCTAAACCCTTATCTGATGCATATTGCAACCCGGCTTTACCGGCCTGGTATGCAATATCCATATAGTTGTATTGGATCTGGCAGAAAGTCCACTTATCATATCCATCTACAATGTCTTTAAAAATGGGAAGCGCGTCATGAAAGGAGAATCCAACATGCCTGATCCGTCCATCTGCAATCGCATTTTCAGCTTTTTTCAATAATTCTAATTTTTGCACCTTTTCCCAGCTGGCAGCGTCTAATGCATGCATGAGATAGAAATCGATCACATCGCTTTGTAACCGCTCCAATTCTTCATTCAGCATGCGGTCAAAATCATCGGTTCCCTGTACCTTCCAAATAGGCAGCTTAGTTGCAATCCGCACCTTATCGCGGTAGCCATTCGCTAATGCGACACCCAGTGCGGTTTCACTTTGCTCTTTATGATACACATAAGCAGTATCAAAATAATTCACGCCCCCCTCGATAGCATGCCAGATCATTTCATTCGTTTTCTCCTGATCGATCTTTCCGCTGTCCCCGCCAATGGTTGGTAATCGCATGCATCCAAATCCTAAAACAGATGTCTCCCAATCTATATTTCCAAATTTTCTGTATTGCATAGAACTTTGTCCTTTTCTGGTTTCAAACAACGACATTTGACTGATAATAATTGTATCTATCTAACCGCCAATTAGCAAGAAAACCCCTCAGGATATACTTACACAATAAAAAAAAGCTTAGCCATTATATTCAACTCATTGCTTATGGTTTTCTTCATCAATAATACTATTGCTTTTCCGGGTCACAACACACCTGGCATAAAACCTAATTCATCCTGAACCATCAAATGCAGATTTCCTCCGGTCATTATCAACACAAAATGTGGAAATCATGCTTTATAGCTACAAAACGGAACTGATGGATTTTCAGAAAACCTATCCATCAGTGAAAAATCCCGGGATCACATTTTCCTTTTCGGAAAAGGAGTCAGCAGAAAGTGGTCAGCACCAGAAAGATTTGCTTCAAAAACAAAC
>Ga0180434_10002349_pt1 | contig 25540 bp, 14 predicted proteins | sample SS_ome_7_FD_132453 | JGI IMG/M metagenome (GOLD analysis project Ga0180434, IMG submission 132453) | Hypersaline lake sediment archaeal communities from the Salton Sea, California, USA - SS_1_D_2 metaG | ecosystem: Environmental > Aquatic > Non-marine Saline and Alkaline > Hypersaline >... | reverse complement strand
GTCAAGGCCGGTGTTCTTTAGCCGGTTGAATTCGCTCATGGGACTCGCCGCCGGCGACGCCTCGGCCGATTCCGGCTGGCCGTGGTTGTGATCGTGCCCGGGTCCGGTGTGATCACCTTCCGCGTCTTTGTCGTCTTCGGACGCCTTCAGTTGGACAATCTTCTCGCGGGTGAGGTGGATATTCTGGTAGACATCATCCGGGATGATGTAGTACCAGTCGGCGAACCGGGCATTGAGCTTCCGGACCTTCTCCTTGCCGTCGGCGATCTTCTTGTCGTACTGCTCTTGCTTGCGCTGGTTCTCCTTTTCGATACGCTCGCGCTCGGCCTGGAGTTCCTTCTCTTGGGCCTCGGCGTCTTTCTCTTTCGCCGTTTCTGCCTCGGGCTTCGCTTCGTCGGCGTTACTGTCTTGCTCGGCGTTCTCCACGTCAGCCTCATCGGTGTCGGCACTGTCGCCTTCGTCGGCCTCGTCCTCCGCCTTTGCCTCCGGTAGTGGCTCGAGTTCGGGCTTGGGGATGACGTCGGCATTGAACTCGGCCATAACGAAGATGTACCGATTCAGATCGGCGTTGGAGTTCGCCGGCTCGCCGTCCTCGCTCTCGGCCGGCTTGTCGCCGCTGTGCTTGCTGTCGGCAATGTCGCCGAAGCGGAGGACGTATTCGACGCCCTCCTTGGTCACAACCCGGATGTCGCCCTCGTTCGAGTAGAGCTGCTCCGGGCCGCCTCCGACGCGCGCCGGGAAGAAGCCCTTGCTCATCAGCGAGAGCCTGGCTTCGTTGTCGAGCACGAGGCCCTCGGCCGCTGCCAGGTCGGCGCTGAGCCCGGCCGGCTTGCGGCGGACGTCGACGATCTTCAGGTCGTCCAGGGCGTTGCGCATGTCGTTGAGCGCCTCGGAGTTGAGTTCTTCATCTTCCTCCAGACCTCCGTCGACCCACTGCCGGCCATCGAACCTTTCGTCCTCCACCAGCGACCAGTTCACCTCGCCGGCGTCATCGTAGCGCAGCGCCATCCGGCCGCGTTGCAGCAGCGCGCCCTGGGTCTCGTCGACCGAGTGGTCGTGGATGGCCACCCGCTGGATATCCCAGGTGCTCAGTTGCAACAGGTCTTCCTCGATCCAGTCCTGGAACTTCGTCGAAAGCTTGTCGGTGGCGACCTTCATCGTATAGACGGGGTCCTGGCCGACGCGGCGGACGTAGCGCAACTCATTCTGCCCCTCGACCTCTTTTCCGATGATCATCGCCAGCAGCGTTTTGTCGTCGGCCCCCTTCATGACCACGCGGGTGCCCACGCCGATGGCGCCCGATTCGAGTTCCTTCGCCCCGGGGTCGATCACGCCGTACAGGGCATGATCGCCCGGGCTTTCGCTGGCAAGGGTCAGCACCTCGCGGCCCATCACGCTAGTGGCGGCGTCGGCCAGTTGGTCCTCGGCGTCGGCCGGGTAGTTGGCGTGCGAGGGGATCGACCAGATGTCATTGACCTGGGCGACCTCGAAACGCCGCGGCTGGCCGGTCTGCTCGTCGTACTTGACGATCTGGAGGCTGGTCACCTCCAGCGGCTGGAAATCGTCGAACAATTGCTGTCCGACCATCTCCTGGGGTGCCAGTTCGGGGCTCCGCAGCCGCGTGCCGTACTCGACGGTTATCAACGCTCCCAAGGCGAGCACCGCCGCGGCGACGAATACCATGGTCTTGGAGGATTCACTCATCGTCGAACATCTCCCTGGTCCGGTGTATGGATTTAGCTATTGACGCTCAGCGGTCAGCTATCAGCGGTCAACCTTTGAATTTCAAATCTCACATCACTGATCTCAAATCTCAGACTCCGAAGCTCAAATGTCACATGCGAGCGGTCCATACTCTCGGGCACGATCGTCGACCGGCCGACCGCGGACCGCTCCTTACCGCAGCCGCGTGCGCGCGACGCCTTCGCGTTCCTTGGCACGCCGGGTGAAAAAGACACCCAACGCAACCAACAACGGCGGGATCGGCGGCAACGCCACGGCCCAGAACTTGTAGCGGTCTTGCAGGCGGCGGATCTCCAGATCCTGCTCGCGATCAATCTGCTTGATCTCGCGCTCCTGCTTGCGCTGGAGCTGATCGACGCGGTTCTGCATCCGCTGCTGGCCGTCCTTCAGCGCCATGGCGATCCGGCGGGCGATTTCGTTGTCGTCGAGCTGCTTCTCCCGCATGTCCTTGCGGAGCTGCTCCATCCGCTCGTTCAATTCCTTCTCCATGTCGGCCTGCGCTTCCTCCAACTCCTCTTGCAGCTTGTTGCGCAGCTTGGCGTTTTCCGTTTCCGCCTTGTCCAGCTTCTCATCGATGCGGGTTAAGGTGCGGTGCTCGGGTCGCCGGTTGCGCAGCTCGATGAAGCGGTCGTCGCCGGCAAGCGTGTCGAGCGTGTTGAGCACGAACGTGACATTGTCGAAGCTCATGTCCAATCCGACTTCCGGATTCGTGCCCTGCTTGCGCAGTTCGAAAAACTGGCTGTGCAGCATGTCGATGTCGGCCACGACGATGGCGTTGATCTCCGATGGCTGCGGCTGTTGCTCCGACGACGCGTCGCTGCCGGCCGCCGCGGCCGCGGGAACCTCGCCTTGGATATGGGCCGCCAATATGTAGGGTGTGCTGCCAAGCTCGGGGCGACGGTTCGGGTTCAGCCCGCCGGGCCCGAACATCGTCATTTGCGTCATGTCGCGATACCGGACCGTGCCGGCATTCGGCCCGGTGCGGACCAGCGACTCGAACTTCATATCCGACGCGTTTAGCTTGCTCAGCGAGCCCGGGAAGGGGAACAGCAGCAACTCCAGTTCGTCGGTGACCGGGTCCGACGCATTGAAGGCGTCCGGCGTATTCGACGAATCGTCGACGAAGACCAACTCCTCGGGCAGGAAGCCGAGCTTCGGCGAGGGGTTGTACGGCTGCCAGACGATCCGGTCGCCGGTGAAATCGACGCCCAGGACGCTCCAGAGTTTGCCGAGGTCGCCCTTCGGCGGCGGTTGCTGCTGCATCATCATGGGATTCATCCCCCCGGGCGGGCGCCGCGGGGCGCTCGTGGCCGGCACATTGCCCGCAAACCCGGGGAAGGGGTCCTCGAAGATGGCCGTCGCAATACCCGACTCGACCGCGGTGATGAAATTCTCCATCTCCTCCGGGCCCAGCGACGAGGGCTGCACAGCCAATAGGGCGTCGTAATGGTCGGTGATCGGGCTGCTCGGGTCGACCTCGACCACTTCGTACATCTTCTCGAGTTCGTCGATGATTGGCCAGTTCTGACGGCTCGAACCGCTCTGGAAGTTGAATCCGCCGTACAGTTGGGCGTCGGTCCGCACCACGCCGATCTTGCGGCGATTCTGGTCGGTGACCGTACAGAGCGAACGCACCAGTTCGTACTCGACCGGAATTCCCCGATCGATAAACGGCAGGATCACCTTCTCCAGTCCGCTGGTGAAGGCAACGCCCATGAAGATGTCGTCTTCGGCCACCGTGCCGCGCTCGCGGGAAAGAACCCGCTGGGGCGTGATGCCGTAACGCTGCTCGGCCAGCACCGCGTTTTCGCTGAACTGCTCGGTATTGTGGATACGGACCTCGACCTGATTGCCGCCTCGGGCACGCAATTCGTGGAGCATGTTCAAGAGGTCGGCCCGGGCCTGAACGTAGTATTTGGGCACCTCGGGACTCATGAAGGCGTCGACCCGGACCGGCCGCTCGAGCTTCAGTTCCTTCAGCAGCGTAATGGTGCTCGGCGAAAGCGAGCTGAGCTTCTCTTCGGTGACGTCGGCCCGAAGGTCGGCTCGCTGGAAGAAGAGCGTTACGGTCGCCGCAAGCACCAGCAGGGCGACGGCGCGGACGGCGTAATGGGCGGCCATCAGGCCCCAGTCGCGCCCCCGAGCCCAATGGCGCCGGCCGATCAGCACCATGCTCAGGTAGAGCATCACCGCGACGATCATCGCGAAATAGGCGATTCCCGAGAGGCTGATGATCCCGCGGCCGAAATCGGCGAACTGCTCCCCGATGCTCCACTGCTTCACCGTGCGAGCCACGCCCGGGGCGAGAAACGCCTCGCCCCACATGGCCGCGACGAACGGGGCATTGAACAGCGCCCCGAGGATGAAGCCGACCGTCAGATTGCTCGTCAAAAACGACGCCACCATGCCGACCGCCAACATCGCCATGCCGACGAGCCAATAGCCGACATACGTGCCCAGGAACAGCCCGGCATCGGGATTGCCCAGTATCCGCAACACCGCATAGTTGCAGACCAGCGAGAACACCAGCGAGACGCTGTAGATGGCCAGAGCGGCCAGGTATTTGCCCAGCACGATGTCGAAGTCGCCGGCCGGGATGGTTAGCAGCAATTCGTCGGTACCTTGCCGCCGCTCGTCGGCCCAGATGCTCATCGTGATGGCCGGGACGAACACGAGCATGATCAGTGGGAAGAGCCGGTTGAGCTGATCGAGGTTGGCCAGGTTCGCATTGAAGAATTCGTACGGCCAGAATGCGGCCAGCGAACTCAATAGCACAAACACGCAGATGAACACGTAGCCGGTCGGCGAGGCGAAGTAGGCCACGAAGTTTCGCAAAAAGACTGCACGTAAGACGTTCGTATTCATGGTCGATTCCCAGGTATCGCTTGCCGTGGAAGGTTCGAGGGTTCCGTTTCAGCTATTTGATGTTTGCGAGGATAGCGTTCGGGAGGATGGCGTTCGGGAGGATGGCGTTCGGGAGGGCGAGGCTCCCGCCGAGCCTGGGGTGGCTGAGAACCACGGCTCGGCGGGAGCTTCGCCCTCCCACCGCCCTTAGGCAGTGCTGGCCGAGAGCTCGCGGAAACGCTCGTCCAGCGGCTTGTCGTCGGAGCCTAGTTCGCTGACCGGGCCGTCGAAGACCAGTCTGCCCTCGTTGATGAACAGGACGCGGGAAGCCATGGCCTCGACCTCCTGCAGGATGTGCGTGGAAAGCAGGATGGTCTTGTTCTTCCCAAGGCGCCGGATCGTTTCCCGCACGTCGTGGATCTGGTTCGGGTCGAGCCCGGCGGTCGGCTCGTCGAGGATCAGCACGTCGGGCTCGTGCAGCAGCACCTGAGCCATGCCGACCCGTTGGCGATAGCCGCGCGAAAGCTTGCCGATCGGCTTGCCGATCACGCTGCCGAGCTGACAAAGCTGGACCACCGCGTCGATCCGCTCGGCGGCATGGCTGGCCGAAAGCCCTCGGGCAGTGGCGAAGAACTGCAAGAGCCCCCGCGGGGTCATGTCGGGGTAGAGCGGCCCATTCTCGGGCAAATAGCCGAGCCGCACCGCGCCGGCGAGCCGGTCGGTCGCCATATCGTGGCCGGCCACCCGCGCCGTACCTGCCGACGGGGCCAGGTAGCCGGTCAGCAGCTTCATCGTCGTGCTCTTGCCGGCACCGTTGGGCCCGAGGAAGGCAACCACCTCCCCCTGATGGATATTGAACGACACGTCCTCAGTGGCGGCGAAATCACCATAGTACTTCGACAGCCCGATGGCTTCGATCATGGCAGGAGTCTGCGATTGGGTCATCGTGACATGCTCCATCGTGAGGTGATTCGGGAGGGAACGAGGCTGGCCGGGAGCCGCCTCGGGATGGCTAAAACCATTACTATACCACTGCTCGGCAGATCACCCAAGGGCGATCCGCGCCTCCCACCGAGGTATGCTGAACCGTTACCGTCGGCGGTCTAAAAAAACCGTGCGTTAAAATTCCGGAGTTGAGTCTAATACGGATGATCGAGTTGTGTGGTTCGCGAGCTGCCGGGTGGCGGCGCGCCGATTCTCCGGAGTTCCCTGATGCCACGGTCTCGTCCCTCAGGTCTCCACTGCTCCCAGCGCCAGCCGCGCGACGTTCAGCGCCCGCTTCGCGCCGAGGATCGGCAACAACTCGGGATGCCCTGCGTAGGGGAACTCGTGTGCGACGACGCCGTTGGGGCCGACAAAGGCCACAAAGAACGACGCCGGCTCGGAGGCCTTCGGGTCTAGCGGCGGAAAGGGGCCGATCGACAATGCATAGTCGGCGCCAAACCGCCGGCGGCAATGCTCGGCCATTGCCCGGGCTGTCTCGGCGCTGACGCTGCCGTGTCGCTCGACAAGATCGGCGGAGACGTCCAAAGCGGTGGGCAATGCCGCTTTGTCGGCGACAACCAGTCCGCCGAGAAAAGGGCCGCCCGCGCCGGCGGCCGTGCCGAGCCAGTGGTTGACCAAGCCGGCGGTTCCCCATTCGACAACGGCCAGCGTGCGGCGGCGCTGCCGCAATAGCTCAACCAGGACATCCTGCAACTGCTGGTCGCCCTCGCCAAAGACCCGGTTGCCCAGGCAATCGCGGATGGTGGCGGCGACCGGCTCGATGGCGGCATCGCACTCCTCGTCGGTGGCCCCTTCGGCCGTGATGCGCAGAATGATCGTGGCCCGACTGGCGTTGATTCCGACCCGGGGCGAGCGCCCTCGGCGGACCAGGTCGGGCAACATCGCCTCGATCTGGCTTTCGCCGGCGCCGAAGCAGTTGAGCTGCCGGTAGCGAACCGCGCGTCGCCCCGCTCCGGCTTGGCGCAGTTCGCCGGCGACCGTGCCGTGCCACATCTCGCGCATCTCCGCCGGCACCCCGGGCAGGGCGAACAGCCGGCAAGGCGGGCGGTCCGTTCGAGGCACCTCGAGCAGCACGCCCGGCGCGGTTCCCTCGGGATTGGGGATCATCCGAGCGCCGGTCGGTAACAGGGCCTGGCGTTCATTCCGCGGGGGCATGTCTCGCCGACGCCGCGCGAAGATGCCACGGATATGCTCCAGCGATGCCGGATCGAGCACCAGAGGCCGGCCGGTCGCTTCGGCGATGGCTTCGCGGGTGAGGTCGTCGGCCGTCGGGCCCAGCCCGCCGGTCACAACGACGACGTCGGCCCGGTCGATGGCCCGGCGGAAGACATCGGCGCACGGCTCGAGTTCATCGCCGACGGTTGCGTGGTAGAGCACCCGAATGCCCAATTCCTCCACCCGCAAGCTGAGCCATTGGCTATTCGAGTCGAGCAGTCGACCGCTGGTGATTTCGTCGCCGATGGCGATAATTTCCGCATGCATAAGGCTTCTCAAAGGCGGACGGTGTGCCGCCCCTGCGAGGGGGCTCGCGAGCGTGTTACAATATCGGGAACGCCCCAATTGATTTACCGGAGTCGACCCGCCAAACTGGTATTATGGCGGCAGTGGCGAGCAGGGGGAAGGGGCGTATCTCTCGACCAATAACCGCTGATTGCTGACCGCTGAAAGCCGACCGCTCATCATGGCATTGGACGAAGACACCCGCGACCGACTCGCCGCACTAGCTGCCGGTACATTGCCCGAGGCAGAGGCCGCGAAGCTGCGCGAGCAGATGGCCGGCGACGCCGCATTGGCCGAGGCCTTTCGCGAAGTGGGCGCGAAAAGCGAGCCGGCGGCGAGTCCTTTGCCGCCGCGAAAGACCGAAGCTCCGCCCGCTGCGCCGCCGTCGCCGAAAGTTCGCAAGTCGGGCGAGTCGCCCAACCGGTCATTCGCTTGGGCTGCCCATTGGGTGGTGGGGCTGGCGGCGTTGTCGCTGCTGGCGGTCTCGGTCGGCGGCTATTGGTACCATCGCGACCAACTAGCGACGATCATCGGCGAGCACGTTCGGTTGCGGGTGGTCGGGCCTGCCGTGCTCGAGTCGGGCACCGAAGCGGCCTACGCCGTCGCGACGACCACCGTCACCGGCCAGGGGGTGCCCACCGAGGTCCGCCTGGCGTTCGATCCGACCGGCGAGGATGGCGGTTTTGTCTACACCGACACCACCGACGAACACGGCCGGCTGGAGGTGGTCATACCGGCCGATATGATCCAGCCGGGCGAGGCGGAACTGAAGGTCGAGGTGCGCGACGGATCGGAGAGCCGATCGCCCGGCTACGTCAGCCGCGTGCGGGTCGATCCGGCCCGCTATGTGACGCACGTTTCGCTCGACAGGCCGCACTACCGGCCCGGCGATCCGTTGCATTTCCGCACGGTGACGCTCTCGCGCTTGGCCCTGGCGGCCGAGGATGGGCTGCCGGTGCGGGTCGAGATTCTCGGCCCTGATGGCAAGGCCTTGGCCGGCGTCGCCCACAATGCGAAGACCCAGCGCGGCACGGTCGGCGGCACATTGCCGCTTCCGGCCGCTTTGCCCGCGGGACGCTACGCGTTGGCCGCCCGCAGCCCGAGCGATGTTTTTCCGCCACGGCGGCGTGGGTTTGTGGTCCTGGGCGATGATCCGGCCGCGGGGCAGCAACAAGGCGATCAGCCACAGCGGGCCGAAAGTGTGAAGCAGTCCGACGAGCCCGAGCAAGCCGGTGAGCCGTCTGAAGAGCCCTCCGTGGAGACACCGCCGGTCGACGTCCGTTTCTATCCCGAGAGTGGGCCTCTGGTGCCGGAGTTGGAGAATCGCATTTACTTCGTCGCCCGGGATGTGCATGGTGAGCCGGTGGCGATCGAGGGGCGGGTGGTCGACAGTGACGGGATGCCGGTTGCCATGGTCCAGACGCAAGTAAGCGGCATGGGCAGCTTCAGCTTCGTCCCACATGCCGACGAACCCTGCCGGCTGAAGATCACCGCGCCGGAGGGCATCGCCGACGAGCCGGAACTACCCGAGGCCGAGGACGAAGCACGCGTGCTGCTGAATACAGGCAATGGGGTGTTCGACCCCGCTGGGCCGCTGGAGTTCGTCGTACGCAGTGTAGAGCCGGGCCTGCCGCTGGTCATTGCCGCCTCGTGCCGAGGGGTACCGGTCGGGCAGCAGATGCTGGTCACCGCCGACAATGAGGACGGCCTGAACACGCTCGTTATGCCGCTTGACGAGAATGTCGGCGGCGCGGTCCATCTCGAGGTGTTCGATTACTCCGAAAGCCCGCCGGTGCGCATCGCCCAGCGGCTGGTTTACCGCAAGCCGGGCCGGAAGCTGCGGGTCGAGGCCGTCGGGCTGGCCCAGCATTACGCCCCGGGGGAGACCGTCAAGCTGGGACTGAAGGTGACTGACGAAAACGGCGAGCCGGTGCCGGCGGTGCTCGGCGCGGTAGTGGTCGACGCCGCGGCACGCAACCCGGGCAAGTCGCCGCCAGCCTCCTTGCCGGCCAATATCCTGCTGGGGCAGGCGCTCGACAAGGCCAAGCCGGTCCCCGACCTCGAGGTGTATCTGAGCGAGGCCCCCGAGTCGGCCCTCGCGCTGGATCTGCTCTTGGGCACCCACGACTGCCGGACGCCGGAGTCCGGCGACGCGACCACGCCGCCGCTGGTCTACGACAATCTGCCGGAAATCCAGGCGAATTACGAGCATATTCTGGCCGAATATCGGGCCGACCGTACAAAGCTGCTCAACACGCTCACCACGGCCAGCTTCTTCGGTGGGCTGGGGCTGATGCTGCTGGTCGCGATGCTCGGGCTGATGAAGATCGTCTCGGGCGTCCATCTTTGGGTGCCCGCGATCGGCGTGACCGTCTGCTGCCTGGTGATCGGCGCGATCCTCATGGATCCCGCTCGATTGAAGGCGAGCGGCCAGCCGGCGGCCGCGTTCCAGTCGTACAACGCGACGGTGGCGGAAGAAGCGAACGAAAGCCCGACGGCAGACGACGCAGTTGACCTGGTGGAGCAGTCCGGCGACGAGCCGGCGGATCGACAGCCGGCCGACATGGCCGCGGCAGCATCTTCGCCCGCATCGGCCGAGACCGGCGCAGGCCTTGCTCCGCCGCTCTATTGGCAGCCGATGCTCCTGGCCGGCGCGGACGGCACAATCGACCACAAGATCGAATTCACCGTACCCTCGACTCCGTCGACCGCCACCTATATCCTCTACATCACGGCCCACGCCGACGGCCGCTTGGGGTCGGCCCGAGCAGAGCTGGTGGTCAACACGCATCAGAAAGGACAACAACCATGACGGACGAGCGAAGTGCATTGATCACGGGCGCATCTCGGGGTATTGGGCGGGGAATCGCCCTGGAGTTGGGGCGGCTGGGCTTCGGCGTCGTGGTCAACTATGCCAATCGGGCTGATGCGGCGGAGGAAGTGGTCGAGCAGATCGCGGCCGCCGGCGGCAAGGCGGTCGCCGCCCAGGGAAACGTGGCCGTGGCCGACGATCGGGCCGCCTTGGTCCAGCGCACGCTGGAGGTGTTCGGCCGCCTCGACGTGCTGGTGAACAACGCGGGCATCACCTCGCCGGGCCGCAAGGACGTGCTCGAAGCGACCGAGGACGCGTTCGACACGGTCTTCGCCACCAATCTCAAGGGCCCCTTCTTTCTCTCCCAACTGGCGGCCAACGAAATGATTCGCCTGATCCGGGCCGGCGCCATGCCCGGCGGGAAGATCGTCAATATCTCATCAATTTCCGCCTACGCGGTCTCGACCAACCGTGGCGACTACTGCATGAGTAAGGCGGCCATGGCGATGATGACCCAATTGTTCGCCGTCCGATTGGCCGAGGAGAAGATCGGTGTGTTCGAGGTCTCGCCTGGGGTGATCGCAAGCGACATGACCTCCGGCGTGAAAGAGAAGTACGACCGGCTGATCGCCGAAGGGCTCTGGCCGATCCGCCGCTGGGGCCAGCCGTCGGACGTCGGCAAGGCGGTGGCCGCGATCGCCGAGGACTATTTCCCCTTCAGCACCGGCGGGCGGATCGACGTCGACGGCGGGTTCCACCTCCGCACGCTGTAGCAGACGGCGCATGCGATGGCCCCGACACATGCTCTGGATAGGCCGCAGACCAAGAGTCCTATTCTCCTGGAGGCCGGCGCTTTCTCGGCGTCTCTTGTGCCTTCGGTGCCCCGATAGCAGGGCTATTGCCACCACCCCCCCCGTAGGTCTGCGTCCGAGGCTGGATATGCCCGGCCGCTGACTTTTTGTGTGTCAAGACAGGGTTAGGGTCCGCCAAGAATGGGGTAAATGCACGTCCTTCTGTTCGTATGTGTTAGGCGACATGGGGAGCATGCAACTGGTTGACGAAATGGGACGCTCTGCTAAGATCGTCTGCGGTGTGCGGCTGTCCGATCCTTGGCCGACGCTCGCCCGCTGATGACAACTTCCCATTCCGTGGTGTTTATCAACTGGAGGTGGACATGAACGGCAGGCTTGGTTCCCGCGTACGGCCATCGTTTGGCAAGCATTCGGCGCGTTTTGAGTCTTTGGAATCGAGGAATATGCTTTCGGCAGGCGCCTGGAATCCTTGTCCGCCGCAGTCGACAACGACGGTTTCGGACCTGATGGCGATGGTTCCCGACGTGATCGCGGAGCATCCGGAGTTGATGACGGCGATTTCGCAGTTGATGGCCGGCGGACCGCGGTCGATGGCGACCGAGCCGGACCTGATGGCGATCATTCCGGACATCCTCGCGGAGAACCCGGAATTGGTCGAAGCGGTCTCGGAGTTGATCGCGACGGAATTTGGTCAGATCGCCCCGCTGTTGCCGTCGTTCACCGAGCTGGCTCCCATTGCCCAAGAGTCCTGGCCGGCGGGGGCGCCGCTTGCGACGAGTAGTGCGGCCGCCTACACGGTCGAGCGGGTGGCGAAGGCTCAGCCCGACGAATTCTTCAACGGCGTCGGCCAGCCCTATATCCCGTTGGGCGAGCAGGGGCCGGACGACGTCGGCCAGCCGAAGGTCAACCAGGACTACGTCTGGTCGATGACCCAAGCCGGCGACTACATCGCCTTCGCCTCGGCTGGGAACGTCAACGGCGGTTTCGGCGGTCATGCGATAGCCGGTCCGATCCTCACCGACACGCATGTGCTCGAGGGCGGCGCAAGCCAATACCCGATCAGTCCCAGCTTGCTGCGCTATGTCATCGGCGACTGGCGCCCGCCGGAGATCCACCTCTACAACACCAAGACCGACCAGTACATGGAGATCACGCCCGACGATCCGGCGATTGAGATGACCCTCGGCCTGCGTAGCGCCGCGGCAAACGACGAGCTGGTGCTGTTTGCCGGGCCGAGCCGGGCCTTCCTAGGGATGAATGTCTTCGCGTTCGACGCGCAGACGGGCGATTACCTGGGCTCGAAGCGCATTTTCCAGTACTCCGACGTCCGCGAATGGGTGAATGTCGACGGGCAGCTTTATGCGGGCGTAGGCAGCACGGTGGGGATCGGTGGCGAGGGGGCGGTGATCCGCTGGGATGGCACCGTGGCCGACCCCTTCCAGTTCACCGAGGTGGGACGCATGGACCTCACAGCCGCCAATATCGTCGAGCACGAGGGCCGGCTCTATGTCTCCACCTGGCCGAAAGCCCAGGGGGTGCCATCGTGGTTCGTCGAGCCCTCTAGCGCCCTGGCGGGCATTTGGGTGAGTCCCGAGTTGGGCGACGACGGCCTGCAATCGTGGGAAGCCTATTCCTGGCGGAAGGTCTGGGACATCTCCGATTACGAGCCCGATCCGGTCATCGCCCGAACCTACGGCCTGAGCACCATGGAGTCGTTCGACGGCCATTTGTACTGGGGCACGATGCAGCAGCCGGGTACCGGCATGCTCGAATGGCGGGAAGCCTATCCGAACACCGAATACCCGGAGGGGCCGCTGTTCACGAAGACCAGCCGCGGCACGGCGCTATTCCGCAGTGCCAACCTCGATTCCTACTCCGGCACCGACGTGGAGATGCTCTTCGGCGATCCGCAACTCTGGAAGTATACTCCGAACGACCCAGGCGATTTCCACCTGGTCGACTCGCCCGCGGGCGATCCGCTTTACGGCTATGCCGGGTTCCACCAGGAATTCATGCCCGAGCGGCTGAACACGCTGCCGTACACCTGGTCGATGGAGGTCCACCACGAGAATCTTTATGTCGGCCTTTTCGACTACAGCGTCTCGTTTTTTGGCGACGTCTATGTCGAGGCCAGTGGCGATGTCAACGTGGCGGAGCAGATTCTCGCCTCGCAAGGAATGCCGGGGGTGCGGATGGGCGCCGACCTGTGGTGCGTTCCCTCGAGCGAGGCCAATCCGTTCGCCGTGACGCGCGTCGGCGGCAACAACCCGCTGAACTACGGCTTCCGCACGATGCAGTCGACGGAACGGGGTTTGTTCGTCGGAACGGCCACGCCCGCCAACCTATTGACCGATCCGCAGAGCCCCTTGCAAACCGGCGGCTGGGAACTGCTGAAGATGGGCGACGAGGTCGAGCCGACCCAGCAAAGCGATCCGCCGACCGTGGCCGCGCCGAACCGCATCAGCGCGTTGTTGGACGTGATCGGCGAACTCAACAGCAACCTCCAATGGAACGCCGAGGGCGGCGGCTTGTTCGAGCAGCTTGCCCGGCAGGTCCGCGAGAAGGAACTGTTCGGCCCGCAGCAGCGCAGCCTGGTCGACCACGTCTTGACGCTGTTCCACTTCTACGGGTAGGCGACGGCGTGAGACAGCCGCCTGGAGTTTCGCCTTCAGGCGGCCCGTCACGGCCGCGCAGGCGGGAATGCAGCGGCGTGCCGATGACGACTGGATTTCCGCGTGCGCGGGCATGACGGTTGGAAAGCCCCAGCCGGCGTGGGAAGGACGAAGGCGCGGGTTCGCCCCGACACGCCGGGCAAGGCAAGGCTGCTAAGCGGGAGGCGAGCGCGCGGGGCAAGATTCTCGCCAGCGGAATTCCCTTACGGTCCGCCGCGCGGTGCGTCGAAGCGGATTTTCTCGATCACCTTGATGATGTTGCCTCTCTCGTCGATGTAGCCGGAGACAGCGGTAATCGTGTCGATGACATACTCGAACCGCAACTGGTAGTCGCAGTCCAGGGCCACTTCGGTCTCGGCAGCGATGGAGCCGGGCCCCCGGTCGTCGCCGACGATCTCGCGAATTTGCTGCTGGAGGTCACGGAAATTCTGGGAAATGTCCAGCGGCCGATTGTTCATCGCGGCGCCGGCCAGTTTGCCGTCCGGCCCGGCCCTCAGCCGGACCTTGATCGGCGGCATCTGGTTCGGGTCGGGCTCACCCTGGCTGGGCGCCAAGATCGGCATCTTGATGTTGAAATCGCCTTCCGGGGAAACGATCTTGAACGTCATGATGAAGAACACGAGCAACTGGAAGACGATGTCGATCATCGGGGTCATCTGAATCTCGACCTTTTCGTCCCCATGGCGTTGCGTATTGCGCACTTTCATAGCGGTGTCCTTATGTTCTGCGTTCTTCCTGCTTGGCGCGCAAGGCAAACTTCTCGAAGTGCAGGTCCTGGCATATTTTAATCACCTCTTGCACGTTTCCGGTCTTCGCGCGGGCGTCGGCGCGGATGACAATCGTGGCGTTGGAGGTCGGCCGGCCCTGGGCTTCGAGCACCTGCTGCTCGCGCAGCAGCAGCCGGGGCAGCCCTTCCGGCGGCACTTCATCCCCGCCGACGATGATCGTACCCGACTTGGTCAACTGCAGGGTGATCGGCGTTTCCGGCGGTTTGTCCGGCGGCTTGGCCAACTCGCTCTTGGGCAAGTGGATCCGCTGGTTCTGATCGGCTTCGGAGAAGTTGACCAGCACCATGAAAAAGGCGATCAACTGGAACGTCATATCGATCATTGGGGTCATATCGCCTTCGACGAAACCGGCCCCGCGCTTCTTGTTCAAACGCATTCGCTCACCTCGCTGCTTTGCCTTTGGCCTGGCCGCCGCTGGAGCCGACCGTCTGGAAACGGCTCATCAGGCCTTCGCTGAGAATACCGACTTCCAGAACCAGCCGGGCGACCCGGTTGCGGAGGATGTTGTAGGCGGCGATCGCTGGGATGGCGATGAACAGCCCGATCAGCGTGGTGAACAAGGCCTGGGAGATACCGGTGGCCAGTTCAGACGCCTTCGGCGTGGTGCTGCTGGTGGCGATCACGCTAAACGATGCGATCATCCCCTGCACCGTCCCGAGCAGCCCGACCATCGGGCTGACCGTGCCGATCAGTGCCAGGTAGCTCAGCCGGTGTTCGAGCTTCATGTTCTCATCTTCGCCAACTTCCTGCATGGCCTCGATGGCCTTTTCGTAGCCGGACGAGAGTTTGGCCAACCCGGCGGAAAGCACCTGGCCGAGGAACGACTCGTCGTTCTTGGCCATTTCGTAGGCTTCCTGATAGCGTTTTTCGTTCAAATGCTGCTCGAAGCCTTCGACCAGGGCCACCGGCACGACATTCTCGCGGCGGGCGGTCAGAATGTTCATCACGAACAGGGCGACCAGCGTGAACGAGAGGCCCAGGAAGACCAGGCTGTAGAAGAGGCCGAGCGACTCGTACATCCAGCCGAGCCGGCTTTTTTCTTGGGAGGCCGAGGTTTCCTCGTCGTCCGCACTGGCACCCTCCTCCTGGGCTACGGCGACTGGGGAGTCGAGCAGGGTGACGGCGGCAAAGACGCCCGCGATGAGCCAGAAGGAGAGCAGGCCCACTGCCAAGATACCCCTGGATGATTGGTTCCGCATTACAAACCTCCGGATTTGAAAGACTGTTGGTTTTGGACGATTTGTTGTTTCGCTTAGGGTGAGATTCCACGAATCCGCCCGCGCGTGCCGCGCCGAAATGCTCCGGCGGATTGCCGCCCCCCGGAAAGTGCCTGCGTGAAGGCAAACAACCCCTTAGTGTACTCTAAATACGTGGGAAAGGTAAAGCATCCACCGTGAAATTCGCGGCGGGGCCCACCGACTATTCCCCACGACCGTCCATGGGCCATTCCCCTCCCGGTCGCAGGAGGCCGTCTCGGTTTCCCTAGTTCCAGGTTGGGGAGGGCGAGGCTCCCGCCGAGCCGATGGCGTCTCCAAGATTCTCGGCACAGCAGGAGCTGCGCCCTCCGGGGCGGCCCCGGAATGGCCCCTAGTCGCCCTGCTTGGCCCAACGGGTGTTGCCGTAACGCTCGCGGAGCATGGTTCGGGCTTCCTGAGCCCGTTCGGTCTTCATCTTCTTATTCCACAACTCCACGAGGTTGGCCAGCGCTTCGGCGTGCGACTGGCGGTCGGCATAATAGAGGATATCGACGTGCAGGAAGGCCAAAATCGCTTCGTTCTCTTGTCCGGACTTGCGGTAGGCGGTCCCGAGCGTGTTGTAGGCCTGGGCGTGCAGCGCTACGTCTTCCGTGTCGGCGTTGGCGAGAATCTTCTTCACGGCGTCGATTGCCTGCGCCGACTGTCCTTCGGCGGCCATGCAGCGTGCCTTGCCCAATCGGGCGGCCAATTGCTGGGCTTTGGCCAAGTCGCCGGCGGCGCTCATTCCCAGCACGGCGTCGAACGCCTGAGCGGCTTCGGCGATCTTGTTCTGGGCCAGCCGGGCGCGTCCCATTGCTACGCCCGCTCGCATTTTATAGTCGGGCCAAGGAGCCTTCGCCAGCGTGGCGTAGTAGTCCTCCGCCTTGGCGTGCTGCCCAACGGCTACCGCCAGGTCGCCCATCACCTCGGTCGCCTCCAGGTAATGATAGCTGCGGGTGTTGGACGCGAGGAAACCGGCCATTTGGCGAGCGGCCTGCATTAGGTCGCCGTTGCCGGCCAGTGCCATGCGAGCCGTGCATAGGGCTTTGTAGAAAGCCACGTCCTGCTGAACCGGAAGGGCCAACTCCGGGACGTTCAGCCCATTGAGGATTTCCAACGCATCCTCGTAGCGGCCGCTGCCGACATGACCCCGGGCGTTGCGCATCGAGCCCGGCTCACTGCCGAAATAGATGGTCACGATCTGATTCACGGGGATCTTCTCGTCGAATCCCTCGATGGTCACTTCGACATGGACCGGGTCGATGGACTTCACCTCGCCGCGTTTGGTCTCATTGGCCAGCCTCACGGTATCGATGGCGGGGGCCGACGAAGCGGCCGCCACCCAGATCACCGCGACGATGATCCCCAGGCGTATCCTCATGGGTTTTCTCCTTGTCTGGATGCTAAAAGGGCGTTTCAATATCTCGCCCCCGGCCTTCCTCGGCCGGAAAAGGCGGACGTGGTGGATGGTTTTGAAATCGGGTCTAAAAGGCTGTTGAATGTTGGTGGTTTTCGGGAGGGGTTGGCGGTTGGATGGAAACGACCGGTTCCAGAGGCGACGTCGGCCGACTATTGCGGGGCAGGCCCCAAACCGGTCGGCTCGACGCCTTGCAACTCCTGGATATTCCGCAGCAGACGATCGTACTTTTCACGATGCTGCGGGCCGCCCATTGTCGGATAGAGCTTTTCGATGATGAGGACATCGTTCAAGGCCTGCTTCAGTACCTCTTTCTTCTCCGATCCCGACTTGCTCTGGGCATGCCGGAAACGGCAAAGGGCCAGGTGGTAGCGGGCGTCGTGGAAGCGATCCTCGTATTTCTTGTTGCCGGCGAGGCGCCGGGCGATCCCGCCCCAGCCCCAGACGTTCTTATGCTTGCTGCTGCCGGCAATGGCCACCAGGTAGTAGTCCGGCTCCGATTCGCCCCAGGACTCGTAGACCTTGGCCGCTTCGACCTGGGCATCGACGACCGACGCCCTGCTCGTGAGGATGCCCACTAGCAATTCCAGAGCCTCTTTGTGCTTGCCCAGGCGGCGTTGCGTGGAGGCCAGGCGAATCTTCAGGCTCAAGTCGGCATTGGGTGGGCAATCGATCTGGCCGCCGCCGCACTGATCCAGGATCTTCTGATAGGTGTCGGCGGCCTTTTCGTAGTAGCCCTTCGCCCTGGTCGGCAGCGTGCCTTCGCCCGGGTCGAAGCCGGCGCCCATCCCGTAGAAGGTCTCCGCCACCCAGTGCAGCGAACCGAACGTATTGCCTTGCTGGCGGTTGGAGATCTGGGTGAGGAACAGTTCGAAGCCGCGGGAAACGGCCGCCAGTTCCGTAGCCTTGTTCTGCTCGCGGAACCGGGCCAGCATTTCCTCCAGCTCCTTGCCGAGCTTGATGTAGATGCGGGTGACCTCGGCCTGATTGGCGGTTTCCTCCAGCTTCTTCATGGTCGCTTCGGCCTTCTCGAGTTGCTGGATCGCCACGTAGGCTTGCAAGGCCGTCTTATAGGCCGCCTCTTGCAGACTCTTCTCCTGGAGGACCGGGTGCTGCTTCTCGATCAGGGCCATGGGCCCGATTTGCGGATCCTCCAGCCAGGTGACGGCCTCTTCCGACTCCCCGATGGCCACATGGAGCTGAGCCAGCGAGAGCACCGAGGCGGCCAGCGTGCGGTCGATCTGCTCGCCGGCCTCGACCGCCTTGCGCATCCGCGTCAAGCCCGACTCAAGCCGCTTCTGGCTCTTGGCGACCATGGCATCGAGTTCCGGCTGGGGCGGCCGGGTCTCCTCGGGTTGCTGGGAGGCCGTCAGGTATTGCGACCAGTAGGCCTGGCCCAACAGCAGCTCCGCCTCGCCGCGTTTGGGGGCCTCGGCCGGGAACTTGTCGAGTTCGGCCTCGGCGCGCTGGAGGTCGCCGTCGACGATCGCGTCGCGCACGATCATCATTTGGGCTTCCATGGCGTCTCCCTGCCCTTCCCAACGCTGGGCGATATAGCGGGCAATCTCGACCATTCGGTCGTTGGCGAATTCTTCGTTTCCCTTCGCCGCCTGAAGAGCCGCCTGATCGTTGGCCTTCAGGGCCTTCTTCCGCGCGACTTTCGCCTGGTTCATCAACTGGGCATACGAGGCCATCGCGATCTTGGCGCCCTGGCGGGCCCCGGGGCCGCCCGGATACCGCCTTGCGAGAAACTCGCCCACCACCGCCGCTTCGTAAGGCCGCCCCAACACGTAATAGAGATAGGCCATGTAGTAGCGGATGGCGTTCAACTCATCCGACGTGGTCTCGTCGGTCTTCAACCCCAACGCCAGCTTGTAGTAGTTCAGGGCATGGGCCTGAGCTTCCGCCTTCTCGTCCGCCGCCAGCCCCGCTTGCTGCATCTTGTCGAGATATTCGCGGCCCCGATCCCGGGCATCGGCAAAGGTCATCGGCTCCGGCCGTTGGCCGTCCTTGCCGAGGTACTCCTCCCGAGTCAGAGCCTGTTTTGCTGCCCGCTGATATTCGCCTTGGTGCTTGCCGACAGTTGTGTAGAGCTTTTTCGCTCTGGCGAGCAGTTCCCGGGCTTCGCTCGGCTCAGCCGTTTTCGCCTGGTTGAAGGCGGCCTCGGCGCCCAAGTACTGGATGGCAAGCCCCTCCGGGCTGACCTGCTCGTCGGGTCGCGCTTTAGCCTCCCAAACGTCCAACAGCTTCAACGCCTGGGGATACTTCTTCACATCGGGCCGCAACGTCGTCTCCAACGCCGCCACCGCCGCCTTGCTCTTCAACAGCCGAAACGACGGCGCATCCTCCTCGATCGTCAACAGGCTCTCGAACTCGCCGAAGGCCTTCTTGCTATCGCCCATGTCGCGGTAGCATTCGCCGGCGAACAACTGGGCATACATGCCGGCTAGGTAAGAGTCGTATTTCTTCGCAAAATCGCTGTATTTGTCCGCCGCCGCGGTCATCCGCTCCTTATACTCCTTGGTGCCCGGCTCGAAGGTGTTGGCGATCTCGCGCAGCACAGCGGCCAGGGCCAACCGGGCTGTCAGCAGGTCCTTGCGGACCTGGTCCCGTTTTTCGAGCAACGCGCTGTCGGTCGGCCTGATCACATCGGGGAACTCTTTGTGCTCCCTCAGAAAATGGGCCTCGGCCTTCTCGAAGGCTTCCTTGGCCTCAATCAGTAGTTCTCGTCCTCGCCGGCGCGCCGCTGTCCTTTCCTCCTCGGGGGTCTTGTCACTCTCCGCCTGAGCGATATAGATCCCACCCCGTTCCACCAGCACCTTGGCCAATTGGATGATCGCGCCGGAGGCCAGCGGGTGGGAGCGTTGCTGCTGGATGAACCGATTCAGCCGCGACTGGGCCTCGTCGAGCCGCTTCTCGCGAACGGCACCGGCTCGCTCGACCTGGGAAAGACCGATCAGCGTCACCCCGGCTTCGTAGTCGATCTTCCTCTTGAAATCGCCCGCAACGATCGGATCGTTGGCAGCCTGGTCGAGGTAGGCCAGCGCCATTTCGAAATAGCCGCGCTGCCGCAGCCCGTCTAGAAACCGCTGGGCTTCTTCCGCGGCCGTAGCCTCGCGGGCTGCGGGCATCACCCCACTAACAGCCGCCAAGGCTACTAGCCAAACCGGGTATCTCAAGCGCTTCATCGATCCGTGGTCCTCGCTCGCTGGGAATGACGTCGTGATGAAAAGGAAATATTCGGAGAATCGCGGTCACCGGCGACTCGGCTCCGGCCCGTTGTCCCCGCACGTGGGAGATAGGTGTGCCGGGGGCGTGTTCCGGAACACGCCCCTATCAGAATAGGCCTCACACTACAAGGTAACTGACCTCTGGTTGGGATTCAAGGATTCCTTCGGCGTTGCGGCCGTATTTCTTGGCCATCGGCCCGATCGGATCGGCATGACCGGCCCCGAACGGATCGGTGCCGGCGGGGGGCTTTGTCGTCGGGCGACGCCTCGACCCGAAAACCACGTCGGTTGGCCGAACCCGCGGCCTGTGCCCCACGGGAGCCGTGCCCGGGTTTACCGCGCCGGCGCGTAGGGCCTGGCATAGGCGGCTTGCCGGACGACGGACATAAACTCCTGGAAATCGGGCTGTTCTCGCAGACCCGAATCCATTTGCTCGACCAACGCACGCACTTCGGCCAAGGCCGCCGGGCGGGATCGGACGTCGGCAAACGGCGATTGCCGAAGGATTTCCGCCGTTTGGGCCACGATCGCGGCTGCTTGCAGCGAAAGCGAAGCTTGCTGCCACTCGCCCGAAAACGCATCGCGATGGATCTTTCGGCTCAGGCGGTACGTCTGCTGCCGTCCGGGCTCCCTCCAGCCCAATTCGGCTACCGCTACCCAGTCGCTGCTGGTGCTTTTCGACGTGTCGTCCTTCTCCGGCTTCAGCCAGACCTCGTACAGCCCGATGGCCGACTGCCCGGCGCGGAAATCGGCCTCCGGCGATCGCGTCTTCAGGCCCGGCTCGTGCCCCAGCAGCCGATAGGCCATGACTGTCTTCGGATTGAAGCGAACCGACAGCCTTGCCCCGGAAGCAACCTTCTGGGGGGTGTCCGTTAGCGATTCGAGCAACGCCCATTCCATCTGCGCCACACTCTCGGCCCGATGTCTCCGGCCCTCAGCTAGTTGGGCGAGTTGGGCCAGATGCGAGTCGTCGCCGGGATCTTCTTGAGCCATGTCGACCACGTCGAACGAACCGCCGCGTTGTACGTGGTCGGTGATCAGCCGCTTCAGCCACGACTCGGATGAGGCATCCAATTCCATGAGCCCATCGGTCAGCAGGACGATACGTCGGCGTTGGCCCAGTCGCGGCTCGACTTCCCGCAACAGCGTGACGGCTCGCTGCACGCCCTGGACGATCTCGGTGCCGTTGCCCGGCCGAACCTGGGCGAAGGCCTCCGGCAGCGCGGTCGCTTGCTGAGCGTCTGCAGCTTGAGCCAGCACCTGCACCTGGTCGCTGAAGGTGACCAGCGAGATGCGGTCGAGCGAACTCAATTGGCCCACCACCCGCTTTAGACCCCGGCGCACCATTTCCAGCCGTCCGCCCCATTGCATACTAGCCGACGTGTCGACGACCAAGATCAAATGCGTCGGCGAATGTGCCGGATCGCCGATCTCCCGGGCCTGGACCCCCACTTCGAGTAGTTTCAATCGCGGCCGGAAGGGGGAGGGGCCTCCGCCGACGTGCAGCTCCAATCCCCGATCTTCGGGACGCGGGAAGGGGTAGTCGATGGCCGCCAGGAACTCCTCGGTACGCAACTTGTTCGGCGGCGGCAATTCGCCGTCCTCCAAACACCGTCGCGTCCACTCGTAGCTGGACGGCCAAACCCCCAATGGAACAGTCGACCTCTGAAGCTCCGTATCGGCCGGCGGTACGAACGGATGCACGCCGTACCGGGTCAGCACATAGCGGTTGTACCAACGGGCCGTCGGCGCGGCGATCCCCTGGGCAGCAAAGCTGGCCGCCTTCTTCCAGTTCGGCTGGCTGTCGAACCAGTTGTGCGACCCGAACACCCGCGGGCCGGCAGCCGCCGACGCCGCCTCCAACCAGGGGTTGATCTCCAGGCGGGGCAGGAACGGATCGGCAGCGGGCTCCGACGCGTCGGCAAGATCGGCCGCCGGACGCGTTGGGTCGGCAAACTCGATCCGAGGGACTACAGCCAGCCGGTCAGTCGCCCCGGCCGGCTCCGCGGCCAAGCCATCGCGCGGCCCGCCGAGGCCGTCGACCTCGATGTCAACTTCCGTATCCATGGGCACGGGCGGAGGGATCTGCCATGAAGCAAGCTGCGGCAGGGTCGACTGCTCTGAGGGAAGCATTGCCCAAGAGAAGACCAGAGCCGTCGCCAGATAGGTGACCCCCACTGCCACAAACAGCGATACGGCCGTTGCCCATCGGGCCAGCCGGGTTGTCGGCTCCCAACGCCGTGGCACGCGCCGCAGTCGGCCGGCCAACTCCAACGGCATAGGCACCTCGCGCAGGGCCGCGTCGAGCGCCTCGTCGTCGGCCAGGACGGCCTCTCGCAACCGCCCGATTAGCCCACGAGGCAGCACTACCTCCCGAATGACCCCATCGAGCCCCTCGTCGTCGCAGAGCGCCGCCTGCCGAAGCCGCTCCAGCAGGCCGGGCGGCAGCGAGACGGCACGAAGCTGGGTATCTTGCCGTGCATCGGATTGGGGGTCGTTCGGCGTCATGGGAACTCGTACCCGCTACTGACTGTCGCTATAGGCCAACAAATACTCTCGCAGTCGTTTCCGTGCCCGGCTGACCCGGGACAACACGGTGCCAAGCGGAATCTCCAACAAATCGGCGGTTTCCTGGTGGGTCAATTCTGCGACGACGACCAGCACGAGCGTTTCACGCAAGTCGGGTGGGAGCTGGTTCAGGGCGTGCTGCATTTCGTCGCTAAGTTCTTCGCGGAACGGGTCTTCGGTCGTTCCGAAGCCGTCGAGGCCAGCTTCGCCGGCCAGGACGGTTGGTGGCCTTCGCTTCCGCCATTGGTCGACGGCGCGGCGTCGCAGGATGGCCACCAGCCATGCCCGTTCACCCAGGCCGGCTCGGAACGAGGAGCGGCTCTTCCAGGCGGAACGGAAGGCGTCCTGGACGAGGTCTTCCGCTTCGTGCCGGTCGCCGACCATGCGGAACGCCATTCGGTAGAGGGCGGCGCCGTGGTCGGTTACTAAGCGGTTGAACTCGGCCAGCGAAAGTGCCAAGGCCGCATCTCCTTTCTGCCGGCTGCCGCCTCGATTCCGTGGAATGGAAGCCGACCTTCGGCCGTCCCCACTGATCGGATTCGCCCGGAGCCGGCGAAACTATTCCCCCGAGCGAACGCCTAATCGGCAGCAATAACTTCTTCCATTGTAAACGAAGTGGGGGCATTCGCGAGGGGACCATCCTTGTACCCCGCCGTCGGGAGGCATAGAATACACACGTTGGAAATCCCATATTTCCCGCAAGAACCCTTTTTCCCCCTACGATTCCGTGGTCCGTTTTCAAGATACCCCAAAGCCGAGAAACTACCTCGCCCGCCGCGAACAGTGGCGCCTGCTCATGCTGGTGCTGGTGTTGGGGATGGCGGTGTACTTGATGGTGGAAGCCCGCAAGCCGGGCAATTGGGACTGGATCCTGGCGTTCGACCCGCAGGGAGTACCCCAGGAGGGTGGCAAGGTCGGCCAGGGGCCGCCGATCGACACTCGCTTGAATCCTGCCGGGCAGCAAGAGCAAGAAGAGGTGCCAGGCACGTTTCGCGTTCCTCCGCCCGACGCGGGGCCTGCCGACGCGGACACTTCGGGCGACTACTTCCCCGGCGTGGAGCCGAGCTATCTGACGAGCATCGAGGACGACACCCACTTCCAGCCCGAGGAAACCAAGGCCTGGTTCAACTTGTTGGGCGTGCTCCAGAAGACCGACAGCGAGGCGCTCCGCCGCGCGTCGACCGGCCGGGTGAGCTTTGCCCAATTGTTCAAGCAGTCGGACGTCTATCGCGGGGAGTTGGTGACGACCTCGGGCACGGTGCGTCGGGCCGTGCGGAAGCAGGCACCGGCCAACGAGAAGGGTATCGAGGCGTACTATCAACTCATCTTCCAGCCGTTCGACCAGCCGGGCGAGCCGATGGTGATCTACGCCCTCGAGTTGCCCGAGGGGTTTCCCACCGGGGCTGAGATCGAGGCCGACGGGGAGGTGACCGGTTTCTACTTCAAGCGTTGGGCCTACGCCTCCGAGGCCGGTTTGCGGACCGCGCCGACGTTGTTGGCCCGGACGATCGACTGGCAACGCCCTTCCGATCCGGTGGAACAGAGACCGGCTGACATGAGCAGTTTTCTGACGCTCGTGGTCGTGGCGATCGCATTCGCGATTGTCGTCACGCTGTTTGTGTATCAGCGAACTCGCCGCGGCAAGGCGGAGCCCGACGAGGGGGATGTCGACTTTTCTGGATTGGACGAGGCGGACCGGGGCCCACAAAGCGAGTGAGATTTCCAGCCGCGGGGGATTGCCAAGGGCGCGACTATTTGGGAAACTACAGGCGCTCAGAGTGTTTGGAAAGCGGGACAGGCATCCGATATCTCGTGAAAAGGCAACGACCGGCACTCACCATCCGGAAGCCAGTCCCCCTTTCCGAACAGCTAGTTACCGGTTTTTCCAACCAGCGACTACGGACCACGGCCCCCGGGTGTGGGCGAGGTGGCCGACCGCCCGGCCGTCGCTGAGGCAGAGGGAGGTCGCCATGCACACCCACTCGCTTCCCACCACGAAAATTGCGACAGCCCCCCGCGCAAGGCTGTTGGTCGGTTGTCTGGTCGTTGGGCTGTGGGCAGCCTTGCCCGTCGGCGCTTCGGCCGAGGACGCGCCGGTGGCCGGCTCGCGCGATTTGCTCGAACGCTTTGGCATCGACCAGAGCCAATTCGATCGCCTCATCGACGGCCGGCCGATCAGCGACGGCGAAACCGAAGCTTTGCTGAAGATCATGTTTCGGCTGCCGCAGATCAATCAGGTAAATCTGCACCAATGGGCGTCCCGCGATTGGACTGCCGCCGGACTGTTTGAAGACGCCGAGTCGCATCGCGGGCAAACCTTCTACCTCGCCGGGCAGGTCCGGCGGGTCGACACGCACGAGCCGTTGCCGGAGGTCGCCGCACGATTCGAGTTGCCGCGATATTTCCGCTGCGAACTCGTGCTGGCCGAATCCGAGCAGCCGGCCGTGGTGTATGTGCGAAAAGTGCCCGACCCGTGGCGGATCGGCGAGCCGGTCGATTATCGGGTGACCGGCTACGGCCTGCTGTTGAAGTTTGCCAGCGAGACGGCCGAGCAGCCCAAGCCGGTCTTCGTGGCCGAACGGCTCGGCTGGCACCCTCCAACGCTGTTGGGCAAGCTGGGGATGGACGTCGGGTTGTTCGACGAGATCGAACACCAGAAGGGGTTGACCAGCCGCGACCGTGAGGCCTTCTACCAGATGCTCGCGGCGGTCGGCCGAGCCAAGTCGGGCCAATTGCGCCGTAAGGCCCAAGAGATCCTCAAAGAGTCTGAGCCAAACCAGAAGCGGTCGGATAGCGATACCTTCTCCGTCGTGCCGCTGTTCAACGACGACCCGGACAGCCAGGTCGGCCGGCTGGTGGTCCTCGAAGGCGCCGCTAAACGGGTGGCCAGAATCCGCATCAACGATCCCGACAT
>Ga0180434_10002346_pt1 | contig 25568 bp, 19 predicted proteins | sample SS_ome_7_FD_132453 | JGI IMG/M metagenome (GOLD analysis project Ga0180434, IMG submission 132453) | Hypersaline lake sediment archaeal communities from the Salton Sea, California, USA - SS_1_D_2 metaG | ecosystem: Environmental > Aquatic > Non-marine Saline and Alkaline > Hypersaline >... | reverse complement strand
CGGCGACCTGGACACCGTGGCCGAGCACGCCTGCAATGCCGCCTTCTGGAATATGGGCGAAAACTGCACGTGCGGCTCGCGGCTGATCGTCCATCGACAGGTCAAGGACCGGCTGCTGGAGAAGATCGTCGCCAAGAGCCGCGAGTGGTTGGTCGGCGATCCGCTCGATCCGGCCACGCGCATCGGGTCGATGATCGAGCGGCAACACCTCGACAAGGTGCTCGGCTACATCGAGGCCGGACGCGGCGAGGGCGCCAAGCTGGCCCTCGGCGGCGGCCAGGCCCTGGCCGAGACCGGCGGCTATTTCGTCGAGCCGACCGTCTTCGACGACGTGCGCAACGACATGAAGATCGCCCGCGAGGAAATCTTCGGGCCCGTGCTTTCGACGATCGTCTTCGAGGACGAGGACCAGGCGGTCGCGCTGGCCAACGATACGAACTTCGGGCTGGCCGCCTCGCTCTATACGGACAATGTGCATACGGCCCATCGCGTTGCCCGGGCGATCAAGGCGGGCACGGTGTCGGTGAATTGTTATTCGGAGGGCGACATCACCACGCCGTTCGGCGGCTACAAGCAGTCGGGCTTCGGCGGCCGAGACAATTCGATCTTTGCCCACGACCAATACACGGAAATCAAGACCATCTGGATGGAGTTCAACCGCTAACGATGAAGATCACACGCATCCAAGCCTACCACGTCGCGTTGCCGCTGCACGAGGGAACCTATAGCTGGTCGGAAGGGAAGTCGGTTTCGGTGTTCGACAGCACCGTTGTTCTGGTCGAGACCGACGAGGGCATCACCGGCTGCGGTGAGGTGTGCCCGCTGGGCCCCTTCTACCTGCCCGCCTACGGCCCGGGTGCCCGCACCGGCATTGCCGAACTCGGGCCGCACCTGATCGGCCAAGACCCGACGCAGCTCGGCAAGCTCAACCGGCTGATGGACCGGGCGCTGAAGGGCCATGCCTATGTGAAATCGGCCTTGGACATGGCCTGCTGGGACATTCTCGGCAAGGCGGCCGGAATGCCGGTCTGTCATCTACTGGGCGGCCGTTACGGCGACGATGTCGTGCTTTATCGGGCCATCTCGCAACGCTCGCCCGAGGAAATGGCCGAGAACATCGCCGGCTATCGGGCCGAAGGTTATCGGCGGTTCCAACTCAAGGTGGGCGGCGACCCGAACACCGACATCGAGCGGATCCACGCCGCGGCCGAGAAGCTCCAGCCGGGCGACAAGCTCATCGCCGACGCCAACACCGGCTGGCTGAAGCACGAGGCGGCCCGGGTGGTGCGCGGGGTGCGCGACGTGGACGTCTACATCGAACAGCCCTGCCCGAGCTATGAGGAGTGCTTGTCGATCCGCCGGCGGACCGACCACCCCTTCGTGCTCGACGAATCGATCGACGGCATGGACGTGTTGCTTCGGGCCAACGCCGAGCAGGCGATGGACGTGGTGAACATCAAGATCAGCAAGTTCGGCGGACTGACCAAGGCCCGGCAGGCGCGCGACCTGTGCGTCTCGTTGGGCATCGGTATGACGATCGAGGACAGTTGGGGCGGCGACGTTGTGACGGCCGCCATTGCCCATCTGGCCCACAGCACGCCGACCGAATGCCTGTTCACCTCGACCGACTTCAACAGCTACGTCACCGTGAGCACGGCCGAAGGCGCGCCGCGGCGGGTCGAGGGGCGCATGGCCGCGCCGCTGACGCCGGGGCTTGGCGTGACGCCGCGCATGGACGTGCTTGGCGGTGCGCTGGTGGATATTCGCTGAGGGTTGCTCGTAGTTCCGCCTTACGAGTTTTTTTGAGAGACAAGACGGGTAAGCTAATCGTCATTCCCGCCTTCGCGGGAGTGACGAGTTAGGCGTGTCAACGGGTGGGCCTTAAGAAACCACAACTCCGAACAAGAAGGAAACCTCCATGTCCGAGACCTGGGAAGGCATCTTTTCAGCCCTGGTAACCCCAATGACCGACGCCGAAGAGATTGATGAGGGGCGGCTGGCGCAGATGGCTGACCACCTGATTCGTGAAGGCGGCGTTCACGGGTTGATTCCCCTGGGCAGCACCGGCGAATATTACGCCCTGTCGGCGGACGAACGCGAGCGCGTCGTGCGAACGACCATTGATGCGGCGGCCGGACGCGTGCCGGTGGTCGTCGGGGCCAACGGCGGGTCGACCCGCGAGGTGATCGCCTACTGCCGCCAAGCCGAACAGCTTGGTGCCTCGGGTGTGATGCTGGCGGCACCTTACTACTCGCTGCCGACCGACGACGAGTTGTACGAGCACTTCCGCATGGTCGCCGAGTCGATCGGCATTCCGATCATGCTCTACAACTATCCCGGACGGACCGGCGTCGACATGCTGCCCGAGCTGATCGAGCGGCTGGCCGAGTTCGACCGCATCGAATACGTCAAGGAAAGCAGCGGCGAGATCAGCCGCATGAGCGAAATCCGCCGTCGCTGCGGCGAGCGGATCACCGTCTTCTGCGGCTGCGACACGGGCGCGCTGGAGAGCTTTGTGCTGGGGGTGCGCGGATGGGTCGGCGGCGTGGTCAATTGCCTGCCGCGCGAACACGTCAAGCTATACGAGCTGGCGGTGCTCGAAGGCAATTTCCCGGCCGCCCGCGAACACTATTACCGCATGCTGCCGGTCCTCTCGCTGATGGAGCAAGGCAAGTACACGCAGTTGGTCAAGGCCGGCTGCGGGCTCATGGATCAACCGGTCGGCCCGCCCCGTCGGCCGCTGCTTCCGCCGAGCGTGTCGGAGATGGCGGCGCTTCGCGAGTTGCTGAAGCCGTTTTCGGCGTAGGGCAGCTCCTTCGACGAACAGAGCAGGTACGCAAGTCGTCATTCCCGCGAAGTCCGTCATGCCGCTTCTGCGGCACCTAGAATGATGAAAATGCGCCCCTCCGTCACTGCCGCGAAGGCGGGAACCCAGCCGTTTGCGGAGGGGCTCTGGATTCCCGCCTTCGCGGGAACGACGCTCACCCTGGAGTTGAACGCCTTACTCGGCTGCCTGCTCGGCCGCTTCCTTCTTGCGGTCGTAGTAGCGGATGGCACGGTCGTAAAGGAACATGCCGATCACCGAGACGAGGCCGATGGCGGCGATTTCATACCAGATCCACTGTGGCTGGTAGGTGTCGAACAGGAGCCGCTGGGCTTCGAGCACCGACATATCGAGCTTGTTGGCCAGCACCTCCATGACTTCCGACTTTGGGAGGGCTTCGACTTTGGCGGGCGCCATATCGAGGACGTTGACCATGTGCTGCTTGGCGAGGTTGACTTTGTCGCCGATCGCCTCATAGCGCTGTCCCGCGTAGATGTTGCCCACAATCCACCCGATGGCGACCGGCATGTTGGCGTAGCCCATGTACAGCCCTTCCTGCCCTTTCGGTGCGAGGCTGCCGAAGTACTCGAGCATTTTGGGGGAAGAGAGCATCTCGCCCATGGAAAACACGACAATCCCAAGTGCGCAAATGAGCCCGATCGCGGCAGTGCCCGCCGCAAAGCAGCCGATGGTCGCCAGGATCATACCGACGATGATCGATGTCAGCGGACGCATGAAGGAGGAGAGGTAGGCGAAGAAGACCATGGTGAAGACGATCAATGCGGCATTGAGATTGACCAGCCATTCCGGGTTGATCTGCTCGCCGGCCTCGGCCATGCTGATCAGTTGCTGAGCGCTGCCGCGGAACATTTGGCTCAAGGCGAAGAACGAACCGACCGCGGCCACGGCGAAGACGCTCCAACCGAGCGGCTTGGCGGGAACGCGTAATAGGCGAAGAAGCCCCGCCAGCCCCAGAGCAACCAGGGGGACGAGGAGCTGTTCGCTCCCCGTCGTCACATAGCTCAGGGCAGGAAACAACGCGCCGCCCAGGGCGATTGCCACCACGAGGTAGGCGCCGTTGTTGACTTCGGTGACGGTCTTGCGGTCCGGCCGCATGGCGAGAAGCACGCCCGCCGCACATACGCCGCCATAGAGAATCCCCAGCACGAGCGCCAGCAGCGGGGGCACGGCAGGCACGGCAAAAGCGCCACCCACCGCGGCTAGAACGCCCGACGAATCGACCCAGTCGTCGATCGTGTTCGGCAGCAGGTCGAAGAACTGGTTGGCCATCAGCCAAAAGCCGGAAAAGACCAGACAGAAGATGGCCAAGCGCGGTTGCGCGATTCCCTTGATCGAGGTCCAGAAGACCCGCCAGGGGTTCGCCAGACCCTCGGTTTTCCGAAAATGCTTCGAGGGATCTTCGTAGAAGGGGAGCCATAGGAAGTTGATCGAGACGATCGCGGCGCAGGAGAGGAAGACGTATTTCCAGTCCATGATGCGTAGGACGCCGGCGATCACCGGTCCGAGAAACCCCCCGACGTTGACGAGCTGGTAGAACATTCCCCATCCCACCGAGGCGTTGGAAGAATTTAGCGTGGTGACCAGCGTCCCCTGCACCCCCGGCTTGAAGATGGCCGTTCCGGCGGCCAGGAACATGCAGCCTGCGAAGAAGCTCCAGAATTCCAGGCAATAGGCCATCATTACGTAGCCGATGATCTTCAGCACAATGGCCAAAGCAACCGTGTTTTTGTGTCCGTAGCGATCGGCGTAGCCGCCGGTGAACATGGGCAAGATCGACTGCACGCCGGCCCACCACGCGAAGATGAAGCCCTTGGCGATGTGATTGAATTCCGGCCCCCCGAGTTCCCGGGGCAAGACCATGTAGAGCGGCACGACGGTTCGCACGCCGAAATAGGCGAGCCGCTCGAACATCTCCATGATGTTGACGATCCAGTAGCGACTATCCAGATCGAGGATCTGCCGCGAAAGGCCTGGTCGCGGGTCGGCGGTGGCCGTCTCTGAAGGGTTGGGCATCAGGCTATCCTTGGCAGGAAAAGGTTGTTTCAGGCAAGTCCGCAGCGCTACCGCCCGCGGGCGGGACTGCCGACGGCGTGTCTCGCATTTGTGGGGGTTCGAGATTGCCCTCGGCCTAGCCGGCCTTACGGACGAGCTTCAGCGAGACTTCCGTGCCGGCCGGAAGCGCGACCCGCACGCGGTCCTTTTCGCCGGTGGCGCACAGCGACGCGGCGCCGCTAGTGACCGCGGCTTCGCGGATTTCCCAGGGCGCGCTCAGGACAATCGTTTGCTGCTTCTTGGAAACCAGCCGGACCTCGGCCCCCTCTGGGTTCCAGTCAAGCTCGCGAACCTTGATTTGTCCGCGACACAGCGCGCCTTCGAGCTTGCCCGACGGCCAGGCTGCCGGCAGTGCCGGCAGCAGCTCGACGCGGACCGGCTCCGAGCCCGGCTCGCCGTCGACGTGCGAAGCGACAAGCATCTTGATCATCACCGCGGGCTGGCCGCCGCTGATGTCCATGTTCAACAGCGATCGGTGGTTGTGCATCGACGCGAGATTGCTCAGCCAGAAGCGATTGACCAGATGTTTCAGGCACGCATAGGCGAGTTCGCCTTCGCCGAGGCTGGCCGCCGCCTGCCCAAGCTGCACGACGCCAAACGACATGAACCCGGAGTGGCTGTAGTGCCGATCGAGCTTGATCGCGATCAGGCGTTTGCAGGCCGCCTGTAGTTCGGCACTGCCGGCGATTTCCGGCGAAATACCGTCATACAAGGCGTAGAGCTGCGAGGAATGCCGGTGGTCCAGGTTCTCCTCTAACTTCGGCGTCAGCCATTCCTTGATGACCCCCTCCTTCTTGTCGATCATGTAGGCGGGCATCTTCTCGAGCATCGCCTGCCAGACGGGTATCTTCTCCTGATTGACGCCCAGCGTCCGCGAAGCGGCGATCGTGTTCCGCAGCAGTTCCTTCGCCGCCATCACGTCCATCGTGGCGTTGAAGGTCGCCTGCGAGCGCGTATTGCCCGGCGTGTTCTCCGGCGACTGCGTCGGGTTGAACACGTACTTGCCATCAGGCCCTTCGTAGAGATAGTCCTCGAAGAACAGGGCCGATTGTTCCATGAATGGTAAGGCATGTTCGGCCAGGAATTGTCGGTCGCCCGTATAGAGGTAGTAGTCATAGAAGAAGTGCGACGCCCAGGCCGCCCCGGCCACCCAGAAGCCGCCGGTGAACGTCGGTGCCACGGCGTTGTTAAAGCCGTTGGTCGTCGACCGCGAGGGCAACACCACCCCTCGGGCACCAAACATGTGCCGCGCGTTGATCTGCAAATAGGGCACGATCGATTCGATGTACGACGTGTAGGCAAGCATCAATTCCGGCGTGTTGCCCATCAGCGTGGCCGCAATGGCGGAGGGCACGTTGCCATTGTGGGTGAAGTCGCTCGCCCAGCTGGGGACATACGTTCCGCCCCAGATGCCCTGCAATGTCGGGGGCAGCTCGCCGGTGCTGCAGATGATGTTGTAACGGCCCGCGTCGAACTGCTTCTCGATCAATGCGGCGCTCGGCGCGTCCATCGTCGACTTCGCGATCAGCGGTTCGCTGGGCATCCGCCGCTGCGGCCCGCCGCCGAGGTCGATCCGCATGCGGTTGAACAGCTCGCCGTGCAGCCGGGCATGCTTGCCAAGCAGCGTGTCGAAGTTCTCGGTCATCGACGCGAGCCTTTGCTTTGTCTCATCCAACCTCGAGACATCCTTCTTGTACAGCAAATCCAAGGCGATCAGAACGAGCACTTCGTCGGCCCCCTGGATCGTCATCGCCCGGCCGTCGGCCGATTGAGTGCCGCCTTGGCAGCGCACCTGGGCGACGCCTTCGAGCGACTGGATGCTGCCGGAATAGGCCTTCGAGAAAGTCATGCGGTAGGCCAGCGACGACTCGTCAGCGGTGGCGGCGACGTCGCCCACGTGGGTCTGAAACTTCTCATGGGAGGCGCGCACGGTCTTTTCGCCGAGTTTTATACTAGGCCGACGCGGTGTCAGCTCCAACCGGCAGTCGAGCGTGCCCGGCTTCGTCGCGCTGATCGCTAGGACCGCCAGCTTGTCGGCCCGAGAAACGAACAACCGGCGCGTGAACGTGCCGCGGTCGTCGGTCCAGCGAACCGTCGCCACCCCCGTCTGGAAGTCGACCGACCGGCTATAATCGCGGACGCGCTGCTTCTCGCCCATCATCAGCCGCAGATCGAAGGCCGGGACGAATGGATCGGGATACATGAAGCCGTCCTGCCCGGAAAAGTCCGCAGCCAACTGGGCGGCCTGGCGGTACAGCCCGCGATCGATCAGCCGGCGGATTTCGAACAGCCGCATGCCGTTATCCGGCGGCATCAGCGGATCGCCGCTCGGCAGGAACAACCGCTCGTGGGTGAAGATGATGGTCTCGTTCAGCGGCTGGCTGAACATGTTGGCGCCAATCGTGCCGTTACCGGTCAGCAAGCCCTCTTCCCAGGTCTCGCCCGGTCGGAGGCTGACGAACCCTCGGTCGGGCGAGGGGAGCGAGACTGCGGCGAGCGCGGGTGTGCTGCCGGGGCTAGTCATGGCAAGACCAAGAAACAGGGCGGTTCCTGAGGCGATCTTTACGAGGTCGCGTCGGACAGGCGAGCATGGTGCAAGGATCTTCATCGTTCTCCAGAAGCAGAAAAAAAGGTCCGGGATGTTCAAACCGTGTTGGCTTTGTCCCGGCATAGCCTAAACGAGGGCGGCTTGGCAACCACACCGCGGCTCAAACGCGGGGCGAATGGACCGCAGTGACACTTCCCCGGCGCTGGGCAGCGTGGGCCTGCCAGCTCGCCCGGGGGGCGAGGCTAGCCCAGCCGACGTCCTGCGACAGTTGTACCTGCTCCTCAATTCACCTTGCCCTTCGATGGTCACGGGAACTGCTCGTTTTCCTACTTTCAGTAGTTCCAAGTCCGGTCAACAAATCGTTTAACGGAAGCCAAAGGCGATGCTGTTTCAAGGATGAAGCCGTTACGCCCGGCAGCGCTTTCGGCTTCCGTTCAACAAAGCTTGGAACTACTGACTTTCCTACTCTCCCGGCTCGAACACCAGCGGATGGTCGGAGGCGGGATCGGCAATGCGGATCACCTTCTTGCCGGCGAGAAGGTCGTCGAACAGCCGACCGACAAACTCGGCCCGCCATCCCCGGGCAAGCCGCGGCGGAAGGGGGGGCTTGCTCGCGTCGCCCGTGCGGTAGGCGACTAGGTCGCGGATGTCACTGGGCGACCCGACTAGATTGGGGGCCAGTTTCGCGTGCCGGCACACGCTCCCCAATGCGGCGAACAGGAACTGGCCCAAGACCGATAGCTGCGGTCCTTTCTCCTTGTGCAAGATTTCCGGACACTCCCCTTCTTCCAGGTCCAACGCGCGCTGGATGGCGGCGACCATCGCCGGTAGCAGCCGACTCAGGTCGCGCCGTTGCATGCCGCGAACCGCGAGAATCCGTTGCGGGTCGGCGGTGCGGCGGCGTGCCAACTCGGCAATCAGGTCGTCGCGAAGGATCCATCGGGCCGGCTTATTGCGGCGTCGGGCCTCCTCATCGCGCCATTGCCATAGCTCGCGCACGATCGCAAGGCTCCGCCGATTTAGGCCCGAGGAGCCAGAGACGCGGCGCCAGCGATGTTGGCCAAGGCTGTGGGCGATCTGGTCGCACTGCTCGGCCATTTCTTCGGCAAGCCAGGAGAGCCGGTCGAGCTGCTCGAGCCGGGCAAAGAGGGCGTCGCGAAGCGGATGCAGATAGCGGACATCGTCCAGGGCGTAGTCAATCTGGCGGTCGGAGAGCGGTCGGGCAAACCAATCGGTCCGCGTTTCGTGCTTCGAGGTCTTCCGGCCCAGCAGCCGCGCGATGAGCGTCGCATAGCCGGCCGGATACTCGACGCCGGCCAGCCCGGCCGCCAGTTGAACGTCGACCAGCCCTGCCGGCAGCTTCCCGATCGCCTCCAGGCAGAACTCGACCTCGCCGCGGGCGGCATGGACGATCGTCTCGTGCCCCTCGGCGGCCAGGACATCCCAAAAAGGAGTCATGTCGTCGATCGTCAGCGGGTCGATTACCGCCAGACGGTCGTCTGCGGCCACCTGGATCAGGCACAGCACGGGCCGATAGGTGTTCTCGCTGACAAATTCGGTATCGAACGCGATCGACCGGCACTGGGCTAACTGGTTGCAATAGTCGGCCAGATTGCGATCGGAATCGATCTTTTGATAGTTCACGAGAATGCTCGATGGTTTGAGGCGTGGGGGTGCATGCTTCGATTCTCCTGCAAATTCGGTGATAACGCCATAGCAAATACGGTTAGTCGGCCTCCCCGGCTGGTGTTGCCATTTATCGCCAAATTCGATAATATTGTTATTCGTTAGGTATTCGCGCTGGCCGACTTGCAGCTTAGGCGGGGGATGAAGACACTACGACTAACCGACCAATTCAAGAATCTCTGTAGCCTGGCCCTGAACTTGACGGAGTCGACCGGGGCGGAGGCTACGTTGCTTCTGCTCGAAGGTACGGCCGATTGGCCGCGGCTAAAGAAACTGGTCGGAGAGAAGCCTTTCCTGGTCGCCGGCAACACCGCGGCCCAATTGGCCGGCGCGGAAGAGGCCGGGTTGACAAGCATCCAGGTCGACAAGACCGAAAGCCCCGTCTACGAGCGTCTCACCCAAGCCCTGCTGGAAGCCGTTGCCGACGACATTCTCACGCCCGGCTCCTCCGTCGTGGTCATCTATAGCGGGTTCGACGCCGACGCGGTCGACTCGCTTAGCGTGATCAATCTCGACGAGCATCTCAATCGGCTCACCGGACGCGATCTGCGGCAGTTGGAGACTCGGGTGCCGCTGGACACGCTGAAGATCGTCGTCGATCTGGCGGTCGAGATCGGCCGCGAAGGTCGCGAAGGCAAGCCGGTCGGAACACTTTTCGTCGTCGGCGATTCTCGAAAAGTGCTTGCATGCAGCCGGTCGGCCGGCTTCGACCCGGTCCGCGGCTACGGCCGCAAGGAGCGGAATCTGCATGACAACCGGGTCCGCGAGGGGATCAAGGAGATCGCGCAGATGGACGGGGCCATCATCGTCTCGGCCGACGGGACGGTCGAGGCGGCTTGCCGCTATCTCGATTGCTCCGCCGCGAATGTGACGCTCTCCAAAGGCCTTGGCGCCCGGCATTGGGCGGCGGCGGCCATCAGCCGCGTGACCAACGCCGTGGCGGTGACCGTCAGCCAGACCAACGGCACGGTCCGCATCTTCCAGAACGGCGAGACCGTGCTTCGCATAGAGCCCTACCTGCGGCGGCCGATGGTCTGGAAGGAGTTCGAGTACGAACCGCCGGTCGGCGACGCAAAGAGCGCGAAGAGCGAGCGGAGTGCCTGAGGGGACTCAAATCCGAATATCGAAATCCGAGAGGAGAAACCGCTGATGAACGCTGATGAACGCTCATGAACGCTCATGATGAATTGAGAGACGTGCAGACGTTTCTCAATAGATTAGCGTTCATGAGCGTTCATCAGCGGTTTGTCTTTTCTCCCCGGCTCGTCGAAGATCGTCCACACGGGCGTCGAGGCCTTGAGTTGGTCCATGTACTTCTGCATGGCATCTCGAGCGCGCTGTTCGCGGATCTTCTCGCGAATCTCGCCCTGAGCCTCGTGGAACGGAGTGCGATGGGCTTCCTGCCGCTCGGTGACGCGGACGATGTGATAGCCACGTTCGCTCTCAAGGATCGGGCTGAGTTGCCCGACCGGCAGGCCGAACAGCGCCCGATCGATCTGCTCGGCGACCAGGCTGCCCTGGGTGGTCCAATCCTGTGCGCCCCCCTCTTCGGCGGTGATCCCGTCCGACTCGGCTCGAGCAATCTGCTCCAGCGGGACGCCCTGCAGAACGCGGTTTCCCAAGCGCGCCAGCGCTGCCCGGGCGGCCTCCTTGCTCAAATATTCGGCAATGCGGACCATCAATTCCTCCCAACGAGCCCGGGCCGGATGGTCGAAATCGGCGCCGTGGTCGTGGTAATACTGCATCATGTCCTGATGGGTGATCTCTTTGTTGAGATTCAACTTCTCATGCATCCACTGCTGGGCGAGCGACCGCTGGATGAATGCCCGCTTCTGCCGTTCCAGCGACGTACCCATCGCCTGGAGCTTGTCTTCGAGTTGCTGGCGACTGCCGGAATCCGCGCGCTCCATCAATTCGTGAACCTCGACTTCCTCGAACCGCTTCGCAAGGGCGTCCTCGACGCGAGGGAAGTTCTCCGGAGGGATCGTCCGCTTCGCGTCGAGGTAGATCAACCGAGTCTCGATGACGCTCGGTAGCCGCTGCTGGATCAGCTTGTCGATCTGCTCCCGCAATTCGTCTGCGGACATCCGCGAGCGATTCTGCTCGATCAATTGATTGATGCCGGGGAGGACCTCACCGGCGAGAATTACCTCCGAGCCGACGCGGGCGACGATTTGAGCGCTGTTGCAGAGCTGCCGCTCGCCCAACGGGCGTTCGGTCTGTCGCGGTGTCTCGGCCGCCACGAGCTCATATGATGGAGCCCCGTTCGCGGCCGGCCAGGAAGTCGGCCGTTGCGGGGCGATCGGCCGGGAAGGAGGCCGGGGCACGACACCGTAGCCGCCGGCGGGCACGGGCGGAGCGTCTGCCGTACCCATCGGGGCCGATGGCCAACCATGCTGGGCCCAGGCAAGCCGCGGTATCGCAAGAACGCTCAGCACCATCGCGAATTTCCAGAAGTGTGCCACGGGCATAGTCCGTTTCTAGGGCATTGCGTTTGTAGTGTCTCAGGTATTCAATGTTGTGGAGGGGTTCGGCCGGCGGCCAAGTCGCAAGCGAATCTGCGGGGATTATAGCGGTTAGGTCACTCCAGCCGCAACAGCGATTTGACCTCGGCGAGAATCTCATGCGGATCCGCAACCTCCGACGACAACGGAAGATAGGCGCTGCGGTCGTCGACGATTCTGAGCCGGCCCCGATTTTGGTCGGCCAGTCGCCGGATTTTCTGCGCCGAGGCGTACCGAAATACTGCGTAGCCGTCCTCCGTGTGGATCGAGTCGATCTGCCAGCGATGGGCCGCTATCCGCACCGTGCTAAGCTCCAACAGCTCCTCCACAGGCGGAGGGAGCGTGCCGAAACGGTCGGCCAACTCCGTGCGAAAATCGGCCAGCTCCGCCTCGCTGGAAACCCGGGCGAGCCGGCGGTAGAGGTCGATCTTCTGGCGCATGTCGGCCACGTAGCTGCGGGGAATGTAGCCTTGCGTGGGCAGGGTCAGGTCCACGTCGACCGACTCCTTCGGCGGCATCTGCTTCAACTGCCGGACGGCCTGTTCCAGCAGCGAGCAGTAAAGTTCGTAGCCAACCACCGCGATATGGCCGCTCTGCTCGGTACCCAAGATATTGCCGGCGCCGCGGATCTCCAGGTCGCGCATCGCGATGGCGAACCCGGCGCCCATCTGGCTGAACTCTTCGATCGCCCGGAGCCGCTTGGCGGCGACCGGCGTGAGGTGCTTGTTCGGCTGCAACAGCAGATAGCAATAGGCCCGATGCTTATAGCGTCCGACCCGTCCGCGGAGTTGGTGCAGGTCGGCCAGGCCGTAGCGGTCGGCCTCGTCGATGAAGATTGTGTTGGCGTTGGGGATATCCAGCCCGCTCTCGACGATGGTGGTCGCCAGCAGGATATCGAACCGGTGCTGGACGAAATCGAGCATGACGCGTTCCAGGTCGTGCTCGTTCATTTGCCCATGCCCGATGGCGATAGAGGCTTCCGGCACGATCTGCCGCAGCCGTTTGGCGATGAGTTCGATATCCTCGACCCGGTTGTGGACAAAAAAGACCTGCCCACCGCGGTTGAGTTCCCGCATCACGGCATGGCGGATCAGCTCGGCGTCGAACCGGACGACATGGGTTTCGACGGCCAGGCGGTCGGCCGGCGGCGTTTCCAGGTTGGAGATGTCGCGCAGTCCGAGTAGACCCATGTGGAGCGTGCGCGGGATGGGCGTGGCGGTCATGGTCAACACGTCGACCGTACGGCGCAAGGCCTTCAACCGCTCTTTCACCTTCACGCCAAATCGCTGCTCCTCGTCCAGGATCACCAGGCCCAGGTTGTGGAAACGGACGTCCTTCGAAACGAGCCGGTGTGTGCCGATGACGATGTCGACGGAGCCCTCGACCAGCCGGGCGACCGTTGCGTTCTGCTGCTTTTGGGTCGAGAATCGCGAGAGCGAGGCGATCTCGAAGGGGAACTCGGCCATCCGCTCGGTGAAGGTGCGATGGTGCTGGTCCGCAAGGATTGTGGTCGGCACGAGCACCGCGACCTGATAGCCGGCCTCGACCGCGCGGAAGGCCGCCCGCATGGCCAGCTCCGTCTTGCCGTAGCCGACGTCGCCGCAGAGCAGCCGATCCATCGGACGCGGCCGGCCCATATCGCGGACGATCGCCTCGATGGTGGTCAACTGGTCCTCGGTCTCCTGATAAGGGAACGAAGCGTCGAACTCCCGTTGCCATGGCGTATCGGTGGGGAACGCGATCCCCGGCCGCGACGCCCGAGCCGCCTGAAGCTCGAGCATATCGGCCGCCATGTCGACAACGGCCTCCTCGACCCGGGCTTTCTGCCGCGCCCAGGTTGCGCCGCCAAGCCGTGCAAGGCTGGGGCGTGCCTTTGAACCGCCGACGTACTTCTGCACCAAGCCGATCTTCGAGCTGGGCACGTACAAGAGCGTGCCTCCGTCGAACTCCAGCACCAGGTGCTCCTCGACGTGCCCTCCTTTCTCCAGCAGTTTCAAGCCGCGATACCGCCCGATGCCGTGGGCGACATGCACGACCAGTTCCCCTTCGCGCAGCTCGGTGAAACTATCGATCACCTTGCCCAGCCGTCGCCGAACCGGACGCCGCAGGTCGGTGCGGTGGAACAGTTCCGTACTGCTTAGAAGCACGACCTTCTCGGACACCAACCGAAAACCGCCCGAGAGCGAGCCGATCGGGAAATGCAATCGGCCGTCGCGTTGAAGCCGGGTCTCGGCGAATAACTCGGCCAGCCGCTGCACCTCGGCCTCGGTTTGGCAGACGATGAAGACCTCCTGCCCGGCGCCGATCTGGTCAAGATCCTCGCGCACGCGGCCGATGTCGCCGCTGAGCCGCTCGACCGATTCGGTTTTCAGCCGGCAGGTCGTCTCCAACGAGCCCGGGGCAATGGCCGATGCCGTGACGGAGGGAAACCGCAGCACTTGCTGCATGGCCGCCGAATAGCTGTGGAAATCCCGCGGACAGTCCAGACGCTCTAGATAGTGCCTGCCCTGCTCCTCCAACTCGCCCGGTTCGATCAGCACAAACCAGCTTTCCGACGGCAGATGGTCGGCCAGGTGGCCTCGATCCTCGGTGCTCGGCTGCACGACGGTAACGTCGATCGCCTCCATGCTGGCCAGGCTCCGTTGGCTGGAGACCTCGAAGCGGCGCATCGACTCGATCTCGTCGCCGAACAGTTCGATCCGCACTGGATCGAACCAGTCGGGGGCGAAGATGTCGACGATTCCTCCGCGCATCGAAAATTCGCCCGGCAGCTCAACCGCCGAGGTAGTGTGGAACCCATTATGCACCAGCCACGCTGACAGTTCGTCGACGGCCACCTCGTCGCCGACACGCAAACGCCGGGTCTGTCGGTCGAGTGACTCGCGGCTGGGAACCGGCTGCAAAAGGCTTTGGATGCTGGTAGAGATGAGCTTCGGTCGGGTCGCTGAGCTTCCAAGCAGCTTCAACAGACGCATCCGGTCGCCGAAGATTTCGTCGTGTACGACCTGCTCGCCCGGCAGCGACTCCCACGCGGGAAACCGCTCGGGGGAAAGCCGAGTGAACAGCGCCAGATCGGCCACCAACGCGTCGATGTCGTCCAGATGCGGATAGACGACAACCGTTGGGCCCGGGGCATGCTGGGCCAATGTGGCGGCCGCCAAAGCGCAGACCGAACCCCAGGCTCCGTCCAAAGTCGCCGCATCACCTGCCCGCAGACTCTGGACGACTTTGTCGAAGCCTTCCTGTCGCTGGAGCCGCCCGACCAACTCCAGCAGCCGCTCGGTTTCGCACTCGGGCTCGATTGACTGCGCTGGGCGCTGCGCGTGCAGTGGCGAGTCCTTTCCTTTCGAGGAATCTCTAGTTCCTTCCGCCGGACCGTCCCTTCCCAAAGCCGCGATTTCTGCTAGATTTCTTGCTGCGGTTTTGGGTATTCGTGGCGACGATCACCCCAATCGTTTCTTCCCAGGTCGGAATGTCGCGGTGCTTGCGTTGGGGCGATTGAGCCTCGTCGGTCTCTTCGAACGCGTCCTCTTCGTCGAGATCGTGTTCGCTGTCCCCAACACCGGCAGCCTGCGATGCCGTTTCCCGACCCGGCTCCGCGGAGGCGTCTTCGCCTGACTTCTTCTTTCGCGACGAACGACGACGGCGACGCTTCACGCGTGTCTTCTCCGTCTCGCCTTCCTCGGTCGTTTCCCGTTCGACAACGGTCTCGGTCACTTGCTCCTCGATTGCCACGCTCTCGGGCTCTCGCTCGACCTCCTCTTCCCGCGACTTCGGCTCGGCGCTCGCCTTGCGGCGCCGTTTCCGACGCCGCCGCGGCTTTTTCTCTCCAACCGATTCGTCGGCCTCGGGCGACCCAATGGGCTCGGTCACCCCTTCTTCGGCAGCGGCGGCGGCAGGCTCGAAAATCGCCGCCGGCGTCGATTCTTCAACCACTTGGGAAAAATCCTCAGCCACCTGGGCACGGTCGGAAAACTCTGTCTCCTCCTCGTGTGCCTCGTCGGTCACCGGTCGTTCGGGCGGCAATGTCGGGGCGACACCAAGCTCTTGAGCCAATTCGTCCCACCCGGGCGATGGTCTTCGAGATGCCGCCGCAGGCCGGGAAGTCTTCGCTGGAGGAGCAGCGGCCGGCTGACTCGGCGGCTCGGAAGGTGGCTGCTCCTTGCTTTCCCGCGGCGGAGGCTGGATACCCAACTCGGAGGAAATGAGGGCCCAATGGTCCGATTGAGGTTGATCACTCATACTTCACCAGAGCTAGTCCAGGCGATAGGGGACATCCGCACCCAAAGGTCCTGGGCAACGGAATGATACAATATCTCTTATAGAATATACGGTCTTTTTGGAAGGCCGAAAAGACGGTCTGGCGGTTCGCCGCTCCCGGTGCCCCAAGCGGCTACTTTCTGTCCGGAGAAACAACCGGTATAATCCAACTACCGTGCCTAGGAGGACCAGTCGCGGGATACTGCAACTGTCCTTCCCGCCTGCGAACTTAAACCCTCCAATTTCCGCAATCGTTTCCACAGTCGAGGTCCGGTTCGGATTTCGTCTATGGTGCGGATAAGTTGCCCCCTACAACTCAAGGAAGCGGCAAATCCGCGCCGATTGACGCCGTATGCGGCTATGTTGTGCTTGCGCATCCCGGCCCGCACAAAAACTCACCGAGTGCCTTCGTCTGTCCGCCTGAGTGCCCTGTCCGACCGAGCGAACAGAGATTTCCGGTTCTGCACGCCAGGGCCCCCATCCAGAACTAGCAGGGACTCCGCGGACTCTAGCCCGATCCAAGGGCCAGCGGCTTGCGTCGGAGCGCCTGCCAGGAGACACGCAATGACATCTGTTGTGAAATGGCTTCTTGAGCATTGGACATCCTGGACAGCGTTGTGGCTAGGAATTTTTGTCGCGGGAGGATTCTTCGGCGATAGCTCGTTATCGGCGGAGGAGTTGGTTGGTCCGGCTCTCGGCGTGCCCGGGTCGCGGATGCCGGCAAGCCCGCCGGGCCAACGTCTGCCGGCGGTTTATGGCCCCTCGGTCGAAGGCCCCGCCGGAGACAACGCGGACTTGGCGGACGTCTTCGGCCGCTATCCGAGCACCGCCCGCGCGCCCCACCGAACACCGGATGACCCGGAACTCGACCTCGACGCCGACCCGATGGCCGACGCGCCGGCCGAAGACCCCAGCGACGGCGCTTCGGTCGAGCTTGCTCAGGCCGATGTGGAGCCGCCGGCCGACGAAGGGGGCGTCGCGGAAGAGGAGCCGTCGCTCGCACCGGGGATGGTCAAGCTCTTGCAGGACGAGATTGTTGATGGATTGCGGAGCCGCCGGATCGCCGACAGCTTTTCACGTTTTTGCCGCTACGCGGGCATGAAGCTGGACACATCGGCCCGGCCCTACACCGGCTCGGAGTTGGCGGGTAACTGCCGGCTCCGCTGGTACGACCACATGCTCCGCAACCCGCTGTCGGCCCCCGCGCAGGCGGAGCATTTCACCCGCGAACTGCACAAGGCCTTGTGCGGCAACCACGAAACGCTGTTGGCCGCGTTGGCCGTGGCCGCGGAGAAGCTCGATCTGCCCAAGAGCAATCCGCGCCGCGACGAACCCGTGACTTCACCCGAGGAGGCGCTGGCCCAAATCGAGCGGTCGCTTATCGAGGCGCAGATGGCGTACGCCCAGGCATTGGCCCCGCTGAGCAAGAAGGAAATCGCGGAGATGCAACGCTCGCTCTACCCGATCCTGACCTCGCTAAACGACGTCGGCCACACACTGCAAAACCGCCCCGCTGGACGGCGGCTGTGCGACTTGATCGAGAAGAAGCTCGATCGCCGGGCAATGCACACGGCCTTGGAAGCCCTCGCGCCGCTGAGTTCGCCCGAGTTGCTCGCTCAGCTCGGCGAACTCGCGGAAGACGACGACACTCCGGCCTTCTCCGCCGTCAGCGGGCCGGTTGCCAAGCGCGTGAATACCCCGGGCGGTGCCATCCTGATCGGCGGCAAAGGGGCCAATACCTACCAGCTCGACAAGATGGCCGACGTTAGCGTGGTGATCGATCTCGGCGGCGACGACGTCTATTACGAAGGAAGCACGAGCTTGCACCGTCCCGTACTCGTGGTGATCGACCTCGGCGGCAACGATAACTACCGCGGCACGAATCCCGGCATCCAGGGCTCGGGCATCCTCGGCGTCTCGATGCTTTTGGATCTCGATGGCAACGACACTTACCAGGCGAAGGACGTCGCCCAAGGCTCCTGCCTGGCCGGAATGGGCCTGTTGATCGACTACGCAGGCAACGACACCTATCACGGGCTGCGCCGCGTCCAGGGCGTCGCGATCGGCGGCGTGGCCATGCTGATCGATCGCTCCGGCAACGACCGCTACCATGCCGCGATGTGGGCCCAAGGGGTCGGCGGCCCGTTGGGTTTCGGGGTTCTGGAGGATACCGACGGCAGCGACCATTACTACGGCGGCGGACTGTATCCGAATTCCTACCTGAAGGAAGACAACCCGACGCCCGGCTACGAAGGTTGGTGCCAGGGCATGGGCGGCGGGATCCGGCAGGTGGCCAACGGCGGCATCGGGGTGATTCTCGACGGCGGCGGCGACGACGTGTATGAGTTCGACTACCTCTCGCACGGCGGCGGTTATTGGTGCGGCTTGGGCTTTGCCCGCGATTTCGGCGGCAACGACCAGCGGCTCGGCGCGACCCGCAAAGCCTACAACGGCGGCCCTCGCACGCAACGATCCTACCAGCGGTTCGGCTGCGGATTCGGCTGCCACTATGCCTTGGGCTTCCTGTTCGACGACCAGGGCAACGACAGCTACAACGGCACGATCATGTGTCTCGGCTTTGCCTGGGACTGTGCCGTCGGCTACCTGTTCGACTTCGACGGCAACGACGCCTATAGCGGCACGCAAGGCAACGGCGCCCAGGCAGGGCTGGGGGTCCTCTACGACTACGACGGCGATGACACCTACCGCGGCTACAAAATGGGCCGGGCGTCGTCGGGCATCTCCTACCACGACCTACCCTATTGCGGCGGCAATTTCAGCTTCGTGGTCGACCACGGCGGGGAAGATCAATACGGATGCCGGGCACGCAACAACAGCTACAACCAGCGCGGCAGCTCCGGAGGGTTTCTCATCGATCGGCCCAAGGAAACCGAGGCCGACCAGGCTGCCAAACCGGCCGCCCGAACCGCGCTGGCCGGGCAGTAACGACTGCCGTTCAACCGTTGAGAACGGCTCGAAGTAGCTACCAATTTCATGGCCCCTGAACCCGGGGACCTAACTGCCATTCCCGCCTGCGCGGGAATGACGGTTAGGCCGAGGGCGGGACTACCACCGACCGCTGAATACGACAGGAGTTTCGATCATGATACCAATATGGAAACGGATTTTCATTGCAGCCGCCATTGTTGGTGGGCTTTCGGCGATGCCTTTCGCGGCGGCCGCGCAGCATGGGCGTCTCCCGTTGACCTATTCGGCCTACGTCCTGCAACAGCAGGAGGCAGAGGAAGATACTGCGACACCGGCCGGTCCCGCTTTGGGGTTGCCCGACACCGGGGAGGCTGAGAAGATCAACGATCCCGAGCCGACCGAGCCCACACTCCTGCCCGAGGATGCCCAAGAAGCCGCGGATGAACTCGACGCAGACGCTGCCGACACCGATCAACCGTCCGTCGAACCGGACGCCGAACAGTCCGAGGCTCCCAAGCTGGAACCCAAGCCGGAACCAGTCCCGGAGTTGAGCCCGGAGATGGTCGCCCTGCGGGATCGCGTCAGGCAGGTGCTGGCGTACCATCACCGCTACGCTTTGAGCACCGCCAGCAACACGGCCACCGAAGTGATGCATGCCTGCCTGGCGTTCGGCTGTCAGGCGGAGGTTTCCCGAGGCGGCTCGTCGCGCGAGCGGCTCAACGCGGTGACGTGCCTGTGCTGGAATTTCCCCTGCGCGGGCTATGAACCCTTGACGCTTAGCAAGGGACACCTCGCCGGACGCATCGGCTATGGATTCCAGCAGCGGCCGTCGCAACTGTTGGCCGTTCTCGCTTTGGCCCGAGCGCCGGCCGACTATCCGGCGCGCGTCGGCGACGATGTCCGCGACATCGCCGATCTGGTGGAGTACGAAAAGCTGACGTGTCGCGCCGACACGGATTTGTCGCTGAAGCTGATTGGGCTGAGCTTCTATGTATCCGAGAAGTCGTCCTGGGAAAACGACCTGGGGGAGACCTGGTCGCTCTCGCGCATTGTGGAAGAGGAGCTGGATCGGCCGGTTCTCGGCGCGCCGTACGGCGGCACGCTACGCCTGCTCGGGCTCAGCCACGCCGTCGAGCAGCTCCAGGCGTTGGAGCAGCCGCTCGATGGCCAGTACCTTCGCGCGAAGCGGTTCGTCGAGGAGTTCCAGGACTACGCGATGAAGCTGCAAAACAGCGACGGAAGCTGGGGGCCCGGCTATCTGGCCCGGCGCTCGGCCGGCCGCACCACCACCGAGCAGGTCGACGGCACCGGCCGCGTATTGGAGTGGCTGGTGTTGTCGCTACCGGAAGAGCGGCTCGAGGACCCGGCAATCGTCAAGTCGATCGACCTGCTCGCCCGGCTCTTGGGCAGCCGGCAGTATTCCGGCGGACTCTCCGGCCACGAGACGGAAGACATCTGCTCGGCGATGCATGCGATGCACGCGTTGATGCTCTACGACGACCGCTACTTCAAGCCCCGCACCCCCGAGCCGGAGCCGGAAGAGGGGCAGGAGTCGCCGAAGTAGTCGTCTTCCTCGCTTGCGACGTGGCAATGAATGGCCACCCCCTCGGTCTCCATCCCCATTCCATCATCCCATCACTCTTCAACCCGCCCTCAACTCGCGAGGATCTTCAACAGTTCGACATACTCTTGCGGCAGCGGCTTGTGGCGGGCGAAGGTGTCGGTGAATGGGGTAGTGGCTAGTTGGCCGTGGATTTCGCCGACCATCTCGCCGGTGTGGCCCTCGACCAGCGCCTCGACCGCGAATACGCCCAGCCGGCTGGCCAGGATGCGGTCTTCGGGGACAGGGTCGCCCCCTCGCTGCAGGTGGCCGAGGATGACCATGCGCGTCTGGAAGGGGCAGCCCGCCTTCCGGAGCGATTCATCGAGGATCGCAGCTCCCCCCGCTTCATCCCCCTCGGCCACGACGATCATGATCGACTTCTTCCCGCGCGCCTTCAGGGCCTGGAGGTGCTGGATGATTTGGGCCACATTGGTGTCGGTCTCCGGCAGCGCGGCGACCTCGGCCCCGCCGGCGATGGCCGTGTACAGCGCGATATGGCCGGTGTGGCGTCCCATCACCTCGACAAGGAACAAGCGTTCGTGGCTTTCGGCCGTGTCGCGCAACTTGTCGAGCGCATCGACCGCCGTATGCACCGCGGTGGCGAAACCGATCGTGAAGTCGGTACCCATCAGGTCGTTGTCGATCGTACCCGGGCAGCCGATAATCTGGCCGTTCCAATGACGAGCCAAGGCCACCGCGCCGTGGAAGGTGCCGTCCCCGCCGATGGGGATCAGGGCGTCGATCCGGTGGTTTTCGAGGACGGCGGCAGCCTTCTTCAAGCCGGCCTCGGTGCGAAACTCCTCGCTGCGACTGCTGTGGAGGATGGTGCCGCCGAATTTCGACAATCCCGAGACCGAGCGGAGTTTCATCATCGGCTCGCCTTGAGCGCTGATGAAGAAGTCCTCGTCGAGCAGGCCCTGGTATCCGCGGCGAATCCCGACGACCTCATGCCCGGTCGAAACGGCCGCCCGCACGATCGCCCGAAGACAGGGGTTCATTCCCGGCGCGTCGCCGCCACTGCAAAAAACGCCAATACGCATTTCTCGGCCCTTCCCAATGACAGGTTTGTTGACGGTCGAGACTATTGTACCAGCCGTCGCCGACGGGCGGAAGATGCCCCAGCCGGCCAGATGCGTGGACATGTGATTAGTAGGGCGAGCGGCCGATCCGGCCCGTTCGTAGTCCCGCGACCGCCTCGAGAATCGCCCGGGCACCGTCGCGTTTGCTGCCGGCAAAGGACGCCACGATTTGGCCGCTGCGGTCGAGAATCTCGATTTGAGTGTCCGCCGCGTGGATGGCCGCCGGACCGTTAACGACGATCAGGTCGCAACTCTTTTTTTCGAGTTTCTGCAATGCCCTCATGTGGGGATCTTCGGTCTCTAGGGCGAAGGCGACCATCCATTGCCGGCGTTTGATCGCGGCCAGCAGGGCGACGACGTCCGGGGTCTCGACCAGTCGGATATCCAACGGGCCGCCCGTTTTGCGGATCTTTTGGCCGGCGACCGCCAGCGGCCGATAGTCGCAGGGAGCGGCGGCGGCGACCAGGCCGTCGCAACCGGGAAATTCCCGCAGGCAAATCTCCAGCATCTCTTCGGTCGAGACGACCGGGATCACCTGGGCCTCGGCCGGATACTCGACGTCGACCGGCCCGCTGACAACCACCGCCTCGTGCCCGGCCTGGATTGCGGCCTCGGCCAAGGCGGCCCCCATTCGGCCACTGGAGGCATTGGTCAGATACCGCACTGGGTCGAGATACTGGCGCGTCGGACCGGAGGTGATCAGAATGCGGGACATGAAACTCTTTACACCCCGGGTTGCAGCAGCCGGGCGATCGTCTCGAAGATTTTCTCGGGCGAGGCCATCCGACCGGGTCCCCGGGCGCGACAACTCAGAAATCCCTCCTCGGGATCGATGATCGTCACGCCGTCGGCCCGCAACTGCTCGACGTTGCGGCTTACGGCCGGCTTGGCCCACATCCGGCTATTCATCGCCGGGGCCATGACAATCGGTCCGTCGAATGCCAGCAACACGGTGCTCAAGAGATCGTCGGCCAACCCCAGGGCCGCTTTGGCCAGAATATTGGCGGTAGCCGGAGCGACGCAGACCAACTCGGCCGCATCAGCCACTTCCAGATGCGGGTGCATGCCCGGGCCGAACAGTCGCGTGGCCACCGGGCGTCCGGAGAGGGCTTCGAACGTCTTCGGCGCGACCAGTTCGGTGGCCGACTGCGTCATCACCACCGTCACGCCGGCGCCGGCCTGTACGAGCCGGCTGACCAGCGCCGCCGTCTTGTAGGCGGCAATGCCCCCGGTGACGCCGATCAGCAGCTCGCGCCCGTTCATATCAGAGGTTTTCCAGGTCCAGTTCGGCCGCACCGCCGGTGTCGGCGCCGGCAGCGACCTGAACGTTCATTTCGGTATCCAGGTAGATCTTGTCCTGAAGAATCTCCTGAATGACGACTTCGCGCTTGTCGTCCGTGTCGAGCTTGACCAGAGGCCGCGCGCCGCTGTTCAAGGCGACAAGCCGTTTCTGGATGAGGGTCGAGAGCTTGAAGCGTCCGCCCACCTTCTGGATGATTGCGTCATCCCGCAGTGCATCGATCATCGTTACTCGTCTCCGCTTCCTGTTTGAGGATATGGCATATTTCCATGGCTGCCCGATCGACCGTGTCGTTGACGACCTGATAGCGGTACTTTTCGGCGAGCGACAGTTCGTAATCGGCCTGCTTCAGCCGGCGTTGGATGGTGTCTTCGTCTTCGGTACCACGGCCGCGAAGCCGCTGCTCTAGTTCTGCGCGCGAGCCGGGCTGCACGAAGATCGAGATGGCGTCGGAATACTGGGCCATCACGTCCAACGCGCCCTGCACATCGATTTCCAACACGACCCACTTGCCCGCGGCGAGCCCCGCTTCGACCTCGCCGCGAAGCGTTCCGTACCAGTCGCCGTTGCCGAAGACCTGGACGCACTCCAAAAAGCCGCCTTCGCGTCGAACGGCCTCGAACTTGTCAAAGCTGAGGAAATGGTAATCGACGCCGTTAGCTTCCCCAGCCCGGGGCCGGCGCGTCGTCGCCGAAACGCTCGGGGCCAGCGGCACGGGGCATTGCTCGAACACCTTGCGCAGGACTGTGCCCTTGCCCGCCCCGGACGGTCCGGAAACAATCACCAGCTTTCCCTCGGACATGATGCGTATGGCCTACTCGACGTTCTGGATCATTTCCCGGATACGCTCCACGGCCGCCTTGATTTCGATGACCTCGCGGGTAATCTCGACGTCGTTGGCCTTCGAGCCGATCGTATTGGCTTCGCGAAACATCTCCTGGGTGAGAAACTCCAGCTTCCGCCCGGAACTTTCCTCCGCTTCAAGGAACGCTTGGAACTGGTCCAGGTGGCTTCGCAACCGAAGGATCTCTTCTGAAATATCGCCCCGCTCGGCGAACAGGCCGACCTCGCGGAGCAGATCCGCCGGGTTGAGCGTCAGGTCGCGCTGGGCCAACACCGCCGTGAGCCGATCCTCCAGCCGAGTGCGATAGGCATCCACCACCAGGGGAGCACGCTTCTCAATCTTGTCGACACACTCGCCCGCCACGCGGCAATTGGCCGTCAGGTCGGCGGCCATCGCACGCCCTTCCTTGCGACGCATCTGAGACAGGCTCTCCAGCGCCGCCTCGACCGTCTCCTGGAGCACCGGCCAATCGGCCTCGACGTCCGCAATCGTCGACGAGGCGTCTTCGACCACGCCGGGCAAAAGCAACAGGTTGTCCAACGAGACCTCGCCGGACCATCCCCACTGCTGACGCAGGGCCTCGATCTGTTGCCGATAGCGGTCAAGCACATCGGCATTTATGCAGTATTGCTCGGGCGAGCGGCTGCGCTCGACCCGGACGTTCATCTGGATCGTCCCTCGACGGATCCACTTGCGGACCACGGTCTCGATTTGCGGCTCCAGCGCGCTGTAGCCTTCCGCGGTTCGCAAGGAGAGCTTGAAGAAACGGCTGTTGATCGCGCGGACCTCAACCGCCACCGCCAAGCCGTCTCGCTGGCAGCGTGCCTCGCCAAAGCCAGTCATGCTCAGTAACAAAGTGGCGGTTCTCCTGGGGCTTCAGGACGATGCAAGGCCCATAGTTCCAAGTTTCGTTTCACGAAAGCCGAAGGCGCTGCTGAGCGTAACGGCTTAACTCTTGAAACACCAGCGCCTTCGGCTTCCGTTAAACGAATCTGCGGTCTGACTTGAAACGACGGAATCTGGTGATGTCGCGAAAACCGGCCGTTCCACCCGATCATTGATTCGGTAGGACGGATTTGCAATCTTCGCGAGTTGGGCGGACGGCAAGTCCGTCCTAAACCAGCGACCTCTTGCCGAAATCGGAGGTAGCCGACCGGCTATGGCGTCCCATCGCCTTCGGCCGGGACCGGTTCTGCCGTGGGCAGCGGCTGTGGGGCCGGTTGACCGGAAGCGTCTTCGCCAGTCACCGGAGGCGCGTTGAGCCCCTGCTTGACCGGAACCTCGCGGCCGAGGTCTCCCTGGATCATCTCTTCGCCGCCGCCAAGCAGCTTGATGCTGAGGATGCAGAGAATAATCCAGAAGGCCGCCACGCCGATTGTCACTCGCGTGAACAGGTCGCCGGCCTTGGTCCCGAAGGCGCTTTGCCCGCCCATGCCGCCGAAGGCACCGGCCAGCCCGCCGCCTTTGCCGCGCTGGATCAATACCAGCACGATCAAAAACAGCGCGGTCAACAACAACAGAAACATCAAAAGGTATTGCATGGCTTCTTGGAAACTCCGTGGATCAGCCGCCCAAACCGGCAACAATGCCCATGAACGAATCAACTTTTAAGCTCGCCCCGCCGACCAGGGCACCGTCGATGTTGGGCTGCTGGAGCAACTCGGCGGCATTATCGGGCTTAACACTCCCCCCATATTGGATACGAACCGCCTGGGCGACTTCCTCATTATAGCGATCCGCTATGATCTTGCGAAGGTCGAGATGGACCTCTTCGGCCTGCTCCGGCGTGGCCACTTTGCCAGTCCCAATTGCCCAAACCGGCTCGTAGGCGATGACGAGCCGCGCGACCTGATCCCCCGAAAGGCCAGCAAGCGACCCATCGAATTGGGTCCGAATGACCTCCAGGGTCTTGCCCGCCT